>Ga0075431_100000063_pt1 | contig 61188 bp, 56 predicted proteins | sample RhiMetdeltSRZDD5_FD_75297 | JGI IMG/M metagenome (GOLD analysis project Ga0075431, IMG submission 75297) | Populus rhizosphere microbial communities from Tennessee, USA - Rhizosphere MetaG P. deltoides SRZDD5 | ecosystem: Host-associated > Plants > Roots > Rhizosphere > Soil | place: USA... | reverse complement strand
TCCGCCGCGTCCTCGTTCTCGCGCACCGCGACCAGGGCATACCCGAGCCGCGTCCGGGCGAGCACACGCGTCAGGAGCAGCGCGCCCGCCGTGAGGGCGAGGATCACGTAGTAGTACGGCAGCTTGTGCGCGAATACGAAGAGGGCGGGGGCGGCGGCGCTGGTGGGGATGACGAGGCCGATGGATGCCCCGACCACCTTGAGGTTGACCGCCACCACCCGCAGCATCTCGGCGAAGGCGAGGGTGACGAGGGAGAAGTACGGCCCCCGGAGCCCGTAGCGGAAGGAGAGGTATCCCTCGAAGAGCCCGAAGCCGGCGGCGAGGACGCCGCCCGCGAGCATACCGAGCCACGGCGACAACCCCGCCCGGAGAAAGAGCAGGGTGGAGGTGTAGGCCCCGATCCCGAAGAACGCGGCGTGGCCGAAGGAGAACTGGCCCGCGTAGCCGCCGAGGATGTTCCAGGCCAGGCCGAGGTACGCGAAGAAGAGAACGCTGATGAGGATCTCGAGCGGGTACTTGGGCAGGAACGGCGGCGCCGCCACCAGGGCGGCGACCGCGAGCCCGGCGAGGGCCTTCTCACCCACGCGGGCGCCCGAAGAGGCCTTCCGGCCGGAACAGGAGCACGAGCACGAAGATCACGAAGACCACGAGCTGCTTGAGCGACCCGGGCAGGAATGCGGCGCCCAGCGACTCCGCGAGGCCCACGATGAGGCCGCCCACGAGGGCGCCGAGGAAGTTCCCCATCCCCCCCAGCACCACCACCACGAAGGCCATGATGTTGAACGACTCGCCCACGTCGGGCGCGATGTAGAAGAACGGCGTGATGAGGGCGCCCGCTGCCGCCACGCACGCGGATCCGATCCCGAACGCGACGCCGCGGATGCGACGGACGTCGATCCCCACCAGCATGGCGCCCTCGCGCTCCTCGGACAGCGCGCGGATGGCCTTACCCAGGTCGGTGTAGCGCAGCATTCCATAGAGGGCGAAGGCGATGGCGACCGCCCCGCCCGCCGCGACGAGCCGCGACACCTCCACCAGCGCCTCCCCGATCACGAACGACGCGTTCGCGTAGGGGACGCGGAGGGTCCGGAAGTCGCCTTGCCAGAGGACGAGGGCCAGATTCTCCAGGAAGAGCGCCAGCCCCAGGGTGAGGAGGAGCTGATTGTGCTCGGCGGCGTCACGATTCGGCTCGATGACGAGGCGCTCGATGGCCACCCCGAGCACGAAGAACGCGGGCGCGGTGAGAAGCACCGAGGCGTAGGGATCAAGGCCGATCCCGACCCAGAGCCAGTAGGAGGCGTACATCCCCAGCATCATCACGGCGCCGTGCGCGAAATTGATGATGCGCAGGACGCCGAAGATCAGGGTAAGGCCGCTCGCGACGAGGCCGTAGACGCCCCCGAGCAGGAGCCCGCTGACGAGGGCCTGGAGGAGAAGCCCGCCGTTCAATGCCCGCGCTCGGCGGGCCCTACCCCTTCCACTTCGGCACGGGGAACACCGGCTTGGACTCGGCGAAGCGGGCCGGCCCCACCACGGTGGGCCGGCCGTTCTGCACCTGGAGCAGCGCCGGCGAGGCGTTGACGTTCTCGCCGGTGTCGTCGAAGCGGATCGCGTCCTGGGTGAGGATGTGGTCGGTGAGGTTGGTCTTGGCGATGGCGTCGCGCACCTTGTCGCGGTCGGTGGAGGCGGCGCGCTCCAGCGCGTCTTTCAAGACGAACGTCACCTGGTAGCCCTGGACGCCGTGGTTCGCCATGGGCGAGCTGAAGCGCTTCTGGTAGGCCTCGAACACCGCCTTGGCGCGGGCGCTCTGGGGATTGTGCCAGTAGTTACCGTCGAAGAGATGCTCGGTGAGCTCGCGGTTCTCGCCGATGAAGCGCGGGTTGGAGTACGCGGCGTTGGCCAGCCCCACCAGGGCATGCACGCCGATGCGGAGCTTTGCCGACGTCTCCGCGATGAGCTTGGAATCGCCGTAGTAACCGCTGATGACGAGCAGGTCGGGGCGCGCCGCCTTGATCTTGGCGAGCTCGGAGGTGAAGTCGGGCGAGCGCAGGCTGTAGGGCACCCGCTGCACCAGCTCGTACCCCACCGTCTTGGCGAAGGCTTCCACGTGGTTGCCCATGGTCGTCCCGAAGTTGCCGTCCTCGTGCATCATGGCCACCCGCTTGATGGGCACGTTGGCGGCCTTGGCGATCTCGAACATGTTGTTCACGGTCAGCGTGGCCATTGCCTTGCCGTTGGGCTGCATGCGGAACGTGTAGCGCAGCCCGCCCTCGGTGAGGTTGTCGGCGACGGCGGCGAGCAGGAGAAAGGGCGTGCGGGCCTTCTCGGTGTCCTGGCGCACGGAGAAGGCGACCAGACTCGAAAAGGGGCCGATCAGCGCGACCACACCCTGGTCGATCAGCCGCTGCGCCTCGGACTTGCCCAGCTCGACCTTGTTCTGGGTGTCGCCGGGAAGCAAGGCGAGCTTGGCGCCGCCGAGCGCCTTGATGCCCCCCGCCGCGTTGATCTCCTCCACCGCGAGCACGATACCGTTGAGCGCGAGCTGCGCCTCGAAGGCGAGCGGGCCGGTGACGGGCAGGATGTAGCCGACTTTCACCTCTCGCGCCTGCCCGCGCGCGATCGCGGGGAAGCCGGCCGCCGCGCCGGCGGCGCCGAGCGTGGTGAGGAAGCCGCGCCGGCTCAGGGGGGAAAGGGAGACCTGCCGGATCTCGTCGCGCATTGCTTGCTCCTCCTCGCGGAAAGGGGGACTGCCTCGACGCCTGCTCGTGCCGGGAAAATCGCGCGCTCAGGCTAGCATCGTCGTCGCGTCCGCCACAAGCCCGGCGCGCCGAAGAGATCGAGGCCCGACCTGCTCCACCCTGTTCCATCCCGCCGACGCCGCGCTGCCGTGGCTGCGACCGGCCGAGTCCGGCGATTTCGTCGTGGGCGCGAAGCAGACGGTGACGCTGACGCGCCAGTTCCGGGTGGTCGATCCGGACTAGATTCCGCCCCGCGACCCTGCCGCAGCCCCATTCCGATGCGGTTCCGTGACAATCCCCAACTTACCCACCGGTTGTGGATGAATCGAGTTCGGACCCCACCATATGGTGCCCGGCGCACCGGGCAAGCCTAAAACGCACATGTTGACAGGGGTTTAAGCTTTGGGTACAGTTGTTCCCGAACGCCGACCCCCGCAGTGGCAGGTTGCCCCTACGTAGGTAGGAGGGCCGAATGATCACGGTTCCCGCGCACCGGGTGAAGCAATTCGGGGTGGAGTTCTTCCAGGCATCCTTCTCCGCCAAGGACATCGACCGGCTCGTGAAGTTCGAGGTTCTGGGCTATGCCGGCAAGGATGCTCCCGCCCCCAAGGCCGCCCGCCGCAATCGGGCTCGCGTGAACTGGGAGATGCTCGAAAAGCGGATCGGCGAGAGCGAAGCCGCCTATCAGCGGCCCGTCATCCGGCGCAAGATCGACGAGCTGGTCGCCTACTATCGCGACTGCAAGGAGGCGGGCACGCTCCCCGCCATCCCGGGCGCCGTCATCATCACCTCCGAGAAGCGCTTCACCTTCACCCCGATGGCGAGCCAGCACGATCTCGGGCTGCTACAGATCCCCGAGGAGCACGGCGTGCTGCGCGTGCTCGACGGCCAGCACCGGCTGCTCGCGCTGCACGCCCTCACCCAGGCGGGGGAAAACCTCGGCATCGAGGTGCCGGCGGTGCTGTTCGACCGGCTCGACGCGCGCCAGATCGTGGAGCTCTTCGTCACCATCAATGCCAAGCACACGCGGCTCAATCCCTCGCACATCGTCAGCCTGGCCGGACGCAAGCTCTACCCGGATCCGAATCAGGCGCTCGCCCACGACGTCATTCGGTCGCTCAACGAGGACCAGACCTCGCCGCTGCACGGTGAGATCAAGATGCTGGGCACCGGTCGCGGGCGGGTGTCGCAGGCCCCCCTCGCCGAGGAGATCGTCGACTTTCTCGAGACGGTCGAGAAGATCGGCGGCGGGGCCCGCATGAGCGAGCTTCGCAAGGAAGCCAAGCGCTTCTTCCTCAACTACATGAAGGCGGTGGCGGGCGTGTTCCCCACCGCTTGGGTCGGGCGCAAGTACTCGATCAAGACCGGCGCCGCCCTGCGCGCGTTCATCCGCGTGGCGCCGGACGTGATGGCGCGCGCGCGCGAGCTGCGCCGCGACGCCTTCGACCACAACGCCATCCGCGAGGCGGTCAAGCCCTGGGGTGAGCGGCTCCGCGACCGGCGCTTCGAGACGGAAGGCGAGTGGCGAACCAAGCTCGCCGGCGGCACCCGCGGCACCGTCGAGGCGCTCACGCGCGAGCTGCGCGAGGCGATGCGGAGCTAGCGGCCGGTCTTCAGCCGGTCAGCCGTTCTCGGGCCAAGCAAAGTTGGCCTCGAGGATCTCGAAGGTCTTCTTCCCCGCGGGCAGCTGGGCGATCACCGTGTCGCCCACCTTCTTGCCGATGAGGGTGCGAGCGAGCGGGGCGAGCACGGAGATACGGCCGCGCGCGGGGTCAGCCTCTTCGGAGCCGACGATCCAGTAGGCGACCTCCTTGCCGTCCTGCTCTTCGAGCCGCACGGTGGAGCCGAAGGTGATGCGGTCGCCGGAGGTCGGGGGGTCGATGACCTCGGCGGTGGCGAGCTTGCCCTCGAGGTCGGCGATGCGGGCTTCCGTCATGCCCTGCTTCTCGCGGGCGGCGTGGTACTCGGCGTTCTCCGACAGGTCGCCGTGGGCCCGCGCCTCGGCGATCGCCCGGGTGATGGCGGGGCGCTCGACGTGCTTGAGCCGCTCGAGCTCGGTCCGCAGTCGGTCGTGGCCTTTTCGTGTCATCGGAGTGCGCTGAATCCCCATTGGGGCAACATGTTACGACACGGCGCGGGCTGCGTCGAGGGCCCGCCGACCGCGAGGTTTCTTGGGGTACACTGGGGACCTCATGACGACCGTCCACAGGTTGGCCTGTGTCGCGCTCGCCGTACTCGCCGCGGCGGCGTGCGGCAAGTCGGACGCCCAGAGCCCGCCGGCGACGCCGAAGGCCGCCACCAACAACTTCAAGCCGCTGCCCATCAACGTAGCCAAGGCCGAGTCGCGCTCCGTGCAGCGCGCCGTGGAGACCGTGGGCAGCCTGGTCGCCTGGGTGGAGACGGTGGTCAAGACCGAGCAGCCCGGCACCGTGTCCAAGCTGCTCGTGGACCTGGGGGATTCCGTCACCCAGGGCAAGATCCTCGCCGAGTACGACACGCGGGAGTTCCAGCTGGCGGTGGATCAGGCCGAGGCCGATCTCCTGTCCAGCCGCCAGACGGCGTCGCGCGGCCAGGCGACGGTGGCCTCCGCCGAGGCTGCGCTGCGGCGCAGCCGCGACGGGCTTTCCGCGCTCCAGGCCGAGGTGGCCCGCAACCAGTCGCAGGTCGAGTGGGCGAAGTCCGAGCTGGACCGCGCCCAGGAGCTCTTCCGCAAGGAGCTCATCGCCCAGCGCGACGTGGATAGCATGCGGAACGGCTATAACACCGCGCTCGCCCAGCTGCAGGTCGCGCAGAACGTGGCCAGCCTGCACCCCGACCAGGTGCGCATCGCGGAGGCCCAGCTCGACTCCGACCGGGCCGCCCTCCGGGTCGCGCAGGCCGAGGTCACCCGCCGCGAGGCGAGCCTCGGCATCATGCGCAAGCGCCTCGGCGACACCACCATTCGCGCGCCGTTCGCGGGCCAGATCGCCAAGCGCCACCTCAACGCCGGCGAGTACGTGAAGGACAACACGCCGGTGTTCACGCTCGTGGCGCTCGATCCGCTCAAGTACACGGGCACGGTCTCGGAGCGGTTCGCCCCCGAGCTGGCCGCCGGGCAGCGGTTCGAGCTCGCGGTGGAGGCCTATCCCGGTCAGACCTTCGCGGGGCTGATCACCCGCATCTCGCCCGCCGTGGAGGTGCAGACGCGGAGCCTCGCCCTCGAGGGCCGGGTGGGCAACGCCGACAACCGGCTCCGCCCCGGCTTCTTCGCCAAGGGCCTGGTACTGACGCGGAAGGACGCCGCCGCCGCGTTCGTGCCCGCGGAGGCCGTTGTCTACTTCGTGGGGATCAGCAAGGTTTTCGTGGTGACGAACGGCAAGGTCGAGGAGCGGCTCGTGAAGGCGGGCTCCCGCCAGGGCGCCCTCGTGGAGATCGTGGAGGGAGTGAAGCCGGGTGAGACGGTGGCGACCTCCAATCTCTCGCAGCTCTTCAACGGCGCCCCCATCACCCTCGTCGACGGCCGCACGCAGCCCGCCACTCCGCCCACCCGTTAATGGGCTTCCTCGAAGTCTTCGTCCGGCGCCCTGTCTTCACCACCATGCTCGTGGCGACCCTGGTCGTGCTCGGTCTGGCCTCGTTCGCGCAGCTCGGCGTCGACATCTTCCCTAAGGTGGACCTGCCCACCATCACCATCACCACCCGGCTCCCCGGCGCCTCCCCGGAGGAGATCGAGAGCCAGATCACCAAGCCCATCGAGGAGGTCGTCAACACCATCAGCGGGCTGGACGAGCTCCGCTCCTCCACCATCGAGGGGCAGAGCCAGGTCTTCGCCACCTTCGTGCTCGAGCGCAACGTGCAGGAGGCTGCCAACGACGTGCGGGAGAAGGTGGGTACCGTGCTCTCCCGGCTGCCCGCAGGCACCGAATCACCGATCGTCGAGAAGGTCGATCCCGACTCCGCGCCCATCATGGCCCTGGTGGTATCGGGCCAGCGCTCCGCCCGCGAGATCACCGAGATCGCGGACAAGCGGATCAAGCGGGCGCTGGAGACCGTCAAGGACGTGGGCGCCATCACCCTCGTGGGCGATCGGAAGCGCGAGATCCAGATCCTCGTCAATCCGGACAAGCTCACCGCCTTCAACCTGTCCGTCCAGCAGGTGAAGGACGCCCTGCTGCGCCAGAACGTGGAGATTCCCGGCGGGCGGCTCACCGCGGGCGGCAACGAGGAAGGCTTGCGCACGCTGGGCCGCATCGAGTCGGTCGAGTCCTTCAACGAACTCATCGTGGCCGACTTCAAGGGCAGCCCCGTTCGCGTGCGCGACATCGCCACGGTGGCGGACGCGGAGGAGGAGCCGCGCACGCTCTCGCGCCTCAACGGCTCGAACGCGGTGTCCCTCCTCATCCGCAAGCAGTCCGGCACCAACACGGTGGCGGTGGTGGATCGGGTGAAGGCACGGCTGGCCGAGGTCCAGAAGGGTCTGCCCCAGGACATCCAGTTCCAGATCGTCCGCGACCTCTCGCGCTTCATCAAGCGCTCCTTCCACGAGGTCCAGGACCACCTCCTCCTCGGCGGGCTCCTCGCCAGCCTCATCGTGGCCGCCTTCATCGGGCGGCTCCGGTGGTACGAGAGCGCGGTCCTCCTCGCCATCGTGGCGGCGGTGGCGGGGGCCTTCCTCCAAGGCGACCCCGAGTTCCTCCTCAAGGTGACGGGGGCCTCCATCCTCGCCACCATGATCTTCTTCCTCTCCGTGAAGAAGCTCCGGCCCGCCTTCGTGGCGGCGCTGGCGATCCCCATATCGATCATCGCCACCTTCACCGCCATGCGCATGGCCGGCTTCACCCTCAACAACCTGACCATGCTCGGGCTGTCGCTCTCCACCGGGATTGTGATCGACGACGCCATCATCGTGCTGGAGAACATCTTCCGGCACACCGAGGAGGAGCGGCGCCCGCCCTTCGAGGCCGCCATCACGGGGACCAAGGAGATCTCCCTCGCCGTCACCGCGACCACCATTTCGCTGGTGGTGATCTTCCTGCCCGTCGCCTTCATGGGCGGCCTCGTGGGGAAGTTCTGGAACTCCTTCGGCCTTACCGCCACCTTCGCGATCATGGTCTCGCTGGTGATCGCCTTCACGCTGACGCCGATGCTCGCCGCGCGTATCCTCGCGTCCTCCGGCGTCGGGGAAGGCGGCCACGGCCACGGGCCTGCCTCCAAGGCGACCGGCTTCTATCACCGGCTGGAGACCGCCTACGAGTCGGCGCTCGGCTGGTGCCTGCGTCACCGGGCGATCTGCTTCGGCGTCATCATCCTCATCTTCATCGCCGGCTACTACCTCCTCACCAACTCTCGGCTCGAGTTCGTCGTGGACGACGACATGAGCGAGTTCGAGGTGGTGGCGGAGGCCCCGCCCGGCTCGTCGGTGGAGCGCAGCGCCCTCATCAGCCGGGCGATGGAAGAGGAGATCCGGAAGGTGCCGGAGGTCGTCACGCTCTTCACCACCATCGGCGTGCGCGGGCAGTACCAGTCCAATGTCACCGACATCTCGATCTACGTGGGGCTCCAGCACCTGTCCCAGCGGCGCCGGGGCCAGATCGACCTGATGCAGGACGTGCGGCGGCGCATGGCGGGGTTCCCGGGCCTACGCGTGAGCGTGCAGAACATCAGCCTCATCGGCGGCGGGGGCTTCCGGCAGACACCGTTCAACCTCATCCTCCGCGGCCCCGAGCTGGTCCAGCTGGAGCGGTACGCCCAGCAGGTGATCGACGTCCTCAAGACCAAGCCGGGCTTCGTGGATCTGGACACCGCCCAGGCCCTGCGCCAGCCGGAGGTGCAGGTGCGGATCGACCGCCAGAAGGCCTCGGACCTCGGCGTGCGCGTGGACACGGTGGCGGCGGCCCTGCGGACGCTGGTGGGCGGCGAGAAGGTGGGCTTCTACCGGGAGCTGGGCGAGCAGTACGACATCCGCCTCCGTTTGGAGGAAGGTTATCGCAAGGACGCCTCCGGCTTGCCCGCCCTCGTGGTGCCGGGCACGGGCGGCTCGCTCGTGAAGCTCTCCAACGTCACCTCCGTCGGCTCGGGCATGAGCCCGGGCCAGATCGAGCGTTACGCGCAGGAGCGCTCCATCACCATCATCTCCAACCTCTACCAGAAGCCCCTCGCAGAGGCCTTCCGCGAGGCCTACGCGGCGGTGGCCGCCCAGCGGATGCCGCCGGAGTACGGCATTCTCGCCACCGGCCGCGGCAAGCTCCTGCAGGAGGCGCTCGCCAACTTCCTCATCGCCTTCGTGCTCTCGCTGGCCTTCATCTACATCGTGCTCGCCGCGCAGTTCGAGTCGTTCGTGCACCCGCTGACCATCATGGTCTCGATGTTCATCGCCATCCCCTTCGGCCTCCTCACCCTCGTGCTGTGGCGATCCACCCTGAACATCTACTCGATCATGGGCCTGTTCCTGCTGATGGGCGTGGTGAAGAAGAACGCCATTCTCCAGGTGGACTACACCAATGTCCTGCGCGAGCGGGGCATGGAGCGCACCCAGGCGCAGATGGAGGCCGATCGCGCGCGGCTGCGTCCCATCCTGATGACCACCTTGGCCATCATCGCGGGCATGCTGCCGGTGGCGCTGGGCTCGGGCGACGGATCCGCCTCGCGCGCGTCCCTCGCCAAGGTGGTGGTGGGCGGGCAGGCGCTCTGTCTCGTCGTCACGCTGCTGATGACGCCGGTCATTTACTCGACGTTCGACGATATGCGGGGCTTGCGCGTCTTCGCGCGCATCCGCTTCCCGCGCTGGAAGGCTGCGCTCGCTGATCGGCTCGCGTGGGGCGGCAGCCGGCGGGCGGCCGCCGACAAGCGCCCATCGGCTTTGCTGCCGCCCGTTTGAACTAGCAGAAGGCTTCGACGAAGCGGCGCTGCGCGGACGTCTCCACTGCTTCGGGCCGGTAGCGCGCTCGCACTGTCTTGACGGCCGTGGCGGGAGACTCGCCGACCAGGATGAATAGACAGGCCAGCGCGGTGCCCGTGCGCCCGCGGCCCCCGTAACAGTGCACATACACGGATTCGCCTGTCCGGAGGCGATCGAGGAGGTCGCGGAGGAAGGCGCGGAAGGCGGCTGTATCCGCCGGGACGCCGAAGTCGGGGATGGGAAAGCGCAGCACTTGCAGTGGCGCGCGCGCGTACGCCGCTTCGAGGTCGTGCCCCTCAGGGGGCGCGAGCAGACAGGCGACCGTGGTGATCCCCTCGGCGGCGAGCGCGGCGACGGCGGCGGCGGGTGGGTCCGGACGTGGGCCGGCGAAGAGACGGCCCGGCGCGGGTAGGCCAGGGTGGGCGATCTGGATCATGGCCGCGTGGCCGCGCGGCGGCCTCAGCCGATGAGGTCGGCGCTGCTCCGCACCTCGGCGAGGAACCCGTTCAGGCTCCCCAGGTGGGTGCGATGAACGACGTCGTGGGGGATGACGACCCCGTCGGGGCCCTTGACGTCCATGGCGGCGGTGGCGTCGGAGAGCATGGTCACCGCGAAGCCGCGGTGCGCGGCCTGCCGGGCGGTAGTATCGCAGCACATCTGGGTCATGAACCCGGACACGATCACGCGATTCACCCCGCGCTCGCGCAGCAGCGCCTCCAGCCCGGTATTGGTGAACGAGCCCGGGAGGTGCTTGCGGATGACGGGCTCGCCGTCGCGGGGCGCCGCGTCGGGATGAATGGCGAGCGCGGGCGAGCCCGGCACGAAGGTCCGCGCGTCGGGCTTGCGGCTCTCGTGCACCACGTGCACCACGAGGAGCCCGCGCCCGCGCGCCCATTCGAGCGTCCGCGCGATGCGCGCCACCGCGGCGGGGCCGCCCGGCAGGACGACCTTGCCGATGGGGGCGAAGTACTCCTGCTGCGCGTCGATGACGACCAGGGCGGTGAAATCCGGCCCAGCCATCACCGGGCCGCTCCCGGGCCGCTCATCTCGATGGCGGCCGACTGCCGCAGCCCCTGGATCCACGACTCCCAGGCCTGCGCGCGCTTCTGCTCGAGGACCTGCTTGGTCAGCTCCTCGCGCTCGGTCTCCAGCCCCTTGAGATCCGCCGGCTGCCGGTCGAGCACCTTGACCACATAGACCGCGGCGGGCGTGCTCACGGGCTCGGCCACCTGCCCGACCGCGGTCTGGAGGGCGGCCACCAGGACCCCGCCGGGCAGCGGATTGCGCTCCTTGGGCGCCTCGGACCGGGAGAAGAAGCCGGTGTCGCCCGCGCTGATGCCTTCCTTCCGCGCCGCCGCCACGAGATCCCCCTCCCGCGTGACCGTCCCCACCAGCAGCTTCGCCTTCTCCATGGCGAGCGCGGCGGCCCTCTCCCGCTTGATGGCCTCGATCACGTCGTTGCGGATCTCCGACAGCGGCGGCACGCCGGAGGGCAGGATCTCGGCGACCTTCACGACGGCGTAGCCGCCGGCGGTCTTGTAGGGGGTCGACACCCCGCCGCTGGCGAGGCCGAACACCGCTTCCTCGAGCGCGGGGTCGCGCCCGATTCCCTCGAGCCCGTCCCCGCGCGCCAGCGTCGCCGCGCGGGCCTCCATACCCAGCCCCTTCGCCTCCGCGCCGAAGTCCTTCGCCGCCTGCAGCGGGCCTCGGATCTGGTCGGCCTTGGCGGCGGCCGCGCGCTCGCTCCGTTCGGCGAGGAGCTTCTCCTTGATCTTCGGCGCGACCTCCTTGTAGGGCGGCCGTCCGCCTTCCTGCACGTCCACCACCTTGATGGCGTGATAGCCGAAGGGCGTGCGCACCGGCGCGGGGGAAAGCTCGCCCTTCTTGAGAGCGAACACCGCCTGCTCGAACTGGGGCACCATCTCGCCCGGCCCCACGAAGCCGAGATCGCCGCCCTGCGCGGCAGTGGCGGTATCCTCGGACGCTTCGCGCGCGAGCTTGGCGAAGTCCTCCCCCGCCCGCGCGCGCTTGATCACGTCCTCCACCTTGGCCTTCGCCGCGTTCTCGGCGTCGCTGCCGCCCACCGGCGGCACCCGCACGAGGATGTGCGTGGCACGGAGCCGGCGCGGCTTCTCGAACTCGGCGGGATGCTCGGTGTAGTAGGCCTCGGCGGCGGCATCCGTCACCGGCTCCGCGAAGGCCTTCGGGCTCACCAGGACGTACTGGATCTTCCGGCGCTCCGGGCGCGTCAGCTGCGCCTGGTGGGACTTCACGTACGGCTCCAGCTCGCCGTCCCCCACCGTCACCCCGGCCATGAGGGGCGCGGTCTCGACGCTTGCCCACGCGGCCCGCACGCGGTCCTTGCGGAAGCCGTAGGCCTGCTGGAGCTCGTCGGGCGACAGCTTCACGCCGTCCTTGACCAGCCCTTCCATCTTCCGCCGCACCATCTCGCGGCGCTGATCGGCCTCGAACTCGGCGGGGTCGATGCGGACCTGACGCAGCACCGCGAGGTAGCGCTCGCGAGAGAAGCGGCCCGCGTCGTGGAAGGCGCGCACCTGCTGGATGCGGACGCGCAGCTCGTCGTCGGTCACGGTAACGCCCTCGCGGCGGGCCTGCTGGACGACGAGGGCCTCCTGCACCAGATCACTGATGACCTGCTGGGAGATGCCCAGCCGCTCCGCCATCTCCGTGGTCAGGCGATCCTTGTAGATCTGCCGGTAGAACTCCACGTAGCTCTGGTAGGAGCGCCGGAAGCGCTCGACGGGGATCTCCTCGCCGTTCACGGAGGCCACGGAGCCGTCGCCGAGTCCGCGCCGGCCGACGGCGTCGGACCCGAAGTACACGACGGAGGTGGCGATGAAGGCGACGATGACGATCAGGAGGATGAACTTCAGCCCCCGGAAATAGTCCCGCATGGCGCTGATCAAGAATGCGACCTCCCTGAAGAGCGAATCGCCCGCTGGTCGGGCTCTCTAGCCTAGCACATAGCCCCGCCGGGCACGTTCCGGCGGCCCCCTCAGGGCCCGAGGAGCCCCCGCAGGCCGGGGAGCGCGAAGTACACCACGAAGGCGGCGGCGGCCGCCCACATCATGGGGTGGACGGCGGCCCCCTTGCCCCGCACGAGCTTGATGAAGCCGTAGGCGATGAAGCCGGCGCCGATGCCGTTGGTGATGGAGTAGGTGAACGGCATCACCGTGAGTGTGAGCAGGGCGGGGAAGCCGTCCTCGATATCGGTGAAGCGGATCTCCCGCACGATGGCCATCATCAAATAGCCGACGATGAGGAGGGCGGGCGCGGTGGCCTGCGCCGGCACCACCGCGGCGAGCGGCGAGAAGAAGAGGGCGAGGAGGAAGCAGAGGCCGGTGAAGACCGACGCCAGCCCCGTCCGCGCCCCGGCGGACACGCCCGCCGCGGACTCGATGTAGGTGGTCGCCGAGGACGCGCCCGCCGCGCCGCCCGCCACCGCGGCGAGCGAGTCCACGAGCAGCACGCGGTTGAGGCGAGGCAGCCGCCCCTCGCGATCGAGCCAGCCCGCCTCGCCCCCGACGCCGATCACGGTGCCCATGGTGTCGAAGAAGTCCGACAGCATGATGGAGAAGATCGTCACCACCGCGGTGACGGCCCCCAGGCGGACGAGGATTTCCACGTTGACGCCCGCGCCGAGGCTCGAGAAGTCGGGCAGGGCGAGCACGGCGCGCGGGAGCGTCGCCTGCCCCGGCAGCGGAAAGGCGCGGCCGCCGGTGAGCGCGTTCACCGCCACCGCGAGCGCGGTGGTGAGCAGGATACCGATGAGGAGAGCACCGGAATTGCCCCGCGCCTGAAGCCAGAGCGTGATGAGGAGCCCCACGATGGCCACCGCGACGGGCGCCGCCGTCAGCTCCCCCAGCGTCACCGGCACCCCCGGCGGCCCCGGCTTGACGATGCCCGCCGACACCAGGCCGATGAAGAGGATGAAGAGCCCGATGCCCACGCTGATCGCCTGCTTCAGCGCGAGCGGGATGGCGTTCATGATCGCTTCACGGAACCCCGTGAGCACCAAGACGGTGATGACGAGACCTTCGAGGAAGATGGCGCCCATGGCCACTTCCCAGGGCAGCTTGAGCCCGGCGATGAGCTGGAAGGCGACGACCGCATTGAGACCCATGCCGGACGCGACCGCGAGCGGATAGTTGGTGACGAGCCCCATGACGATGGTCATCACGCCCGCGACCAGGCAGGTCGCCGCCTGCGTCGCCGGAAACGGCGCGCCCTTGCCCTCCAGCCCGGGGACACCCGAGAACGAGAGGATGGCCGGATTCACGAAGATGATGTAGGCCATCACCATGAACGTGGTGAGACCCGCCCGCGCCTCGCGTCCGACCGTCGTGCGCTGCGCGGTCAGGGAGAAGTAGCGATCGAGCATCTCATTGCACCTCCGGCATCGCCATGCGGGGCTGGAAGGGCGAGTCCTCAGGCACCACGCGCCGCGCCACCGTGATGAAACCGGTGTGCGCGACCATGCGGTGGAAGGGACGCACCGAGGTGCCGTCGATGTTCCACGGGCGAACGAGCGTCTCGAACGTCTCGACCAGGGTATAGCCGGCGTGCCGGCGCAGGGCTTCCGACAGCTGATGCGACTGGATGATGGTGGGCACGTACGAGAGGAAGATGCCGCCCGAGCGCAGCACGCGCGCCACCGGCTCGACGAGCCGCCAGGGCTCGGGCAGGTCGAAGACCGCGCGATCCACCGGCTCCTCCTCGCCCAGGCCTTCCTCGACGGGGCGCAGCCGCACCGCGAGGCTGGTCACCTCCCCCATGCGCAGCTGGATGTTGGCGAGGGCGCGGCGCGCGAAGTCCTCGCGCTGCTCGTAGCTGATCACGCGCCCCGACGGACCGACGGCGCGGAGGAGCGCGAGGGTGAGCGCGCCGGACCCCATGCCCGCCTCGAGCACCCGGGCCCCCGGATAGATGTCCGCCCAGAACATCACCATGGCGAGGTCCTTGGGATAGATCACCTGGGCCCCGCGCGGCATGTCCAGCACGTACTCGGAGAGGGTGGGCCGGAGGACGACGTACCGGGTGCCCTTGGAGGTGCGCACCCACGAGCCGTCGGCCTGGCCGATCATGCCGTCGTGCGGCACCCACCCGCGGTCGGAGTGGAAGGTCTCACCCTTGCGGAGCATGACGAGGTGCCGCCGCCCGCGCTGGTCGATGAGGAGGACTTGCTCGCCGTCCTGTAGCACGTCAGGCGTCACGGCCTATCGACTCTTGGGCTCCGGCAGGGCGAGGGCGACGAGAAAGCCCGCGAGGGGCATGAGGGCGGAGATCCACAGCGCCCGCGTGAGGCCCCAGTGATCGGCGACCCACCCCAGCGCGCTCGCGCCGAGACCGCCCGCGCCGATGGCGAAGCCCACGATGAGGCCGGAGGCCATGCCGGGATTCTTCGGCAGGTACGCCTGCCCGAGCACGACGGACACCGTGAAGGTCGACACCAGCACGAAGCCGAGCACGGCGAGCAGCACGAAGACGAGGATGCCCTTGGCGAAGAGGAACGCCACCGCCGGCGGCACCGCGAGGAGAAAGACGCTCACCACGTAGCGCCGCACGCCCACGCGATCGGCGATGGGCCCGGCCACCAGCGTGCCCACGACGCCCGCGCCGAGAAACACCGCCAGCAAGGTGCCCACCAGCCGCGGATCCCCGTGCAGCACTTCCTTCCAGTAGAAGGGCAGGAAGGTGGTGAAGCCGAGCTGGGTCCACGAGCGAATGGCCACCACCAGGATGAGCAGGCTCATCGCCCCCACCATGGTCTCGGCATTGTCCCTCGATGCCTGGGCGCGCGCGGCCGCGGGAGCGGGAGCCGAGAGCATGGGGAGCACGGCGAGGAGCAGACCGGAGACGAGCAGGCCCGGCACCAGCATGCCGAGGCTGCCCGGCATGCCGAAAGTGGTGAGGAGCACGGTGACGAGGGGCGGCCCCAGCGCGATGCCGATGTTCCCGCCGGTGGAGAAGACGGACACGCCGGTGGCCTTGCGCGCGCCCGCCACCGCGGTGGCGGTGCGATAGCCCTCCGGGTGATAGGCGGCCACGCCGAAGCCCGTGATCATCACGAGAACGAGCACCGCCTCGTACGACGGTGCCAGGCCGGTGAGGGCCAGCCCGAGCGACGACAGGAGCACCGAAAGCGGTAGGAGCCAGCGCCGCGCCGTCTTGTCGGCGAGGAAGCCGAACAGCGGCTGAATCACCGACGAGGTGATGTTGGCCATGAGGACGATGAAGCCGGTCGCGGTGTAGCTGAGCCGCAGCGCGTCCTTGATGAAGGGCAGGATCACGGCGAGCGAGCCCTGATTGATGTCGACCACCATGTGACCGAGCGCGAGCAGGCTGAGCAGACGCATGTCCGGCTTCGCGCGATCGACGGGAGCGGTCGCGGTCGCGGGCAGCGCGACGGCGGCCGAATCGGGCGGGGTCATGCGCCTATGCTACACTACGCGCGCCGTGAAGGTCAGGGAGCTCGGACACGTCGCGCTCTTCGTCCGTGACCTCGAGGTTTCCACCCGCTTCTACCGTGATCTGCTCGGGCTCGCCGAGGCCGGACGCGGCAAGGACGGCCGCATCGTGTTCCTTTCCGCCGGCCGCCATCACCACGATCTCTCGCTCGAGTTGGCGCGCGCCGATGGGCTCCGCGCGCCCAAGGGCGCGCCCGGGCTCTATCACATCGCCTTCCGCATCGGCGCCACCTCGGACGAGCTGGCCGCCGCGCGGGCGGCGGTCGAGGCGGTAGGGCTCGCGCCGTTCGGCGAGATGGCGGGCGCGCGGCCCTGCTTCTGCGTGCGCGATCCCGACGGCAACGAGATCGAGCTCTACGTCGAGGGGTGAGGGGTCCTAGATCCCGAAGGCGTCCAGGCCGGTGACGTCGCGACCCACGATGAGCACGTGGATGTCGTGCGTGCCCTCGTAGGTGTTGACCGTCTCGAGATTCATCATGTGACGCATGATGGGGTGCTCGTCCACGATGCCGGCCGCCCCCAGGATGTCGCGGGCCAGCCGCGCGGTGTCCAGCGCCATCTGGACATTGTTCATCTTGGCCAGCGAGATCTGCTGCGGCCGCACCCGCCCCGCGTCCTTCAGCCGTCCCAGCTGGAGACACAGGAGCTGGGCCTTGGTGATCTCGTTGAGCATCCACACCAGCTTCTGCTGCACGAGCTGGAAGGAGCCGATGGGCTTGCCGAACTGGATGCGCTGTTGCGCATACTGCAGCGCCCAGTCGTAACAGGCCATGGCGGCGCCGATGGCGCCCCAGGCGATGCCGTAACGCGCCTGGGACAGGCAGGACAGCGGCCCCTTGAGCCCCTTCACTCCGGGCAGCTTGTTCTCGAGGGGAATGCGGCAGTCCTGGAAGGCCAGCTCCGAGGTGATGGACGCGCGCATCGAAAACTTGCCGTGGATGTCGATGGTGCCGAAGCCGGGCGTCCCCCGCTCCACGAGATAGCCGCCGATCTCACCGTCGTCCCCCTTGGCCCAGACCACCGCGACCTCCGCCACCGAGCCGTTGGTGATCCAGAGCTTGGTACCGTTGAGGACGTACTCGTTCCCCTTCTTCACCGCGCGCGTCTTCATGGAGCCGGGGTCCGAGCCGTGGTCGGGCTCGGTGAGGCCGAAGCAGCCCATCGCCTCACCGGACTGCAGGCGCGGCAGCCACCGATCCTTCTGCGCGTCGGAGCCGTAGGAGTAGATGGGGTACATCACGAGCCCGCTCTGCACGGATGCGAAGGAGCGCAGGCCGGAATCACCCCGCTCGAGCTCTTGCATGATGAGGCCATAGGCCACGTTGTCCAGGCTCAGGCAGCCGTAGTCCTTGAGGGTCGCGCCGAACACGCCCATCTCGCCCAGGTCCTTCGCCAGCTCCACCGGGAAGGTCGCGTCGCGGTGATGCTGGGTGACGATGGGCAGGAAGCGCGACTCCACCCAGTCGCGCACGGTGTCGCGGATCATCCGCTGCTCGTCGGAGAGATGCTCCTCGATGCCGAAGTAGTCGACGCCCCTGAATTTCTCCATGGTCCGTCCTCGGTGCTGGGCTCGCTCAGGCGCCCGTCAACAGGGCGAAGATGCGGCGGATCAGCTCCTCGTGGTCAGCGACATTGTGCGCGAAGATCCCCATCTCCTCCACCTCGGCGAGGTCGAGGGTCTGGCACGGGGCCCCCGGAGCCCATCCCGCGAGATTGAAGGCCTGGAAGCACGACCGGCCTGGCTCGGGCTTGTCCGAGACGAGCACGAAGTAAAGCTCGGGCCACTGCCGGCGCGCCATCTGGAACAGTGACCGTTCGCTGCGTTGACTCTCCACCGCCAAGAACTGGCCGATGTGCGGGTGGTACTTCACCTCGATGAGGAAGTCCTTGGTGCCGCCGGCCCCGCCCGGCCCGCCGCTCTCCCCCGACGGCTTCACCCAGAAGTCGGGCGAGAAGTCGTCGCGTCCCACCCGGAGCCCCGCGGCGGGTGAGCGGCGATACGGCGTGATGTCGTAGCGAGCCCGCCGAAAAATGGACTCGACGAGCGCTTCGGCCACCCGGTTCTTCGCTTCGAGCAGGTCCATATCCCCTCGCTATGGGACCACGCTAGAGGTTGGTGGGGTGCGCAGGGCGCTCCTCGCTGAGCGCCCGCTCGAGCGCCTGGGCGAGCGCCGCGTCGTGCTCGTGGGTGGCCGCGAAGATCCGGCACTGGGCCACCTTGCCCGGCAGGTACTTCAAGAGCTCCTTCAGCGGCTCCGCGGACACCGTCCGCGACGCCGAGTCGTAGACGTAGAGCTGCCGGTCGTGCATCTGGATGGGATTGAGCGGCCGCGGATCCTGCTGGGCCATGTCGATCTTGAACGGGAAGCCCCGAAGGGCGGCGGGCAGGTGCTCGCGCACCCGCTCCTCCACGTCCTCCGCCTTCATGAAGGCCTGACCACGGCGCGGCTCGAAGAGATCCAGCACCACCTCGTGAGCCATGCGCCATTTGAGCCGCCGGTCGAGGACTTGCCGCCACTCGGCGCCGAGGGCGCGGCGCTCGGGATCGTCGGAGTCGGGCCAGCGCTCGACCTCCTCGAGCAGGGTCCACTCGGTCATGCCGAGGTAGGGCTTGAGGTTCTTGTTCAGGTCGAAGGGGAAGACCAGCCGCATGGTGTCGCGGAAGATCTCCTTCAGATGGAGGTCGATGCCCCGCGTCGTCCGGTGGTAGTACACGTTCGTGTACATGTAGAAGCGCGCATTCAGGAACATGATGAAGGCCTGGATGCCGCCGCGGTCGAGCGTGAGGCCCTTGTCGCTGAAGAACGAGTAGTACATGATCCGCTCGACGTCGATGGGCCCCACCGCCACCCCGCACATGTAGGAGTCGCGGAGCACGTAGTCCATGTTGTCGGCGGTGTAGATGCCCGAGAGCAGGGGCTTGAGATGCGCGAGCCAGCGCGGGTGCCCCGCCTCGGGCTCGCTGTGGTGCTTGCCCATGAGGTAACAGATCCACTCGGGATCGATGGCCTCGCCGGCCTCGAAGGGGCCCGACGGGCTCCGGCGGAGCCCACGGATCAGCTCCCCCAGCTCCTCCTTGATGATCTTCTGGCCCACGATCTCGTGGGTGAGCTTCCAGTCCGCCAGGAAGTTGTCGTCGAAGAAGTGGCCGAATGGGCCGTGGCCGATGTCGTGGAGCAGGCCGGCCATGCGGAGCAGCTCCTCGAACAGCGGCGCGGACGGCGCATCCGCGAATTCAGCACGGAGAGACGCGTGCAGCTGCTGGGCGAAGCGGCCGGCCAGGTGCATGGCGCCCAGCGAGTGCTGGAAGCGGCTGTGCTCGGCGGCGGGGAAGACCCAGCGCGCCGACTGCAGCTGGGGCACCCGCCGGAGGCGCTGCATCCACGGCGAATCGATCAGGTGCTCCTCGGTGGCCTCGCCGGGGCTCCCGTCCGGTCGCGTGTAGAGGATGTAGCGATGGATGGGGTCGGCGATGAGCCCCCGGCCCCGATAGGTATCGATGCCTCGCATGCCTAGAGCCTACTCCTTGTCGGTCGTCCGGAAGATGCGATACCGGTCGGCGGGTCGCACCGTCAGGAGTTGTGCGCCCGACTCGCGGCGCACCAGCACCTCGACGGGCACCCCGATCCGGCCTTCCCACAGGCGCGCGTAGAACTCCTCCTGGCTCGCCACCGCGCGGCCATTGACGGCGACGATGAGGTCGCCCCGGCGGAAGCCCGCGGGGCCGGCCGGGCCCACCGGCGACACGCCCAGCACCATGGCCCCCCGCCCGGGCACGCTCTCCGTGTAGACGCCCAGCCAGGGCCGCACGCCGCGGCTCTCCACGCGGCCCTTGGCGAGCAGCTCGTCCCGCGCGGCAAGGAACTTCTCGATGGGGATGGCGAGGTTGCTGAAGGGCCGGTCCCCGATGCGCAGCGATGTGATTCCGACCACCGCTCCCGCGCTGTCCAGGAGGGCGCCGCCCCCGAAGGCGGGGTTGGCGGGGAAGACGAGGAAGGCGCGGTCCAGCATGTATTCCCAGGCGGCCGAGTAGGGCTGCACGGCGCGCACCTGGGCCTCGACCGCGACGAGGTCGCCCGCGCTCGACATGCCCACCGTCCCCGCGCCGTCCCCCGAGACGATGCGGGTGGAGTCACCCAGGGGTGCGGCCGGCCAGGGCCCCGGCCACGCGAGCTTGACCACGCCGAGCCCCACCTCGAGGTCGAGCCCGACCAGCCGGGCCGGCACGACGCGCCCGTCGCGCAGCGTCACCTCGAGCCGCTCGGCATCGAGGAGGAGGTAGGACACCGTGAGCGCGTAGCCGGCGGGGTCGAAGATGACGGCGCTGCCCGCGCGCTCTGCGCCCAGGGTGGCAGAGGAGGGCGCGTGGGGCGCCGCCTCCACGCGAAGCGCCACCATCGCGGGCGCCGCCCGCCGGGTGAAGGCGGGCGCGCCGTCGATGGGCGGGGCCTCCGGGCGCGGCGCGCTGCCGCGGGGAGCGGCGACCAGAACCACTGGGGCCAAGAAGAGGGCCAGAGCGATCAGCGCGGCGGCGATGGGACGGCGCGTCGGCATGGGCGTCACCTCAACGCGTACTGGCGCTCGTAGTACGCGCGGAATTCACCGGACTTGATCGGCCGCCACCAGTCCCCGTGGGCGCGGTACCACTCCACCGTGGCCGCGAGGGCCGCGGCGAAGTCGTGGGCCGGCTTCCAGCCGAGCGCGCGCACCTTGGCGCTGTCCAGCGCGTAGCGCCGGTCGTGGCCGGGTCGGTCCGCCACCGGCTGGATCAGGGTTTCCGGCTTGCCGGTGAGGCGGAGGATCTGGCGCGTGATGACGATGTTTTCGATCTCGTTGCCCCCGCCGATATTGTAGATCTCCCCGTCCTTGCCCTTCCGCAGCACGACGTCGATCGCGGCGCAGTTGTCGAGGACGTAGAGCCAGTCCCGGACGTTCTTGCCGTCGCCGTACAGCGGGAGCGCGGCGTCCTCGAAGGCGTTGGTGACGAAGAGCGGGATCATCTTCTCGGGATACTGGTACGGGCCGAAGTTGTTGCTGCTTCGGGTGACGATGACGGGTAGGCGGTGCGTCGTCCAGAACGCGCGGGCGAGGAGGTCCGCGGCCGCCTTCGAGGCCGAGTAGGGGTTCGAGGGGTTGAGGGGATCGATCTCGCGCGAGGCGCCGCGCGTGACGCTGCCGTACACCTCGTCGGTGCCGATGGCGATGAAGCGCCCGAGCCCGCGCGCCCGCGCCGCCTCCAGCAGGGTGAAGGTGCCGGTGACGTTGGTGCGCAGGAACTCGTCCGCGCCCGCGTTGGAGCGATCCACATGGGTCTCGGCGGCGAAGTGCACGACCGCGTCCACCTCCGCGAGGAGGTCGCGGACGAGGGAGGCGTCGCAGATGTCCCCCCGCACGAAGCGGTGGCGCGGATCGGCTTCGATCTCCTTGAGATTGGCGAGATTTCCGGCGTAGGTGAGCTTGTCGAGGGTGACGACCGAGTCGTCCGGGTGCTGGGCGAGGACATACCGGACGAAGTTCGAGCCAATGAAGCCCGCCCCGCCCGTCACCAGGATCTTCACGGCGGTCGCGCCCCGCTAGCCGCGGGTGGGCTCCCAGACGTCGACGCCCGCGAAATCCCAGGGCAGGCGCCCCTCGTCGGAGACGTTCGGGTCCGGGTAGAACTGCGTGTCCACGAAGTAGATGATGCGGCCGCGTGTGGGCGCGAGGTTGCGCACGCCGTGGGCCACCCCGGGGGGGATGCGGACCAGACGCGCGGTGCCGTCCCCCAGCACGAGCCGGCGCAGGGCGTTCTCGGTGGGCGAGCCGGCCCGGCAGTCCAGCAGCACGAGCAGCATGCGATCGTCGGGCGGCACGAACCACACGTCGGTCTGCCGGCGGTGGAGGTGGAAGGCCTTGATCACGCCCGGATCCATCTCGCTGAAGTTGATCTGCTTCACCTCGAACTCGCGCAGCGCGCCGTGGACCCCCGCGGTGAGGCGGCCGAGCTCGAGGAAGGAGCCGCCGTCGTCCACGAAGCGCTTGAGATCCACGATCTCGACGCCCGGGATGGGCGCCACGGGGGAATAGTCCTGCACGGCGAAGGCGCGCTTGGCGGCGTCGTTAAGGCTCATCAAACCAGTCCCACCTCGCTCCGGTCGCCCAGCATGAACGTGAAGGAGCGCGGCTTGCCCTGAGTGCGGTAGATGGCCGCGTTCTTACCGATCAGGCTCGACTCGATGCGCCCGCCGACGTCCGAGATGCTCGATCCTTCGAGCAGGATGGAGTGCTCGACCTCGCTGTTGCGCACGGACACCCCTTCTCCCACCGACGTGAACGGGCCGATGTAGGCGTGCTCGATGGTGGCGCCACGGCCGATGATGGCGGGGCCGCGCACGGTGCTCTGGACGATGCGGGCGCCCGCTTCCACCACGACCTTGCCGTGCACCTCGGAGTCCGTCACCGTGCCCTCGGACCGCGGCTCGAGCGTATCGAGGATGATGCGGTTGGCCTCCAGCATGTCCTCGAGCTTGCCGGTGTCCTTCCACCAGCCCTCGATCACGTGCGGGCGCACGGTGTGGCCCGAGTCGATCAGCCACTGGATGGCGTCGGTGATCTCGAGCTCGCCCCGGCCGGAGGGCTTGATGGCCTTGGCGGCGCGGAAGATGGTGGCGTCGAACATGTAGACGCCGACCAGGGCGAGGTCGGACGGCGGCACCTTGGGCTTCTCGACCAGACGCTTGACCTTGTCCCCGGAGAGCTCCGCCACGCCGAACTGGGTGGGATCCGGCACCCGGGCGAGCAGGATCTGGCTATTGGGCCGGGCCGAGCGAAAGCGCTCGACGAGCGGGGCCAGAGGCTCGAGGATGAGGTTGTCGCCGAGGTACATGCAGAAGGCGTCGTCCCCCAGGAAGCGCTCGGCGGTCAGCACGGCGTGCGCCAGGCCGAGGGGCGCCTCCTGCTGAATGTACGTCACCTCGACGCCCCACCGGCTGCCATCGCCCACCGCGTCCCGGATCTCCTGGTGGGTGTCCCCCACCACGATGCCGATCTCCCGGATCCCCGAGGCCGAGAGGGCCTCGATCCCGTAAAAAAGGATCGGTTTGTTGGCGACCGGGACCAGCTGTTTAGCCGACGTGTAGGTGATGGGACGGAGCCGGGTTCCGCGTCCTCCGGAGAGGATTAACCCTTTCATTTCCTGGCCGATTATAGCAGTCTTGGCCCTGCATCCGACCGGGAATAGGAGTAATCTAAATGGCTAGCGGAGGAGTACACGGATGAAGACGTTGAAGGATATGCTGGCCGAGGCGCGCCAGGTCGTCCCCGAGCAGGGACCGGCGGACCTCAAGCGCCGCCTCGACGCGGGCGAGCCGGTCGTGGTGGTGGACGTCCGCGATCCCGACGAGTACCGCGACGGCCACATCGAGGACGCCGCCAACATCAGCCGCGGCTTTCTCGAATTCCGCATCGGTACCGTCGCCCCCGAGCCCTCCACGCCGCTCGTCCTCTACTGCCAGACAGGCCTTCGCTCCATGCTCGCCGCGCGGCAGCTCAAGGAGCTGGGCTTCGAGAACGTGGTCAATCTCCAGGGCGGCTTCCAGAAGTGGGCCCAGTCCGGCCTCCCCGTGGCCAAGGACCGGCCCCTCAGCACCGAGCAGATCCAGCGCTACAGCCGCCACTTCCTCCTCCCGCAGGTGGGGGAGAAGGGACAGCGCAAGCTGCTGCGCTCCAAGGTGCTGCTGATCGGTGCGGGCGGGCTCGGCTCGCCGACGGCGCTCTATCTCGCCGCCGCCGGCGTCGGCACCATCGGCCTCATGGACGGCGACGTGGTCGACGTGTCCAATCTCCAGCGCCAGATCCTGCACTCCACCAAGGACGTGGGTCGCCCCAAGGTCGAGTCGGGCACCGAGACCATCCGCAACCTGAACCCGGACGTGAACGTCATCTCGCTGCCCACCCGTATCGACGTGGACAACGTGATGGACATCATCAAGGATTACGACCTGGTCGTGGACGGCTCGGACAACTTCGACACCCGATACCTCGTCAACGACGCCTGCTATCTCGCGGGCAAGACCAACATCCACGGCTCCATCTTCCAGTTCGAGGGCATGGCGAGCGTCTTCGCTCCGAACCAGGGGCCGTGCTACCGCTGCCTCTATCCCACGCCGCCGCCGGCAGGCCTCGTCCCGTCCTGAAGCGAGGCCGGCGTCCTGGGCGTGCTCCCAGGCATCATCGGCGTGGTGCAGGCGACGGAGGCGATCAAGGTGCTGCTGGGCGTGGGCGAGCCCCTGATCGGGCGGCTCATGACTTATGACGCCCTCGGGATGCGCTTCCGTGAGGTGAAGCTACGGCGGGATCCCAAGTGCCCGCTCTGCGGCGAGCAGCCGACCATCAAGGACCTCGGGATCCACCGAGGGACTGCGGCGGCCTGCGCCGCCGACGATCACGGCAACGGGCAGCCGGCGACGGCCGGCGTGCCCGCCGCCAAGGCCGGAGGGTAGCCTCTAGGGCCGGTCGAGGTGGGCCGGACGGCGAGAAGGGGTCAGTGACGAGGCGCCGCCCGAGGGCCGGGGGCGAGGCGTAGTCTCTCTACGTTGAGCCCCCGGGCCGCGGGCGGCAACGAAGTCAATGGCCCCTTATCGGCGTCCGGAGCTACTTCTGCTTGGCGACGACGTGGTCCTTGATCTTGTCGTAGGTGGCCTGCGGCACGACCTTCTTCTGCACCAGCTCGTCCTTCCGCTTGTAGGGCCGGTTGTCGATGATCTTCTTCGAGTAGGCGTCCCCAATCCCGGGAACCGCCTTCAACTCCTCCGCCGACGCCGTGTTGATGTCCACCGGCTCATGCTTCATGGCCGGCTTGGCGGCATCCTTGGCGGCCGGCTTCGCCTCGCTCTTGGCGGGTGGCGTCTGGGCGAAGGAGTCCGACAGTCCGGCGAATCCGGTCACGAAGGCCAGTGCGACGAGCAGCGCGACTATCCGCTTCATGAAAGATCCTCCTCCGGTGGAGTGTGAGGACGGCGCCGTCCGGCGCCCTTTCGGAGGCATTAGAGCACACGAGCCCGGGCCCTTCCCGCAGTTAAATCTTGACCGGGCATCATGGAGGGTGCTAGTGTCCGCTCGTGCGCACGCTCGTTGCCGTGGCAACGGGGTCCGGTCGCATCGCCCTCCGGTTGGTCGTCGGAGCGGCTCTCGCCATCTTCTTCCTCGCCTACGCCACGCTGGGGCTCGGCCTGCTCCCGCTCGTCGCCGCCGCGCTCGGCATCGCCACCCTGCCCCGCCACGCGCGCGCGCTCGCCTGCCGTCTCGGGGGACGGGCGCTTGGAGCCCGCGTGGCGATTCGCTCGATGCTGGTCGGCTGGCTCTCGCTCGGGCGATAAGCCGCTCGAGCGACGCAGCGTGTCACGGCGCCCTTCTCTTCGGGCGCGGCACCGCTGGTGAGCGCCCCTCCAGCTCGCGGCCCGGATAGCTCCGACTCGTGTAGTGCACGATGCCGTCGATGAAGGCCCTCGCGTAGCCGGGCAGGAACCGTCGCGGATCCCAGACGATCCACCCCCACGCCCCGAGCGATGCACCAGCGTGAAGGATAGGCACCGCTCGGACGCGTCGCCGGGCGAGCCGAACGGTTGATGGCACTACGGCCACTCCGAGCCCCGTTTCGGCCAGCGCGATCAGTGACTGCGGGTCGCCGGCCTCAAGCGCGACCTGCGGACGCACGTGGGCGACACGGCAGGCTCCGTCGAAAAGCTCCCGAGTGCCGAAGCCGGGCCGCAGCAGCAGGGCGCGCTCGTCATTGAGGTCAGTGACGTCAATGGTTGCCCGCCGGAACAGACGATGCGAAGGCGGCACCGCGGCGAGGATGCGGACCGGAAACAGCTGGCTTCCTTCGAGCCGATCGTCACCTCGGCGAAAGACCAGGCCAAGATCCACCTCGCCGCGCTCGACAAGCGCGACGCCGCGCACGCCACCCTCCTCCTTCAGGTGGACATCGATGCCGGGACGCCCCTTCAGGTACCGGCCCAGAAACGGCGCCAGCACGCTCTGAATCACCTGTGGAGAGCCGCACACGCGAAGGCTCCCAACCTCGCCGTGGTGCAACGCGCGCGCGTGCTCGGCCAGCTGCTCGGCGCCCGCCAGCACCTCACGGCTCCGGCGCAGGAGGCCTTCGCCCTCACCCGTGAGGCGCACCCGGCGCCCGTCGCGCTCGAAGAGCCGGACGCCCAGCTCCGTCTCGAGATCGTGAACCTGTCGCCACAAGGCCGGCTGCGTGATGCGCAGGCGAGCGGCCGCCCCGGAGAACGCGCCCGTCTCCGCGACGGCGACGAAGTAACGGAGGTGTCGGAGCTCCATGGAGGTCTCTTGCCTGCGAGGCATAGATTACTAGTCATACTATGCATTGGACAAGCGGCCCTCGTGGCTCCTAGCGTCGAGGGCGAAGGAGGACATCCCATGTGGAACATCGAGCGCTTCGTCACGGACTGCCGGGCCGCACTGGCCGAAGCCACCCCCGAGCGGGCGATCAAGGAAGTCCTCGAACGAGCAATAGCGGATCCGGCTGGCGTGGTGGAGGCCCTGGGTACGCCCCGGCAGGCCCAGCTCACGCCGATCCATCACGATCGCGATCTCACCATCCTCAACGTCGTCTGGACTCCGGGAATGGCGGTCTACCCTCATGACCACCGCATGTGGGCGCTGATCGGGCTCTACGCCGGGCGAGAGGACAACACGTTCTATCGCCGGAGCCCCGGGGGCCTGCAGGTCGCCGGAGGGAAGGAGCTCGAAACCGGAGACACGACCCTCCTGGGCAAGACGGTGATCCACGCGGTGGTGAACCCGCTGCGCGTCTTCGCAGGCGCCATCCACATCTACGGAGGGGACTTCTTCAGCACCCCGCGAAGCGACTGGGATCCGGCTACGCTGGAGGAGCGGCCCTACGACGTGGCGCGCGCCCGCAAGGTCGTGGCGGACGCCAACGAGCGATGGCTCGCCGAGTGTGCGATCTCTCAGGAGGGGCGGCGCGCCTGAAGCCACCTGGTGCGAACGCCATGTGGTGCTCTTACGGATCTTGGCAGCCGGGAGGAATTCGCCGACAACTCAAACTCGTTCAGCCAGAGGATGAGCGTCCAGCTGAGCCAGTAAGATCGATCACGTGTACGCAGATCCGTGAGCACGGTACTCCCGGGCGCGAGAGGCTGCCGGTGATGAGCGGAAGATACTTGAACAAATACACGCCCCAGTTCGCCGCGTAGATGTGCGCGACCGGCTCCGCAGTGGGAGTGAGCCGTTGCTCGCCCAATCGGTCCGCGGGAACGACGGTGAGGGTCGCGCAGCCGCCGAGCATGAAGGTCGCCACAGACACGATGAGCAGGAATCGCGCTCTGTCCATCTGCACGCTCCTCGCCCCCGGATGGGCTCCGGCGCTACGTAGTGCGCGTTCCTGCGACCTTGCAGCTGGTCGACAGTGACCGAGCATTCCCGAACGCCCCCAGATGTGACCCCGAACCTTCGTTACCCCGCTCGGCCGCAGCGATCGGATCGGCCGGTAAAGATCACCCGGCACTCTCGTGACGCGTGCCGGGCGACCTCAGTGGAACCATGCATAAATCGTAACAAATGGCGCAGGCACTCTGCTTGCTACTGCTCGAATCCAATGGAATTGCGAGTTCTCGACCGGAGCTGGCCTTGACGCCAGAACGAGTACTGCGCGGCCAGGTCGCGCGTGCTGCCCCTGGAGCGACGCCGGGGATCAACGATCTCTGGTACAAGAACGCGGTGATTTACTGCCTCTCCGTCGGCACCTTCATGGACGCCAACGGTGACGGAGTCGGAGACTTCCAGGGACTCATGCGCCGTTTGGATTACCTCCACGGGCTCGGCGTCACGGCGATCTGGCTCATGCCCTTCCAGACCTCGCCATGCTGCGACGACGGCTACGATGTCTCCGATTACTACGGCGTGAATCCCGCCTTTGGGACATTGGGCGACTTCGTCGAGTTCACCCACGGCGCTAAGCAGCGGGGGATTCGCGTCATCATCGATTTGGTGGTCAACCACACCTCCGACCAGCACCCGTGGTTTCAGGAGGCGCGCCGCGATCCCAAGTCCAGGTACCGCGACTGGTACATATGGTCCGATAAGAAGCCGGCCAATGCGCACGAGGGCATGGTATTTCCCGGCGTCCAGAAGTCGACCTGGTCTTATGACAAGGAAGCGCATGCCTGGTACTTCCACCGCTTTTACGACTTCCAGCCGGATCTCAACACCTCGAATCCACACGTCCAGGCGGAGATCCTCAAGATCATGGGGTTCTGGATCCAGCTCGGGGTCTCCGGGTTCCGGATGGACGCGGTGCCGTTCCTGATCTCAACCAAGGGCCGGCGCGTCAAAAAGGCGGTCGCCCAATTCGACTTACTGCGGTCGCTGCGTGCGTTCCTCCAGTGGCGGGTCGGCGACTCCATCATCCTGGGCGAGGCGAACGTCTCGCCGGAGACCGGCCTGGACTACTTTGGCAAGGATGGTGACCGGATTCACATGATGTTCAACTTCCATGTCAATCAGAACCTCTTCTACGCGCTCGCCGCGTCCGACTGCCGCCCGCTCGTGCGGGCGCTGAAGGCCACGAATTATCGGCCGGAGGCGGCGCAGTGGAGTCTGTTCCTGCGCAACCACGACGAGCTGGACCTGGGACGACTGACCGAGGAGCAGCGCCAGCAGGTGTTCAAATGCTTTGGCCCCGAGGAGAACATGCAGCTCTACGAGCGGGGCATCCGGCGCAGGCTAGCCCCCATGCTCAACGGCGATCGGCGGCTCATCGAGCTTGCCTACAGTCTGTTGTTCACGCTGCCCGGGACGCCGGTCCTCCGCTATGGCGATGAGATCGGCATGGGCGACGACTTGAAGCTGGCTGAGCGCAACTGCGCGCGCACGCCGATGCAGTGGTCGGCGGAGCCCCAGGGCGGATTCACTACGGCGGACAAGCCCATCCTGCCCGTGATCAGCGAGGGACCCTACAGCTATCAGCATGTCAACACCGCGGAGCAACGCCGGGATCCGAAGTCATTGCTCAACTGGACTGAGCGCATCGTCCGCATGCGGAAGGAGATCCCCGAGGTCGGCTGGGGCGAGTTCGAGGTCCTGCCGATCCGGAACCCCGCGGTCCTGGCGATCCGCTATGACTGGCGCAACAACTCGGTGGTGTTCCTGCACAACCTCTCGGACAGCCCGCGGGAGGTGACGTTCTCCACCGGCGTGCGCGGCCCAGAAGGCCGGGTGCTGGTGAATCTGCTGAGCGATAACCACAGTCATGCGACCAAGGATGGCAAGCATAGCCTGCTCTTGGAGGCGTACGGGTACCGCTGGTACCGGGTTGGGGGCCTCGATTACTTGCTCAAGCGCAGCGAGATCGAGACGTCCGCGCGGGGTTGAGCGGCGACCGACCATGGGTCGCATGACCTGGTGGCAGACCAGCGTGATGTACCAGATCTACCCGCGTTCGTTCCAGGACGGCGACGGTAATGGCGTCGGGGATCTGCGCGGTATCAGACAGAGGTTGCCCTACCTAAGGGAGCTGGGTGTCGACGCTATCTGGATCTCGCCCATATTCCCCTCGCCGATGGCCGATTTCGGGTACGACATTTCCGACTACACCGGGATCGATCCACTATTCGGGTCGCTGGAGGAATTCGATGCGCTGCTGGCGGCCGCTCACACGCACGGTCTCAAGGTCCTCCTCGACCTGGTGCCGAACCACACCTCCGACCAGCATCCCTGGTTCCAGGAGAGCCGCTCCTCTCGTCAGAGCGCGAGGCGCGACTGGTATATCTGGCGCGATCCGGGACCGGGCGGCGGGCCCCCGAACAACTGGCTGTCAGAATTCGGCGGCGGCGCCTGGCAGTGGGACGAGGGCACCGGACAGTACTACTATCACGCGTTCCTAGCGGCGCAGCCCGATCTCAACTGGCGCAACCCGGCGGTCCGCGCGGCGATACACGACGTGATGCGCTTCTGGCTTCGTCGGGGGGTGGACGGGTTCCGGGTGGACGTGATCTGGCATCTGCTCAAGGACGACCAGTTCCGCGACAACCCGCCGAACCCAAACTTTGAGCCGGGCCAGCCGCCGCATCGCGCCCTCGTCCCGCTCTATACGACAGACCTGCCAGAGGTGCACGACGCCATTGCGGGACTAAGGCGGGTGCTCGACGAGTTTCCGGACCGGGTCCTGCTCGGCGAGATCTATCTGCCGGTCGAGCGGCTCGTCGCATACTATGGCCGCGAACTCGAGGGCACCCACCTCCCGTTCAATTTCACGCTGCTCGAGGCGCCATGGCGCGCGCGCGACATCGCGAAGCTCATCGACGACTATGAAGCCGCGCTGCCACGGGGCGGCTGGCCCAACTGGGTGCTGAGCAACCATGACCAGCCTCGTATCGCAGGCCGCGTCGGCACGGCTCAGGCGCGTATCGCCGCCATGCTATTACTCACGCTCAGAGGAACGCCCACCATCTACTATGGCGACGAGATCGGTATGCCGCAGGTGCCCATCCCTGCCGATCGCGTGCGCGACCCGTTCGAGCGAAACGTGCCCGGCATCGGGTGTGGGCGAGACGGGGCGCGCACCCCCATGCAATGGGACGCCACGCCCCACGCGGGCTTTTCCCCGGTGGAGCCATGGCTGCCAGTCGCGGCGGGGTTCGAAACAGACAACGTCGAGCGCGAGCGGCGGGACCCCACTTCCCTCTACAATCTCCACCGCCAGCTGATCGCACTGCGCCGTCGGTCGCCATCGTTACTGGCCGGCCGCTACCAGCCGATCGCGGCGAACGGGGATCTGCTACTGTTCGTCCGCGAGCACGAGAGCGAGCGCACCCTGATCGGCCTGAATCTGGGAGGGGAAGCCATCGAGATAAGGTTCCCCGATCAGCAGCTGCGCGGGGAAATCCTCGTGTCGAGCGCCCGTGATCGTGATGGTGCGGTCGTCACTGGCGCTGTCACGCTGTACGGCCACGAGGGTGTGGTAATAGCTCTTGCTCCCGATGTGGTAGTGCCCGCGCATTGACTGGATGTCTCGCCCCCTACTGTCCACGAGCGCTAAGCCGGACGAGAGGCTTGCAACCCAGGCGCCTCCAAGGACGAACTCAGGGCGATCCCGGGAGCGCAACCGGCACCAAACCCGGCACTGTTGAGTGAGGACGACATACATAGCGCCGTGTAAGTCCGCGTCGACAAGTGGCGCGCCTGGAGGGATTCGAACCCCCGACCCCCGGCTTAGAAGGCCGATGCTCTATCCAGCTGAGCTACAGGCGCGTGCCGATATTCTGCGGGGTTGGCCGACGGGACGCAACCTTCAAACCCGGATGGATTCATCGGGGCTTGCGGCAGATCAGCTGTATCGGGTGGGTGCGGCCCTCGTCGATGTTGCGGAGCGCGTTGCGCGTCTTCGCCAGCGTGGTCTCGCCCATCAGGAGGTGGATGCCGAGCGGGGGGACCTCGCCCTTCTCGGCACGCTCGATCGCCACTCGGTATCCGGCGGCGTACTTGGGGCCGGTGTCCTCCATCTGGATGGCCTCGAAGCCGGTCCGGCCCAGCAGCGCGCGCGTTTCGGCCGGCGTGACCAGGTAGGCGCCGCTGCCGTCCATGGACCAGGGCAGCGGGTAGTGCGGGCTTCCCCTGGGTCCCAGGCCGTGCTCGGTGAGCGCGAAGAAACCGCCCGGCTTCAGCACCCGGTAGGCCTCCGCGAAGAACCCCGGGCGATCGGCGATGTTCATGGTGACGTGCTGTGTGTAGGCGCCGTCAAAGGAAGCATCCGGATAGGGTAGGCGCTGGCCGTCGCCGACCTCCAGCGCCACCTGCCCTTCCATCCGCAGGAGCGCGGTGAGCTTTCGCGCCGCGTCAATGAACGGCGCGGTGATGTCGACGCCGCTCACCTGGCACTGAAAGCGCTTCGCCAGGTACCGGGCGGGGCCGCCCAGCCCACAGCCGATGTCGACGAGGCGCTGGCCGGCCGTCACCGGCAGCTGATCCGCAAGCTCCACTGTCGCCGGAAAGCCGCGCGCGTGGAAGTGATCCACGGGCGCCAGATCCTCCACCGTCAGGGCGTCGAGGGGCTTGGACATCTTGCTCAGTGCCGCGACGATCACGGCATAGACGTCGCCCCGAGCCCAGTGGTCGGCAATCGCCTTCGCGTCGGTCATGCCTGGGACTCTACCGCTTGTTGAAGCCGTAGAAGGGGCTCTGCTCGTCGTAGCCCGCGTGACGGAAGTTCACCGTGGTCGCGCGGGCCGTACTGGAGGATGGGGTTCCGAAGGCCAGGGGCTTGTCCTGGGCGCCGGCGACGCCCACGACAACGGCGGCGAGCCCGGCAAGGAAGAGCGCGATCCGGACGAATGGCATCGGCTGGCTCTCTCGCGATTTTACGGTATGGGGCGACCAGAACCGCCGTTCATAGGACCAAAGTCGGACTTGAGTGGCCGCCGCCCCCGGGCGATGCTGGCGCGGCTGAAGACCGTTGATTGGGAGGACACATACCATGGTCATGACGTGGGGCTCGCCGTTCCGGCCCTTGCTGGGAGCGATCCTGGTCGCCGCGCTGCTGCTCCCCCTCGGATGCTCGTTCTCGGCCAGCTCGAAGAGCTCATCGGACTCTTCGGCGTCCTCGTCGGAGTCGTCCTCGAGTATCTCCGCCAGCTCCTCGCCCTCAGTCCGGGAGGATCAGTATCGCAAGGACGTCCGCGACTACACCGCGTCCTACGTCAAGTCCGGCGGGCGGATCGAGGACTTCAAGAAGCGGCTCGGGGAGCTCGCCAAGGAGCGGGACATCACGAACTGGGAAGAGAACCCGGCCACCTACGAGGGCATCGGCCGCGGGCTGGGCAAGGCCAAGGCGAGCCAGCCGGAGGTGCAGGCCTACACGATCAACCTCGCGGGCTCCGATGCGAAGAAGGCCGAGTCCATCAAGAAGGGCTACGAGGCCGAGCTGTAGGCGCGCGGTGAGCGGCTGCCGCGCCGGCCTCCTGCTGGCGGGTCTTCTCGCCGCCGCGCCGGCGTGGGCGGCGCCCCCGCCGACGATCGACTTCGTCTACGCCGACGCCAACGAGGGCGGCGCCAGCGGCGGGCACTCGGCCATCCGCTTCGGTGATCAGGTCTTCCACTACGAGTACGCCCCGCCCGTCGTTCGGCTCCGTCGGGACTACTTCGAGGGAATCAAGTACCGCTACACGGTGCTCGACAATCGCAGCCTTCTCCTGCAGCGCGTCCGGGTCACGCCGGAGACGTATCAGCTTCTCCTCGACGAGTTCACGCGCCGCTACTTCGACCAGGAGCGCGATCTGCGCGTGTATGCGTCCCTGGTGGCGGATCGGCGGCTCTTGGAGGCCCTGCAGGGCGGACGGCGGGGCCAGCGCGCGGCCTCGCCGGTGGTCGTCGAAGGGGCGGGCTACTTCGACACCGCCTCCCCCGAAGCCGTGGGGGAACCCGTCGCGCCCGCCCTCGTCCGCCTTCGCGAGCGCATCGCCGGGGCGCACGGTCCGGCGTTCATCCAGGAGTCCATGGGCCGGCTCCACCGCGGGCTGCGGGCGCTGGACCCAGCGGCGTCCGGCTTCGCCGAGCGCTACCAGGACGGTCTCACCGCGCTTCAGGCCCTCGAGGTGCTGCGCGAGGCCCGCCCCCTCCGCCCGGATGCCTATGCCGGGGATGGAGCGGGCGGGCCCGTGCTCGAGCCCGCCGAGCGGGAAACTATCGTGATCCTCTCCGAGGCGCTCGAGGCCGGGCTGGTGCGGCTGGTCCAGTCGAGCCGACCCGACTGGGGCTTCCCGCTCCTGGTCGGCATGGCCCGCCTCGCCGCGCTGGACGAGAGCCGGCAGAGGGGCCGCTGGATGCCGCTCGATGTTTTCCCGGCTGATGCCGTCGTTGTCCGAGCCGAGCAGCTGGCGGGCCGCGCCGGCATGACGCGTGCGATGCTCGACGAGGCCCGGGCCGACCTCGCGATCGCGCGGGCGCGCCTCGGGGCCCAGGCCGTCAGCGGCAATGGCTTTCCGGAAGCGGCCGTCGCGGCCCTGGAGGTGACCGCCAACCGGACGCTGGAGATCTCGCGCGCGCTCGAGGGCGGCGGCCCCATGCGCATGCCGTTCGGGCTGGGCGTGCCGTCGCGGAGCGCCAAACGGGTGGAGCTCATCGTGCCTGCCGTCGATGCGGAGACGCTGGCCGCCGCCATCGGGCTCGCCCGAGCGAGAGAGGCCGCCCACGAGGCCGAGCTTCGCCGGCGCTACGGCTACAACGTGGTCACGCGGAACTGCGTGACCGAGATCTTCCGGACCATCGACGCCGCGCTGGCGGCCGGGGCACCCGCAGGCGCGGACGTGCGGAAGGAGTCGACGCGCCGCCTGGGCGGTTACGTGGACGCACCCGTCAACTTCATTCCCGCGGCGGCCGCCGCCACGGTTCGCGACACCTACACCGTCACGGAGACCCTCGAGCTGCCCTCGTACCGGCTCACGGCGCTGGCCCAGATGTATGAGCGGGAGCCGCCGCTGCTGGTCTACCTGCGCGAGTCCAACACGGTGACCTCGACGCTCTACCGGCGCAATCCCGACGACTCGGCCTTCCTGTTCTTCACCGACGACGCGGGGCCCGCGCGACCGCTGCTGGGCGCCGCCAACCTCGTGACCGGGCTGGGCGTCAGCGCGGTGGGCCTCTTCATGGTAGGCGTCGACGGGGGCGACACGCTCCGGGCCGGTCTGCGCGGCATGCTCTTCAGCCTGCCGGAGCTGGTGTTCTTCAACATCCGCAAGGGCTCGATCCCGTTCGCGCCCCGGCGCCAGCCGGTGGCGCGCCCGTGACCCTCACGGCATCGAAAAGGGCTTCGGGTCGAGGAACCGGCGCAGGACGTTGAGCGTGAGCCGGGAGATGTTGTTGTCGTAACCCTTGTCGGCGAGGCTGCCGACATAGGCGATGGATCCGGTGGAAAACACCGCGCCGCCCGCCGGGTGCTCGAAGAACACCATATCGGCGCGCACCGCCGCCGAGAAGCGTCCGTCCGAGCCCGCGAAGGAGACGTTCATCTCCTCGTTCACGAGCTGGAAGGCGTTGGAATGCTCCTCGGAAGACGCCACCACGAGGGCGTGGGCGGGCGTTCCCAGCGCCGCGTTCGCGGCGTCCAGCTCCAGCCCGGCCGCGCCCGCGCCGAAGAGACCGAAATTGCCCAGGATCTCATCCTCGACCCCCTCGAACATGAAGCGCGCCCGGGGATCTCGGCTGGCGGGCGTGCGCCGGTAGTAGGACGACCGGTCGAAGCCCTGAGCCACGAAGCCGATACCCACCAGCGCGTTGGGGGCGCGGCCCTGGCGCCGCCAGAGGCCGCCGTACTCCCCCGTGGAGCTGTGGTAGTACTCGCCCACAGACTCGGCCCAGGCGCGCGTGCCGTCCTCGGCCCGCCGCAGCTCGATCATGCCGGGGTGCGAGGAGGGGTAGGACACGCGCCAGTAGAAGCCGTTGCCCCCCATGTACATGAGCCGCCCGCGCCGGCCGAGAAAGCCCTCCAGCGCGTCCAGCATTTCGCGGGAGTGGTACTCGGGGTGACAGCCCGTGAGGACCACACGGTAGCCGTCGAGCAGCGCGACGCCTTCCCGGTGGAGGTCGTCATCGGTGACCACGTCATAGGCCTGCCCCTGCGCCTCTAACCAGTCGAGAAGGGAGAAATCCAGGAACAGGTTCCAGGGCCGGCCCGTCGGCCGCGTGTTGACGATGGGTCGGAGCCGAGAGACGTGGCAGACGCCGGAGCCGTCGGAGTGGGTGTCGTAGGTGGAGCCGCCGAGCTCCGGGTGATACATCAGCAGGAGATCCGTGGTATCCACCGTCGGGAGCGCCCCGATGTAGAGCTCGGCCGGGCTCGGACGCATGCGGGCGCGATAGTTCGAGTAGGCGAGATAGGTCGCGGTGGACGCGAGAAAGGCCACCGGAGCCCGGGGCGCGCCGCGCCGAGGGCGCACGTAGAACACCACCCAGAACGGCGGCCCGCCCTCGGCCTCCAGCCGCAGCGCATAGACGCCGCTGCGCGCGTCCGCCGGGATGGTGACGGTGTGGCTCGGCGTCCACCCCGCGTCGTAGAGATCGTCGTCGTGGAAGTGGATGGCGCCGTACTGCTCGGGCGCCCGCCGCCAGTCCATCTCGGTGCCGTCCCAGTTGTGGCCGGTCACCGCGCGCTTGGGCGCGTTGACCGTTCGGCCATGAAGCCGTTGTCCGGAGCGGTCGGTGACGTGATCGGTCGCGATGTCGGCGGCCAGGTCCCAGCGAGCGATGGATTCCCCATCACGCGAGATGGTCGGCCGGTCGATCTTCCCGTTGAAGTGCCAGGTCGTGAAGAGGCGCCCGCCCTCGACGCCGCGGCGGACCGCGCCGAGGAACAAGTCGTCCGCCGCGGCGGCGGGGAGCGCCGGGAGACCCGCCGTCACGCGCGCCGGCGCCTCCACCGTGACCGCGTGATCCGGAAGCGGCGCCTGGTCGAGCGTCACCGCCCCGGCGCCCAGATCCACCATCGCGGTGACGCGATACCAGCGCCGAGCGGTGAGGGGCCGGCCCGTGCTCACGCGCGCCTGGGCGTCCGTGCCGGCGCCGGCCTGGAAGGCGAGCGCCCCCGCCTCGTCGAGGACGAGGGCCCAGCCCTCCTGCGTGTCCTCCGCCCAGGTACCCATGATGGCCTGCGGGCGCGGCGCGGGCCGAACGGGCACTCGCGTGGGCTGGATGTACGCTTCCAGCGTGAAGCGGGTGAGGCCGGTCAGGACGGCGGGATTCGGGACCCGCACGTACGAGCCGGCGTCGATGGGCTGGGGCGAGCCGACGTGCTCGCCGGTAATCGGCGTGCGCAGCGGCTCGGTCTTGAGGCCGGGGCCGCCGGGCCCCGTGTCGCTCGAGATCACTCGGACGATCTCCGCGCGATAGCGGCGTGGGCCGTCGAGCGTGCCCACCATGAAGCGAATGGTTTCGCCCGGCGCCACGCTCAACGGATTGGCATAGCCGAGCACCCGCGGCAGAAGCGGCATCATGGACGGGACGCCATCAGACGGCGAGCTTCTCGCCGGTCACCGCTTCCCACCGGAGGCGAAACGCGTGCCACTCGGCGTCCTCCAGGGTCGTGAACACGGGATCGGAGAAAAGCCGCGGGGGCCGGCCGTCCGGCTGTTTCTCCGCGAGCACCCACTCTGCGTGGGGGCGCGTGCACACGAGGAGCAGGTTTTGACAGTGGCGCGCGCTGCGCAGCACGTTGAGCACGGCCTGGAGCTCCGGGCTGTGCGGCCCGAACGGGCAGCGCTTGAACTCGAGGGCGAGATCGGTGCGGCGCGGGTCGATGGAGAACATGGGACGCCTCGCGCGCTAGGGTTGGCGGAGAGAATCCTTCAGCACCTCGTACACGGCGGTCTTGATGTCGTCGCGGCTGGGGAGCGCCGCCCGCTCGAGCGGCGGGCTATAGGGCACGGGCACCGGCATCGCGCACACGCGCCGAATCGGCGCCCGCAGTACCCTGAAGGTCTCCGGATCCTCCGCGATCAGAGCGGCGATCTCGGAGGCCGCCGAGCACGTCGCCGGCGCCTCGTCCACGATGACCAGGCGCCCGGTCTTACGCACCGACGCCCGCAGCGTTTCGACGTCCATCGGCACGAGCGTGCGCGGATCGACCACCTCCACCGAGATTCCCTCGGCCGCCAGCACCTCCGCCACCGCCAGCGCTTCGCGTACGTAATACGCCAGGCCCACGATGGTCACGTCCCGGCCCACACGCTTGACCTCGGCCACGCCGAGCGGCACCACGTGGTCGCCATCGGGCACCGGGCCGGTGACCCCGGCGAGGCGGCTGCACTCGAAGGAGACCACGGGGTTGTCGTCGCGGATCGCGCTCTTGAGCAGCCCCTTGGCGTCGGCCGGCGTGGAGGGCAGCACGACCTTGAGCCCGGCCAGATGCATCCACATCGAGTACGGGCTCTGCGAATGCTGAGCGGCCAGCCCCATGCCGCCCCCGGTCGTGCAGCGATAGGTCACCGGGAAATTGGCCTGCCCCCCGAACATGTAGCGGATCTTGCTGGCCTGGTTGACGATCTGATCCATCGCCACGAAGGAGAACGTGACCATACGCCAGTGCACTACGGGACGAAAGCCCGAACCCGCGGCCCCCAGGCCCATGCCGGTGAGCACCGCCTCCGAGATCGGCGTGTAGCGCACCCGTGCGGGGCCGAACTCCGCGACGGGATCCCCGGTGAAGTCCGTGGCCATCGTGATGACGCGCTGGTCGCGCCGCATCTCCTCGGCCACCGCCTCCTCGAGCGCCCGCTGGAACGTGATCTCACGCATCCCGGCTCCTCATCGCCTTAGTCGGCGAACATGTCGACGAGCAGATCGCGGGGATTGGGAAAGGGGCTGGCCTCCGCGAAGGCCACCGCGGCCTCGAGATCGGCGGCGACCTGCGCGCGCAGCGTGGCAATCTCCGCGGGCGAGGCGGCGCCGCGCTCGAGGAGCTGCCGCTCGAGCCGGGCGATGGGGTCGCGCGACGTCCAGGCCGCGATCTCCTCCGGCGGCCGCGTCTCCGGAGGGATGGCGGCCCGCATCGCGTGGAAGCGCCAGCGATACGTCTTGCACTCGATCAGGCTGGGGCCCTCGCGGCGCGCGCGGCGCACCGCCGTGGCGGCGGCCTCGCGGACGGCGAGGACGTCGTTGCCGTCGACCTCGACGCCCGGCATGTCGAACGGCGCGGCGTGGGCGGCGATGTCGACCCGCGGATGCTGCACGTCCACCGCGTTGTTCGCCGCGTATTGGTTGTTCTCGCACACGAAGACGATGGGCAGATGCCACACGGAGGCGATGTTGAGGGCTTCGTGGAACTCGCCCTCGGCGGCGGCGCCGTCGCCGAAGAAGCACACGGTGACGTCGCCCCGGCCTTCGAGCTGGGCGGCCAGCGCCGCGCCGCACGCGATGGGCAGCCCGCCGCCGACGATGCCGTTGGCGCCCAGCATCCCCACCGAGAAATCGGCGATGTGCATCGAGCCGCCCTTGCCCTTGCAGTAGCCGTCCACACGCCCGAAGAGCTCCGCCATCATCCGGCGGATGTCGGCGCCCTTGGCGATGCAGTGGCCATGGCCGCGGTGCGTGCTGGTCACGCGGTCCTTCACGGTGAGAGTCGAGCAGACGCCGACGGCCACCGCCTCCTGCCCGACATAGGGATGGACTGCGCCATAGATCTTGCCGTCCACCCGGAGCCGGATCGCCAGCTCGTCGAACTCGCGGATCAGGATCATGGCACGAAGCATCTCGACCATCTGCGGCGTGTCCGGCCCCATCGTCCTCTCCTCAGCCGCCCGCCGCGTTGGCCCCGGCGATGCGGCCGAACACCGCGCCCGACATGAGGCCGGTGCCTCCCGGGTAGTTGCCGTGGAACAGGCCGCCCACCATCTCGCCGCAGGCGTACAGCCCGGGAATGGGCGTCCAGGACGTGCCGATCACCTGGGCGCGCTCGTTGATGCGCACGCCCCCGAAGGTGAAGGTGATGCCGCCCGTGACCGGGTACGCCGAGAAGGGGGGCGTGTCGAGCCGCTGGGCCCAGTTGGACTTGGGCAAGTCCAGGCCCTTGGTGGCGAGCCCGTCGCGCACGGTGGGGTCGAACGCGCCCGCGGGCACCGCAGCGTTGTAGTCGTCCAGGGTGCGGCGGCACGTCGCGCGATCCACCGGGAGCTGCTCCACGAGGGCGGGCAGCGTGTCGGCGACGAGCGGCGTGCCCGTCTTGTAGCGACCCTCGAGGAGATGCGTCACCTTGGCGTCGAAGATCTGATAGCCGACGCCGCCCGGCTCGTTCAGGATGATGCCGCCCAGCTTGGCGTAGGTGTAGAACTGGAAGTCCTCGCCTTCGTCGAAGAAGCGGCGGCCGCGATTGTTGACGAGGACGCCGTACGGATACGAGAGGCGGTTGGTCTTGTCGGTGAGCTTCCGGTCGCCGTAGGGCGGCGCGTCCGCGTCGATGGGGGTGGAGTGGCAGCCCGTCCACTGCCCCACCGCGAGGGCGTGGAGCTCGATGGCCATGCGCAGGCCGTCGCCGGTGTTGTAGCGGGTGCCGCGCACCTTGGCGTGGTCCCATGGCCGGCCGAGATAGCGGGCGCGCCAGGCCGCATTGGCCTCGAAGCCGCCGCAGCCCAGCACCACTGCCGTCGCGGTGACGTCCTCGAACCCGCGCGCGCTCTGCGTCGTCACGCCGGTCACCCGCCCGCCGCGGTCCTGCGTGAGGCGCGCCGCGCTGGTGCCGTAGCGGATCTCCACGCCGGCGCGCTCCGCGATGTCGAACCAGCCGCGCGAGAGGCCGACCCCTTCGTGCTCCGCGCGGATCACCGCGCCCGGCGACCACTTGATCTTGTCCCCCACGCGGACGCCGCTGAGGGACAGCGCGGGCTCGAGCACGATGCCCTTGCCCGCCATCCACTTCACGGTGTCGTAGGAGCGCCCGATGAGGAGCTCGCCCAGCTCGGGATCGGCCCGCCCCTCGGTGACGCGGCGCAGATCGTCCCAGAAGCGGGCCGCCGGATACGGCTCCACGTCGGAGAGAAAGCCCGGGATGCGGCGCTCGGCGTCAGGCACGAGGGGGCGCAGATCCTCGCCGGTGTCGAAGGCGAAGCGAAAAAGCCCGCCGCTGTAGTGCGTGTTGCCGCCCCGCAGGTCGGGGGGCGCCTTCTCGAGCACGAGCACGCGCCGCGCGCCCTGCTCCCGCGCGGAGACGGCGGCGGCCAGCGCCGCATTGCCCGCCCCGACCACGAGGACGTCCCACTCAGGCATGCGCGCCTCCCGTGCCTGCCTTGCCCCGCACCTCCACTCCCGCCCACTCCTCGTAGAGCCGCGTTACCGCCGCCATGTCCTGATCGGCCAGGCCCTGCGCGGCCGCCGCCTCGTACACCTGGCGCACCGCGGAGGCGACCATCATCGGGAAGCCGAGTCCGGCGGCCAGGCCCAGGGCCAGGGACACGTCCTTCTTCGAGAGCGCGATGCTGAATTTCGGCGTGAAGTCGCCGGCGAGCACGTTCGGCATGCGCTTCAGGAAGTGGTGCGACCGCCCGCCGCTGGTGGAGAGGATGTCGAAGAGCTGGCGGGGATCCATGCCCGCCTTCACGCCCAGCACCATGGCCTCCGCCGCCACCACCATGTTGCCCATGGACATCACGTTGTTGACGAGCTTCACGACCAGGCCCGAGCCGAGCGGGCCCACGTGATGGATCTCCGTGCCGAGGGCCATGAGCACCGGCCGGGCGCGCTCCACCACTGCGGGAGCGCCGCCCACCATGAACACCAGCTTGCCGTTGCCCGCCTCGTTGGGCCCGCCGCTCACCGGCGCGTCCAGGCAGTCGATCCTGGCGGCGGCGGCCTTTGCCGCGACCTCCCGGCAGGTCTCGGGATCGATGGTGCTGAGATCGATCCACACCATGCCGGCGTGCGAGCCCGCGAGGACGCCGTCCTCGCCGAGATACGCGCCACGCACGGCGGCGGGATCGGGCAGGCTCGAGAGCACGAAGTCGGACGCGGCGGCGACACGGCCCGGCGAGGTATCGAGCACGACGCCGGCGGCCTTGGCGCGCGCCGCCCGCTCCACGCTCGGGTCATAGCCGCGCACGGTGTAGCCCTGCTCCACCAGCCGGCGCGCCATCTGCCCGCCCATGGTGCCCAGCCCGATGAACCCGATCTTCGGCTTGTCCATGGGGGGCTACGGGGTGGAGATGGCCGCCGCCGCCTCGGCCTGCGCCTGCGCGGCGCGGGCCTTCCACATCGCGTTGGCGTGGTCGATCTTGGCGTTGGCGTCGGTGTGATGCTTCTTGGCCTCGGCCACCAGGGCCTTGGCCTGCCCGATAAGGCCCTTGGCGTCGGCCGAGAGCTTCATCGCCTCGGCCTTCTTGATGGCGTCCTCGGCGGACTTGATGTGCACCGGGCAGTTCCACGCGGCCGCGGGAGAGGCGTGGAGCGTGATGCCGGTCACGAAGATGAGGAGCGCCAGGGTCAAGCCCAGTCGGTGCAACCACGACGAGACGGCGATGCTCACAGGGTTCCTCCAGTCGAGACGATGCTCCGCAGCCTAGCAAAGCGCATCTGGCCCCTCAAGGCCCCGGCTACACGCCGGTCGAGGTTACCCGGTCGCTTCGTCGAGAGACGCCGGGCCTCCTGTCGGTTTCCGACCCTTTTTCTGGGCGTCCAGCGTGTTCCCCGTCGCGACGGTTCCGGCACGCCGGTTGCTTTGTAGCTCGGAGGCTTAAACGCCTTCTACACCACACCCTAGCAGCAGGAGGACACAATGGGAGTCATCGGCTGGATCGTGTTCGGCCTGGTCGTCGGTATCGTCGCCAAGTTCCTGATGCCCGGACGTGATCCGGGCGGGTTCATCTTGACGATCATTCTCGGGGTCGTTGGGGCGCTCCTGGGCGGATTTCTCGGGCGCGCGGTTGGCTGGTACGGTCCCAACGATCCCGTGGGCTTCGTCATGGCGGTCGTGGGGTCGATCGTCCTGCTCGTGGCCTATCGGATGATCGCCGGCCGGGCCAGAACCGTGTAGTCGGCCCGCCCGGCCGCCGGACCGGCGCGGCGGCGCCGGGAAAGATGGTCGGGGTGAGAGGATTTGAACCTCCGACTCCCTGCTCCCAAAGACCGTGGGCACCCCGGCCCGGGATATCCTAACCTATCCTGAAATAAACTCTTTCTTTGCTGGTCACCGCGCGTCCCAGTAGCTCACGGGGAATCCATTCAAAACCATCCGAAAAACGTCCGAACAACGGCTCGGCCCTCTCTTGATCCCTTCTCACCCGCCAGATAAGCTCTCCGCGCCCATCAGTCGATTGTCCGATGTCGGGGAGGCTCGCATTGAAGTGTCCCCGCTGCCAGCATGAGAACCCAGCAACGCTGAAGTTCTGCGGCGAGTGTGGCGGCCGCCTCGCCGCCGTCTGTCCCGCCTGCGCCGCCGCCAACGCGCCCTCCCAGAAGTTCTGCGGTGAGTGTGGCGCGCGCCTCCCCGCGCTCCCGGCGTCACCCGCACCCGAGGCGTACACCCCGCGTCATCTCGCCGAGCGCATCCTGACCTCGCGCACGGCCCTCGAGGGCGAGCGCAAGCAGGTCACCGTCCTCTTCGCCGACCTCAAGGGCTCCATGGAGCTGCTCGCCGACCGCGACCCCGAGGAGGCGCGAAGGATCCTCGATCCCGTCCTCGAGCGGATGATGGAAGCGGTGCACCGCTACGAGGGCACGGTCAACCAGGTGATGGGCGACGGGATCATGGCGCTCTTCGGCGCCCCGCTTGCCCACGAGGATCACGCGGTGCGGGCCTGCTACGCGGCGCTGCGGATGCAAGAGAGCGTGAAGAAGTACGCGGACGAGGTGCGCCGGTCCCACGGGGCGGCGGTCAAGATCCGCGTCGGGCTGAATTCCGGGGAGGTCGTGGTGCGCGCCATCGGCAGCGACCTGCACATGGACTACACCGCCGTCGGCCAGACGACCCACCTAGCCGCGCGGATGGAGCAGCTCGCCGATCCCGGCGCGACCGTGATCACGCCCGAGACGCTGGCGCTGGCCGAGGGCTACGTCGAGGTGAGATCGCTCGGCCCCGTGCCGGTGAAGGGGCTCGCCGCCGCGGTGGAGGTCTTCGAGTTGACGGGCGCCGGCCACGTGCGGAGCCGGCTGCAGGCGGCGACGCGGCGGGGGCTGACACGCTTCGTCGGCCGCGACGCCGAGCTGGAGCAGCTCCGCCGCTCCCAGCAGCTCGCCGGCGACGGGCACGGGCAGGTGGCGGCGGTCGTCGGCGAGGCGGGGGTGGGCAAGTCGCGCCTCGTTTACCAGTTCAGCCACTCGCACCGCCTGCAGGGGTGGCTGGTCCTCGAGAGCGGCTCGGTCTCCTACGGCAAGGCGACGAGCTACTTGCCGGTGATCGAGCTTCTCAAGAGCCACTTCAAGCTCCAGGATCGGGACGACCTTCGGGAGATCCGCGAGAAGGTGACGGGCAAGCTGCTCACCCTCGACCGCGCCCTGGAGCCGACGCTGCCGGCGTTGCTGGGCCTGCTCGACGTGCCCGTGGAGGACGGCTCGTGGCAGACGCTCGACCCGGCGCAGCGTCGCCAGCAGACGCTGGACGCCGTGAGGCGGTTGCTCCTGCGGGAAGCGCGGGAGCAACCGCTCCTGCTGATCTTCGAGGACCTCCACTGGATCGACGGCGAGACCCAGGCGCTCCTCGACAGCCTGGTCGAGAGCCTGGGATCGGCGCGCCTGCTGCTGCTCGTGAATTACCGTCCCGAGTACCAGCACGCGTGGAGCGGCAAGACGTACTATAGCCAGATGCGGCTGGACTCGCTCCCCGCTGAGAACGCCGGGGAGCTGCTGGATGCGCTCCTCGGCGCCGATCCTGGCCTCGCCTCTCTCAAGCAGCTCCTGGTCAGGCGCGGGAACCCGTTCTTCCTGGAGGAGACGGTCCGGACGCTGGTGGAGACGAAAGCGCTGGCGGGGGAGCGAGGCCGCTATCGGCTCACTCAACCTGTCCAGGCACTCCAGGTCCCCCCGACCGTCCAGGCGATGCTGGGGGCGCGTATCGACCGGCTCGCCCCGGAGGACAAACGTCTCCTCCAGACGGCCTCCGTCGTCGGCAAGGACGTGCCGTTGGCCTTGCTTCAGGCGATCGCCGAGCTGCCGGACGAGGCGCTCCGTCGCGGAGTCGACCATCTGCAGGCGGCCGAGTTCCTCCACGAGACCGGGCTCTTTCCCGATCTCGAGTACTCATTCAAGCACGCGCTCACCCACGAGGTCACCTACGGCAGCCTGCTCCAGGAGCGCCGGCGCGAGCTCCACGCGCGGATCGTGGACGCGATCGAGACGCTCCACCGGGAGCGCCTCGGCGAGCAGATCGATCGGCTCGCCCATCATGCCTTCCGGGGGGAGCTGCGGGAGAAGGCGGCGCACTATCTCCGGCAGGCCGGACTCAAGGCCGCGGCGCGGTCGGCCCTCCAGGACGCCCGGGGCTCGCTCGAGCAGGCGCTGGGGGTCCTGGAGGCGCTGCCGGAGAGTCAGGCCATGCTGGAGCAGGCGTTCGAGATCCGCCTCGAGCTGCGCACGGTGTTGAACCAGCTGGGTGAAGTGCGCGGCTCGCTGGAGCACCTGCGCAAGGCCGAGACCCTCTCCGAGCAGTTGAACGACGATCGCCGGCGCGGCCGGGTCTGCGCGTTCATGACCATCACCCACTCAATGCTCGGCGAGCTGGATGAGGCACTCGTGACCGGCGCTCGCGCGCTGGGGATCGCCGGACGTCTCGGGGACTTGAGACTCCGCATCCTCACCACGAGCTATCTCGATATGACACAGTACTACCGGGGCGAGTACGAGCGGGTGGTCGAGCTGGCCACTGACAACCTCGCGGCCTTGCCCGCCGACTGGGTCTACGAGTCTTTCGGAGCCAGCCAGACCACATCGGTCTTCGAACACTGCTGGCTGGTCATGAGCCTCGCCGAGCTCGGCAGGTTCAGCCAGGCGGCCGAGCACGAAGCCGAGGCGATCACGCTCGCCGAGCGGACCCGTCATGCCTACACCATCGGCCAGGCCTGCCGCGCCGCCGGTATATTTCGCCTCCTCAAGGGAGACTGGGCGAAGGCGCGCTCAGTGCTCGAACACGGGATCGCGGTGAACCGCACGGGGAACATCGGACTCCATCTTCCCGAGGCGGTCGCGTCCTCTGCCTGGGTGCTGGCGCAGCTCGGCGAGGCAACCGAGGCACTGAACCGGCTCCAGGAAGGCGAGCAGCTCGTCGAGCGTTACGCAACGGGGGGAGCCGTCATCCGTCTCGGTTGGATCTGCGCCGCGCTGAGTCGCGCCAGTCTGCTGCTCGGCAGGCTCGACGAGGCGCGGCGCCTGGGCGATCGCGCGATCGACGCTTCTGCGCGCCAGCCCGGCTTCGCGGCTCATGCTCTACACCTGCTCGGCGATATCGCCACCCATCCCGATCAATTCGACGCAGAGCGCGGCGAGGCCCATTACCGCCAAGCGCTCGCGCTCGCCGAGCCGCGCGGCATGCGCCCGCTGGTCACCCGCTGCCACCTCGGCCTTGGCAAGCTTTACCGGCGCACCCGGAAGCGCGAGCAGGCCGCTGAGCACCTCACCCGTGCGGCGACGATGTTCCGTGAGATGAATATGCATCTGTGGCTGGCGGAGGCCACGAGGGAAGTCGCGGCCCTCGCTTGAGGCGCCGTCCGCGCTGCCGACACGAGAATCCTGCTGATGCCTGACCAGATGCCGGCGGCCATCGACATGTTGACAGTGGAGGCTGCGCGTCGCTGTCGAATCATGGTCATGCGAACAACTGGACGATTCTCCGGAGCTGAGATAGGCAAGGGATATGGTGCGACCTGTTGAAGCGCGACCCCTTATGCCCTATCGAATCTGGCTGCGTTACCCGGATGGCACGGAGGGTGAGGTAGACCTGTCCCACTTGGCAGGTAAGGGGGTCTTTTCGGTGTGGGATCAGGAAGGGGTGTTCGCGCAGGTTCGACTCGGCAGCCACGGCCAGGTCGAGTGGCCCGGCGAAGTCGACCTTTGCCCAGACGCGCTCTACCTGAGACTTACCGGGAAACGGCCAGAGGACGTATTCACCGGACCGGGCCCGATGAGTTCGGATGCCCGAAGTCAGCCGGTTCTACGGGATCATCGTTCGCATCTTCTACACCGATCACAATACACCGCACTTTCACGCCGAGTAGGTCGAGCACGAAGTTCTCCTCAACATCAACACGCTGGCAATCCTCGGCGGGAGCCGCTGTCGTGATCCCAGATGAGTCGCCGCGACCTACGGGGCAGGATCCTGAAACCGCGCGAAGCCCGGTGATCGACCGGTTCGCGCCGTCCCAGAACCGTCCGAACGGTCCGGGGACGGGTTGTAGGTATGGTCGGGGTGAGAGGATTTGAACCTCCGACTCCCTGCTCCCAAAGCAGGTGCGCTACCAGGCTGCGCTACACCCCGATGTCACGCAATCCTAGCACCCGTGCTGCACCTCCGCACCTTGTCCCGGCCGAGACCTAGGTCGTGGTGGAAGGAGCGGTCGCCGTCTCGCCGCCCTTGACCCAATCAAGGAGCAGCGTGTAGGTGACGCCCAGGACGACGGGCCCGATGAAGATCCCCACGATCCCGAAGCCGAAGATCCCTCCCAGCACGCCCGCGAAGATCAGGGGGAGCGGGAGATCCGCGCCCCGCCGGATGAGGATGGGGCGGAGCACGTTATCGATGCTCACCACGAACAGCGACCACACCAGGAGGCCCGTGGCCCACGCCGGGCTCCCCGTCCAGTACATCCAGCCCACCGCGCACGCGAGCACCGGCAGCACGCCTATCTGCGCGATCGCGAGGAAGACGCACACCACCGTCAAGACCGCGGCGAACGGCACGCCGGTCACGGCAAGCCCGAGGCCGGCGAGGACGCCCTGGATGAGGGCGGTCACGACCACGCCCATCGCGATGCCGCGGATCGAGGCGCCGGCGAGCGCCACCGCGCGGTCGCCGCGCGGCCCGGCGAGCCGGTACGCGAAGCGATGCGCGAACTCCGCCGCCCCCTCGCCGCGCGCGTAGAGGTACGCGGCGATGCCCGTGATGAGCAGCAGCTCCACCGCCAGCAGCGCGATGCTCCCGAGGAGGCCGACGAACCAGCCGACCATGGGGCGGGCGTAGGGCGCGAGACCATCCGCGATCAGCGCGGGCTTGGCCGCGATCTCGCGCCAGTGCTGCGCGAGAGTCCCCCCGACGAGCGGAATGCGCTCCACCCAGGCAGGCGGGAGCGGCAGGCTCATGGAGCTGAGTCCCGTGACCCAGGTGACGATCGGGTCCACATGGGCGACAACCACCACGATGGCAAGCGTGAAGGGGAGGACGAAGACCAGCAAGAGCACTACGGTCATCACCGTCGCCGGGAGGGCCCGCCGCCCGCCCAGCCGGGCCTCCAGCATCGCCAGCAGCGGCCACGTCGCCACGACGATGGTGACCGCCCAGATCATCGCCCCGAGGAACGGGCGCAGGATCCACAGCGTCCCCACGATCATGGCGACGAGGCACGTCACGCCGAGGGTGATCCGGGCGACGTCCTGGGGGCGAGAGGTCGGGGGCCCAGCCTCGTCAGCCATCACAAGGATTCTCGGAAAGGCTCGCTGCCGACGCCATGAGACCAAGGTCCCACGGCGATGTCCGCTCCTCGCGGCCCGGCCTCACGGGCGCTTGCGCCAGTCGAGGAGGATCGCCCGCGCGCGCGCCATGGCGCGCGCGCGATGGCTCACGGTGTTCTTCTCCGCGTCGGCGAGCTGGGCGAACGTCGAGTCCAGCGGCGGGTAGTAGAAGATCGGATCGTAGCCGAAGCCGCCCGCGCCCTGCGGCTGATCCAGCAGGATGCCCTCCGCCTCGCCTTCCACCACGGCCTCGCGGCCACCGGGGCCCGCCAGCGCGATCACGCTGCGGAAGCGGGCGGTGCGCTGAAGCGGCCGCACGCCGGCCAGCGCCTCGAGCAGCTTGGCGTACCGCTGCGCGTCGGTGAGCCCCTCACCGCCATAGCGCGCGGACAGCACGCCGGGCCCGCCGCCGAGCGCATCCACCTCGAGCCCGGAATCGTCGCCGAGGGCGAGCTCGCCGGTCGCCTCTGCCACCGTCCGCGCCTTCACGCGGGCGTTCTCCGCATAGGAGCCATCGCCCTCCGGAGGCAAGACCACGCCCGGAAAGTCGGCGAGCGCGAGGACGCGATACGGCACGCCGGCAAGGAGCCCCGCCATCTCCTGCACCTTCTTGCGATTGGCGCTGGCGAGGACGAGCGGGGGATCAGAGGACGAAGCTCTTCTCCTTGCGCGCAGACACCGCGTGGCGCTGGAGACCGACCAGCGCTTGGATGCCGCGCTCGGCGAGGGCGAGCAGCTCGGCCAGGCGGTCCTTGCCGAACGGCGTCTGCTCGGCGGTGCCCTGCACCTCGACGAAGGCGCCCGAGCCCGTCATCACCACGTTCATGTCCACCTCGGCGGCGGAGTCCTCGACATAGTCCAGGTCGAGGAGCGCGCGGCCCCCGACCATGCCCACGCTGATGGCGGCCACGTGCTCGCGTAGCGGAGAGCCGGGGATGGCGCCCGACTGCACGAGCCGGTCGAGCGCGTCCGACAGCGCCACCCAGCAGCCGGTGATGGCCGCGGTGCGGGTGCCGCCGTCGGCCTGGATGACGTCGCAGTCCATCCACAGCGTGCGCTCGCCGAGCTTGGGCATGTCCACCACCGAGCGGAGCGAGCGCCCGACCAGGCGCTGTATCTCCTGGGACCGGCCGCTGGGGCCGCCGCGCTCGCGGCCCATCCGCGTATTGGTCGAGCGGGGCAGCATGCCGTACTCCGCGGTGACCCACCCCTTCCCCTGCCCCTTGAGGAAGGCGGGGACCTTTTCTTCCAGCGAAGCGGTGCAGATCACCTTGGTGTCGCCGAACTCGACCAGTACTGAGCCCTCGGGATGCCGGAGGTAGTCGCGCGTGATGGTGACGCGCCGGAGCTGGTCCGGCGCGCGTCCGTCGTGACGGGCAATCATTCTTCTCGCCCGAAGGTCGAGTCCACCGGGCGGCGGTTGGGCCTCTTCGCCCTCATGGGGCTCATCGGGGGGTGGGAGCGGGGGCCGGACGCGAGAGCGAGGCGCGCATGCGCTGATCATAGCGCCGCTTGTAGTCGCTGAGCCCGGCGAAGATGGCCTTCGCCGCCGCCTCGCGGTACTCGGCGGTGGCGAGCTTCTTCTCCTCCCGGGGATTGGTGAGGAAGCCGATCTCGATGAGGATGGCCGGCATGGCCGCCCCGCCGAGCACGAAGAAGCCGGCCTGCTTGACGCCGCGATTCACGAGACGGAGGGAGCGCGTCATCGAGTCTTGCACGGTCTCGGCGAGGAAGCTCGACTCCTGCTGGAACTCGGACTGGGCGAGGTCCCACAGGATGCTCTTCACCGCGTCCGCCTTCTGCCGGGAGGCGGCGGACTCGAGCTGCAGGGCGCCGTTCTCGATCGCCGCCGTCTGGCGGGCCTCGGTGTCGCTGGCCTCCGAGGAGAGGAAGTAGGTCTCCACCCCTTCCGACACCGAGCGGGGATGCGCGTTGGCATGGATGGAGACGAACAGGTCGGCGCGCTGCTTGTTGGCGAAGTTCGTGCGGTCGCGCAGGGTCACGAACGTGTCGGTGGGACGGCTCAGCACCACTTTGATGCCGAGCCCACTCTCCTCCATCATCCGCGCCACGCGCCGGGTGACGTCGAGCACCACGTCCTTCTCCATGACGCCGGCGGGTCCGATCGCGCCCGAGTCGTGGCCGCCGTGGCCCGCGTCGAGGACGATAAGACGCAGGGGCTGGGCGGCGCCCCCCGGGGCGCCCTCGGGGCCCACGCCCTCGCGCGGCCGGTGCACGTCGAGCACGATGCGGAACGGGTCCTGCAGCGAGAAGTCCTTCACCTGGCCGGCAGGCGCGTCGAGGACGATGCGCAGCACGGCGCCGCTACTCGTGGGCTCGAGGCGCAGCTGCTTCACCAGGCCGTCGTCGATCTCCTGGCGCCGGGCCTCGGCCACGCGCAGGCCGGGCAGCCGCATCTGGATCTCGCCGCGGCCCGCGCCGGCGTCGGTGATGATGGCGTAGCCCACGGCACCGCCCGCTTCCAGCACGATGCGGGTGAACGAGGGATAGGAGCGGAGACGCAGGTCGCCGAACGGGACCGTCGGCGCGGCGGCGACGGGACGCGCGGCCGCGCGGGGGGGCGGCGTGCGGGCGGCCACCACCTTCATGGTGACGCCGGGAGCGAGCCTCGGCAGAGCCTTGGCAAGAAAGTCCTCGGAGATGAGCCAGCCGGCGGAGCCGGCCCGAGCGGGGGCGTCGAGGGTCAGGGTGACGCCGCCCACAACGACCCGCGCTTGGTTCCGGGTGAACTGGGCCGACCGGGAACCCACGCTGAGGGTACCGCGCGTCCCCTTGACCGTCCAGGTCCCCTTGAGCACGGCGGCGACGCGCTCGGCAGCGACATAGCTGCCGCCTCCATCGAGGCTCACCGGGGCAATGGAGCCGAGCGTGCCGCTCTTACCCTTGAGCTCTATGGTTCCCGGACGTGCAGCGTCACTCGTCCCGGGTATGAGCCCCAGGAGGACGAGGCCGATTGCGATTCGACGGAGCCAGGCAGCCATGCGCGTTGACGGGACGGTACCGGTCATTCTAGCAACGCGCTCGGAGCGGGGGAAAGCTTTGTAGGCCCAAGGTCCATACGCCCAAGGTCCGATTCCCGATCCGACCGCCCCTTCATAAGGTCTCGGCAAGGAGGGAACATCATGCGCAAACTTTCGCTGTGGATACTGATCGGAGGGGTACTCCTCGGGTTGGCCGCGTGCGCGTCGAGCGGGCCGTCGACCGCGTCGAGTGCGCCCCCCGCGAGCAACGTCGCCGGGCGCTGGGCGGGACCCTGGGTCTTCGAACCCTCGAGCGCCGGCAGCGGGGAAGTGACCCTGAGTATCACGCAGGACGGCCGCCAGCTGAAGGGCACCATCGAGCACATCCAGGGACCCCACCGCGGGCGGGCGGGATTCTTCAACGGGGTCATGTCCGGGAACGACATTCAGATCACCGGGCCGGACGCCACGGGCTGGTTGAAGGTGGACGGCAATCAGATGACCGGCACGATCAACGGCATCCTGCCGGCCCGCCTCACGCTCCGGAAGCAGTAGTCCCGCGGCGGGGGCCGGCGGCTTTTCCGCCGCCGGCCCCCGCCTGGCCGCTACGGCAACGGGCGGTTGATGAACTCGAGGATCGCGCCCTTGTGCTCCGCGACCAGCTTGGCCGCCGCGGTCGCCAGGAGCTGGCGGTCGCACTCGGAGGCGATCACGAGTCGTGTCGGGATCTCCGAGATGCGCTCCTGCAGGGCCAGGACGGTCTTGAGCGGCTCGGGCTCCGCCTTGCACGCCGGAGGCAAATCGCTGAGATCGGCCGCCCATTTCGCATCCGTATGTCGTAGCGCGATGGCGGTCGCGGTCTTGGAGTCGGGGATGACGCCTTCGAGCTGGAGGCTCCGGTAGAAGAGCGCCTGATACGTCCCCGCCCGCTCCTCCATGATGCTCGGGATGCGGGAGAAGTCGAAGGTCAGCAGCGTGAACGGCACGGGCAGGCGGCTCAGCTTTCGCTCCCCGACCGAGAATGGGAACGAGCTGTCGAAGGCGATGATGAGCGTGCGCTTCACCTTCTTCGCCTGATGCCGCTTGAGGTGCAGGAAGAGGAGCGACTCGATCCCCGAGTTCTCGTAGAGCCCGCCGTCGCCCACGTGCCAGTACTGGTCCTCGTCCCCGACCCGCAGCGAGATGGGCCCGACGAGGGGCGGGAACGACGCCGAGGCGGCAACCGTCCCGGCCAGTAACATGCGGCAGGGATCGATGTGCGTCTCGATAGGCGTCACGGGCAGGAGCTGCTTGTAGCGCTTCTCGAGGTACGGCGACGGCTCCATGACGCCTCCGCGCCGGGCAATGGAGCGCTCGAGATCGGCGAAGTAGTCGTAGTCGAACCCCTCAGGGGGGATCGCGGTGATCGCGAACCGCCGGCCGTTGTTGTAGAGCGTGGTGTTGACGATCAGGCCGGGGCTGTCGCCCGCCCGCTCGCGCGCCGCGACGTCCGCAATGAAGGATCGGCCGTAGAGGCGGTCGACGAGGATCTCGGCCAGCGTCTTGGCCGCCAAGGCGGAGTTTACCCATCGAAAGGACAGGAGCTGGCGCCAGATCAGCTCCGTCTCGAAGTCCTGGCTGAGCGCCTCGCGGTACTGCTGGAAGAATGTCCGGTAGGCCTCCGAGAGGGTACCGTCGGGATTGAGCACCTTCGCGTCCCGGCCGGGCTTCTTCAGCACGTAGTAGCTCGACGCGATGCTGCCGCCCGACACGCTCGACACGTGGTCGATCCGCTCGAGCAGCGAGGATCCGTCCGGCATCCGCACCCCGGCCAGCGCCTCCAGACCGGCCGCCCCGAAGAGCGCCGCCCGGCTGCCGCCGCCCGACAGGGCGACGCCGATGAGGACGTCGCGCTCCGGAACCGGCGTCGCGCATCCCCCGATCGCGTCCGCCCGCGGCACGGGGTAGTAGTGGGCGCTCGCGCAGCCCGAGAGGAGGACAGCCATGGCCAGCCAGACGATCACGCGCGCATGCTTCATCGATTCCCCCGTCGAGACGGCCGGTTCCAGCAGGGCTACGCGAACACGGTCTTCCAGTCGCTCTTGATACTTACCACGACGAAGCCGGAGGCGGGAGCCATCCGGAGCGCTTCGTCGAGGGGGCTCAGGCGGAACTCGCGATCGTACGCGAATTCCCGCTGGGCGTCATCGTGATGCAGGAGCAGGCACAGCCGGGCGCCGTGGCCCCCGCTCGTGTACTGCAGCATCCGGAGATCGCCGTCGGAGTTGCCGAAGGCCAGGCGGGGGCGCCGGCCGATGTGCAGCTCGATGTTGACGACCTTCTCGTCGCGATCGTCGAAGCTCCGCAGCTCGGGCAGCTTGAAGAGGGCCGGGCCCCCGGGACCCGATTCCAGACGTGTCTTGTTGCTGCTGCCGACGACCTGCTCGGGTGGAATGCCGTAGAGCTTCTCCGCGATGCACCGGACGAACTCGATCCCGCCGCCGGTGACGACGAAGGGCTTGAAGCCGCGCGAGCGCAGGAAGTCGAGCAGCTCGAGCTGGGGCTGGTAGACGCACTCGGTGAATAGCCGGTTCAAGGTGGGATGCCGCGCGTCGGCCAGCCAGGATGCCGCGACCTCCGCGAACTCCTTGGTGGTGAACCCGGCATGCGTGGTGTAGACGAACTCGAACGCCTCCCGGCGCGAGAAGCCGGCGATGGTCTTGAAATCGCGCTCCAGGAAGGCCTTGTAGGGCTGTCGCTCCCGGAGGGCGGGATCGCGGCGGGCAAACGCGGTGAGACGATCCAGGGCGAAGTAGAGCTGCACGAGGAGCGGCTGCTCGACCCAGAGCGTCCCGTCATTGTCGAAGACCGCGATGCGCTCGGGCACCGGGATGAAGTCGGAGCTCCCCTCACGCGTCGCCCGACTCACGAAGTCGAGGATCGCGGCCTTCGCGAACCCATCGGTCCAGGACGGAAGCGGGTCCATCGGATCCTCCTCGCGATCAGGAACCTACAGCACCTTGTCGGCCTTCATCCGCGCGATGAGGAGCTTGGCCAGCTCGCCGGTGAGCGTGGTGACGTCCTTCGGCTCGGTGGACTCGCTCGTGCCCGACCACACCGCCCGCTCGTGCCGCATGTCCCACAAGGTGGACTCGATGGTCAGCACGTCGTACTGGTCCACCATGGGAGGGACCGCCACCCACGTCTCGGAGTACCAGCCGTAGAAGCCGTGCGGGTAGCCGGGGGCCACGTATCCCGGCGTGACCGTCACGGTCCGGTCGACGCGGAGCACGCGGGTGATGAGCACAGCATCGGCAGCCGCGCGGGCGACCGCCTGCTTGATCCGCTCGTTCGGGATGGCGCCGTCCTCCGGGAGCAACGGATAGCTGGCGGTGCCTTCCACCCCCTGCGCCCGCAGCGCCTGGACGAAGCCGTCCTCGAACACCCGGCGGTTGCTCTGGCTCCGGGCCACGCCGATGACGAGAACATTGCGGAGCGGCTCGCCCTGGAACTGCGGATCCTTCCACGAGTCGCGGAGGACCGTCGAGGAACAGGCCGCGAGGATCAGAGCCAGCAGGACGAGGCCGGCGGCGCCGGCGGCATGCCGCCGCATCGTCGCCCTCATCGCGGATACGCGCGGCGGGTCACCGGGCGATCCTTCATGGCGCGCAGACGGAAGCCGAGCGCGATCATGAGAATGCCGACGACGATGGCGAACGCGCCGATGGCCCACAGCACGGCGAGCGCGCCCGCGCCGGGCGCCACCACGAGGAAGATGCCGAAGAGAATCGAGAGCGCCCCGCTCGCCGCCAGGAGCCACTCGTGCTCGATCTCGCGCCGCAGCGCGATGGCCGCGACCACCTCGAAGAGACCGCGCACGATGGCCCAGCCCGCGATCAGGTAGAGGAGGACGAGCGCGGTGAGGCCCGGCCAGCCGAACGTCATCACGCCCACCGCGATCCCCGCCAGGCCGGACAGGAAGAGGCTCCAGGGAAACGCCCCCGGCTCTCGCCGCGTGATGGCCCAGAGCACCGCGAGCACGCCGTCGACGAGCGCGTACGCGCCGTACATGAGCACCAGCACGGCGAGCGTGACCCCCGGCCACGCGAAGGCACCGATGCCGAAGAGCACCGCGCAGACGCCGCGTAGCACCACCGCCCACCAGTTGCGCGCCAGGGTGAGGAGCATCGCCGGTCCTTACGGCTTGTCGATGGACAGGGCGAGCGCTTCGGTGTGACGCGCGACGACCTGATCGCCCTTCTTCACCTCGGCGAGCCGCTTCACGCTCGGGTCCACCTTGAGGGTGCGCGCCTTGCCCTCGGGCCCTTTGAGCGTCACCATGCGCTTGCTGAGGTCCACCGCCTCGACCGTGCCGGTGACTTCCACCGTGCTCACCACCATGCCGGCGGGCTTCTGACCCTTCGGCGCGACCTCGACCGCGGTCATCTCGGTGGCCGCCGGGGGCTCGCCGCTCTTCCTCACATAGAGCGCGATCGAATCGAGATAGCGCGCGGTGAGGGTGTCGCCCGGCTTGATCTGGTCGAAGTTCTTGACCTCGGGCCCCACCTTCACCGTGGCCGAGTTCCCCTTGGGGCCGGTCAGCGTGATCAGGCGCTTGTCCTTGTCCACCGCGTCGACCTTCGCCTTGAACGTGACACTCTCGGCGACCACCACGCCTGGCTTGCCCTCCTTCACGACGGGCTTGTCGCTGGTCTTCGCGTCCGCCGGGGGCGCGATGGCGAGCAGCGCCGCCAGAATGAACAACCCCAACGCATCGCTTCCATTCATGACAGGCCTCCCCGGCGCGCCACGGCGCCCCCCACTAGAAGGCGCCGATTCGGCGCCCCTGGGAATCCGACCTTAGTCCCATTGCCGAGGAAGGGACAGGCGGGGTTCCATGCCTCATGCTCCCGACGCCCTTCCGAGGCGCCCTGCCGGCGCTTGGGATCCTTTCCTTCCTCCTGGCGCCTGCCCCCGCCCTCGCGCAGATTCCGGCTCCCGAGACCTACGCCGGGGACTTCTGGACCCGGCCCCGGCTGACCGGGGACTGGGGTGGCTTCCGGGACCAGATGGCCAAGCGCGGGGTCGCCCTGGACGTGGACTGGCTACAGACCCTGCAAGGCGTCATGAGCGGGGGCAAGGATCAGGACGCCGGCTACTGGGGCACCTTCGAGTACACGCTGAGCCTGGACAGCCAGAAGATGGGGCTCTGGCCCGGCGCCTTCCTCACGGCGTACGGCATGTCCAGCTACGGCAGCACCATCCTCAAGGATTCCGGCGCCCTCATTCCCGTGAACCTGGCGGGGATATTGCCGTCGCTGGCCGAGGACGAGCCTGCCAGTGCCTTGATGCAGCTCACCTTCGCCCAGTTCCTCGCGCCCTGGGTGGGTGTCATGGTGGGCAAGATCTACACCCTGGGTTCCGACATGAACGCCTTCGCCCACGACTGGCGGACCCAGTTCCTCAATCTGAACCTCAACGTCAATGCCACCCTCCTCACCGCCCCGATCTCCGCCTGGGGCGGTAGCCTCATCTTCATCCCCATGGAGGGCTCGCTGGTCACGCTGGGCGTGCTCGACCCGAACGGCACGCCGCTCGACAACAGCCTGGACGACGTGTTCGAGGACGGCGTGCTGCTCGCCGCCGAGGGACGCTTCACGATCAAGCCGTTCGGCCTGGTCGGGCATCAGCTCCTCGGCTTCATGTGGAGCAACAAGGAGCGCGTGGCGTTGCGTCAGGATCCGGGAAATACCGCGGTCTTGCTGCTCCAGAACCGATTCCCGCGCCTTGCCAATCCCGGCCCGATCCTCCGCCGCATCATCGAGCGCTTCTTCCCGGAGCTGGCCGTGCCCGCCGGGCCGCTCAAGACCCTCGACGACACCTGGTCGCTCTACTACAACTTCGACCAGTACCTCTGGAGCCCGACGGGGGCCGCCGACAAGGGCTTCGGCATGTTCTTCCGCTTCGGTGTCTCCGACGGGAAAGTGAACCCCGTCAAGTACAGCTTCAATGTCGGATTCTCCGGCAACGGCGTCATCCCCGGCCGGCCCAACGACACGTTCGGGATCGGCTGGTCGCGCGTCGAGCTCAGCGACGATCTCCTCTCCGCGCTCCGCAGCCGTGTCGATATCGGCCTCGAGCGCGAGGACGCCGTCGAGATCTACTACAACTTCGCCCTCGCGAAGTCGATCGGCCTGAGCCTCGACCTCCAGGTCGTGCCGCCCGCCGTCAAGAAGACGGTCAGCCCAAGCGGCGGCGGCCTCAAGGACGTCGACACCGCGCTGATCGGCGGCGCGCGCGCCTTCGTGCGCTTCTGAAAGGAGCACCCCATGATCTACGGATGGTTCTCGCTGCTCGCGGCCTTTCTCGTGGCGACCATGCTCGCGCCCGCCCCGGTGCCCGCCCAGATCCCGGGACTGGGCTCGTTCACGCTCGACAAGGGCGCGCTGCTCGAGCAGGCCACCAAGCTCGTTTCGGATCTCACGGCGATGAAGCAAGACCCCAAGCTCACGCCCGCGGACAAGGGCAAGGTCGACACCCTGCTGCCAAAGGCCACCGCCGTGAACACCGAGCTCGCCAAGCCCCAGGTCGAGCCCAGCCGGCTGACGCAGCTCGCCGGCCAGCTCGGCGACCTCCAGAAGCAGTACGGCGCCCTCAAGGGCGCGCTCGGCAAATGACAAGGAGGAATGACACCGTGAAGAGACTCGTGCGCACGCCGCTCGCCCTGGCGCTCGCGGCCCTGCTCGCCGGGTGCGCGTCGACCGGGGCCGGCACCGCCGCTCCCGCGACGACAACCCTGGACAAGATCAAGGCGACGAAGACCGTGCTGCTGGGGTACCGCGACTCTTCGGTTCCCTTCTCGTTCGCCGACCAGAGTCGGGCGCCCGCCGGCTACCAGGTGGACCTGTGCCGGCGCGTGGTCGAGGATTTGCGGCGCGACCTGAAGCTCCCCGACCTCGAGCCCAAGTGGGTGCCGGTGACGGTCGAGTCCCGGATGGGCGCGGTGACAAGCGGCGCGATCGACATCGAGTGCGGCTCCACCACCAACACCCTATCGCGCCAGGAACAGGTGGACTTCAGCCTCACCACGTTCGTGACCGGGGCGAGCCTGCTCGCGCTTTCGGGCCGGGACATCGGCGAGCTGGGCGGCATTCGTATCGCCATTATCCCGGGCACCACCACCGACCAGATCATCAAGGACGCGATGGCGCGCGGGGGAGCGGGGGCGAGCCAGGCGCAGCTCCTCGCCGTGAAGGACCACGCCGAGGGCCTGCTCGCCCTCGTCAACCGGACCGCGGACGTGTACGCGACGGACCGCGCGATCTTGATCGGCCTCGTCCTGTCGACGCCCGATCCCCAGCGCTTCGCGCTGCTCGATCGGTTCCTCTCGTACGAGCCCTACGCGCTGATGGTGCGGCGCGGCGATCCCGCGTTCCGGCTAGCGGTGAACCGCTCGCTGGCGCGCCTGTACCGCTCGGGCGAGATCATGGAGGTCTACCGCAAGTGGTTCGGGCAGTGGGGCCCGCCGAGCCCCCTCACGGTGGGCATGTACGCGATCGAGGGCCTGCCGGAGTAGCGGTCAGGCGCTACCGGCGTGGCGCTGGCGGTCCTCCCAGCGCCGGCGATCGCGCTCGAGGGCCTGGGTGATCGCGCCCAGGAGCTCGGACTCGTCGAAGGGCTTGGACAGGAAGTCCACCGCCCCCGCCTTCATGGCCCGCACCGCCATCGGGACATCGGCGTGGCCCGTGATGAAGATGACGGGGATGTCGCGCCCCGTCGTCACCAGGTGGTCGTGCAGATCGAGACCGCTCTGACCGGGCATGCGGACGTCGAGCACGAGACAGCGCGGCCCCTCGTGCTCGGGCCGATCGAGGAAATCGCGCGCGGAGTCGAAGCTCTCGACGGTGAGCCCCGACGAGCGCAGCAGCCGATCGAGCCCCCGGCGCACGGACGGATCGTCGTCGACCACGAACACGAGAGCGGGAGCAGTCATGGCGACCTTCACGACGCGGGGGGCAGGTGGAAGACGAACGTCGCGCCGCGCGCGTTGTTCTCCGCCCAGATCTTGCCCCCGTGGGCCTCGATGATCGAGCGGGCGATGGCGAGCCCCATCCCCATGCCCGTGCTCTTGGTGGTGTAGAAGGGCTCGAACACCATGTGATGGGTGCCCCGGCGCAGCCCCGGGCCGGAGTCCTCCACCGAGACTTCCACGCCCTGGCCATCCACGTTGCGGGTGCGCACGATCACCGCGCGCTCGGTGGCCGGCCGCTCGGTGACCGCCTCCATGGCGTTGAGCACCAGGTTGAGCAGCACCTGCTCGATCTGCACGCGATCGCCGGACACGAGCGCGGGCCGGACGTCCAGGTCGAGGGCGACGGTAACGTTTCGGATGAGGGCGTCGCTGCCGAGCAGCTTCAAGACCCCGCGGACGAGCGTGCCCATCTCCAGCCGCTCCATCTCCGACTCGCCCTTCCGGAGCAGGTCGCGCATTCGCTGGATGACGTCGGCGGCCCGCCGGTCGTCGTCCACGATGTCGCGCAGGATGGCGCGCAGCTCGGCGACGTCGGGCTTCGGCGCGTCCAGCATCCGCCGCGCCGCCTGGGCATTGCTGAGGATGCCCGTCAGCGGCTGATTCAGCTCGTGGGCGAGGGACGCGGTCAGCTCGCCCATGGCGGAGACGCGCGTGACGTGGGCGAGCTCCTGGCGGGTGCGCTGCGCCTCCAGCTCGGCCCGCTTGCGCTCGGTGATGTCGGTGTTGGACACTACCGCACCCCCGTCGGGGCGGCTGAGCGGCACCACCGACATCGCGTACCAGCGCTCCGCCGCCATCTCGCCCAGCGCATATTCCATCGAGAATCCGGACTGCCCGCCCTCCAGCACCGACTCGATGCCGAGGACCGCGTCGGCCGCGTGGGGCTCGCCCCGGCTCGCCGCCTCGCGGCAGACGGCGAGGTAGTTCTGGCCCACCCCGACCTCACGGCCCTGCGAGTGATTGAAGTCGGGGCTGAACCGCGCCCAGACCCGGTTGATCTCGATCACCTGCCCGCGGCCGTCGAGCACGGCCACGCTGCTGTTCAGCGAGGCGAGGATGGCCGACTTCATCAGCTCGCTCGCCCGGAGGGCGTCCTCGCTTTCCTTGCGCCCGAGCGCGTTGGCGAAGACTTCCGCCACCAGCTGCAGGCGGGCGACGAGCTCGTCCGTCCAGGCGCGCTCCCTTCCCACCGTCACCAGGGAGAGCGCGCCCAGCACGCGGCCCCCGGCCACGAGCGGAAGCGCGAGCTTGGCGGAGATGCCGATCTCCACGAGGGACTCTCGATCGCGCGCCGCCTCCTCGGGCAGCTCGTGGACGCTGCGGAACATCACCGGCCGCTCGCGGAGCAGCTGGCGCACCGACCACGGGAACATCGCGCTCAGGTTCTCGGTCGACATCGGCGCGAGCCCGGCGCCGGCCCATCCGTGGCTGACCGTGAAGAGCCGCCCGTCCGGGGACAGACGGAGCAGCATGACGCGGTCGAGCCCCAGGAACTGCCCGAGCCGCTCGAGCCACACTAGAAAGGCCTCGTCCATCCGATTCGACGCCAGGTGCACGAAGGCGCCGGACAGCCGCGCCAGCAGCTCCTCGAAGCGCAGCCGATCCGCGAGGGCGAGCCGGTCGCGCCAGCGCTCCTCGACCAGCCCGGCGAGGGCGAGAACAGGAATGGCGCTCACCGCCAGCGAGACCTGCAAGGCGAGCACGCTCTCGGGCGTGGGCGGCGAGGCGAAGCCCCCCTGCCCGTGGGTCGCCGACCAGATCACGACGAGGGCCGTCGCCAGCAGCGACAGGGAGGCGCCCGCCGGCCCGAAGCGCACGGTGCCCCACAGTACGAACGGGATGAAGAACGCCACCGGCACGTCGAGGGAGCCGAGGAGCGGCCCCGGGCCCGTCAGGGGCGCGACGAAGTACATCACCACGACCGCGGTGATGGCCGCGG
>Ga0075431_100000062_pt1 | contig 61376 bp, 55 predicted proteins | sample RhiMetdeltSRZDD5_FD_75297 | JGI IMG/M metagenome (GOLD analysis project Ga0075431, IMG submission 75297) | Populus rhizosphere microbial communities from Tennessee, USA - Rhizosphere MetaG P. deltoides SRZDD5 | ecosystem: Host-associated > Plants > Roots > Rhizosphere > Soil | place: USA... | reverse complement strand
CCGATCCCCTGGCTCACGGCCAGCGCCGGGATGCCCCGACTGGCCGCCATCCTGGCCGCGCCGACCGTGCCGGAGACGTTGACGATCGGGCCGAGGTTCTGGCCGGCGTTGATCCCCGACACGACGACGTGGGGCTTTTCGTCGAGGACCTCGTCGAGGGCGTGGACCACGGAGTCGGCCGGGAAGCCGGCGACCGCGATGGCCTCGTCACCGTTCACGAGCTTCGCCTCGGTGGCCTTCGGTGGGGTCGGTGACGTCTGGCCGCCGGTGCCGCTCTTGTTGTCGGCCGGCGCGACGACGGTGATCTCGACGGCGTCGAGGCTCTGCAGCCCGTCGACCAGGGCGGCGATGCCCTCGCCTCCGACGCCGTCGTCGTTGGTGACCAGGATGCGCAGCGGCTCGGGCGCCGCCGTGGTGGTGGTCTCGTCGGACGCCTTGTCCGAGGACTTGGCGTCGCTGTCGTCGTCGCCGCTGCTGCAAGCGGCCAGCCCGATGACCAGCGCGAAGCTGGCCAGCAGGGCGCGTCGGATCTTCAAACCGGCGTGCATGGCCGGTCAGACTAGAACAAGTTTCAGGCGCGGCCCTTACTCGTAGGTCTCGCGGAGCGCGAACCCCGAACCGCCGCTCGCGGTCCCCCGCACGGCCAGCACCTGGTCGATGTTGAGGCGGCCCTTCAGGAAGTCGACCGCCGAGGCGGCCATGTACAGCCGCCACACCCGGGCCCGGGCCGCGCCCACCTCGGCCACCGCGTCGTCCCACCGCTTCTCCAGGTTGGCGACCCAGCGGCGCAGGGTGAGGTTGTAGTGCTCCCGCAGCGACTCGAGGTGGCGCACCTCGAAGCCGGTCTGCTGCATCCGCGTGACCACCCGGCCGACCTCCAGCAGCTCGCCGTCGGGGAACACGTAGCGGTTGCTGAAGCTGCGCCGGGGCAGCGACGCCCGGCTGGTGGTGGGCCGGGTGATGCCATGGTTCAGCAGCCGGCCGCCGTACTTCAGCAAGCCCTTGAGCCGGCTGAAGTACTCGCCGAGCTTCGACTCGCCGACGTGCTCGAACATGCCGATCGAGCTGATGGCGTCGTAGGGGCCGTCGTCGATCTCGCGGTAGTCCTGCAGGCGGATCTCGACCCGGTCCGACAGGCCGGCGTCGTGCACCCGCTTGGTGGCCAGCTCGGCCTGCTGCCGGGACAGCGTGACCCCGACGGCGTGGACCCCGTGCTGCTCGGCGGCGTGCATGACCATGCCGCCCCACCCGCAGCCGACGTCGAGCAGCCGCTTGCCCGGACCGAGCTCGAGCTTGCGGCTGACCAGCTCGTACTTGTTGGCCTGGGCCTGCTCCAGCGTGTCGGCCTCGTCGTGCCAGACCGCGCACGAGTAGGTGAGGCTCGGGCCGAGGACCATCTCGTAGAAGCGGTTGGAGACGTCGTAGTGGTGGCTGACGGCCTGACGGTCGCGGCGCAGCGAGTGGCGCCGGCCCTTCAGCTGCACCTCCTCCTTCGGCGGCGGGAGGCGGCGGACGTTGCGCACGCCGCCCAGCTCCTCGACCGCCCGCTTGATGAGGTGCGGCCCGACCTTGAGGTTCACCACCCGGTCGTGGAGGTCGAGGATGGCGTAGATGTCGCCCTCCAGCTCGATGTCTCCCGCCACGTAGGCCCGGGCGAAGCCGAGCTCCCCTGGGGCGGTGACGATCCGGCGCAGGGCGTCCGGAGAGTTGAGGCGGAGCGTGGCCGGCGGGTTCGGCGGACCGGCGGAGCTGCCGTCGTAGGCCTCGACGCCGATGGGCAGGTCGTCGCCGAGGACCTCCTCGATGAGCGCAGCCAGCGTCATGATGTGACCCCCTTCGCGGGACTCGACACGTCGCCCGAGGATTCTCCCCCCGCCACTACCCGCGTTGCTACAGGAAAGACCGCATTTCCTGCATTCCTGCGGTTTCCGCAGGTCAGCTACTCGTCAGGCCTTGTAGAACGGAGTGGCCACCACCCGGGCCGGCACCTGCGTGCCTCGGATGTCGATGGCCACCTCCGCACCCTCGGTGATGGCGGGCGGGACGAAGCCGAGGGCGATGCCCCGCTCCAGGGTGGGCGAGAAGTTGCCGGAGGTCAGCTCCCCGACCGGCTCGCCGTCGACCAGCACCGCGCACTCCGCGCGGGGTGGGCGGCGACCGTCGACCTCGAAGCCCCGTAGCCGCCGGGCGATGCCCCGCTCCTTCTCCTCGGCCAGCGGCCCGCGGCCCCGGAAGTCGCCCTTGTCCCAGGCGACCACCCAGCCCAGCCCGGCCTGCAGCGGCGTGATGCCGGGGCCGAGCTCGTGGCCGTGCAGCGGCAGGGCCGCTTCGAGCCGCAGGGTGTCGCGGGCGCCGAGGCCGGCGGGCGTGATGCCGGCGCCGAGGATCCGCTCCCACGCCGCGGGCGCCTGGCCGGCGGGGACGGCCAGCTCGACGCCGTCCTCGCCGGTGTAGCCGGTGCCGGCGACCACCCAGGTGGCGCCGTCGACCTCGACCTCGGCCACCTTGAACCGGCCGACCGCGGCCGCGCCCGGGTAGACCGTGGCCAGCTGCTCCCGGGCGGTCGGGCCCTGCACGGCGATGATCGCCCGGGTCGGCGTGACGTCCTCGCCGCCGATGGCACCCAGCACCCGGCTGGTGTTGGAGGCGTTGGGCATGACGTCGAACCGTTGCTCGCCGACCCACCAGACGATGATGTCGTCGAGCACCGATGCGTCGGCCTCGTCGAGCAGGTGGGTGTACTGGGCGCGGCCGGGACCGATCTTGTTCAGGTCGTTGGTGAGGGCGCCCTGCAGCCGGTCGAAGGCATCGGGGCCCTGGACCCGCACGGTGCCGAGGTGGCTGACGTCGAACGCCACCGCGGCGGTTCGGCACGCGCGGTGCTCGGCCAGGGTGCCGGTCGGATACTGCAGTGGCATGTCCCAACCACCGAAGGGCACCAGCTTCGCCCCGAGGGCCTGGTGAGCGTCGTACAGCGGCGAGCGGTGCAGTTCCTCGGTCACGCCCGAGGAACTTACTGCCCGGGGATCAGTGGCCCGAGGCTCGCTTCACGCGTCCCGAGGCTGGCTTCGCAGGGGGAAAGAGCTCGACGATGGCGTCGTCCACCTCACCCTTCACCTCGTCGAGATCGAGGATGTTGAGGACGCCCTGGCCCTTGGACTTGTTGACCACGTCGATGAGCTCGTTGTTCTCCCGCACCAGCACGGCGGAGTTGCCCTGCAGCACCAGCCGGGCTGAGGACAGGTCCTCGCCCAGCTCGTCGCGGACGTAGTGGAACGCCTGGCGCACGTTCTCGAGCTTGATGCCGTTGTCGAGCAGGGTCTTGATGAGCTTGAGCTCGATGAGGTCACGGTAGGAGTAGCGCCGGCGGCTGCCGCTGCCGTGGGCGTCGGCCAGGCTCGGCCGGATGAGATCGGTCCTTGCCCAGTAGTCGAGCTGGCGGTACGAGATGTCGACGATCTCGGCAGCCCGCTTGCCGCTGAAACCTTCGATTGCTGAGGTCGAGGTCTCTTTCGCCGCGTCTCTCGCCATGGTGACTCCCTGCTGCCCTGTGCTGGGTGACACCGACGGAATTACGCCCATGTCACCTGACCAGGCTACGGCCCGAGCGCCGCCGACGTCAACGCGCGGCCGCCCTGCTACTGAGCGCTACTGGGCGAAGTCTTCGGGGTTGACGTGGTCGATGAAGGTACGGAACTCCTCGACCATCTGCTCGGCCTCCTCGGAGTCCGGTGCCTCGGTGCGACCGGCCTCGTCGAGGACGTCCTCCTCGGCGAAGATCGGCGAGCCGATCCTGATCGCCAGGGCGATGGCGTCCGACGGCCGGCTCGACACCGCCCGCACCTGCCCGTCGGCCCGGAGCAGGATGTCGGCGTAGAAGGTGCCCTCACGCAGCTCGGTGACCACGATCCGCTCGACCTGCGCGCCCAGCTCGTCGAGCAGCGAGCGCATGAGGTCGTGGGTCATGGGCCGAGGCGTCTCGATGCGCTGCATCGCCAAGGCGATGGCCTGGGCCTCGGGCGTCCCGATGAAGATCGGCAGCAGCCGGCGACGGCCCGATCGCTCGCGAAGGATCACTACCGGCGTTCGTGCCGGGAGCTCTGGCGCTTCGACGCTCACCAGTTCCATCTCGACGGCCATTGCGTGTCACCCTACTCGCCGGGGCCTGGTTTTCGTCCGCTATCCGACGGCCAGGACCCCTTACCCGTGGGGTTCAACTCCCACCCAGGTGGTCACGTAGCTCGCGGCGCAGGAGAACGCCGCGCATGACCTCCCCGAGCCGGATCAGCTCGGTGATGGTGCGGGCCGCCCGCACCCTGGCCTCGGGGTTCCGCTGCTTGAGCACCGGGGACACGATCTGTTCGAACAGCCCGGCCTCGCGGTCGACCGCCACCTTGTAGCTGCGCATGTGGCGAGCCTCGATGCCGTGTTGCAGGAACCCGGCTGCGGTGCGGGCGACGATCAGTGCGTCGCCGTCGTAGTGGGTGCCGGTGGCGCCGTCCCGGGGCTCGATGAGGCCGAAGCGCTCGAGGTCCCGGAGGTCCCGGTGGCTCAGCCCGCTGGCCTCGACCAGTTCGTCGAGGGTCAGGCTCACGGCGTCGGGCCCGGCCTCGAGGCCGACGCCGGCGAGGGGTCGGCTGTCGGCCGGTGACGCTGCAGCAGGGGCGGCGGCCGTGGGGTCCGAGGTGCTAGCCCTCGCGGCGGTCCTCGGCTGGCCCTGAGCCTGGCTCTGGTCCTGGTTCTGGCTCGACGTCCGCGGTGCGGCCGGGGCCGGTGCCTGGGCCTGCTGCGCGGCCGGCTGGCGGCCCGATGCCCGGCTCCCTGCCGGCCGTTGGGCCTGGCGGCTCCGGGCCTGGGGCGGGGACTGGCCGGACCGGGCAGCACCGCCACCGGCTCCTCCCCCACTCGCGGCTGCACCGGCGCTGCGGCCGGCCGCGCCCTGCTGGGGGCGGCGGACCGGGGCCTGGGCCGGAGCACTCTGTGAGGTCACCCGCGGGGCTGCGGCCCGGGAGCGGGCCTCGGACGAGGACGAGCGCGCCGCCGGCGACGGCGTCGACGCAGTCCCACCCGAGCCCGTCCGACCCGGCGGCCGCGGTGACGTGCGCCGGGGCTGCTGGGAAGGTGGCAGGCCCGTGGTAGGAGGTGCGACCACGCGGATGTGGCGGTCGCCGAGCGCGACCCGTCCCGCCGAGCCGTTCTCGGTGGTGGCGAACAGGGTGGGGGCGTTGGCCTCGGCCGCCCGTTCGGCCGCCTCGGCCTCGGCCTCGACGTCGTCGGGCGTCTCGACCATGTCGGCAGGCGGGATGCCCCCGGCCTCGTCGAGCCGGTCCTTGATGACCTTCAGCGGCAGGTAGTGGTCCTTCTGCAGGCGCAGGATCCAGCGCAGCCGCTCGATGTCGTACTCGTAGAACTTGCGGTAGCCCGACGGGGTGCGCTCGGGGTCGAGCAGCCCCTGGCTCTCGAGGAAGCGGATCTTGGAGATCGTGACGTCCGGGAACTCGTCCTGCAGCAGCGAGAGCACCTCGCCGATCGAGAGGTGGGCACGGCCGATCGACGGCCGGTTCACTCCACTCCCCTCCCAGTGAGGAACACGAGCTTGAACGTGCCGATCTGCAGCTCGTCGCCGTTGCGCAGTGGCGCCGAGTCGACCCGCTCACGGTTCAGGTAGGTGCCGTTGAGCGAGCCCGCGTCGTACACGACGTAGCCCGAGCCCTCACGCCGGATCTCGACGTGGCGGCGCGAGACCGTGATGTCGTCGAGGAAGATGTCGCTCTCGGGGTGGCGGCCGGCGCGGATGATGTCGTGGTCGAGCGCGAAGCGCGACCCGACGTTCGGTCCTCGTTTGACCACGAGGAATCCCACCCCAGCCGGCACCTCCTCGAGCTCGAGGGCCAGCTCGTCATCACCTTCGTCCGGGTTGAAGACGACGGTCGACGTGGTGCGGTCGACACCCGCGGGCGGTAGCAGCGCAGCCCCGCACGACGAGCAGAAGTTCGCCCCAACTGGATTGCGGTGGCCACACTGGTTGCAGAAGATGTCCTCGGCCACGGCTCACCCCTCGATCAGCGCACGATAGCCCTCGGCGTCGACGAGCTCACCCAGTTGATCCGGGTCGTCGGGCTCGATCACGAAGATCCAGCCCTCCCCATACGGATCCTCGTTCAGCCGATCGGGATTGTCCGACAGGTCGTTGTTGACCTCGACCACCGTGCCCGACACCGGCGCGTAGATCTCGGACACCGATTTGGTGGACTCGACCTCGGCACAGGACTCGCCCTTCTTGACGTGCGCCCCGACCTCCGGAAGGTCGACGAACACGACGTCACCCAGCGCGTCCTGCGCATAGTCGGTGATGCCCACCCGAACCCGTGCGTCTTCGGTGCGCGCCCACTCGTGGTCGGTCGAGTACCGGAGATCGTCGGGGATGTCCATGGAGGGGCAGGCTAGCGAATGGGTGCAAGTCGCTCGGGACTCGATGACCCCAGGCACGGCAGTCGTGGCGGACATGAGGGCGGATGTTTGCAGGAGCCCCGCAAAAAGTCCGCAAAACTCAACGGTTTTGGGCGAGCAGGCCGGCGCCGATGTGGTCCCCGGGGCCGCTGATCCCGGGCGGGATGGCGAAAACCGCGGACCCGACGTGCTGGATGTACTCGTTGAGCGCATCGGCCTCGGCGAGCCGCTGCTGGAGGGGGACGAACTGGCGGCGGGGGTCGCGCTGGTAGGCGAGGAAGAACAGGCCGGCGTCGAGCTGGCCGGTCCGGGGGTCGATGCCGTCGGTGAACGAGTAGCCCCGGCGCAGCAGGAACTCGTAGTGCTCCCGGGCGCCGGCGAACAGCTGCTGGGCCTGGGCGACGTCACCGGCCTTGACCGCGGCGGCGAACGGCTCGACGTCGGCGATCAGCTGGTCCGCCTCGTCCTTCACATAGGTGAGGTAGTCGGCGACGGCCTGGTCGGTGTTCACGCTCGCGGCACTCTCGCCGCCGGCCACCTTGGTGACCTTCAGCGTGCCGCCTTCGTTGTCGGAGCCGCCCGGGCAGTAGCTCGTGTAGTCGCCTTCCTTCAGGGTCAGCGAGAAGCTGCGGGTGTCGCCGGGGATGATGTTCTCGACCTCGCCGAGGATGCGGTCACCCTTCAGCACCTCCCACTCGGTGACTGCGGCGCTGCCGTCGTTGGTGACCTCGAAGGTGTGGGGGCCGGCCTTCGTCTCGATCTCCTGGGGCTCGCAGCCGGCGTCCGTGAGGGTGACCTCGATGGTCTCGGCGTCGGTCGACTTCCTATCGCCGCTGGTGCCGGTGTCGTCGTCCCCTGAGCAGGCGGCGGCGACCAGCACGACAGGGATGAGCAACAGGGGGATCATGCGCCCGGACACGAGCTCTCCTTCTCAGACTGCGACGACAGTGGGTTGGGACGCCTGCGCGGGCGGCTTGCGCCGCGAGGCTTGGATGACGAACAGCGCGACGGGCACGAAGTAGACGAGCCACGCCACGCCTTCGAGGACGGTCGGCTTCGGCTGGATGCCGAGCACCCCGGTGAGCAGCGCCGACTGGACCGTGCCGGGCTTGATGAGCCAGCTGAGGTCGAGCAGCTGCTCCTGGCCGAAGTTGATCCAGCCGGCCTCGTGGCCCGTGTGCATGGCGAACGCCACCAGCCCGGCGGCCACGAGGACCAGGACGAGGCCGGTGGCGGTGAAGAACTTGGCCAGGTTGATGCGCACGCCGCCCCGGTAGATGGCGACGCCGATGACGATCGCGATGGCGATGCCGAGGATGGCGCCGGCGCTGGCTGCGGTCCGGTTGGTCGACGCCTGGAAGGCCGAGAGCAGGAAGACCGCGGTCTCGAGGCCCTCCCGCAGCACAGCCAGGAAGGCCATGGTGACGAGGGCGGCGACCGAGCCGTTCTCGAGGGCCTCGCCCGCTCGGCTCTCGAGCTCGCCCTTGAGGCTGCGGGCGTGGCGGGCCATCCAGACGATCATCGAGGTGACCATGCCGACGGCGACGAGCGCGATGACGGTCTCGAGCTGCTCCTGCTGCTTCTGGGGCAGGTTCTCGTCGACGATCTGCAGGACGACCGCTACGGCGACGCAGATGGCGACGGCCACGCCGACGCCGAGCCACACCCAGCGCATCTGGCGGGTCGCCCCTCGCTGGCGGAGGAACGCCGCGACGATCCCCACGATCAGCGAAGCCTCGACGCCCTCTCGCAGCCCGATGACGAAGGTCGGGAGCATTGCCATCCCCTAGCTAGGAATCCCTGAACTCCTTTGTTAGGCAACCCTAAGAGTGCGGCCGGGCGCGCGCAAGCGGAGCGCTACGGGGTTTCGTCGCCGCTGCGGCTCCTCGGCTCAGCGCAGCAGCTGGCGGATGCGGCGGGCGTACTCCTGCACGAGGCGGCGGGCCTCGGCGTCGCCGGTGGCCTCGGCCCACACGTGGGTGACGGGCTCCTCCGGGTCGGGCAGGGCGAGCGCCCAGCCCTCGCCGTGGTGCACCCGGACGCCGTCGACCAGCTCGACCTGGCGGTCCTTGGACAGCTCGACCAGCGATCGCATGACCGCACCCTTCTGCTCCCACGGCGTGACCACGCTCTCGTGGGCAATGTGCACCGTCGGCAGGGCGCTGACGACCTTGGACAGCGACACGCCGTCGGTCGCCAGCAGTTCGAGCAGCTTCACCAGCGCGGCCGCGGCGTCGAAGGCGGGTAGGAACGACGGGATGATGAACCCGCCGCTGTTGTTGGCCGCGAAGCCGACGCCCCGGCGGGCCGCCGCGGCCATGAGCGCCGCGTTGGAGAGCTTCGTGCGCACGATCTCGACGCCGTGCTCGCGGGCCAGCTCCTCGGCCCGCATGGTGGCGACCAGCGGAAGCGCGATCGAGCCGCCGTCGCCGAGCTGCTCTGACACCAGCGTCACGAGCGCCAGCAGCGACTGGGTGTCGTCGAGCACCCGGCCGGTGTCGTCGATGAGCGTGAGGTGCTCGCCGTCGGGGTCGAGCACCGCACCGAGGTGGGCGCCCGAGGCCCGCACCAGGCGGGCCACGTAGCCGGCGTGCTCCTCGCGGTTCCAGTTCATGGCCCCGCTGGTCGAGGCGTACGGGTTGATGGCCAGGACGTCGGTGCCCAGCTTGGCCAGCACGTTGGGCATGACGAACGACGTGGCCCCGTAGGCGTAGTCGAGCACGAGCTTGAAGCCGGCCCGGCTGATGCGGTCGACGTCGACGGTGGCTTCGACCGCCGCGCTGTAGTGCTCGAGGTGGCGGGGCGGGAAGCCGATGTCACCGATCTCGCCCGGGAACACCCGGCGGAAGTCCTCCCGCAGGAACAGGCGCTCGATCTTGCGCTGGCCGGCCTCGGTCATGTCCGAGCCGTTGGTGTCGAAGAAGCGGATGACCACCGACTGGGGGTCGGTGTCGAGCAGGCGGATGGTGATGGCGCCGTCGGCATCGGGGTTGCGGGCCGCGAACCTGGTCAGCGGGACGCTGGCGACCTCGAGGTCGCGGACGTTGACCCCGGCGGCCTGGAGCCCCGCCATGGCGGCCCGCTTCAGCATCCGGGCGCTGCGGCTGGAGTCGCGGGACGTGATGACCGTGGCGTCCTTCTTCAGGCTGGTCGCGTAGGCCATGGCCACCCGGGTCGCCAGCTCGGGGGTCACGTCGACGTTCGAGAGGCCGGCCACCCCGAGGCGTCCGAACAGGCTGCGGGCGCCGCGGGACTCCCAGACGATCGACGAGTTGATGATCGCCCGGGTCTCGACGGTCTTGAAGGGATAGACCTTGACGCCGGCACTGAGCACGGCGTGGTCGCCGACGAAGCACTCGTCACCGAGCACGACGCCCTCCTCGGCCCGGACCCCGTTGCGCAGGTCGCAGGCCCGGCCGACGGTGGCGCCGCGGAGGCGCACGCCCTCGCCGATGTAGGTGTTGTCGTGGACGATGGTGCGCTCGAGGTCGGCGCCCGCCCGGGCCCGGACGTTGGTGCCGAGCACCGTGTACTCGCCCAGCCTCGCCTGCGCCTCGATGCGGCAGTAGTCGCCGATGATGGCCGGGCCGACGATGTCGGCGTCGGGGTCGATCTCGGCGCCCTCGCCGATGAACACGCCGTCGCTGATCTCGAAGCCCGGGATGTCGAGCTTGACCTTGCCGTCGAGCACGTCCTTGTGGGCCCGGGAGTAGGCCTCGAGCGTGCCGACGTCCTCCCAGTAGCCCTCGGCCACCGCGCCGAACAGGGGCTTGCCGGCGTCGAGGACGGCAGGGAAGACCTCGGAGGAGAAGTCGACGCTGCGGTCGGCGGGGATGTAGTCGAAGATCTCCGGCTCGAGCACGAAGATGCCGGTGTTGATGGTGTCGCTGAAGACCTGGCCCCAGGTGGGCTTCTCCAGGAACCGCTCGATGCTGCCGTCCTCGCGGGTGATGACGATGCCGAACTCGAGCGGGTTGTCCACCGGCGTCAGGCCGATGGTGGCCATCGCCTGGTGCTCCTCGTGGAAGGCGATGATCTCGCTCAGGTCGATGTCGGTGAGCACGTCACCGGAGATGACGAGGAAGCGGTCGTCGAGGACGTCCATGGCGTTGCGGACCGACCCCGCCGTGCCGAGCGGCGTCTCCTCGGTGGCGTAGGACATCCGCACGCCGAGCTCGGAGCCGTCGCCGAAGTAGGTGCGGATGTGGTTGGCCAGGAAGGCCACGGTGACCACGATCTCGTCGATGCCGTGCTGCTTCAGCAGGTTGATGATGTGCTCCATCATCGGGCGGTTGGCCACGGGCATCATCGGCTTGGGAGCGTTCGACGTGAGGGGCCGCAGGCGGGTCCCTTCGCCTCCGGCCATGATCACCGCCTTCATGTCGATTGACCGTACCGCCTAGCACGCGGGACACCCGTCATCGCGCGTTACGTGGTGCGGAGTATTTGCCAAGATTTGCCTGGTCGTTTGACCAAACACCCCACGGGGCACTGTCCCCCGGCCTCGTTCCGCGGTCGGGTGTCAGGCGGCGTGGGCGCCGCCGGCCTTGGCGGCGGCTCGAGCGGCCCGGCCCTCGGCGAAGGCCCGGCGGGCGATCGGCACGTAGGCGGCGGCCGAGTAGAGGCTGAGGATCAGGCCGGGGATGCCGGCGACCCAGGCCAGGCCCGTGAAGAAGCCGGCCGCCGACCAGTCGGCGCTGCCGGCGAGGAAGCTCGGGAACGCCACCATCAGGCCGAAGGTGCCCTTCTTGCCGGCCCACGTGACGTCGATCCGCTTCGCCCCCAGCGCCGCCAGGGCGAGGGTGGCGGCGGCCACGAGGACCTCCCGCACCAGCACGATGACGGCGAACCAGACCGGCACCGAGCCGTCGATCAGGATGCCGCCTATGCCGACGAAGAAGAGGAGCCGGTCGGCGACGGGGTCGAGGATCTTGCCGACCTCGGAGACCTGGCCGAGGCGGCGGGCGAGGTAGCCGTCGACCCAGTCGGTGGTGCCGAGGGCGGCGAGCACGAGGGCGGCGCCGACCTGGTTGTCGCGGCCGAAAAGGAGCCAGAGGAACAGCGGCAGGCACGAGAGCCGGATGACGGTGATGATGTTCGGGAGCGTGAGGACGCGATCGGTCTCGTTCGCCGCTCGCCCCGCAGTCCCGTCCTGCATGACCGGCAGGTTAGGGGCGTTCGGTCCATTCCGCCTGTTCGGGGGCGATCTTTGGTGGCTCTAGGGTTCGGGTCATGCCCACGTTGTTCAGCCGGATCATCGACGGCGAGATCCCCGGCCGGTTCGTCTGGAAGGACGACGAGGCCGTGGCCTTCCTCACGATCGCCCCGATCACCCCGGGCCACACGCTGGTGGTGCCCCGGGCGGAGGTCGACCACTGGCTCGACCTGCCGCCTGCGCTGGCGTCGCACCTGATGGCGGTGGGCCAGGCGGTCGGCCAGGCGCAGATGGCTGCCTTCTCGCCGACCCGGGTGGGCTTGATCATCGCCGGCCTGGAGGTGCCCCACTGCCACCTCCACCTCATCCCCATCGACAGCGAGTCCGACCTGAGCTTCGCCAAGGCCGACCACTCCCCCGACCCCTCCGCCCTCGACGACGCCGCCGCCTCCCTCCGCTCAGCCCTGCTCTCCCAAGGCCACTCGACAACCGTGGCGTCCGACGGCTGACGCTCTTTGCGCTCGGCGCACAACTCGTAGTGGAAATGTGACCCGTTGGTCCTGGACTTTGCTAGGGTGCGAACATACGTTCGATCAATGGAGTTGCGATGGGAATGGATCAGAAACGGCGTCTATCACGGGTTCGGCGAAAACGGCCAGTGCCTCGCCCAAGTGGAGAACGTCATCGGCCATAGCGGGACCAGCGACGGCTGGCTGGTCTGGCTCACGGTCCAACAACACGAACGTCTCGACATGTACCCGAGCCTCGACGAAGGTCAGCGGGCGGCGGAGGCTGCCCTCGGCTTTCTCTAACACCCCGGATGGCACGACTCGACGACAGCCCAGCTAAGCGGGATGTAAGCATCTTGTGCGACCGTCCCATGCGTGACGCAGGCTGCGAACGGGGCGAACGTCGCGGACGCCACCCAGGCCATCGACCAAAGCGGCGGCTCGGCGGCGATCCAGGGCGATCTCTGGGGAGAACGCGCCCGCGACTGGGCCGAGGTGATGGAGGGCTGGAACGGATGGGGCGTCCCGCTCTACCGCCAGGTCATGGAGCGGCTCGACGTGGGCCCTGGGACCGACCTCTTAGATGTCGGCTGCGGCGCCGGGCGGTTCTGTCGAATCATCAAGGCCGTGCGGAGCGCGGGCGAGCAGCCCGTACGGGACGCGCTCGCCGCAGGCGTGCGTGCACTGATGACCACGAGCGGCGGCGTTCGCATCGAAGACGAGTACCGCTACCTGATCGCGACCGGCTGACCGGTTCCTCAGGCCGCGGAGGCTGCCCTCGGGTTCCTCTAAGACTTAACACTGCCCTTACGAAACGTGGCTGCGCGGTGATGTAGCGTGCAGAACAGGCTGCTGCGGCGGAGCAGCAGCCTGAGTGCGGGAGCGGGCAATCGTGGTACAAGCAGCGCCTGTCGGCCGGCGGGCCGGCGCGTTCGTGGTGGATCTCGTGGCGCGCCACGACGTGACGGGCCGTCGCCGATCGCCCCGTCCGTGGCACAGAACCGAGACGTCGTGGACCACGTAGGGGACGGTCATGATCGGACCGGGGGCCACGACTCGGGAGCGACGTCCTCCAACAGGAAGCCGCTCGCCCGACCCCCAGGGCAGCCCGGGGGATCCGGCGGTCGAGGACGCCGGCCGTGGTCTGGCGCCATGAGGCGGCCGCCGCCCGAGCCGACCCCGCCGTCGTATCTCGGGATCGACGCCACCTACCGCGACCGCAGGCCGGTCTCGACCCAGGAGGCGTCCCCCACGGCCCGGTCGCGGGAAGCCAGGGGCGACGGTCGTGATCGGGCCTCGGGCGTCATGAGCGATGGCGTCGACCGTCACCACGCAACATCCGAGGCGGAGCGCGTGAGCAGGTCGGGGCCCGGAAAGAGGTGGTGGCTGCCGGTCATGGTGTCGGTGGTCGTCGGGGTGGTCGAGCTCGCGGTGGTGAGGTCGCCGCAGTGGGGCGACGGGTTGGACGGCGTCGTCGGGTTCGATGCGTGGGTCCGGGGCATGCACCACCTCAGCTACGAGCACGAGCTCATCCGGCGAGGGCTCGTCGGCGAGGTGATGCGCCTGACCGGGGTCGTCGACCGGCCCATACCGACCTTCGCCGTCTTCGCCGCCGTCTACCTCACCTGCGCCGTGCTGCTCGGCTGCCTGATCTGGCAGGCGCTGGCCTGGCTCGACGACGGGAGCCGGGCCGTCGCCACCGGGCTCCTCCTCGCCCTCCCCTTCGCGGCGCCCGACCTGGCCTTCGAGCTCGGCCGTTACGACACCCTGCTGTACGTCGGCGTCCTGCTCTTCGTCCTCGGGCGGCGGGCACCCTGGTGGGCCTACCTGCTGGCCGGCCTGATCGGACCGCTGATCCACGAGGTGTTCGTCGTCGCCTGCGTGCCACTGCTCGTCCTCAGCCTCCTCCCCGATCGACGGCGCCTCGTGGCCCTCCTCGGCGGCTGCCTCGTCAGCGGGGCGGTGCTCCTCGCGTGGGGCGACATGTCGTCACGGTCGGAGGACCAGCTGGTCGCGGAGATGGACGCCGACGTCCCCGGCTACGCCGGCCTCGCCCAGGACGACATCCTGCTCCCCCACAAGGTGCTGTTCGACAGCCCGGGTGAGAACCTCCGGGCCGTCGTCGACAGCTACTCCCCGGCCACGGCCGCCCACGTGGCGGCCGGACTGGTGCCGCTGGCGGTCCTCCTCGCCCTGTACCGGTGGGTGCGGGGGCCGGTGAACCGGGCGATCGTGGGGCGCATCGCGTTCGTCAGCCTGCCGCTGCTCGTGCTGTTCACGGTCGGGATCGACGTCGTCCGCTGGGTCGCGCTCGCCTCGCTCAACGGGCTCCTGGTGATGCTCGTCGACCTCCGCGACCGGCCGCCGGACGCGGTGCGGAGCGTCCAGCCCCGGACCGCCGCCGTCGTCCTCACCGCAACCGCGATCGCCGGACCGGTCGGCACCGTCGCGGCCTATCCCCTGTGGCAGGAGCTGATCGGCCGGTTCTAACCGGGTATGGGGTGTCGGTCATGCCTGTCCGCTCTGCGTTCCGGAGCCTCGGCACGTTCGCCGCCGCGCTGGTCGTCTACTTCGCCTTCCCGGTCGGCCAACTGCCTTCCGGGCTCGCGGCTGTCATGAGCGTCGTCGGGCTGCTCGCCGGCATCGTGCTGCTCGCGGCCCTGATCGTCGGGCAGGTGCGACGGGAGGTCCGGGCCGAAGGTGAGGACGAGGGCGTCCGGGTGCAGACGCTGCTCGTGCTGGTCTACGTGACCGTGCTGGTATTCGCGCTCGGCTACGTCACGCTCGAACACGCCGACCACGACCAGTTCGCCGGGCTCGGCACCAAGGTCGACTCGCTCTACTTCACGGTGAGCACGCTGGCAACAGTGGGCTTCGGCGATGTGCACGCCACCGGCCAGGTCGCCCGGGTCCTCGTCACCGCGCAGATGGTGTTCAACGTCATCTTCGTCGGCCTGCTCGCGTCGACCCTGACGACGAAGCTGCGCCGCCGGGCCTCTGCGATCCACGATCGAGCCGAGGAGGCGTAGCCCGCCGTGACCCGCTAGGTCAGGGACGGGTCGGGTTCGGCGGAGGGGTCGAACGGATCCAACAGGTGGGCGCCCTTGTTGCGGACGTTGTTGACCTCGGTCGAGATCGGGCGGGTGGTGATCAGCTGGGCCGGGGCGGGCACGAGGAGCTGGCCGAGCGTCTCGACGTCGTCGTTGGTCGGGTCGAGCCACTCCTCCCACTTGGACGCGGGGAGGATGACCGGCATCCGGTCGTGCAGCTTCGCCATCGTCTCGTTGGGCGTGGTGGTGATGATCGTGCACGACCGCAGCGGCGAGTCGTCCCAGTCGGCGTCGGCCGGCGGCGCCGCGTCACCCTCGACCTTCTCCCGCTTGGGCCGCCACACCTCCCAGAGCCCGGCGAACGCCAACGGCTCGCCGTCGGGCCGCGAGATGTAGTGCGGCTGCTTCTTCTTCACGCCCTCGATCTTCTGCCACTCGTAGAAGCCGTCGGCCGGGATGATGCAGCGCCGCCGCTTGAACGCCGCCCGGTAGGCGTTCTTGGTGGCGATGCCTTCGGCCCGGGCGTTGATCATCTTGGCGCTGATCTTGGGGTCCTTGGCCCAGCTCGGCACCAGGCCCCAGTGGAACGCTTCGACCTTGCGGACGCCGCCGTCCTCGGTGACTGCGTACACGTCGTTGGTCGGCGCGACGTTGTAGGAGGCCTCGAGCTCGTCCGCAGGGGGTTCGGCGTCGAAGTACCGGGCGATCTCGTCGGGTGGCGAGGCGGAGACGAAGCGGCCGCACATCCTCGCCACCCTACGAGGTCACGCCGTGATGTCGATGCTCACCAGCTTGGCGGGCGTCGTCTTCGGGGTGCAGATGACGGCGAAGATCCCCGCGATCTGGGCGCCCGACACCAGGCTGATGTCGATCTTCGAGCCCGGCTGTCCGGTGACCGTGATCGTCCGGGTCCAGGGGAACACCGCTGGGGTGCTGAGCGAGCCGATGCTGATGTCGCCGTTGGGCGACGCTCCGCCGCTGATGTTGATGGCCGCCGCGTCGGCGTCGGGCGGGTCGTTGACCACGGCGTCCTGCGAGCCGATCTCGTCGACCGTCAGCGTGAACGTCGTCCCGGTCTTCACCGACAGCGGCGTGTCGATGGTGGCCGTGAGCGTCCCGTTCGGGTTGGCGATGCCGGTCGGCACTGCCCGGCAGTCGGCGGCGAACGTGCCCTTGCTCTCGCACCCGGTCAGGCCGAAGAGCCCCAGCGCGAGACCGAGCGCGCCCGGGAGCGCGCACCATCCAGAGAGCTTCATGCTTCCCCCCAGTCGTCGGCGCCGGCCCAGTACCAGCGCCGACGACCAGGGTGGCAGCTTATTGACCCCAGCGTCAATTGTGCCTTGGTGGTGCTGCTAGCAGAACCGCCCGAACGGACCCGTGATCGCGAACACGTAGCCCTCGTCCTGGACGTTGGCGAAGAGGGTGTGACGGTCGGGCGAGAAGTTGACACCGGTGAACTCGCTGCCGCTCACGGCGTTGCGGGCCAGCAGCGAAGGGACGCCGTCCTTGATGCCGACCAGGTGCTGGGTCCCGTTGCCGTCCTCGGCGATGACCAGGCCGCCCCACGGGTTGACCGTGATGTTGTCGGGGCCGTCGGGCAGGTCGGCGCCGGCGCCCTCGGGGTCGGCGTTGACCGGGAAGTAGGCCTCGAGCGTGAGCGTCTGGCTGCGCGGGTCGAGCGACCACACCTGGCCGTCGTGCTCGGCGGCCGAGCCGTCCGACAGGCGGGCGAACGAGCACACGATGTAGGCCCGGCCGTTGCCCCACCACATGCCCTCGTACTTGCGGCTGCGGGTGACGTCGGTGAGGCCGAACTGCTTGCGGATCGACGTGGCCGCGGCGCTCGGGTCGGGCACGGGCTTCCACTGGACCGGGATCGACGTGCCGATGACGTCGAACACCGACAGGTCGGGGCCCGCCGGGCTGAAGAAGGCCTCGAGCGTGCCGCCGGCCCGCAGGCTGTGCAGGCGGTTGGGCAGCTGGGCCGGTGTGAAGCGGTAGAGGAGGCCGTTGGGGCCGCTGGCGTCCTCCGTGAGGTAGACGTGGCCGCGACGGGGGTCGACGGCGACGGCCTCGTGGGCGAAACGTCCGAGCCCCGTCAGCGGCGTCGGGTTCACGTTCGCCGAGGGCTTGTACGGCGACACCTCGAACACGAAGCCATGGTTCTTGGTGAGGGCGCCGCCGGCCTTGGCCTCGGTCTCCTCGCAGGTCAACCACGTGCCCCACGGGGTCGCGCCGCCGGCGCAGTTGTTGTTGGTGCCGGCGAGGCTGACGTACTGGCTGACGATGTCGTTGTGGCGGTCGAGCTGCAGCGTGGTGGTGCCGCCGACGGCACCCGGGTCGTATGTCAGCTCGGCGGCGGCGACAGCCGGGTGGTCGGCGCTGGTGCCCTGCTCGTGGTTCTGGACGATGTAGACGCCGCCCCGCGGCCCGTCGAACGACGCAGTGCCGTCCTGGCGACCGGGCACCACGCCCGCCGCCTGGCCCTCCAACGGTCGACCGGCCTGGGTGACGACCTTGTAGTGGAAGCCCTCGGGGAGGTCGAGGATCCCCGCCGGGTCGGGCTGCAGCGGCCCGAAGCCCTTCCCGGAGCCGTTGCCGCCCGCAGTGGCCGCGCCGGCCGGCAGCCCGAACTTGAGGCCTTCGATGAGGCCTGTGCCCAGCGTGAGGCCCGCCGCGGCGGATGCCTTCAACAGGTGACGACGATGCATGAGGCGAGTGTCATCCAGCCAGGTGACCGCAGCCCGTGGTCGAAGTTGCGCGCAGGTGGCCTGGACCTGAACTTTCGCGCCTCTGACGTGGTGGTCGGCCTGCTTGGGTGCGAGCACAGGGAGCGCCATAGGCTCGACAGCCTGTGACGCAGCAAGCCACATCCCCCAGCTCGGACTTCGCCCAGGCCTACGAGGTCCCCGAGCCGCTGCCGGTCGAACCCCCGCTCAACCTGCCGTCCGACCGGGTCGGCTACCGCATCAAGCGACGCATGCTGGGCGACCCGATGCACTCCGAGCAGCTGGAGCACGAGCGGCTCGGCAAGCCGACCGCGCTGGCGGTTTTCGCGTCCGACAACCTGTCGTCCTCGGCCTACGCCACCGAGGAGATCCTCCACATCCTCATCCCGGCCGCGGGCCTCGCCGCGTTCGCGCTGGTGGTGCCGATCACCCTTGCGCTGCTGGTGGTGCTGGGCTTCCTGATCCTCTCCTACCGGGAGACCATCAAGGCCTATCCCTCGGCCGGCGGCGCCTACCTGGTGACCCGGGACAACTTCGGCGAAGGCCTCGCCCAGGTGGCCGGGGCGTCGCTGCTGACCGACTACGTGCTGACCGTGGCCGTGTCGGTGTCGGCCGGCACCGCTGCGCTGGTGTCGGCGTTCGACGTGCTGACGCCCTACCGGGTGCCGATCTCGCTGTTCTTCATCGGCCTCGTCGCCTACGGCAACCTGCGGGGCGTCCGCGAGTCGGGCAAGGCGTTCGCCATCCCGACCTACTTCTTCATCGTCAACACGCTGGTCCTGCTGGGCTACGGCGTCTTCCTGTTCGCCACGGGGGATCTGCCGAAGGTCGGCAGGCACGTCGAGGGGATGGTGGAGTTCGGCCACGAGAACCCGAACCTGTGGGCGGGGGTCGGTCTGGCGGTCGTCCTCCACGCCTACGCCTCCGGTGGCGCCGCGGTCACGGGCGTCGAGGCCATCTCCAACGGTGTGCCGGCGTTCAAGAAGCCCGAGTGGCGCAACGCCCGCCAGACCCTCGTGGTCATGGGCCTGTTGCTGGGCGTGATGTTCCTCGGGCTGTCGTTCCTGGCGTCGAAGATCGAGGTCGCCCCCTTCGAGAAGGGCACGCCGACCGTCATCTCCCAGATCGCCGAGCAGGTTTACGGCGACAGCCCGCTGGGGCAGGTCCTCTTCTACTCGATGCAGGCCGGCACCATGCTGATCCTGGTGCTGGCGGCCAACACCGGCTTCGCCGACTTCCCCCGCCTCGCCAGCTTCCAGGCCGAGGACCGCTTCCTGCCCCGCCAGCTGACCAAGCGCGGGCACCGGCTCGTCTACTCCAACGGGATCATGGCGCTGTCGGCCGCCGCCGCGCTGCTGGTGGTCGTGACGCGGGCGGAGGTCACGAACCTCATTCCGCTCTACGCGGTGGGCGTGTTCACCGGCTTCACGTTGTCGCAGGCCGGCATGACCAAGCACCACTGGCGATTGCGGGAGGAGGGCTGGCGCAAGAGCATCGTCATCAACGGCGTCGGCTGCGCGCTGTCGTTCATCGTGCTGATCATCATCGCCTACTCGAAGTTCTTCGAGGGCGCCTGGTTGATCGTGCTTATCCTCCCGATCCTGGTGCTGGTGTTCCTCCAGCTGCACCGCCAGTACGAGCACGAGGACACCCAGCTCGAAGAGGACGTGCCGCTCGCCGTCTCCGAGCCGATCCTGCGGCGTCACGTGGTTCTGGTGTTCGTCGACAAGCTCGACCAGGCCACCGCCCGGGCCATCCAGTACGCCCGGACGCTGACGCCCGACGAGCTGCGGGCGGTGCACTTCGCCGTCGATCCCATCGCCGCCCAGGAGCTGGGCGAGCGGTGGGGTGAGTTCGGCATGGCCCGGATCCCGCTCGACCTCGTCGCGTGCCCCGACCGCCGGCTCACCCGAGCCGCGGTCGAGCTGGTGGCCCGCGACCTGGCGGACGGCGAGACCGAGGTGTCGGTCCTGCTGCCCGACCGCAAGTTCAAGGGCTTCTGGAACCGCATCCTGCACGACCAGACCGCCAACTCCATCGAGCGCGACCTGTCGCAGCTGCCGCACTGCAACGTGACGACGATCCCGTTCCACATCAACACCCGGGGCGAGCCCGACCGGGGCTTCTCGCTGCGGCGCAACCGAGCGGCGGCCGAGAAGCGGGCCAAGGCCACGGCCGGCGCGCTGAAGCACCCGGGGGTCGCCGATGCTGCGGCCGACGCCACCGGTGCGGTCACCACCACCGTCGCCACCGCGCCCGGCATCACCCCCATCGGCGAGGTCCAGTGGCGCCAGCGGGTGACCATCGAGGGCCAGGTGCAGACGCTGCGGGTCAAGCCCAGCGCCGGCAGCTCGATGGTCGAGGCCGTCGTCGAGGACGCGACGGGCGCGATGTCGATCGTGTTCGTGGGCCGGAAGTCGATCGCCGGGCTGGAGGTCGGGACCCGCATCCGGGCCGCCGGCACCGCGGGCGAGCACCGCGGCCGGCTGGCGATCGTGAACCCGGTGTACTCGCTGCGGAACTAGCCGGGGCTCAGCTCGTGCGGCGGGCAATGGCGAGGTAGCGGTCCTCGCCATCGTCCACCGCTTCGGCCTCCCAGCCGATCTTGGCAAGGAGCGGCTGCAGGTTGTCGGGGTCCCGGACGTCGTCAGGGCTCGGCTCGTGGCCGTGGCGGGCGGCCAGGGCGGCGCGGCTGATCGGGTGGAACAGAGCGAGGCGGCCGCCCGGCTTCGTGACCCGGGCGAGCTCGGCGAGGCCGGCCTCGGCGTCAGGCAGGTGGTGCAGCAGCCCCGCGGCGAAGACGACGTCCAGGCTGGCGTCGGCGAAGGGCAGGCGGCGGGCATCGCCGACGAGCGCCGGCCCTCGGGCCGCGGCCCGCTCGACCATCGCGGGCGTCAGGTCGACGCCGGCGACCGTGCCGGTCGGTCCGACGGCTGCCCGCATGGGCGTCAACGCCCGCCCGGTCCCGCACCCGACGTCGGCCACCCGGTCGCCGGCTTGCAACCCGAGCTCCCCCACCGCGGCGGCATAGACCGGATCGTCGTCGGGGAACCGCTCGTCCCACCGCTCGGCCCGCTCGGCGAAGAACTCTCGCGTGTGCCTGATGTGCTCGTCGATGCCGCCGAGGCTACGGCGTCAGTAGACGATGTTCGGGCGGGACTTCTTGCCGTTGTGGGTGTACGGGATCGTGTCGACCTGTCTGACCACGGCGGGGGCGGCCTTCTTGCCGAGCTTCAGGCGGACCGACTCCTTCACGGAGCGCTGGAGGGCTCGCCAGTCGTCGGAGGCGTCGTCGGCGAGCCGAACGTCGAGGGTGAGCGACCAGCCGCGATCGGTCTTCACGGCGCCGGCGAGCGCGTCGGCGACGGTGTCGGGGTGGGACGACATGGCGGCGTGCTCGACGGCTTCGAGGGAGATGCGCTCGCCGTCGATCTTCACGAACGTCGAGTGGCGGCCGCTGATGTAGAGGTAGCCGTCCTCGTCGACGTGACCGATGTCGCCGGTGTGCAGCCAGCCGTCCTTGAGGACCGCGGCGGTGGCCTTCGGGTCGCCGTAGTAGCCGTCCATGATGGTGGTGCCCCGGGTCACGACCTCGCCGTCGACGCCGGCCGGGACCTCGGCGCCGGTCTCGTCGAGGATCCGGACGATCAGGCCGTCGATGGGGGTGCCCACCGACGTCGGTGCCTTGGCGTAGGCGTCGGCCGGGAGGATGGCGATGCGGGCGGCGGCCTCGGTCTGGCCGTACATCTGGTAGAGGCCACAGTCGGGCGGGAGCACCGCTGCCAGGGCCTGGGCGTCGTCGGGCTCGAGGCGGCCGCCGGCCTGAAGGACGGTGTCGACCTCGAGGCGGCGCTCGGGGCTGCGGGCGACGGTGGCGGTCAGCGTGCGGAGCTGAGTGGGGACGCCGGCCATGGCGTTGGCGCCGCCCTCGGTGAAGGCCCGGAGGACGTCGCCGGGGAACTCGACCCGCTCGACGCAGTACAGCGAGGCGCCGACCCGGAGGTGGGTGTTGAGGACCGAGAGGCCGAAGCTGTGCGCCAGCGACAGGACCAGCGCCGTCCGGCTGTTCCGCCGCAGCTTGACCCGTTCGAGGATGGCGTCGCAGCTGTGGCGGAGGGCGTCGTGGCTGAGCTCCACCATCTTGGGGCGGCCCGTGGTGCCCGAAGTGAAGAGGTTGACCGCGGGTCGGCTCGGGGTGGCGAAGGCGAGCTCGGGTGCATTGGTCCGGGCCGGGTCGACGTCGGGCTTGGTGACGACGGTGACGACGTCGGCCTCGGCGAGGTAGCCCGCCCACGGGGGCTGGTCGGCGTGGCGGGCGAGGACGACCGTGTTGTCGGTGGCGAGGAGGGCCAAGTAGGCGGCGACGGCACCGAAGGTGGGGCTGATCTCCAGGCCGACCCGGCGGCCGGTCAGGCCCTCGGCCATGTAGAGGGTGGCGAGGTGGGCGGCCGCATGTCGAAGGTCCCCGTAGGTGTGGGTGCCCTCGCCGGGCGAGAGCAGCACCAGGTCGTCGTCCGATGCCGTCGCCAGCAAGTGCTCCGCCAGGTTGGTTCCATCCCGCATGCTCGCCCGCTCCTGCCGCCGATCGGACCCGCCTCGGACAGGGTAGACGGGTCGGGTCAGGGCGTCGATCAGCCCTCAGCCCAGGCGGGGGCGGCCGGCGGTGACCCGGAGGCGGGCGATGTGGACGTAGCGGCTGTGGGGGTAGCCGACGTCGGGCTCGGCGTAGGCGTGGAAGACGACCCGGAAGCTGCCGCCGGCGTCGCGGAAGGCTTCGGCGCCGCCCGGGCCGGCCAGGGCTCGGCCGGATCGCAGCAGGCGGCCGTCCCTCGGCTTCAGGCACGGGCCCCGGGGGCCGGCGCAGGTGGCGTAGGCGATCGAGTACCTGCGGGAGCTCCAGTCGGCCGCCGAGTAGAGCAGCAGGTAGTGGCCGTCGACCCAGACCAGGCTCGGTGCTTCGACGACACCGGCCTCCCACGACCGGTCGACCGACAGCAGCGGTGCCGCCTGGCCGACCAGGGACTTGCCGTCGGCGGTCAGCTCCTTCGACCACAGCGTCGCCGGCGCTCCCCGACCCTCCGACTTCCAGAGCAGGTGGAGGCGGCCGTCGCGGTCGAGGAACGGGCTGGGGTCGATCGAGCCGCCCCGGTCCCGCTGGCAGACGAGCGGCTGCTTGGAGTCGTCGAGGAACGGGCCGGCCGGGCTCGGACCGACGGCCCGGGAGATGCACTGCAGGCGCGACGACCGCTCGCGGGCGGTGTAGTAGGCCACGTAGTGGTCGCCCCGGGCGACGACCGCCGGCGCCCAGGTCGCCCCCGGTTGCGCCCAGTTCGGCAGCTTGGCGAGGGCGTTGCCGACGAGGTGCCAGTGCTCGAGATCCGTCGACTCGATGACCTGCACGTCGCCCGCACCGGCGTTGGTGGAGTAGGCGTAGTAGCGGCCGCCGGCCCGCAACACGTAGGGGTCGGCGAAGTCGAACGGGAACAGCGCGCCCGTGGCCGTGGCGAGGGCGTGGGAGCAGGCGTCGGCGACGACGTCGAGCGCCCCGACCGCGGCGCGGCCGTCGCCCCGGCGGGTGGCCGCGACCGCCGACGCGACGCCGTCCAGGCAGGCCCGGGTCTCACCCGAGGCGTTGGTGACGACGACGCGCTGGAGGTCGACGTCGGCCCGCTGGCGGTTTGCCGCGGCCGTCGCTGCCTCGGTCGACGCGCGGGCGGCGAGCAGGTACTTCGTCTCGTCGACCAGGTGCCGGATGGTGGCCTTCGCCTGCTCACGGCCTCGCTCCGTGGCGGCGCGGGAGCGCATCCCCGCTGCGACCTCGTGCCGGGTGCCGGCGAGCTCGGTCCTTGTGTCGTCGAGCTGCGCCTGGCGGTGGTGCAGCCTTGCCTGTGCGTGCCACAGCTCGCCGAGGAACAGGAGGACGACGGCGGCCGCGGCGATGGTCCCTGCCCGCCCGGCCTGCTCCCGCTGGATCACAGCGCGGCCGCTGCCTCGCGGCACACTGCGTCGACCGCGTCGATGCTCCGGACCATGCCGTTGACGTCGCCGACCGAGGCCTGGTTCAGGGCCTCCGACGTGCCCCGCAGGCAGCGGTTCAGCGCGTCGAGCCCCGCGCTGCGCTGGACCAGGTCGGTGTTCGAACCGTTCAGTCGGGCCTTGGCGTCGGCGAGCACCGCTTGGGAGGCGTCGAGCCGGGCCTTGGCGGTCTCCCGGGTCGCCTCCTGGGCGCCCCGGACGACGAGATCGTCGCCGAGGGCCTCCCGGGCGGCGGCGATCTCGGCCGTGACGTCGTCGAGGTCGGCGCGGGCCTGGACCAGCTCGCCCCGGGTGACCCGGAGCTCCTCGACGGTGCGAGCGGTGGCGTCGCGGGTCCCGAACCACGCCCGCCACGCCAGGGTCAGCGCGCACAGGGTCAAGACGCAGCCGGCGACGGCGAGCGCCGCGTCGATCCACCGTGCCTGTCGCCACGCGACGGGCTCCAGTCGCTGCGCCATCGGCAGCTTCCTCCCACCTCACCGACGCCCTGGGGGCAGGCGCCTGCCGAGATGTTAAGCGCCCCCTGCCGCCATGTTCGGGCAGGTCGGCCTGTTTCACCTGCCGTTCACCGGAGGCGGTTCACGTATGCCGCGAGGGTGCGTTCGGCGAACGTGTTCGGGTCCCAGTCGGTGGTGCTCACGTCTGTGGGATCTCGCCAGCGGTAGGTGGTCGCGGTGCGGCCGCCGGCGAGGGTGACGGTGATGCGGTCGTAGGCGTCGCCCTCGAAGGCGTCGAGGATGGTCCACTCGTGGGCGTCGAGGTCGGCCAGGACCCATCCGGGCACCTCCTTGCCGGGTGCGGGGACCAGGCCGGGGTACGGGCGGCCCGGCAGCACCGCGGCCCGCCAACCACGGAGAACAGCGGGTGTCATCGGCGGGACCCGGCCGAGGAGGGCGTGGAGCACCTCGGGGAACTGGAGGGTGCCGTAGACGAACAGCATCGGCCGCAGTCTCGCCCACCCGATGGCGCGTGCGGGATGGCACGGAAAGTAGTGGCGTCCCTCCTAGGCTTCCGGCCGTGCTGATCACCACCTCCAACGACCTGCCCGGATACGAGGTCGTCGCCGTCCAGGGCGAGGTGTTCGGGCTGACCGTGCGGTCCCGGAACATCGGCGCCGGCTGCCTGGCAGGGCTGCGGTCGATCGGCGGCGGGGAGATCCCCGAGTTCACCAAGCTCCTCAGCCAGAGCCGCAACGAGGCGATGGCCCGCATGGTGGTCGAGGCCCAGCGCCGGGGATCCAACGCCATCATCGCGATGCGGTTCGACTCGGGCGCCATCGGCCAGTGGAGCGAGATCTGCGCCTACGGCACCGCGTGCTGGGTGCGGCCGGTCAGCGACGCCGCCCAGCAGCAGTACCAGGCCATGGTGCAGGCCGGTCAGATGCCTCACCAGCAGAGCTACCAGACGCAGGTCAGCGAGTGGGGCCACGCTCCCCAGCCGTACTCGCCGCCCCAGCCGCAAGGGCAACCGGACCAGCCGGACCAGCCGGGCTCGAGCTCGGAGGCCCAGCCCGAGGCCACTGCAACTCCGGCCGCTCCCCCGCTGCCTCCGCCGCCCCCGGCGCCGCCTGCGGCGGCCGGCACCTGGCAGCCGCCTCTGCCGGCCACGGACACCGACGCCGGCGCCGGCGCGGGCGGCCCGCCACCCGAGCCCACCGCCGACCTCGACCGCCAACCCTGGCCCGAGCCCCCGCAGGCGGGCTTCGAGGGCGGCGCCTCCGAACCGACGCTTGCGCCCCCCGCCGGCGACGCCGAACCCTGGGCCGATCCGCAGACCGGCGCGGGCACCGGCGCCGAGGGCGGTGCCGAATCGCAAGCAGCCCCCACGCAGGCCGGTGAGGGCGGGGACTCGGAGACGACGCCGACTGGCGACGCCGAACCCTGGGCCGATCCGCAGAGCTGGTCCAGCGGGTCGTCCGAACCGCGGGGTGCGGCGGGAATCGATCCCCGCCCGTGGCCCGACCCGCCGCCGCCTCCCGCCTCGCCTGCGGTAAGCGCGCAGCCGGATGCCGAAGGCGACGACGAGGGGCCCGGGTTCGTCGAGGGCGAGGGGCAGGTCGACCTGCCGGCCCAGGACGACGCCGAGGCCAGACCAGGGCAGGGGTCGTAGGGACCGCACCCCGTGCTCGTTGTCATCGTTGCCCTTGGGTCCGCGGTCGCCTACGCGGTCGCGATGGTGTTGCAGCAGCGCAGCGCCCGGTCGGTCGCGGCGAGTGAGTCGTTGCGGCCGGGCCTCGTCGTGCAGCTCCTGCAGCGGCGGGTGTGGCTCCTCGGCATGGCGTGCAACGCCGTGGCGTTCGGGCTGCGGGGCGCGGCGCTGGCCGAGGGGTCGATGGCGATCGTCCAGCCGGTGGTCCTGACCGGGCTGTTCTTCGCCCTCCTGCTCGAGACCCAGCTCGACCGGCGGCCGTTCACCGCCCGGGAGACCCTGGGCAGCGTGGCGCTGATCGGGGGCCTGGCGATGTTCGTCCTGTCGGCCGACCCCCAGGGCGGCATCGACCGGCCCCCGACGATGGACTGGCTGGTGCTCGCCAGCGTCGTCGGAGGCGCTGCCCTGTTGACGGTGGCGTGGGCGAGCCGGCTGTCGGGCGATCTGCGGGCCGCCTGGCTGGCGGGCGGCGGTGCCTTGTTGCTCGCGCTGACCGCGGCGCTCACCAAGCTGGTCGCCTCGGAGCTGGCCGACGACGGCCTGGCGCTCTTCCGGTCGTACTCGGTGTACGCCCTGGCGCTGGTGGGGGGCCTGGCGGTGTTGGTGACGCAGTCGGCGTTCCAGGCCGGGCCGCTGCGGGCGTCGCTGCCGGTGCTGAGCGTCGTCGAGCCGCTGGCCAGCATCGCCATCGGCGCGTGGGTGTTCGACGAGCAAGTCGCCACCTCGGTCCTCGCCCGCGCCGGCGAGCTCTCCGGGTTCGCCCTGTTGGCCACCGGCATCCTCATGCTCACCGCCGAGCCCCGCGCCCAGACCCCCGTCCCCCTCCCCACCCCCCGCTCCGTCGCATGACGACGGCCCCCACCAGCAACCCCCGCGACCCCAACCCCACCAACCCCACCACCGGCGAGCGCAGCGACGCCGACCCCACGACCGCCGACGAGCGCCCCGACGCCGCCGAAGGCAACGCCCCCACCAGCGCCACCAACCCCCAGGCAACCAACCAGAGCGACGCTGCCGTCGGTCCCACCACCAGCGGGCGCGCCGATGCCGGTCGAACCGGCAACGCCGACGCCACGACCGTCGGCGAGCGCAGCGACGCCGGCAGAGGCAACGCCGCCACCAGCGCCACCAACCGCCAGGCCGGCAAGCAGAGGGGCGCCGGCCAAAGTAACAACGCCGGCGCTCGCGGCAACGCCGACATGAGTGCCACTGACTCCGCGGCCGGCGAGCGCATCGAAGCCGATGGACGCAGCGACGCCGCAACGGCCGACACCATCGCCAGCGAGCGAAGCGAGGCTGGCGCTCACCGCGACGCCGTCAACCCCGCGGCCGGCGAGCGCAGCGATGCCGGAGACAGCGACGCCACCACCGACATTGAGAACAGCGCCAGCGAGCGAAGCGATGCTGGCACTCATGGCGCCGCCGACACCAACGAGTGCCACGCCGGGCGCCTGACCACCAACATCACTGCGGGCGAGCGCAGCGACGCCGGCCGAAGTAACAACGCCGACACCGACGGCCCCACGACCGGCGGCGAGTGCAGCGACGCCGGCGGAGGCAACGCCAACACCAGCGCTACTGCCTCCAACACCGGCGAGCGCTGCCAAGGCGACGCCATTGACTCCAGCGCCAGCGAGCGGAGCGAGGTTGGCGGTGGCGGCGGCACCGGGCTTGTTGAGCGGCACGACGCCGAGGCCTTGGCGGCCACCAACACCACTGCCGGCGAGCGAAGCGACGCCGGCCCTACCGAGGACCACGACACCACCAACGCCAGCGCCAGCGCCAGCGAGCGAAGCGAGGCTGGCGCCGAACGGCACGGCGCCGAGCCTCTGGCCACCAACACCACAGCCGGCGAGCGAAGCGATGCCGGCCGAAGCAACAACGCCGGTACCGGCAACCCCACGACCGCCAGCGAGCGCAGCGATGCCGGGGCAACCGGCGATGCCGGTAGCTCGGTCGTCGACTCCAGGATCAGGGTGGTGGGGGACCTGGCGTTTGTCGGGGCGGCGGTTGCATGGGTTGGGGTGTTGGGGCAGATCTTGAGGCATCGGATCTACGTCTCGCACGACACGGTCATCAACTACGCCCACGTCTGGTACCTCTCGGACCGCATCTGGCACAGCGGGGGCGTGCCGGTGCGGATGCCGGCGCTCGGGCACGGCGAGGCCTTCGCCTATCCCTACGGCTTCGTCCCCTGGACGCTGGCGGCACTCCTGCGGCCGCTCTTCGCCGACTGGACCGTCACCCTCGTCCTCGTCGTCGCGACCACGGCCCTCATCCTCGCCACCTTCTGGGCCTTCCCCGAGCTGCGCCGAGGCTGGTGGGCCACCGCGGTCCTGGTCGAGCCGGCCATGGTCTCCTCCCCCATCATCGGTCAGCTCTCCTTCGTCTCCGGCTCGGCGCTGCTCCTCGTCGCGATCGGTGCCTGGCGTCGCGACAAGCGAGCGCTGGCCGTCGTCGCCGCCGGGCTCGCCCAGGCCACCCACCCCGCCATCGTCCTTCCCCTCGCAGCGACACTCGTCATCGTCAGGCTGCGCTGGGACGCACACCCCAGGGCCCTGCTCAAGGCCTACGGGCTCTCGCTGCTCGTCGTCGTCCCGGCCCTCTGGGCGACCCTGCACGCCCCGGTCGTCCAGGAGGCGTCGCTGTGGGTCAAGGCCTTCGGCTTCGTCGCCACGATCGCCCCCCGCTCGCTGATCTTCGCCGTGCCGATCGCCCTCGTCCTGCTCCGCGACCGCATCCGCTCCGATTGGCTCGGCCCCGGCATCGTCAGCGGCCTGCTGGTCGCCAACGTCGCCATGTGGGTGCCGCTCGGCATGCCGTGGGCGTGGAACGCGCTGGAGCGCCAGCCCGACACCCGGATGGTCGAGTTCGTCGAGAGCGACGACTTCGTCCCCGGGGCCACCTACCGGCTGCTCCGCGTCGCCGACGGCAAGATCGGCATGTACCAGCTCCTCCGGGGCGGCGGCCGGCTCGACTCGGAGTTCTTCCCCGAGAGCATCGAGCGGCGCAGCTGGCCCAACACCTTCGAGTACGCCAACTTCCTGCGCAAGCGGCACGTCGACTACGTCATGGTCTGGGCCGGCTACGACCGCCGCTTCCGGACGAACGAGCACGCCTTGCTCGAGGCGATGGTCGAGTCGCGGGGCGACGCCCCCCGCGTGACGCTCGTCGATCGGACCCCCGACTTCGACCTCTACAAGGTGCGCTGGCCCCGACCCGTGAGGTAGCCGCAAGTCCACCACCCATAGCGCTCTCACCACTACGTTGTGCGCCTGGCGAGCGGCCTGAAACCTCGACTCGAAGGCGCGCGACCCATGACACAGACCTCCTCCGCCCCGGCGGCCCCCACCAAGGCCGTGCCCGCGGCGCTGCGAGTGCCACCCGCGCAGGTCCACTTCCCGGATGAGGACCGCCAGCAGATCCTGCGGCAGATCGATGCGGCGCTACGCAACGGGCAGCTGACGCTCGGGCCGATCGGCGCCCAGCTGGAGGACGCCTTCGCCGCCCGCCACGGCGCACAGTTCGCGGTGGCGGTCAACAGCGGCACGTCGGCCATCGAGATCCCGCTGCGGTGCCTGGGCGTCGAGGGCAAGGAGGTCCTCGTCCCGGCCAACACGTTCTTCGCCACCGCCGCCGCGGTCCTGGCAGCGGGCGCCCGCCCCCGCTTCGTCGACTGCGACCCGCCCACCCTCAGCGTCGACCCCACGGCAGTAGAGGCCGCAATCGGCCCTGACACCGCCGGCCTCGTCGTCGTGCACATCGCCGGCATGGTCGCCCCAGGAGTCCGCGACCTGCAGCAGCTCTGCGACGAACACGGCATCTTCCTCTTCGAGGACGCCGCCCACGCCCACGGCAGCAGCCTCGACGGCCAGGCCGCCGGCACGTTCGGCCGGGCGGCGTCGTTCAGCTTCTACCCGACCAAGGTCATGGCCGGCGGCGAGGGCGGAATGATCCTCACCGACGACGAGGACCTCGCCCAGCAGGCCCGCATCTACCGGGACCAGGGCAAGGCCGGGTTCCTCACCAACCACCACACCCACCTCGGTTACAACTGGCGGATGAGCGAGCCGCACGCGGCCATCGCTCTCAGCCAGCTGGGCCGGCTCGACGAGTTCATCGCCCACCGCCAGCAGGTCGCAGCGCTCTACGACCAGGGGCTCGACGGGCTGACGCTCACCCCCGTCATCGTCCCGGCCAACGCCAGGAGCAACTTCTACAAGTACGTCGCGTTCCTGCCCGAGGGGGTCGACCGGGCTGCGCTCAAGCGCACGCTCCGGGAGGAGCACGGCGTCGGCCTGTCGGGCGAGGTCTACGAGCTGCCGCTCCATCGGCAGCCGGTGTTCGCGCCGTGGGCCGGCGAGGAGCCGTTGCCGGGGGCCGAGGAGATCTGTGCCCGCCATGTCTGCCTCCCGGTGTCCGCAGTGATGACACAAGACCAGGTCGACCTGGTCGTCGCCGCGCTGGCGAGCGCCCTCGAAGGCTTCTGAGGAGGACCGTGACCCCCAACCGCACCGTCGCCGTCACCGGCGGCTCCGGCTACATCGGCAGTCACGTCGTCGACGCACTGCTCGCCGCCGGCTGCACCGTGAAGGTGCTCGACCAGAAGGCCCCGCACCGGCCCGATGCCGAGTGGGTGCCGTGCGACGTCCTCGACCTCGACGGCCTCGCCAGCGCGGTCGCCGGGGCCGACCTCGTGTACCACCTGGCCGCCATCGCCGACGTCAACGACGTCATCGCCGACCCGTCGGTGGCGATCGAGGTCAACACCCTCGGCACCGCCCGGGTCCTGGAGGCCGCCCGCCGGGCCGAGGCCGGCCGGGTCGTCCTCGCCAGCACGGTCTGGGTCTACGCCGCCGCCACCCCCGGACAGGGCGAGGTCGACGAGGACACGCCCTTCGACCCGAGCACCGACCGCCACCTCTACGTCACGTCGAAGGTCGCAGCCGAGATGGCCTGTCGGGACTACCTCACCCTCTACGACCGGCCGTACACCGTCCTGCGCTACGGCATCCCTTACGGCCCCCGGATGCGCGACCGCTGCGTCGTCGCCGCCTTCCTGCAGCGGGCGATGCGGGGCGAGACCCTGACCATCGACGGCGACGGCAGCCAGCACCGCTTCTTCGTCTACGTCGAGGACCTCGCCCAGGCGCACGTGAAGGTGCTCGACGACGTCGCCACCAACCGCACCTACAACGTCGATGGCGCGGTGCCCGTGAGCATCCGCGAGATCGCCGAGTCCGTGGTCGCCCTGGCCGGCACCGGCGCGGTCGAGTTCGGGCCGTCCCGCCCGGGCGACCTGAAGGCCCGCTCGGTCTCGTGCGCCCGGGCCCGCGAGGAGCTCGGCTGGGAGCCGACGACCTCGTTCGCCGACGGACTCGCCCACACCCATGTCTGGTACCTCGACCAGGCCGCCGCCCTGTCCTCCTCCAGCTCCACCGACGACTGAGAGCCCCAGTGCCCCCGTCCAACCGCCCCGGCCCCCACCCCTCGATGGCGTCCGCCAAGGCAGACCTCTCATGAGACTCGCGGACTTCAACCGACCTGGCGGCACGCGGCGGATCGCCGTCGTGCCGGCGTACAACGAGGAGCCGACGGTCGCCTCGGTCCTCGACAAGCTCAGCTACTTCGTCGACGAGCTGGTCGTGGTCGACGACGGGTCGACCGACAACACCCGCGCCGAGATCCAGGCCTGGCTGCCCGGCCACGACCACTGCCAGCTGCTGTGGTTCGACGAGAACCAGGGCATGTCGGCCGCCTACTACCGGGCCTTCAGCGCCCTGCGCACCCGCATGGAGCGGGGCGAGCTGTCCGAGCATGACCTGGTGTTCACCATCGACGCCGACGGCCAGCACGACCTCGACGTCCTCGACGACCTCCATCGCCTCACCGTCGACGAGCAGCTCGACGCCCTCCTCGTGCGGCGCGACCTGTCGACGTACCCGCGGTACAAGCAGCTCGGGAACTGGCTGCTGTCCAGCTGGGCGACGCTGTGGGCGGCCGGCACCCGGCTGCACGACGTCGAGTCCGGCTACCGCATCTTCCGGCTCGGCGCGCTGGTCGACGCCCTCGACTACTACGAGGGCTACAAGTACTCCGAGACCGTCGAGGTCGCCATCGTCCTGTCCCGCCTGGGCTACAAGGTCCGCAACGACGTCCTCGTGCCGGTACCGGTGTACCGGTCGCGGACACGCATGGCCGACGTCGTCATCGACCTGGCCGCCATCCCCGCCGCCGCCTACCGGGTGTCGGCCCGACGCCCGTATGGGCGCAAGGTTCCCGGACTGCTGGTGCCGGCGGCGCTCTGCCTGGTCGGCGTGCTGTCGGCCGCCGGCGCGGCCGCGTGGCTGAGCCGGCGGCTACGGCTGCGGCGCGCCTGAGCCCTCCGCCGACGGCCACCACGCCGCCAGCTGCGGGAGCAGCCAGCGCGCCGCCCGCCGACCGCCGGTCTCCGACAAGTGGACCGGGTCGGCGAACATCTCGACGTCCTCGGGCTGCTCGCTGACGAAGCCGTTGAGGTCGGCCACCCGGGTGCCCGGCCGGGACGCGGCCACACGGCGGTACGTGGCGTTGCGGCAGTCGACCACGTGGCCGGTGCCGACCAGCATCGTGCCGGTGTACGGGCTTGTGGCGATGACGGCCTCGGCACCCTTGCTGCCGAGCAGGTCGAGCTCGCCGGACAGGGCGTCGGCGAGGTAGGCGTCGTAGCGGGGGTCGCACTCCGGGACCCACTCCCCGTTCAGCCAGTACGACTCGGTGAACCCGGCGTTGGCCAGGTAGTACACGACGACGTCGGGGTCGAAGGCGTCCCGGATGGCCCGCCACTGCTTGCGGCGGACGCCGTCGCAGTCCTCCCGCTCGACGAGCTTGCCGTCGACCAACATGCTGGAGCCGTCGGCGTAGACGATCGTGCAGGACACCTGGGCGGTGAAGGCCATGGCGATCGGGCGGCTGGTGCGGTGGCGCTCGGCCTCCTTCACCAGCTGCGGGCCCCACGCGGCGCTGCCGCTGTCGCCGACCAGCAGCACCTTCAGCGCCCCGTCGGGCACGGTGGCCGGCTTCGGGATGTACATGATCGGGTTGTCGATGCCCTCCCGCAGCGGCTTGTCCCGGTTGTCGAGGTCGATGGTCTCGGCCTTCGTCCGGCCCGTGGTGGCGACGACCACGACGACGAGGGTGACGACGACCGCTCCCGCGGTGGCGCCGATGACGGCTCGGCCCTTGAGCGCGCCCCGGCGGATCGGTTGCTCGACGAACCGGTACGACAGGCTGGCCAGGCCCAGCGTGAGGGCGATGCGCAGGAGGTCGACCAGGAACCGCGACAGGCGCACGCTGGCCGGCGGCGTGTACCAGAGGACCTTGGCGGTCGACACGTAGACGATCACCGGCCAGTGCCACAGGTAGACGCCGTAGCTGATGCGGCCCAGCCAGCGGGCCGGCCGCAGCGACAGCAGCTGGGCGACCGGGCCGGCCGGACCGCCGGTCACCGCCCAGATGACCAGGCAGGAGCACAGCGCGAAGATCGCCAGGCCGCCGCGGTAGTAGGTGGCCTCGCCGCCGTTCAGGCCGAAGACCAGCAGCGCCATGACCACCAGGGCGGCGACTGCGAGGACGTCCCAGTGGGGCTCGTGCGGCTTGGTCCGGCGGGCCGTCGTCACCCCGACCGCCGCGAGCGCGGCACCGAGGAGGGTCGGGCCGAGGCGGGTCGGGGTCGAGTAGTAGGCCCAGTTGGTGTCGGTCGCCTTGAACGAGACGGCCATCCAGGCGAGCGAGATGGCCGCGCCCACCAGGGCCACGTTCCTCACCACGTTCTCGGCGCGACGCCGAGCCCGCAGGAGCAGGACGATCACCAGCGGCCAGACCAGGTAGAACTGCTCCTCGATCGCCAGGCTCCACATGTGCTCGAGCGGCGTCTTCTGGCTGAACAGCTCCCAGTAGCTGGTGGTGGCCGCCAGCCGCTGCCAGTTGGCGACGTAGCCGAGGGTGGCCAGGGCGTCGTCCCGGAAGAGCGGGCGCTGGTCGGAGGGGGTGAGCCACAGCAGCAGGCCGCCGACGCCGACCAGCAGGAGCCACAGCGCCGGCAGCAGCCGCCGCGCCCGGCGGGCCCAGAACGCGCGCAGCCCGATGCCACCCCGCCCGGCCGCCTCCCGGAGCAGCAGCGAGGTGATCAGGAACCCCGAGAGCACGAAGAACAGGTCGACACCCAGGAATCCGCCCTGCACCCGCTCGAGGTGGAAGGCCACCACGGCGGCGACCGCGACCCCGCGGAGGCCGTCGAGCGCGGGTTCGTGGACCAGTCGGGGCGCCCGTCCCGAGGCATCGGCCACCGGGGCGCGCTCGTCCCCCGGCTCGCGTGTCATCGTCGTAGCAGCAGCCGCCGTCCCGTCGGCCCCCGCTGTGAGCGTCCCCTGTGTGCCCACCGCTTCCTTGCCCCCAGCCTGGTTGCCGTCGCGACTATTCCACAGTTGCGCCTTGTCGTACTGACTGACGAGACCCCCGGATCGTGCCGGAATGGTCGTCAGCAGCTGGGGAGGTACGCCTTCGTGTCGAGGAGCTCGTCCAGCCGGACCGGCCGCAGGTGGCGGGCTTCGAGGCCGTCGAGGATGCGGGGCAGGGCGTCGACGACCACCGAGCGGTCGCTGCGGCCGTTCCCGTCGAGGCCGTCGTGGAGGAGGATGATCGACCCCGGCTCGACCTGGTCCAGGATGCGGCGGGCGACGCGAGCGCCGTCGGCGTCGCTCCAGTCCTCGGCCGAGACGTCCCAGGTGACGGGACGCATGCCGGCGTCCCCGACGCGCTGGAGCAGGAACGGCGTGCGCTGACCGTGGGGCGGCCGGTAGAGCGCAGGGCACCGCTGGAGGCGGCGCTTGAACACGTCCTCGGTTCGGGCGAGCTCCGGGTAGCGGGGGTCGAGCCAGCGCCACGAGTCATGGTGGTAGGAGTGGTTGGCCAGCAGGTGGCCCTGGTCGTCGAGCCGGCGGGCGACGCCGGGCCAACGGTCGAGGGCCTTGCCGACCAGGAAGAACGTGGCCTTGGCGTCGTGGTCGGCGAGGATGCCGGCGACCTGCGGGGTCCACCTGGGGTCGGGGCCGTCGTCGAAGGTGATCGCCACTTCACCGCGGTCCCGAGGGCCGTGCACCGCGACCGGGCCGAACCAGGTCAGCCGGGGCTCGTTGGCGGCGCGCCACAGCACCAGGCCGCTGGCCAGCACCAGGCCCACGGCCATGACCGCCCCGGCCCACTGGTGGCGCCGCAGGGCGCGCATCGTCAGCCAGAGGCCTGCGACGATCGCGATCAGCCCGCCGAACAGGACGGCGAAGCCCACGTGCTACTGCTGGTACCGCTCCACGACGTTGGGGTCGCGGACCTCGGCCTCGTCCGGGTTCTCCCCGGCGGAGCGACGGGCCCGGCGCTGGCGGAGCAGGTCCCAGCACTGGTCGAGCTGGACCTCCAGCTCCTTCAGCCGGTCGGTGGCCTCCGGGGTGTCAGGGGCCGCGGCGATCTGCTTCTCGAGCTCGTGCTCCTCGTCGACCAGCGCACCGATGCGGTGGATGAGGGCGTCGTCTTCCATCGGGTTCTCCTCCTCGGCCGCCCGGGTGGGGGTCCATGCTAGGTCCGGGCATCCTTCCCGGATGTCTTCCCACGACGAGCTGCACGCCTTGGCCGACGAGTACTGGGAGAGCGTGCTCGCTGCGTTCCCGACGTACGCCACGCTGCTGGGCGACCGCCGCTTCGACGACCGTCTCGAGGACGTGTCGGGCCCGGCCGAGACCGCGCTGGGCGCCACGTGGGCGGATCAGCTGGCCCGGCTGGACGAGCTCGACGTGGCCAGCCTGGACGACACCAACCGGGTCACCGCGGCGCTGCTGCAGGCCGAGCTGGCCCGGGGCGTCGAGGGCGTCGAGCTGCGGCTCGCCGAGCTGGCGTCGGATCAGATGGAGGGCGTCCACGCCAACCTGCTGATGACCATGCCGCAGATCAGCGCCCCCACCCCGTCGAGCGCTGAGGCGCTGGTCGAGCGCTACCGGCAGGTCGGGACGCTCCTGGACCAGGCGGCCGTGCGGTTCCGGGACGGCCTCGCGGCCGGGCGCACCCCGGCCCGGCTGGCGATCGAGCGGTCGCTCAACCAGGTGGACGGCTACCTGGCGCTCGACCCCGCCGACGACCCGTTCGTGACGTTCGCGGGGCCGCCGGACTGGGAGGGCGAGACGGCGTGGCGGGCGTTGCTGGGGTCCGTGGCCGAGGAGGTGGTCCGCCCGGCCTTCCTTCGCTACCGGGCGGTGCTCGCCGACGAGCTCCTGCCGGTCGCCCGGCCGGACGACAAGGCGGGGCTGCTGTGGCTGGGCGACGACGGCGCTGCGCTGTACCAGGCCCTCGTGCGGCAGCACACGACCCTCGACGACCTGCCCGCGGAGGAGATCCATCGGCTCGGGCTGGCATCGGTCGAGCGGTTGACGGACGAGTACGCCGAGGTCGGCTCCCGGCTGTTCGGCACCCGCGACCAGGCCGAGATCTTCGCTCAACTGCAGGCGGACCCCGCGCTGCGCTACGGGTCGGCGGACGAGATCATGGCCCACGTCCGCCGGTGCGTGGACGGGGCCTGGGCCCGCATCCCGGAGTGGTTCGGTCGCCTGCCCGAGTCGCCGTGCGACGTCGTCCCCGTGCCCGACTATCTGGCCGCCGACGCCCCGACCGCCTACTACTTCCCGCCGGCCGCCGACGGATCCCGGCCGGGGGCGTACTGCGTCAACCTGCACGAACCGACCCGGCGGGGCCGCTTCGAGACCGCCTCGGTCGCATACCACGAGGGCATCCCCGGCCATCACCTGCAGCTGACGATCGCCACGGAGCTCACCGGGGTGCCGAGCTTCCAGCGGCTGTCGCTGGGGAACACGGCGTTCGCCGAGGGGTGGGCGCTCTACACGGAGCGGCTGGCGGACGAGATGGGCCTCTACCAGGACGACATCGACCGGGTGGGGCTGCTGGCGGGCGACTCGTGGCGGTCGTGCCGGCTGGTGGTCGACACCGGGCTGCACGCCCTCGGCTGGAGCCGGGAGCACGCGGTCGAGTACCTGATGGCCAACGTGCCGGCGAGCGAGCACCACATCCGGTCGGAGGTCGACCGCTACGTGGCCATGCCGGCCCAGGCCCTGAGCTACAAGGTCGGCCAGCTGGAGATCCAGCGGCTGCGGGCCGACGTGGAAGCCCGCTCCAATGGCGGGTTCGACATCAAGGCGTTCCACGACACCGTCTTGGGGTCCGGCACGGTCAGCCTCCCGGTGCTGCGGGACCTGGTCGCGGCGCTGTAGGGCTAGCCCCGGCCGCCCCGGGGCGGGGGTGGCGGCTCTTGGCTCGGGCCGACGTTGGTGGCGAGCCACTCGTTGAGCGGGGCGATGGTGCGCCAGCCGGCGGCGACCCGGTCGCGGGCCTCGGTGGTCTGGAGCCACTTGCCGGGCGGGTGCTCGATGACGCCGATGATGCCCTTCATCCGCAGGTATTCGATGCGGGGGTGGTCGGCCGGGTAGCCGCGGGGCGCGGTCTTCAGCGCCTCCCGGGACGAGATGGTGACCCCGGCCTTCCCGAGCTGGGCGACCACGTCCTCCAGCTCTTCGCCGGTCCGGTCGGCGGCGATGGCCTCCCGCAGGCGAGCGAGCTGGTCCTTGGCGGGGTGGAACTTGCCGCCGCCCAGCATCATGCCGTCGGCCGAGAGCTGGACGTACAGCGAGGCGCCGGAGTCGTAGCCCAGGTCGATGCCTGCGGCCGCCTGGGTCTTGTACGGCGTCTTGTCCGGCGAGAAGCGGGTGTCGCGGTTGGGCCGGAAGACCTTGGCCTCGCCGAACTCGTCGGCCAGGTCGGCGAGCAGCAACTCCAGCGGGGCGCGGACGTCGGCTTCGTAGCGATCCTTGTTGTCCTGCCACCAGGCACGGTTGTTGTTGGCGGCGAGATCCTCGAAGAACTGCACCACTCCCGGGCCAAACCCAGAAAATTTCGACTCCGGCATAAGCAAAATCTACGGCTCGAGGCTTGAAGGGCTAAACCGCGGAGGGAGGTGCTGCGACTGGATCATGTGTGACCGACCTGCTGACAGGGAGAGGACCGGGGATGGCGGAACAGGTGGGTGAGGCGGCCCGTCTCGGCTTCGACGAGCTGTACCGGCGGGACTTCCGGGCGCTGGCTGCCTTGGCGTACGGCCTGTCAGGGAGCCGGGCGGCAGCGGAGGAGTTGGCCCAGGAGGCGTTCTTGGCGGCCCATCGCCGCTGGGACGAGATCTCCCGGTACGACGACCCGGGTGCCTGGTTGCGTCGGGTGGTGGTGAACCAGTCGGTGTCGGGAGTCCGGCGCCGCATCGCCGAGCGCCGGGCGCTCGCCCGGCTCGGCTCACAGCGGGTGCTGCCGTCGGTGCTGCCCGACGAGGACGAGGAGGTGTGGGCCGCGGTCCGCGCCCTTCCCCAACGCCAGGCCCAGGTGGTGGCGCTGTTCTACGTCGACGACCGGTCGGTCGGCGACATCGCCCGCATCCTCGAATGCGCCGAGGGCACGGTGAAGGCCCACCTGCACGCCGCCCGCCAGGCGCTGGTCCGAAAACTCGGCAACGAGCTGAAGGAGGACGACCAGTGAACGCCCCAGTCGACCTCCACACCCGCCTCCGTTCGGCGGGCAAGTCCCTCCACCGGGCGGTGGAGCCCATTCCGGTCGATGAGCCGCCGTCGGTTCCCTCGGGCGGCCGTCTCCCCCGCCGGACGCTGTTGGCCGCGGCCGCGGTGGTGTTGGTGGTGGCCGCCGTCGTCGGCGCCGCGGTTGCCCTCCGGGCCGACCGCGAGGATCGGGTCAGCAACGACCCGGACGCCGTGCCGTTCCTCATCTTCGACTCGCCGCCGAAGGGCCTGCCGATCTCGGGTGGCGTCACCCTGCCACTGGAGGTCGAGGGCGAGCCCGGCACGAACCTGTCACTCACGCTGTACGACGTAGACGGCAAGGATCTCGCGGTCATGACGAGCGAGGACCGGGCCACCGACGATCCCGCGGAGCCCGAGGACCCGGAGCACCCGGTCACCGTCCGGGGCAAGCAGGGCGCCTTCGAGGACACGGGCATCCTCGGACGCTCGGTCAGCTGGACCGAGGCAGAGGGCGTCGAGGTCGCGGTCTACTCCCGGACGCTGACCCAGGAGCAGCTGGTGACCACCGCGTCCGCGGCCACGGGCGAGCCAACGGCCCTGGAGCCGGGCCCACTTGCTGCCGCCGGCGCCACCCCTCGGAAGGTCGGAGCGGTGGGTGGGCTGACGACGGCGGGGATGGCGCTGCCGAACCGCGCCGTGGGCCACGTCGTCGGCTACCAGGGCCCGGAGGGCGCCGACGTGGCCGCCGTCGCCACGATCACCGCGACGCCCGACGAGGTCGCGGTGCTGCGCTGGTTCGCCGGCGCCACCACCATGCGGAAGGTGCGGGGCCACGACGGCTCGATCGGCAGCCAGACGTCGGTCAACCAGGTCTCGGTCGGCGACGGCGACACGACCGAGGCGCAGGAGACCACATCATGGACGGTCACCTGGGAGGAATCGCCCGGGATCTACGCCCTCGTCATGATGACCAACGTCACCGAGGAGGAGCTGCTGGCCCTCGTCGACGACATCCGCCCGGCCACGCGCGCCGAGCGATCACAGATCGCCGCCGCGACCTTGACCGACGACGAGCACTCCGGCACGGCCTCCGAGGAGAGCGAGGTCTCGGAGTCGGCTCTCGTAGAGGCGCCGGAAGGTGCTCGGCCGATCTTCTCGGGCGAGTTCGACGCGGGCGGCACGTGGCTCCTGTACCTCGATCATGATCAGCTCTGCGCGGACCTGAACCTCGGGGCGACCTCCGGCGGCAGCTGCGGCGCCATACCCGACGCGCCCCATGCCACCGCCATCCATGCCGAGGTCGTCACGTTCGTCTACGGCGTGGCACCGGAAGGCACCATCTACACGGCGCCGGACGGCATGGTCGCTCCCACCCTGGTCGACGGGAAGCTGTCGCCCCTGTTCTTCGGCGTCCCGATCGAGCCGGGCCGACCGGTGCCGTCCGAGATCAAGTTCTACGGCGGCGCCGGCGACGTGATCGCCAGAATGCCCGTCCGGACGTAGGAGGACACCACGTAGCGTGGTGCGGTGGTCGATCGGTCGCTTCGGCGAGGGGCGCTGTGTGGGGTCGGGGCGGCGCTGACGTTCGGGGCGAGCGCCCCGTTCGCCGCCCAGCTCACCGAGTCGGCCGACCCACAGCTGCTGGCCGGGCTGCTCTACGGCGGCGCGGCGGTGGCGCTCGCGCCGTTCGCCCTCCGCCACCGCCGACCCGAGGCGCCGGTCCGCCGCCGCGACCTGGGGCGCCTCGGACTTGTCGTCCTGGCCGGTGGGGTCATCGCGCCGGTGCTGCTGCTCGCCGGGCTGCACCGCACCGGCGGCCTCGCGGGCTCACTGCTCCTGAACCTCGAAGCGCCGTTCACGGCACTCGTCGCCGTGAGCCTCTTCGCCGAGCACCTGACCCGCCGGGCGACCGCCGCCGCAGCCGTGATCGTCACCGCGGCGACTGCGCTGGCCGTCATCCCGGGCGATCTGCGCATCGATCCCTTCGGGGTGGTCCTGATCGCGGCAGCGTGCGGGCTCTGGGCTGTCGACAACAACCTCACCGCCACGCTGACGACCCGCGACCCGGTCGCGCTCGTGACGATCAAGGCGGCCGGGGCGGCAGCGGCGGGCCTGGCGATCGCGACGCTGCGGGGCGTCACCTTCCCGGACGCCGGCACCGTCGGGGCGGCTGTCACGCTGGGGGCCGTCGCCTATGGCCTCAGCGTCCTGCTCGACGCCTACGCGCTCCGGGACCTCGGCGCGGCCCGCGAGGCTGCGCTGTTCGCCACAGCACCGTTCGCCGGGGCGTTGCTCGCCATCCCGGTCCTCGGCGAGACGCCGACCGCGCTGACCGCAGCGGCCCTCGTCGCCATGGTCGCCGGCGTCGTCCTGTTCGTGGGCGATCACCACGCTCACGTGCACGTCCACGCCGAGCTGGTCCACGAGCATCGGCACGTCCACGACGAGCACCACCGGCACGACCACGACGGCGACGAGCCCCACAGCCATGCCCACACGCATCGTCGCCTGGTGCACGCCCACGCCCACGCCTCGGACGTGCACCACCGGCACGAGCACTGAGCGGCCACGCCTGCACAGGATCTGCACATCCGCGGCGAGACCTCATGACAAGCGTTGTTTACCGTGTCGGCCGTGGCAACGGTGCTGGTGGCCGAGGACGAGCCCGCGATCGCGGACGCCGTCGTGCAGCGACTGCGGAGCGAGGGGTTCGAGGCGCGGTCGGTCGGCGACGGCCTCCAGGCGGTCGAGCTGTGCCGCCAGCTGAAGCCCGACCTCGTCGTCCTCGACCTCATGCTGCCGAGCCTCGACGGGTTGGAGGTCTGCCGCCGCATCCAGGCCGACCGGCGGGTCCCGGTCGTCATGCTCACGGCACGGGACGATGAGACCGATCTGATCGTCGGCCTGTCGGTCGGCGCCGACGACTACGTCACCAAGCCGTTCAGCCCCCGGGAGCTGGTCGCCCGCATCCGGGCCGTGCTGCGCCGGGTCGCCGACGCCGCCGAGGGCGCTCTGCTCCGCCTCGGCACCCTGGAGCTGAACCACGCCACCCGGCGGGTGCAGCGTGACGGCGTCGAGGTCCACCTGACCCCCATCGAGTTCGATCTGCTCGCCCACCTCATGGCCCGGCCCGGGGTCGTCTTCTCCCGGGACACCCTGCTCTTCGACGTCTGGGGCTACGCCGACGGCGCCGGGCCCCGGACGGTCGACTCGCATGTGCGGTCGCTGCGCCGCAAGCTCGGCGACGACGTCATCCGGACCGTCCACGGCATCGGCTACTCGCTGGGGCTGGAGCCGGCGCGGTGAGCGTCGGACTGCGCGAGCGCTGGGCGGAGTACCGGCCGTTCGACCGCATCGGGTCGATCAAGCTGAAGCTCGGGCTCGCCATCGTGCTGGCGGTGCTCATCAGCACCGCGGTGTCGGTGACGGGCCTGAGGCTGGGCTGGCCGGTGTGGGTGCGGCCGCTGCTGTCCGTCACGATCGCACTGGCGATCGTGCAGGTGCTGACCCGGGGCATGACGTCGCCGCTGCGGGAGATGGCCGCCGCGGCTCGGAGCATGGCCGAGGGCAACTGGCGGGGGCGCGTCACCGACACGTCGGCCGACGAGGTCGGCGAGCTGGCCCGGGCGTTCAACGCCATGGCGGCGGAGCTGGCCGTGGTCGACCGGATGCGCAAGGACCTCATCGCGAACGTCTCCCACGAGCTGCGGACCCCCATCTCGGCGCTGCAGGCGCGGCTGGAGAACCTGGTCGACGGCGTCGAGATGCCCGACGGTGAGCTGCTCCGGTCGATGCTGGAGCAGACCCAGCGGCTGGGCCGACTGGTGGCTCAGCTGCTTGACCTCTCGCGGCTGGAGTCAGGGGCGGTGCCGCTCCACCGGGAGCTGGTGGACGTGGCGCCGCTGCTCGATGCCGTCGCCGCCGAGGCCCGGCTGCAGGCGCCGGGGCGGTGCGTCGAGACGTCGGTCGAGCCGCCGGACCTCGCCGTCCTCGCCGACCCCGACCGGGTCCACCAGGTGCTGGCCAACCTCACCGACAACGCGCTGCGCCACGGTCCCACCGACCGGCCGGTCCGGCTGGCCGCGACGGGCGACGCTGCCCACGTGGTGCTGTCGGTCATCGATGAGGGACCGGGCATCGCGGCGGCCGACAGCGACCGGGTCTTCGAGCGGTTCTACCGGGCCGACTCGGTGCGGCCGGGCAGTTCGGGCGGGGCGGGGTTGGGGTTGTCGATCGCCCGCTGGATCGTCGACCTCCACGGCGGCGACATCCGCGCGCACCCCAACCAGCCGACCGGCTGCCGCATGGTCTGCCGCCTCCCCGCCTCGGGTGCCGACGAAGTTCTCGGCGCAGCGCCGAGAACGAGGTTCGGGAGGACGACGTCAGTGACAGCAGGAGGCGAGCAATGACAGCGATGGAGCCGGAAGCCGGATACGTCGGGCGGCCTCGTCCGCCGATCGGCACGTGGTTGGGTGGGATCAGCCTGCCCCAGGTCGTCGATCCGGCGCCGGGGAGGTTGGTCCTCTGGGTCCTCGTCGGCGGCATCGCGTTCGACGTGGGGATCAGGGGCGGGGTCAGCAACCTCGTCGTCGGGCTCGGCTTCTGGGTCCTTGCCGCGATGCTGCTCGCCGACCGCCGGGCCCGGACCGTGCAGGCCCGGGCGCTCCTCATCGCTGCATTGCTGCCGGCCGCCGCCCTCGGGCTCAGGGCCAGCCCCTGGCTCGCCACCTCGAACCTCCTCGCCGTCGTCGGCCTCACCGGCACCGCCGTGGTCCTCGCCCGCAGCGGCTCGATCTTCGACACCACCCCCGGGCGCCTCGTCCGCCGCACCATCCCCGCACTCGGCCGCGCCGCCCTCGCGCCCCTGGTCCTCCGGCCGCTGCTCCCCCAGCTGTCGGGCGAGCGGGTGCGCACGAGCGGGCGGGTCCTGCTGGCCTTGGCGTTGACGGTGCCGGTGGTCGGGACGCTCGTCGCCCTCCTCGCCGCCGCCGACCCGGTGTTCGAGGGCATGGTCACCCCCGACGTCAGCGCCGGCCCGCTCGCCGGCCACCTGGTCCTCGTCGGCTTCTTCGCCGCCGGGCTGCTGGTCGCCGCCGCGAGCGCCGCCGGTGACAGCGACGACCACCTCGCCGCCGGCCAGTTCGGCAAGCTCGAGGTCCTCACCATGCTCGGCGGTGCCGCCGCGGTCCTCGGCCTGTTCGTCGTCGCCCAGCTCGTCGCGCTGACCAGCGCCGGCGACCGCCTCATCCACGAGGCCGGCCTCACCCCCGCCGAGTACGCCCGCGGTGGCTTCTTCCAGCTCTGCTGGGCGGCCGCCCTCGTGGTCACCTTCCTGGCCGTCGTCGGCTTCCTCGCCGCTCCCGACACCCGCCAGGCAACGGCAGTCAAGGCGCTGTCCGCCCTGGTCCCGACATTGGCGGTCGGGCTCGTGGTGGTCAGCCTGCGCCGGCTGGCCTACTACGACGACGCCTTCGGCCTCACCATGCTCCGCCTCTGGGTGGTCGGCGCGGCCATCTGGATGGGCGCCGTCCTCGTCATGATCGCCCTGCGCAGCCTCGGCGTCGGCGGCGACCGCCACTGGGTCCTCGGCGGCGCGACCGTCACCGCCCTGGCCCTGGTGCTGCTGGCCGACCTGGCCAACCCCGAGGCGTTCGTCGTCCACCACAACGCCGCCTGGGCGCGGGAGGACGACGACCGGGAGCTCGACCTCGACTACCTCCGCGGCCTCTCCGACGACGCCGTCCCCGCCATGGTCGACGAGCTCGGCACCGCCGCTTTCACCGCTGACGCCGACTTCTTCGCCTACGAACGCGACCCGATGAGCTGCGACGACGAGACCACTGGCGTCGCCGCCCTCAACTGGGGCGTGCAGCAGGCGGCCGACGCCCGCCGGGCTAGTTGCCCGAGCGTGGGGTGAAGAGGCCGGTCGCCCAGTCCCGCAGGCCGGCCGCCCCGGCCGCCACCCCGCCGCCCAGGTCCTTGAGCAGCGACGCCAGCCCGTCCTGGGAGCGGGCGAACGCGGACGAGTAGTGGTCGCTGGCATCCTTCACGTCCTGGCGCATCGACGTGTTGCCGTCGTCCTCGCGCCGCGGGTAGTCGCCCGCGAGGATGCGGGTGTACGACCCGTCGTCGACCCAGCGCTGCAGCTCGGCCGCCCGCGACACCCAGAACGGGTGGCTGCTGGCCTCGAGCAGCAGCAGCTTGAGCACGCTGTCGCGCACGTCCGGGGTGTTGAGGTACTCGTCCCCCTGGGCCCGGAACGCGGTGATGTCGAGGTCCTCCAGGTGGCCGCCGCCCGCCAGCTTCATCTGCGTCCGCAGCGCCGCGGCCGGGTCCTGGGTCGCGAGCAGGCCCGCCCGGTCACCCGACAGCTCGGCCTTGCGCTGCCACTCGTACAGCGCGGCGACGACCGCTCGGAGGCCGAGCATCCCGAACGGCACGAACGCCCACGCCCCCGACACGTTCAGGAGCCGCATCAGCATGGTCGTGTAGACGGCGTGGCCCGACACAGCGTGGCCGAGCTCGTGGCCGACGACGAAGCGCAGCTCCTCCTCGTCGAGCAGCTCGACCAGGCCGCTGGTGATGATGACGAACGGCTTGTCGAGCCCGATGGTCATGGCGTTCGGTGCCGGCTCGGCGAGGACGAAGACCTCGGGGACCTTCTGCATGTCGAGCGCGGCGGCGGCCTCCATCGTGCACCGGTAGACGACCGGGTACTGGCGGTGGTCGACCCGGACCGCCGAGCCCAGGTACGGCAGCCGCAGCGCCCGTTCGTTCCAGAGGGCGAACAGCTTCTTCAGCACGAAGTCGTAGCCCCGCAGCTGGCGCAGCGCGTTGAGCGCCCCCCGATCGGCCGGGTGCTCCCACGCCCGGGAGCTGATGTCGGTGAGCGTCACGCGGGCGCGCGCCGGCCGGCCCGCCCCCGAACCCCTGTCCTCGGTCACGTCGCCCAACCTAGGTCGCGGGCCCGTCTTGTGAGCCGCGGGCCACCGACCGCGAGACGCCGCGGACCGCGTGCCCACCTGCGGTGATAGGCACTACGTTGAACCGGGCTGAGGGAGGCGGACGAGACGGCGGCACACGGGACGACAGGGATGCTGGGGAGCGTCGACAACAAGCTCATCGTGGGCGCACCAGCGAGGGACGCGAAGCGCGACGGCCGGCGGCTGGCGTGGCGGCCGACCACACCGCTCGTGCTGCGGCTCGGCATGCTGCTGGCCTGTGTGCCGGTGGTGCTCGTAGGCCTGGCGGTCAGGGTGGCGATCGAACGCAACGATGCCGCCATCGACACGGTCGGCGAGGACGCCACCCGCGGCATCACGGTCGCGCAGGAGATCAAGACCAACCTGGCCGAGCTCGACCAGCTCGTGGTCACGGGCCTGCTGCCCGACACCACCAGCGGCCCCGGGCGGGCCTACGCGGCCAAGCGCCGGGATGTGATGGACAGCCTCACGCGGGCGTCGGCCGAGACGTCGAGCAGCGCGGCGTACCGGGATGCGCTGGTCAACCTCGACTACGCGCTCGGCCACTACCACTCACTGGTGGCCGAGAGCCTCGCCGCTCAAGCCGCCGGTGACCACACCGCCGCAGTCGAGCGCTACCAGCAGGCCCACGAAGTCATGGCTGCGACGCTGCTACCCGAGGCCGACTTCGTCGACAAGGCCAACACCTACCTGCTCAACACCACCTTCGACCGCCACGCCGACGAGGCCACCGACAGCCGCCGCACCGTGCTCCTCGCCGGGATCGTCGCCGCCGCGGTGCTGGTGCTGGCGCAGGTGCTGCTGGTGGTGAAGTTCCGCCGGACCGTGAACCCGGCCCTCCTCGTGGCGACGCTGCTGATCGCCGCGCTGGGCATCACGGTCATCCACGACCTCGACGTGTCGGCCGACAAGCTCCAGTCCGCGACCGACGAGTCGTTCGAAGCCGTGCACGCCCTCGCCCGGGCCCGAGCCGTCGCCGTGAGCGCCCGCCAGGCCGAGGCCCAATGGCTCCTGGAGCAGAACGGCGACAACGAGCAGGCGATCGACGGTGCCCTCAACCGCCTGTTCCGGGTCCCGGATGGGGACATCGCCCGCGCGGGCGCCCTGCCTGAGCTGCCCGACGACGCCGGCGGTTTCCTCGCAGCCGCGGTCTTCGCCGGCGGCAACACTCCCTCCGCAGCGGGACGCGATGCGCTCGGCCCGTTCACCCGGTACCTGGAGGACGATCAGGCGCTCCGCCGGACGGCCGTCAACCAGGGCGTCGACGCCGCGCTGCCCCAGTTCCGCACCCAAACGGCGTACGGCACGCTCGTCGACGCCATCGACCGGGCCCAGGCCGCGGAGCAGGCGGCCTTCGACGACAGCACCCGGGACGCCCGCAACGCGACCGACCGGGAGCGCACCTTGGCCGTCGCCGTGACCGCGGCGGTGGTGCTGCTGGCGCTCGGCGGCCTCTACGCCCGGCTGCGGGAGTACCGCGGATGACGCGCCGCCGACCCGCTCCCCTCGTGCTCGCAGTCGTCGGCGCAGCGACCGTGCTCGCCGCCACCGCGACTGCCTGCAGCCTCAGGGAGGGCACAGCCGCCGGCTGCGAGCCGGCCCACATCCCCGACCACGACGAGCAGACCCTGGTGGTCGAGGGCGACCCCTGGTCGGGCTACGCGCTGTTCCGCCAGGACGGCTTCGTCGACGACCCCTACGACTCGATCTACGTCGAGCAGCTCTGCCAGGACCTCCGGGCCGCCGACCTCTCGAGCGGGCGCGCTGACATCGCGGTCACCAGCCTCGATCAGTACCTGCTCAACAAGCCCGACGGCACGATCGTCGGCGTCATCGACCAGAGCCTCGGCGCCGACGCCCTCGTGCTGAACACGATCCGCTACCCCTACCTGAAGTCGGTCGACAACCTCCGCCAGCTGGTCAGCGCGCTCGGCCGGACCGGGGAGAAGCCCGTCCTCGCCTACACGGGCAACTCGCCGTCCGAGATGCTGCTCAACGAGCTGGCCAACACCTCCGACGAGCTGCACCTGTCCGACTTCGAGCTGGTGAGCGTCGACCAGTCCGCCACCGCGCTGCAGATGCTCGACGACGGCGACGCCGCGCTCGCCGTCGTGTGGGAGCCCGACACCAGCGCCGCCCGCAGCGCCGGCTACACCGTGGCGCTCAGCAGCAAGGACGTGCCCGACTCGATCGTCGACGTCGTCGTCGCCTCCGACGACCTCATCGCCGAGGACCCCGCCGCGGTCCAGGCGGTCGTCGACGCCTTCTACCGGGACATGGACGACTACCTGGCGAAGCCCGCGTCGCTGGAGCGGTTCATCGCCGAGGACGGGGGCCTCGAGCCTTCGCAGGCCGAGCAGCTGCTCGCCGGCATCACCTTCTACGGCAGCGACGCCGCCAACGCCTTCATGAACGACGCGGTGTTCCCGCTCGACCAGCCCCGGATCGAGCAGAGCCTCCGCTCGCTGGCCGCGGTGCTGGCGCTGCAGCACCCCGAGGTGTCGGTCGACGCGGCGAAGATCGACGGCAGCTACGTGCAGGAGGCGGCGGGCGGATGACCGAGACGACCCGGGCGACCCCGGACGCGCCACCGGCGTCGCTGTTCGACAGCGACCTGGCCAAGGCCAACAGCTGCTACACCGGCATCATCCTCGACGAGGAGGCCCACCGCGGCCAGCGGCTGCGGATCGTGCCCGAGGGCCAGCTGCTCCCCGACCTCGACGACGCCAAGCCGTCGGCCGAGGTGAAGTTCCTCCACGACCAGTTCACCACCCTGGTGTCGGGCCAGTTCCCCTGCATCGGCGCCCACGCCGCGATCCACGAGGGCACCTACCGGCTCGGGGTCTACGACCGGCTGGCCGCCGTCGAGTCGGTCGCCGGCATGGGCCGCGACCTGCGCCGCTTCGTCGCCGAGCAGACCGAGTTCGCCAGCCTCCGCGAGTACCTGCACGAGGGCGAGGCGTTCGGCCAGTTCACCTCGTTCGTCGCCGTGTTCCGCCAGCCGGTGCCGGCCACCGAGCAGGAGTTCGAGGACCTGCTGTGGCAGCACCTGCAGCTGCTCCACGACCACGACGAGCCCGTCTGGGACCCTGCCCGCTCGGCCACGCCGGGCCACGCCGAGTTCGCCTACTCGTTCGCGGGGCGGGCGTTCTTCGTGGTCGGCTTCAACCCCCACGCCTCCGAGCTGCCCCGCCGCTTCGCCTACCCCACGCTGGTGTTCAACGCCGAGTACCAGATCGCCCGGCTGCACCGGGAAGGCCGCTTCCTGGCCTTCGCCAACGCGGTGCGGCGCCGCTACGTCAAGCTCGCCGGCCGGCTGAACCCGTCGGTGCCCAAGGACGTGGCGTCGACCCAGGACGAGACCCGGGTCTACTCCGGCGTCCCCCACCCCGAGGGCGGGTCGTGGCGTTGCCCGCTGCGCGTCCGGCCGGAGGTGGTCGACCCCAAGGCGCCCCAGGACCCGAAGGGCCCATGAGCGCCGTCGCCCGGGACGCCGACCGGCGGCTCGCCGCCCTGCGCCAGGCCCGCGACGCCGTCACGACCAACCTCCTGGACCTCGAGGCCGACGGGGCGTACTCGCTGCTCAAGGCGGGCAACGGCCTGAGCGGGGTCACCGCCGGGCGGGCCAAGCCGGCGCTGGCCGGGGTGGTCGAGCTGTACGACGGCCTGCAGCTGCTCGACGACCTCGTCGACCGGGCCGAGGCCTACCGCAACGACGGCCGCTTCACCGACGACCGGGCCCGCCAGGTGATCTCCATGTTGGAGGGCCAGAGCATCACGCTGCCGCCCCAGGTCCGGCCCCTCGCCCAGCGGGGCCTGACCGACGCTGCGGTCACGAACACGACGATCTCGGCGAAGGACCTGCTGTCCGCCATGGAGCAGACGTTCGCGGCGGTCCGGGACGTCGTCGCCGCGGTCGACGCGGCGTGGAACGACCTGCTGCCCCGGGTCGAGCAGGCCGACGCCGAGGCGCTGACCCTCGCCTCGGAGGCACCGGCCCAGACCGCGGTCGCCGGCGCTCGGGCGGCCCTGCGGGTCGCCACCGACCGCATCGCCCAGGACCCGCTGGGCGCCGCCGGCGAGCTGGCCCGGGCCGAGGCCTTGCTCACCAGCGCCCGCCAGGCCGTCGCCCAGGTCCGAGCGCTGCGGGCCCGGGTGCAGACCGAGCTCGCCGACGCCGACGCCCTGGTGGGCCGCATCGCAGCCGGCATCGACGAAGGCCGCGTCGCCCTGGAGGACAGCCGACGGACCGTCGCCGAGCCGACGGGGCTGCTCGACCCCATCGACCCGACCACCCTCACCGCCGGGAGCGGTCTGCAGGCCTGGCTCGACCGGTTGCGGGCGCTGGTGGCAGCCGGCGACGTCGAGCGGGCCGCCGACGGCCTCGCCCACTGGCGGAACGTCGCCGACCAGACCCTCGCCGCCGTCCAGCAGGTCGCCACCGCCAACGCCGCGCCGGCCGCCCGTCGCCGCGAGCTGCGCGGCCTGCTCCGCGCCGCCCGGGCCAAGGCCGTCGCGGCCGGCCAGTCCGACGACCTCGACCTGCGGGAGCAGGAGCAGGCCGCCCGCGCCGCGCTGGCCCCGCCGTGCGACCTCGCCGCCGCCCAGCGCCGCGTCGACGACTACCTCGCCGCCGTGCGCTCGAAGCGGACGAAGCGATCGAAGAAGGAGTCCGTGTGACCGGCGTTCCGTGCTCCTACCCCGGCTGCCGCGGCTCCGTCCTCGACGGCTACTGCGACACTTGCGGCCGGGCGCCCACGTCGGCCCCGACGCCCGCCTCCGGCGCCGCGCCGAGGACGCCGCAACCCGTCGATGGCGCTCCCTGCCCGTTCCCCGGTTGCCAAGGTCACGTCTCGGGTGGCTACTGCGACACGTGCGGTCGGGTCCCCACCGACGTCCCGGCTCCCGGCGCGACGCCGAGAACGAGGGGCCGCAAGGGCACCAAGCCCACCGTCAAGATCAAGATGCCGACGCTGCGCCCGGCCTCGCTGCGCACCAAGCCGCTGCAGGGACGCAAGGACTCGGGCCGGACCGACTCGGGTCGTAGCTCCCGGCGGACGTCGAGCACCCGGTTGGGGCTCGGCCTCGTCGACCTGCCGCCCATCCCCACCGGCGACCCGGCCCAGGCGATCATGGCCGTCGCCGAGGTCCCCGAGGACAAGCGCTACTGCTCCAGCTGCGACAAGCCCGTCGGCCGCTCCCGCGGCGACAAGCCCGGCCGCACCGAGGGCTTCTGCCCCAACTGCCGCACCCACTACAACTTCAACCCCAAGCTGCAGCCCGGCGACATGGTCGCCCGGCAGTACGAGGTGCTCGGCGCCCTCGCCCACGGCGGCCTCGGCTGGATCTACCTGGCCCGGGACAAGGCGGTGTCGGACCGCTGGGTGGTGCTCAAGGGCCTGCTCGACGCGGCCAGCGAGGACGCCGCCCTGGCCGCGGTCGCCGAGCAGCGCTACCTCGCCGCCATCGACCACCCGAACATCGTCCAGATCTACAACTTCGTCAGCCACGAGGGCGCCGGCTACATCGTCATGGAGTACGTCGGGGGCAAGAGCCTCAAGACGATCCTGAAGGAGCGCCGGGACGCCAACGGCGGGACCCTCGACCCGCTGCCGGTGGACGAGGCCATGGCGTACGCCCTCGGGATCCTGCCGGCGCTGGCGCACCTGCACGAGGCCGGCCTCCTGTACTGCGACATGAAGCCCGACAACGTGGTGCTGTCGGGCGACTCGCTGAAGATCATCGACCTCGGCGGGGTGCGGCGGCTCGACGACCTCGACGCCGCCATCTACGGGACCGTCGGCTACCAGGCTCCCGAGGTGTCCGAGACCGGGCCGACCGTGGCGTCGGACCTCTACACCATCGGGCGCACGCTGGCCGTGCTGACCATGGACTTCCGGGGCTACCAGAGCACCTACGTCGACGAACTGCCCGCGCCGGACGAGCAGCCGCTGCTCGCCGACCACGAGTCGTTCCACCGGTTCCTGCTCAAGGCCACTGCGAACGACCCGGACGACCGCTTCGGGTCAGCCGACGAGATGGCCGAGCAGCTGCTCGGCGTGCTGCGGGAGGACGCCGCGTCGCAGGGCGACGCCCACCCGGCGGTCAGCAGCATCTTCGGGCCCGACCCCCTGGCCACCAGCAGCGGCACCCGCAAGGAGCTCACCGCCGACTGGCGGCTGCTCCCCCGACCGAAGGTCGACCCCACCGACCCGGGCGCGGCGTACCTGCTGAGCCTGCCCGAAGGCGAGCCGTCGGTGGTGGTCGAGACGCTGCGCAGCGCGCTCGCCAACGGCGACGTCCTGGCGTCGACCGAGCCGGTGCTGCGGCTGGCCCGGGCGCAGCTGGAGTGCCAACTGCACGACGACGCCCGCGTCAGCCTCGATGCCCTCGGCGACATCCGGGACTGGCGGCTGTGGTGGCACCGGGGCCTGGTCGCCCTGGCCCGCGGCGAGGCCGCGCAGGCGGTCGACTGGCTCGATCCCGTGTACACCGACCTGTCCGGCGAGGTGGCACCCAAGCTCGCGCTCGCGCTGGCCCACGAACTGACCGGCGAGCTGGTCCGCAGCGCCGAGCTGTACCAGCGGGCGGCCCGCTCCGACCCGTCCTACGTGTCGGGCGCGTTCGGGCTGGCCCGGGTGCGGCTGGCGCTCGGGGACCGGGACGGCGCGGTCGAGGCGCTCGGATGGGTGCCGCGGGCGTCGAGCGCCTACGGCGATGCCCAGGTCGCCACGATCCGGGTGCTGGCGGCGCTGGTCGGCCCGCGGCAGGCCAACCCCGCCAACCGGGGCGGCACGCCGCCGGAGCCCCACCACCTGGTGAAGGCGTCGACGCTGCTCGGTCGTCTCGACCTCGACGTCCAGCGGCGCGGGCTGCTCGAGCTCGAGCTGCTGGAGGCCGGGCTGTTCAGCATCGCCGCCGGCCACGACCCCGCCAACGGCGACAGGGTGGTGGGCCGGTTCTTCACCCAGCGGTCCATCTGCAAGGGCCTCGAGGTCACCTACCGGCGCCTGGCCCGCCAGGCGACGAGCCCCCGGGAGCGCATCAACTTGATCGACAGCGCCAACCGCGTCCGGCCGAGGACGTTCTGGTGAGCTCGGTGAGCGGCGCCGAGGCCCGCTGCCCCGAGTGCGACGAGCCGGTCGCCGCCGGCGAGAGCTTCTGCGAGGCCTGCGGGGCCGAACTGGGCCCTCCGGGGGCCGGGGCAGCCGGGTCCGACGCCGTCACGGTCCGGGAGTCCGCGGCGACGACGTGTCCCAGCTGCGACGCGCCCGGCAGCGACGCCACGCCGGACGGCTACTGCGGCCAGTGCGGCCGGCGCTGGTCACCGGCCCGGGAGCACGAAGAGCACACCGCCGGGCCGGTCGCCGCGGTCACCGACCGCGGCATCGACCACTGGCGCAACGAAGACGCGGTCGGCATCGCCTGGCTCGACGGGCGGTTCGCCCTCGTGGTGTGCGACGGGGTGTCGGCCAGCCAGGAGCCCCAGGCCGTGTCGCAGGCGGCGGTCGACGCCGCCCTGCCGGTGCTGCGGGAGGCCCTCGTCGGTGGGGACGACCCCGAGGTCGCCGTCATAGAGGCCGCTGCGGCGGCCCAGAAGGCCGCCGCCGAGCAGCCCTTCGACCCGGCCCAGGCGGTCGGGCCGGGCGCGTGCACGTTCGTCGCCGTCGTCGTGCAGGACGACGTGCTGGTGGCCGGCACGCTCGGCGACAGCCGGGCTTACTGGGTGTCGGACGACGGCGCCTTCCAGATCGGGCGGGACGACTCGGTGGCCGCCGACCTGGTCGCCAGCGGGCGGGTCACCGCGAAGGAGGCCGTCGCCGGGCCGGGCGGCCACGCCATCACCAAGTGGCTCGGCGTGGATGCAGTCGACGCCCTCCCGCGGCTGACGACGGTCGAGCTGCCGGGGCCGGGCCTCATCCTGGCGTGCTCGGACGGGCTCTGGAACTACGCGCCCGAGCCCGAGGACGTCTTCGACCTCGTCGGCCCGCCGGGTGAGGAGTCGGCGATCGACCTGGCCCGCCGGCTGGTCGAGTTCGCCGAGATGTCGGGCGGCGCCGACAACGTCACCGTCGCAGTCGGCCCGTACGGCCTCGAACTACCACAGGAGGAAGGGACATGAGCGAGTTCTCGCTGGAGGTGTTCCAGAACGAGTTCCTCGCCGACGGGGCGACCACGATGGACGCCATCGTGACCGTGACGGCCTCGGGCGGCGCAGGCGGGGCGGCCGCAGCGGCCGGCCAGGCCGCCGAGGTGCTGATCGTCGACACGTCGGGCTCCATGAGCGCCCCTTCGACCCGCATCCGCGCTGCCCGCACGGCCGCGGCGGCCGCCATCGACGGCATCCGGGACGGCGTGCAGTTCGCCGTCGTGGCCGGGGGCGAGGTCGCCACCACGTTCTTCCCGCCGTGGGGCACGAACCTGGCGGTCGCCGACAACGTCACCCGGGGGCAGGCGAAGGACGCCGTCAGCCACCTGGCGGCCGGAGGCGGCACCGCGATGTCGACCTGGTTGCTGCAGGCGGCCGACCTCTTCGCGTCGTCCACGGCCACCATCCGCCACGCCATCCTGCTCACCGACGGCGAGAACCGGGAGGACCCGGCCCGGCTCGACGACGCGATCCGCTCGTGCGTGGGGCAGTTCCAGGCCGACTGCCGGGGCGTCGGGACGGACTGGATCGTGTCGGAGCTGCGGAAGATCGCGTCGGCGCTGATGGGGACCGTCGACATCATCCCCTCGCCCGAGGAGATGGAGGCCGAGTTCCAGCGGCTGATGGAGTCGGCGATGAACCGGGGCGTCGCCGCCGCGACGCTGCGGGTGTGGTGCCCGCAGGGGGCGCGGGTGAACTTCGTGCGCCAGGTGGCCCCCGACGTGGAGGACCTGACGGGGCGGGCGGTGCCGATCAACCCGCTGACGTCTGACTTCCCGCTGGGCGCGTGGGGTGACGAGGAGCGGGACTACCACGTGTCGGTGACGGTGCCGGCCAACGCCGTGGGCGTCGAGATGCTGGCGGCCCGGGTGTCGCTGCTGGCCGGGCCCGACGTGGTCGGGCAGGCGCTGGTGCGCGCGGTGTGGACCGACGACGAGGCGGCCAGCGCCCGGATCAACCCGGAGGTCGCCCACTACACCGGGCAGGCAGAGCTGGCGGCCAACATCCAGGAAGGACTGGAGGCGCTGAAGTCCGGGGACGAGCGGACCGCCACGGTGAAGCTCGGGCGGGCGACGCAGCTGGCGGTGGCGTCGGGCAACGACGGGACCGTGAAGCTGCTGCGCAAGGTTGTCGACGTCGAGGATCCGGCGACCGGGACCGTGCGGATCCGCAAGGACATCGACAAGGCCGACGAGATGGCGCTCGACACCCGGTCGACCCGGACCGTGCGGGTCGGGTCAGGGGCGAAGGCGTCCCAATGAGCACGACCCTGACCTGCCCGAACGGCCACTCGTCGACCGAGTCGGACTACTGCTCGGTGTGCGGGACGTTGATGGCTGTGCCGGCACCTGCTCCTCCTTCTCCGGTACCGGTGCCGGGCGACGACGACGGGCCGACCTTTATCCCGAGACCCAAGCCGCCGGTCGAGGAGTGCCCGAACTGCTCGTCGGAGCTCGACCCCACCAGCAAGTTCTGCGAGGTCTGCGGCTACGACCCGACGACCGGCAGCCTTCCGAAGCCGCCGGTGGTCTCGCCGGCGGCCTCTGACGTCGCGCCGGACGACGATGCTGCGCCGGACGCCCCGGTGACGGGAACGTGGGTGGTCGTGGTGGCGGCCGACCGGGCGTACTACGACCGCAACCAGGTCGCCGAGGTGCAGTTCCCGCTGGGGGTGCCGCCCCGGGTGATCGAGCTGCCGGTGGCAGGCGATCCGGTGGCGATCGGGCGGCGGAGCGCCAGCCGGGGGACGAACCCGGCGATCGACCTGGCGGGACCGCCGGAGGACGCCGCGGTCTCGCACACCCACGCGTCGCTGCTGCGGGAGGGCGACGGCTGGAGCCTGGTCGACCACGGGTCGACGAACGGGACGTACGTCAACGAGACGACCGACCCCGTGCCGGCCAACACGCCGATGCCGCTGAAGGCGGGCGACCGGATCTACCTGGGGGCGTGGACGAAGTTGACCCTGGAGCTGCACCCGGACCAGCCAAACTGAGCGCATGCAGTTCCTGGTGCTCGGATACGACGGCGACGACGACAAGGCACTCGACCGGCGTCTCGCGGTGCGAGCGGACCACCTGGCCCTCGGCGACGAGATGACCGCCCGGGGCGAGATGCTGGTGGGCTTCGCCATGCTCGACGACTCCGGCAAGATGCGGGGCTCCGCCATCGTGGTCGACCTCCCCGACCGAGCCGCCGTCGATGCATGGCTGGAGGTCGAGCCCTACGTCACCGGCGACGTCTGGCGCCGCATCGAGGTGACCCTCTGCAAGGTCGGCCCGTCCTGCGAGTCGATGTTCCCCTCGTCGTAGGAACCAATCCCGTGTGACCGTCGTCTCACCTGCATGATCAGTGACTCGAGGCGGTGGGCGCCGCTTCTCGTGGTGGCGTTCCTCTTCATCGGCTGCGCCGACGACAGCTCGGACGACGACTCCGTCAGCGGCAACGAGGCCGGCGCCCCGGCTCCGTCGGTCGACGACCAAGCCGCGGGCGACGTCGGTGGCGACGCGGCGGGCCGGGCGGGCGCTCCCGAGACCGCCGACGTGGACACGGCGTCGCTGGCCCGGGACCGGGAGGTGGTGCGGACCGGGACGATGCAGGTGGTGGTCGACGACGTCTCGTCGGCGTTGCGGTCTGTGCGGCGGCTGACCGGCTCGGCCGACGGCTTCGTGGCGGACGAGCAGGCGACGACCGACGAGGACACGGCGTCGATCACCGTGCGGATGCCGTCCGCGAAGTTCGACGAGGTGCGGGAGCAGGTGGCCGACCTGGGCGAGGTGGCGTCGCAGAACGTCAAGGCCGAAGACGTGACCGCTCAGAGGATCGACATCGACACCCGGGTGAAGTCGCTGCGCAAGAGCGTGGAGCGGCTGCAGGAGATGTTGGGGCGCTCCGGCGACGTGGCCCAGCTGGCGGCCGTGGAAGGCGAGCTGGCGCGGCGGGAGACCGAGCTCGAGGCGCTGCTGGGCCAGCAGCGCGTGCTGCGCGACCAGGTGTCGCTGGGGACGCTGACCGTGGAGCTCTCGGAGGAAGCGCCACCGCCGACCCCCTCCGACGACGCCCCCGGCTTCCGCGACGGCCTCCGCACCGGCTGGGTAGCGGTCATCGACGGCGGCCGAGCCCTCCTCGCCGCCCTCGGCTTCCTCCTCCCCTTCCTCCCGCTCCTGCTCCCCCTGGCCTACCTGGCCTGGCGCTGGCGCCGCTCTCACCCCCGCCCCCGTCCGACGTACCCGGCTCCCTGACCCACCTGGCCTCGTGGGGGTGAGCTGGTGCATCCTTGCGAGCCGTGCCGTGGTGCGAAGGCTGCAGCCGCTTCCTCAACCCCAACACCCTGAACGCCGATGGGACGTGCCCGACGTGCGGCCGTCAGGTCGCGGACCCGGCCGCCCTGGCCAAGGCCGCCGAGGAGCCCAAGAAGACGCCGTGGCACTTCAAGCTGCTGGTGGCCTTGGTGGTGCTGTACCTGAGCTGGCGCCTGATCCAGATGACCACCTGGCTCATCCACTGGCTGCGCTAAGGTGAGCACTCCCCCCTCGGGCTGTGGCGCAGTTTGGTAGCGCACTTGACTGGGGGTCAAGGGGTCGCAGGTTCAAGTCCTGTCAGCCCGACCGAGGAAGTCCAGCTCAGAGCCGGTCCCACGGGACCGGCTCTTGCCGTTGGGGCTGCCCTGGGTTTGGTGGGTGAGGAGGTCGGTGAGGGTGGTGCGCATGTAGGTGAGGGCTTGGCGGTCGTCGAGGTGGTGGCCCGAGGCATCGGCGGGGTGGGCGGCAATCCTCGCGGCGGCGTCGGCGACGCCTGTCCTCAGGACGCGGGAATCGCCGAACGCTCCGCTCGACTCGAGGTAGTCGAGCATGCGAGCGGCGGCCGGCCAGGACTCGACCTTGGACATCATGTTGACGAACTCGACGCACGCGACCTTGGCCATGAACATGTTGTCCTGATCGAGCAGATCGTCGACGTAGGCCCGGAGGGTCTCGAAGGCCCTGGCCCGGTCGCCCCGGCGGAGCGCGGCCCTCGCCTCGACGGGGTTCGTGAATGTGCTCGTGCGCGGCGGGACGGCCACCTTGGCGGCGTCGTCGAAGTACTGCCAGGCCAGGTCGTCCCGGCCCTGTGCCGCCGCCGACGAGCCGAGGTAGAGGAGCGCCCAGTTCAGGCACGTGGGTGGGCCTTGTGCCCGGTGATGCTCGACGAGCCCGGTGAGCAGGGCATCGAGCTCGTCGAGGCGACCGGTCAGCAGCAGCGTCATCCCGTGGCCGGCGATCTCGAAGCGGTCGGCCAGGTGGTCGTCGCCCTCTCTGCGCAGCTCCGCGACGGCGAGGGGAGCCCACTTCACCATCTCGTCGTAGCTCGAATACAGGAAGGCGCGCGCGTAGCGAACCATCGGGTGGTCGGGCTCGCCGTAGCTGGCCACGAGGCGTTCGTAGCCGGCGCGGTCCATCGTCCGCATGTAGCGCCGAGCGGCCCACATGATCCCGAAGGCGAGCAGCTCCTCGTCGTCGGGCGGGGTGATCGCCAGGATCCGCTCGGCCCAGGCGCCGATCTCGCTCTGGCTGCGGAGGTAGATCTCGGCGGCGACCGGGCGCACCAAGGCCCGAGCGAGCCCGCGGTCACGGGTGGCGCAGGCCCAGTCGACGGCGGCCCGCAGGTTCGGCCAGAGCTCGCCCAGCCGGGCGACGCCCTCGAACTCGCCGGGACCGGCGAGCAGCTCGCCGATGTGGGTGACCCGTTCGAGGCACCAGCGGGCGTGGCGCTCGGCCAGCCGGTCGGTGTCGCCGCTGTCGTAGAGGTGCTCGGCCCCGAACTGCCGCATGGTCTCCAGGAGCCTGAAGCGGCGGCCGAAGGGCCCCGACTCGATGACCAGCATCGACCGCTCGACCAGGGCGCCCAGCAGGTCGTCGACATCGACCGCGTCGACGACCCCGACCGGGTCGACCACGTCCGGCGCCGCGTCGGCGGCGACGGTCTCGACGGCGTCGAGGTCGAACGGGCCGGCGAAGATCGAGAGCCGCTGGAACAGCACCTGTTCGGGCCGCGTGAGCAGGTCGTAGGACCACATGATCGTGGCTCGCATGGTCCGGTGGCGCTCGACGCTGTTCCGCCGGCCACCGGTCAGCAGGCGCAACCGGTCGTCGAGCCGCTCGACCAGGTCGGCCGGCGAGAGACTCGTGGTGCGGGCGGCCGCCAGCTCGATGGCGAGCGGCACGCCGTCGAGGCGACGGCAGATCTCCTCGACGTCGGCCCGGCTGGCGAACGGATCGAAGGTGGGCGAGACCGCCGAGGCGCGCTCGTCGAACAGCTCGACACCCGGTCCGGACGGCTCGAGCGGGGCGACCGCGATGAGCTGCTCGCTGCCGACGCCGAGGCCCTCCCGCGAGGTGGCGAGCACCCGTACGTCGGGGCAGCCCTCGGCGACCGCAGTGGCCAGCCCGGCGGCGCCGTCGATCACGTGCTCGCAGTTGTCGAGGACCAGCAGGGCCCGGTGCTGTTGCAGGCTCGCGACCACCGACTCGGTCAGCGTGCACCCCGGGCGGTCCTGCACGTCCAGGACGTCGGCGACGGCCCGGACGACGTCGCTCGACGCGGCGATCTCGGCCAGCCCGATCAGCCAGGCCCCACCCGTCCGGTCGACCTCGAACCGGTGGGCCGCGGTCAGGGCGAGCCGGGTCTTGCCGATCCCGCCCGGACCCACCAGGGTCACGATCGGCGACCGGGCGAGCGCGTCGGCGACGACGCTGAGCTCGGCCTCCCGGCCGACGAGGCGCCCCAGGCGGCGGGGCAGGTTGCCCTGCCGGCGGTCCTCGGTGCGCAACGGAGGGTGCTCGCCGTCGCCGAGCTGGAGGATGCGCTGCTCGGCGACCACGCCGTCGAGGCGGTGGGTCCCCAGGTCGCGCAGGTCGCCGCGGTCGAGCAGCACCGCCGTCACCCCCGAGACCAGCGTCTGGCCGCCATGGGCCGCGGCCGCCAGGCGCGCCGCCACGATCACGGCCGGGCCGAAGTAGCCCTTGCCGCGCTCCTGGGTCTCACCGGTGTGGAGACCGATCCGCAACCGCAGCGCAACCCCGCCAGGCCAGGTCTCCCGGGCGGTCGCGGTCTGCAGCTCGATCGCCCAGGCGACGCCGTCGGTCGCCCGATGGAAGGCCGCGCCGAACGAGTCGCCGCCGGTGGCGAACACATAGCCGCCGTGACGCTGGACGGCCGTCCGGACCAGCTCGTCGTGGCGGGCAATCGCCGCGGTCGTCGTGTCGCGGTGGATCGCCCACAGGCGGGTCGAGTCCTCGACGTCGGTGAAGCCGAACGTGACGGTGCCGGTCGGCAGGCCCAGGCCGGCGCCGTTCGACCGGTCGGCGCGCAGCCTCTCGTCGTGGCCGAGGATCGACGACTCCAGCTCCCGCAGGCGCGGGCCGGGCTCCACCCCGAGGTGCTCGACCAGGTGGTGGCGCACCTTGCGGTACGCGGCGAGCGCGTCGGCCTGGCGGCCCACCCGGTACAGGGCGGTCATCAGCAGCGCCCACAGGCCCTCGCGGAACGGGTGGGCGGCGGTGAGCTCGGTCAGCTCGCCCAGGGCGGCCGCGGCATCGCTCTCGATGCGCCGCCCCAGGTCGATCTCTACCGCGCCGAGCCACTGCTCGACCAGCGCGTCGACCGCGCCGGTCAGGCCGTGGGCACCGAGACCGGCCAGGGGGACGCCCGTCCACTCGGCCAGCGCTGCGGCGATGCCGTCGGGATCGGGGCCCGCGGTTGCGAGTTTGCGCTGGAAGCGCGCGACGTCGACCTCCTCGACGTCGGCGTCGAGGCGGTAGGCGGCCCCGGTGCGCACGATCGAGTCAGGACCCAGGCCCTTGCGCAGGCGGACGACGTACGACTGCAGGGTCTTGTCGGCCGTGCGCGGCGGTTCCTCGCCCCACACCAGCTCGATCAGCCGCGCCACCGGCACGGCCGCCCCGGGGGAGAGGGCCAGCGCCGCCAGCACGGCTTGGCACTTCGCCGGACCGACGTCGACGGGCTCCCCGCCGTCGGCGGTCGCACCGACCCCACCGAAGAGACGTATCTGCACCATGAGACCCTGCACCTCTGCGGTTGTGGCCGACCGGACGCCCGGTTGCGTCTCGGTTGAGCCTCCGTCCGCGTCCTCAACCTTCGTCCTACCGGTCCACAACCGCAAGCCGACCCGGCTGGTCCATCGTCATCGCCATGAGGCGTCGTTCCCCCCATCCCCACCATCCCCACCATCACCACGACCACCCGCGCCCAACGCTGCTCACCCGACTCAGCGGATGGTGCTTCGACCACCGGATCGCCGCGGTCGGCGTTTGGGTGCTGAGCCTGGCCGCCATCCTCGGCGCGTCAGGGGTCATCGGCCCGAGCTACGACGGGGTGCTCGACATCCCCGAGTCCGACAGCGCCGACGGCTTCGACGTGCTCGAGGAGCACTTCCCCGACCTCGGGGTCGGTGGGCTGTCGGGGACGATCGTGTTCCGGGCCGACCAGGGCGTCGACGATCCTGAGGTCACCACCGCGATGGAGGACCTGTTCGCCCAGGTGGACGCCGG
>Ga0075431_100000056_pt1 | contig 62721 bp, 53 predicted proteins | sample RhiMetdeltSRZDD5_FD_75297 | JGI IMG/M metagenome (GOLD analysis project Ga0075431, IMG submission 75297) | Populus rhizosphere microbial communities from Tennessee, USA - Rhizosphere MetaG P. deltoides SRZDD5 | ecosystem: Host-associated > Plants > Roots > Rhizosphere > Soil | place: USA... | reverse complement strand
CCTCCACCCTCTCGGCGTTCGCCAACAGCGCCGACCAGCTGATCGCCGCGCGGGCGGTGATGGGGATCGGCGCCGCGCTCGTCATGCCGGCGACGCTGTCGATCATCACCAACGTCTTCACCGTGCCGAAGGAGCGGGCGCAGGCCATCGCCATCTGGTCGGCGACGGCGGGCATGGCGATCGCCATCGGCCCGGTCACCGGCGGCTTCCTGATCGAGCACTTCTGGTGGGGCTCGGTGTTCCTGATCAACCTGCCGGTCATCGGCCTCGCCCTGCTGCTGGGCCAGCTGTTCGTGCCGACATCCCGTGACCCGGAATCGCCGCCGGTCGACGTCCCCGGCGCCATCCTTTCGATCACGGGCCTGACCGCCCTGGTCTACGGCATCATCGAGGGCCCGCACGGTTGGACGCACGGCAACGTGCTCGGCGCGTTCGGGGTCTCCGCCGTCCTGCTCGCGGCCTTCGCGGTGTGGGAGTACCGGACCGAGCACCCGATGCTCGACATCTCGCTGTTCCGCAACCCCCGCTTCAGCGCCGCCTCGGGCGCGATCGCGCTGACCTTCTTCGGGATGTTCGGTGCCTTCTTCCTGCTGACGCAGCTGCTCCAGTCGGTCATGGGCTACACCCCGCTGCAGGCCGGCATCCGCCTCCTGCCGATGGCGGTCACCCAGCTCGTCGTGGCGCCGAACGCCGCCCGCCTGGCCGAGAAGGTCGGCAGCAAGATCGTGGTGGCCGTCGGCCTGGCGATTGCGGCGGTCGGCCTCCTCATGGCCAGCCGGGTGACTGCAGGCGCCGACTACTGGGACGTCGGCATCGCCCTCATCGTCATGGCCGCCGGCTTCGCCCTGATGATGCCGGCTGCGACCGAGGCGATCATGGGCTCGGTGCCGCCCGCCAAGGCCGGTGTCGGCTCGGCGGTCAACGACACCACCCGGGAGCTCGGCGGCGCCTTCGGTGTGGCGGTGCTCGGTTCGGTGGTCAGCTCCACCTACGGGCCCCAGGTGCGCGACGCGGTGGCGGGGACTCCCCTCCCGGCCAAGGCGGTCACGCAGGTCAGCGACCAGGTCGGCGCCGCGATGGAGGTTGCGTCCAGGCTGCCCGCCGGCCCGGGGAAGCTGCTGCACGATGTGGCGGCGAACGCCTTCATCGACGGCATGTCGACGGCGCTGGTCGTCGGTGCGGTCGCCCTGGCGCTCGGCGCTGCCGTGGTGGCCCTGTTCCTTCCGGCCCGGGCGCAGCGCCCGGACAGCGACGAGGCGTCGACCGACGACGACACCGACACCGAGGCTGGTCGCGCCGAGGACGACAGACAGCTGGTGCTCGACAGGGCATGATCATGGGGATGGACGGCGTGACATCGACGTCGGTGCGGCGCCCGGGGCGGCCCCGTGACACCCGGGCAGACGAGGCCATCCTCGACGCCGCCGCTGCCGTCCTCGCCGAGTGCGGCCCCGCCGGGTTCACCGTCGACGCGGTGGCCGCCCGGTCGGGCTGCGGCAAGGCGACGATCTACCGCCGCTGGCCCTCCCGGTCGCAGCTGCTGCTCGAGACGGCCAACCTCGCCACGATCCAGTTGATCGACCCCGACACGGGATCGGTCCGCGACGACGTCGTCGCCATCGGCGTGCTGCTCGCCACCAAGATGCGCGACACCATGGTCGGTGGGCTGAACGCCGCGACCATCGCCGAGGCGGCGGTGAACCCGCAGACCCGGGAGCTGTACGCCCGCTTCATCGCCGAACGCCGGGCGATCCCGTTGGCGGTGCTGCGCCGCGGCGTCGAGCGGGGCGAACTGCGCGACGACCTCGACCTGGAGCTCGTGCTCGACCTGCTGTTCGGGCCGATCTTCGTCCGGATCTTCATGACCCAGATGCCGGTCGATGCCGAGGTGATCGTGGCGAGCGTCGACTCCGTGTTCGCCGGCATCCGCGCCAGCACACCCGCAACCTGAGAGATCCCCAAGCTGAGAAACCGCTGAGAAACGGCGGCTCAGCCGCCCCCAACTGCGCGTACCGGCTCGCTTACGGTCCCTCACGAGGCCCGGACCACGGGATCTGACAGGTCCTTCATCCGGTCTTCACAGGTGCTCCCGCAAAGTCGGGGTCGTGGAGGGGAACGGATTCGGTGGGCCGAGCGTCAGAACCTGCGTGGCAGGACGGATTCGAGTGGGTCTGGGGGCGATCGTCTTCGCCACCGTCGGAGTGGTCGGCCTGGTCGGCTTGGAGCTGGCCGGCGGAACGCAGGTGTCGGCAGCACCGGACCGAGCCGGCGCCGTCCCGAAGCTCACAGTCGCGGCCGGGATCGACGGCCGGTTCATCCCGGGGCGGTCGCTGCCGGTGCGCGTGACGATCACCAGCGACCACCTGGTGCGGGGCGATCTCCGCGTGGAGCAGACGGGCAGCGGCGCGAGCGACGCGGCCGTCGTCGTGCCGGTGGAGGTCGCCGGGGGCAGCCCGAAGGCCGTCGTCGTGGCCATCCCGACAGAGCCGGGGTGGGACAAGATCGAGGTCGCCGCCTCGCTGCAGGGCGCCCGCGGCCTGGAGGTCACGGCGGTCAGCACCGCCGACGGAGCGCTGCACGGCACCGTCCGCAACACGACCGAGGTCCCGCTGGGTCACGTCGTCGTGCTGGTCGGCACCCGATCCTGGGACGGCGGCCGCCTTGCGCCGGGTGAGCAGGTCGACTGGAAGCTCGGACCGGGCGAAGGCGACCCGCCGGACGTGTGGAGCATGCCGGAGCGGCCGTGGGCGCGCTTCAGCGGCCTGGAGTCCGACCTACCCACCCGCCGCGCTCCGGTGAACTACGACCTGTGGGCCCTGCGGATGGCGGCCGAGGTCGATCCCTACGCCGCCGGCTGGGTGCGGGCCGCGGGATGGACCGACCGGTGGGACCCGCCGGTCGACGTCGGCGACGAGCTGTCGGGTCGGACGGTCTTCACCACCCGGGCGCCGGTGACGGCTGAAGGCCCGGGCTTCGCCCCCGACGCGGTGCGCCGAACCGTCCTGCGCCAGGAGGTCGACAACAGCGACATGAACCTCGGCCCGGTCGTCGACCTCGTGCTGCGCCTCGAACCACCTCACGCTGCCGCCCGGATGCAGCTCTCGCTCAACGCGGTGGTGCGGGGCGTCGAGATCTGGGACGGCACCCGCTGGTCGACCCTCGACTGCGCCCTCGCCGACAACCCCGACGCCTCCGCCAAGCCCACGACCTGCCCCCTCACCGCCGCCGCCGAGGGCCCGATCTACCTCCGAGTGAAGGCCACCGAGGACTCCATCACCGTCTTCCCCGGCGTCGACCTGGAGGCCGCGGCATGAGGCGGACAACGCGACTCATCACGATGGTGGCGCTCGGGGCCGGGGTGCTTGCGCTCCTGCTCCCCGGGAGTGCGGCTTCGGCCCGAGCGCCGGGCGACGGCGACGAGCACATCACGGTGCGGGTCGCCGCCGGCATCGGCGGGTGGGTGGCGCCGGGGCACGCCTTCCCGGTCACGGTCAGCGTCAAGACCGACCGGCTGGTCAAGGGCACGCTGGTGATCACCCACGGCAACACGGTCCTCAGCCGGGAGGTCGAGGTCGCCGGGGGCAACACCGCCCGGTTCCGGTTCCTGGCCCCGCCCGACACCGGCGACCCCTTCGGCGGTCGCTTCGGTGGCGGCGACCCGATGGCCGGCGGCAGCGTCGAGGCCCGGCTGGTGGTCGACGGCGACAGCGCCGCCCGGGACGACACCGACTACGACACCAACGCCGAGCGGGAGCTGGTCGGCGTCCTCCCCGAGGCGCTGGCCGCGAGCGGCCCGAAGGGCTCGCTGCCCAACGGGATCAGCCTGGCGGTCGGTGGCGACGAGTTCGAGCAGGCGCGTCCCGTGGCGCTCGACCTCGACACCCTGGGCCTCGGCGCCCAAGCGCTCGGCCCCCTCGACCAGGTCGTCGCCGAGCCCGACGAGATCGCCGGCCTCTCCCGCAAGCAGCGGGCGGCGATCTCGAGCTGGGTCGAAGCCGGCGGTCAGCTGCTGCTCGTCGGCGACACTCCCGATGCCGCCGACAGCGCCCTCCCGCAGGCCTGGGTGCCCGAGCCGGGCCGCAGCGTCCGGGCCGGGCTCGGCCGGGTGCGGTCGGTGCCCGGCGACTGGCGCGCGCAGCTGCTGCCCAGCCCCGTGCGCAGCACCTACGAGCAGCAGGCGATCGTCACGAACGTGGCCGGCGCCAACGACACGATCGGCGGCCGCCTCAGCGATGACGCCGGCGTGCGCCTACCCCCGGGTGTGCGCCTGGCGGTCATGCTGGTCCTCTACGTCCTGGTCGCAGGCCCGATGTCGTACCTGCTGGTGCGGCGGATGGGCCGCCGCCAGCTCGCCTGGGCCGCGATCCCGTTGCTGGCGATCAGCTCGACCGGCGTGGTCGTCGGCGCCGGCGGCTCGCTGAAGCGGTCGTCGCAGTCGGCGCACGTCACCATCTACGAGATCGGCCCGAGCGGCGCGACCGCCACCACGTGGTCGCTGCTGTCGAGGCCCCGGGACAAGGGCGACGTCGGCGTCCGCCTGCCCGAAGGCTGGGCCGCCACCACCGACCCGACCCAGCTGATGACCGACGAGATGAGCCCGGTCCGGGTCACGACCACCGCGGAAGGCCTGGAGGCCACGACCCGGCCGCCGACCGGCGGCTTCGGGCTGATCCGCTCCCAGGGTCCGGCCAACGGCCTGAAGGACGCCCTGGTGGTGACCGCCAGCTCCAAGGCGGACGGCACGATCACGGGCACCGTCCGCAACAAGCTCGACGTGACGCTGGAGCACGTCGCCGTGTTCGCCGGCCAAGCCGGGCTCGCCGACGTCGGCACCCTGCGGCCGGGCCAGCGGAAGGACTTCGCCATCGACGACGCCACCGCGGCGAGCGACGGCGGGGACCCCGAGCACCAGGTCTGGCCCGACCCGGTCGGCACCAGCGGCGGGGTCGAGATCATCAACAAGGGCGGCATGATCATCCGGGGTCGCGCCGGCGGCGGCAAGGGCCAGGTCCAGGTCGGCCCCGACGGCTCGATGAGCATCGAGATCGAATCGGGCGCACCGGCACAGGCCGCCGGCCCGGTCGAGGGCGAGTCGGCCGATGCGGCGCAGGAGCCGCCGGTCGTCGTGCCCAAGCCACCGCCGCTGCCCGGCGACGAGCGCCCGGGCGACCTCGGCCCCAAGCCCGCGTTCCCCGACCCCCGGGGCGGCGACGGCGACGCCGAGGTTGCCGACGACACCCCGGTCGTCATGGCCGCCTGGGCGGCGCTCATGCAGGAGGCCGGCTCCAACTACCGGCCCACCGGCCAGGTCGTCGCCGTCGGCTGGACCGAGGACCTCGACCCACCGGTCGGCACCATCAGCAGCGGCAAGGTCGCCCGCTCCCGCTCGGCGGTGGTCGCCCGGGCCACCGCGACCCCGGCCGGCGACCGGCTGACCGATGCTGCCGCGGTCCAGAGCGTCGTGAAGTCCGCCGAGGGCGACATCGACCCGATCGCGGCGATCGACCCGACCGACCCGATGGCCGGCATCGAGAAGGCCCCGATGCTGACCACCGTGTCGTCGTTCGACCTGCCGGTCGCGGTCGGCAGCCGCCCGGTCGACGCCAACCGCCTGGCGTTGCGCATCCCCGACGGGTTCGACGACGTCGAGGTGTGGACGCCCCAGGGCTGGAAGGCCGTCACCGCCGACCTCCCCGCGGGGGCGGTGATCGGCGACCAGGTGCTCGTGCGCTGGCAGCTGTCGTTCGACCGCGTCCTGACCGACCGGGGCCTGGTCCTCTACGAGAAGGAAGCGTGACGTGACCGACGCGACCGCAGTCGCCGACCCGGCACCCGAGCCGCCGCCGGACCCCGCGCCCCAAGCTCAGCCGCCGCCCGGCGCCGAGCCGGCCATCCGGATCGCCGGCCTCACCAAGCGCTACGGCTCGTTGTTCGCCGTGCGGGACCTGACCCTCGACATCCCCCGGGGCTCGGTGTTCGGGCTGATCGGCCCCAACGGCGCCGGCAAGACGACCACGTTCAGCGTGCTGGCGTCGCTGCTGACGCCGACCGCCGGCCGGGTGTCGGTGCTGGGCTACGACCCGGCCCGCCAGCCGCGGGAGGTGCGCAAGCGGCTCGGCTACATGCCCGACATCCTCGGCGTCTACGACGGGCTGCAGGTCGACGAGTACCTGGAGTTCTTCGCCTCCTCCTACCGGGTGCCGAAGGCCCGGTGGGGGGCGACCATCGACACGCTGCTGGAGCTGGTCGACTTGTCGACCAAGCGGACCGCCCGGGTCAACTCGCTGTCCCGGGGCATGAAGCAGCGGCTGTCGCTGGCCCGCGCGCTGGTCCACGACCCCGAGGTCCTCATCCTCGACGAGCCGGCGTCGGGCCTCGACCCCCGGGCCCGGGTCGAGCTGCGCAACCTGCTGGGCGAGCTGCGGGCCATGGGCAAGACGATCGTGGTGTCGAGCCACATCCTCTCGGAGCTGGCCGAGATGTGCACCGAGGTCGGGATCATGGAGAAGGGCGTGCTGCTGGCGTCGGGGTCGCCCGGCACGATCCGCGACCAGATCACCGAGCACCGCCAGATCAACGTCCGCCTCGTCGGCGGCGAGGAGCGGTCCTACGAGGTGGCCGACGACGCCGAGCAGGCGGCGCTGCTCCGCAGGCTCCTCGACGACGGCGAGCAGGTCCTGGAGTTCACCGAGGTCGGCGACGGCCTCGAGGACCTCTTCATGAAGATCACGACCGGGGAGGTCCAGTAGGCGTGGCCGGGATCAACGTCAACGTCAACCCCGTCCTGCGGCGGGAGATGGTCGAGCGCATGCGGGGCGGGCGGACGTTCGTCATCCTCACCGCCTACCTCGCCGTGCTGAGCCTGGTCCTCTACGGCGCCTACGAGGTCGGCCGCAACACCGACGACCCCACCCAGACCGCGCTGGTGGGCCGGGGCCTCTTCGGCTGGCTGCTGTTCTTCATGCTGTTGCTGGTGCTGTTCCTCGTGCCCGGCACGGCGGCCAACGCGATCGCCGGCGAGCGGGAGCGCCAGACCCTGGTGCCGCTGCAGGTCACGCTGCTGTCGCCCCAACAGATCCTGCTCGGGAAGATCTACGCCGCCGTCGCCTTCCTGATGCTGCTGGTGGTGGCCACGATGCCGCTGCTGTCGGTCAGCTACCTGGTGGGTGGCGTGACGATCGGCGAGGTCCTCGGCGGCGTGGCCGCGGTCCTGTTCGTCGGCCTGGCGCTGGGGTGCCTCTCTGCCGCCATCTCGACGTTCACCAAGCGGGTGCAGGGCGCGGTGGTCATGTCGTACGGCCTGGTGCTGCTGCTGACGCTCGGCACGCTCGCCGTCTGGGGCGCTTACGCGATGGTCGACGAGTCCCGGGGCGTCGACGAGGGCAACCCGCCCTCGTACCTCGTCCTCGCCAACCCGTTGGCGACCGTGACCGGCGTGGTCGGCAACGGCACGGACGTCGGGGGCAACGACTCGCCCTTCGACTGGTTCGAGGAGCTCGTCCTGCCCGACGAGTTCAACGAGTTCACCGGTGAGCCGACGGGCGACGCCGCCAACGGCCTGCCCGCCAGCTTCATGTGGAGCTCGATCGGGCTGTACGCCGCGCTGGCGGCCGGCGCCGTCGCGCTGGGCTCCCGCCGGCTCCGCACCCCTGCCCCGACCGAGCGCTAGCCGAGGAGGACGCCGCCATGACCGAGCTGCTGCACGCCGTCCGCCGCCGGCTCCGCTGGACGTGGGCCTGGGCAACCGCGGCCTGGGCCGCCCCGTTCGTGCTGGTCGCGGCCCTGGCGGTGGTGCTCGTCGGGTTCCTGCAGCCGTGGGCCTGGCCCGAACCGACCGCGCTCGGGCTGGTCGTCGCCACCCCGCTCTCGATCGCGGTGCTGGCGTGCGTCGTGAAGATCTCGACGTTGCTCGCCGCCCGCGCCGCCGACCGCGGCCTGGCGACCCGCGACGCCTTCGCCGCTGCCGTCGAGCTGGCCGAGGCGCCAGGCGACTTCCCCGACCGGGTGCGGGCCCGGGCGACCAGCCTCGCCTCGGGCGCCCGAGCCCGCGACGCTGTCCCGTGGCCGCGGGCGCCCCGTCGGCGGCTCGTCGCCATAGCCGGCCTGGCGGTCGTCACCCTCGGCGCGGCTGCCTGGCCCAACCACCAGGACGACGTCCGGGCCGCCCGTGCGGCCGAGAAGGCCAAGGTCGCCCGCACCGCCGAAGTGCTGCGGGAGAAGGCCGACGAGCTCGCCGAGTCCGACGACGAGGCCGAGCGGGCCGCCGCCGAGACGCTCGCCGACATCGCCAAGGAGCTGGAGGGCTCCGGCTCGCTGGAGGAGGCCCGCCGCGAGCTGGCCCGGCAGGAGGCCGAGCTCCAGGCGCAGATCCCCCAGGACCATCTGGCCAAGAAGGCCGCCAGCAAGGGCCTGCAGCGCAGCCTCGAGAGCAAGGCGCTGACGCCGTCGTCGTCGGGCTCGCCGGAGGACCAGCTCGCCCAGGCGGCCCAGCAGCTGGAGAACATGAACCAGCAGGAGCAGGCTGAGCTGGCCGACCGCCTCGACCAGCTGTCCGAGGGCCAGGCCGCCGGCGACCCCACCACCGCATCGGCCCTCGCCGAGGCCGCGGCGGCGATCCGGGCCGGCGACACCGCGGCCGCCAAGACCGCGCTCGGCAAGGCCCAGGCCGGCGCGTCGGCCACGTCGACCCAGATGGCCGAGGGCGAGGCTGCCCAGTCGGCCGTCGACGCGGTCCAGGACGCCCAGGACCAGTTGGGCGACAACGGCTCGCAGGCGGGCCAGGGCAGCGGCCAGCCGTGCCCGAAGGACACCGACGATCACGACGGCGACGGCAACACCACCGAGAACGATCCCGAGGCCAACTGCCAGGGCGGCCAGGGCCAAGGGCAAGGCCAGGGCCAGCCGTGCCCGAAGGACACCGACGACCACGACGGCGACGGCAACACCACCGAGAACGATCCCGACGCCAACTGCCAGGGCGGTCAGGGCCAAGGTCAAGGCCAGGGGCAAGGCGGGCAGGGCGGGCAAGGTGGGCAGGGTGGCAGCGCCTCCGGCAACGTGTCGGGCGCCCAGGGGTCGGGCCAGCAGGGCCAGGGCGGCCAGGGGCAGCCGGGCACCGGCTCGGGCAACGACCCCGACCAGCAGGGCGGCCGCAGCGAGGACGACAACGATCCCGAGCACAGCAACGGCGAGCAGCTCAACACCAACGGCACCAACACCGGCAACGACCAGGGCGAGACCGTCGGCAAGTCCAACAGCGCCTCGGGCCGGGGCATGGCGACCGTCCCCCAATCGCTGCAGGACGACCTGGACCGGGCTGGTCAGGCCACCAGCCACAGCCACACCTCGTACTCACCCGCCGTCGAGGAGCTGATCAGCCGCTTCTTCGACCTCCTGAACAGCTGAGCAAAGGCCGAGCCAATGGAACGCGCCAGCGGCCACTTGTACGGCCTAAGGACGCCGAGCACCAGCTCCACAGCGAGGCCTCCCAGCAGCACAGCATCGCAACCCGAGACATTGCGACCGACCCACAGACATCCAAAGGACACCGATGACCGCAACCACCGAGACGACGGACCGAGGCGCCCTCGCCGTCACCCCCGAGGACTATGCGGCCACCGCCGAAGCCATCGAGCGGGAGGTCGGCAAGGTCATCGTCGGCCAGTCCGCGCTGGTGCGGGCGGTCGTCGTGTGCCTGCTGTGCGAGGGCCACGCCCTGCTCGAAGGCGTGCCCGGCCTCGGCAAGACGATGCTGCTGAAGACCCTGTCCGACGCCGTCGACCTGGAGTTCAGCCGCATCCAGTTCACGCCGGACCTCATGCCGGCCGACATCGTCGGCACCCAGGTGCTGGAGGAGCAGGCCGACGGCACCCGCGGCTTCAGCTTCCGGCCCGGCCCGGTGTTCGCCAGCCTGGTGCTGGCCGACGAGATCAACCGGGCCACACCGAAGACCCAGTCGGCCCTGCTGGAGGCCATGCAGGAGCGCCGGGTCACGGTGGCCGGCGCCACCCGCCCGCTGCCCCGGCCGTTCCTGGTCATGGCCACCCAGAACCCGCTGGAGATGGAGGGCACGTACCCGCTGCCCGAGGCCCAGCTCGACCGATTCCTGCTGAAGGTGCAGGTGCCGTTCCCGTCGGCCGACGAGCTGGAGCAGGTCATCGGGCGCACCACCGGCACCGAGGTGGCCCAGGTCGAGCCGGTGGCCGACGCCGCCAAGCTCGCCGCCATGGTGGCGCTGACCCGCGAGGTTCCGGTGCCATCGCACCTGGTCCGCCACGCCGTCGACCTCGTGGTGGCCACCCACCCCGACAACGAGACCGCGCCCGAGCGGGTGCGCCGCTACGTCCGCTTCGGCGCCAGCCCCCGGGGCGCGCAGGCGCTGATCCTGGCGGCCAAGGCCATGGCGCTGCTCGACGGCCGGCCGTCGGTGGCGGCCGAGGACATCCGCGGCGTCGCTCGGGGTGCGCTGCGGCACCGCCTGGTGATGGGCTACGAGGCGGTCGCCGACGCCGTCACCGCCGACGACCTGGTCGCTGCCGTGCTCGACGCCGTCCCGGCCCCGGCCGCGGGCCTCCGAGGAGCTCCGTGACCATGCTCGAACCCTCGCTGCTGTCGAGGTTGGAGCGGATGCAGCTCCACACCCGGCGGCGGTTGGCGGGCAACCTCGCCAGCGAGCACCGGTCGCCGGAGCACGGCGAGTCGCTCGATTTCGCCGAGTACCGGGAGTACTACCCGGGTGACGACTTCCGCCGCGTCGACTACCAGGCGCTGGCCCGGCTCGACGTGCTGCTGGTGCGGCTGTTCGAGGCCGAGCAGGACCTGACCGTGCGCCTGCTGGTCGACACGTCGGGGTCGATGACCGCCAGCAAGCTGCGCCAGGCCGTGCGGGTGGCCGGGGCGCTGGGGTTCGTCGGCCTGGTGCGCCGGGACGTCGTGACCCTGCACACGTTCCCCCTCTCGCAGCCGCCCCGCCGGTTCACCGGCCGGCACGCCTCGCAGGCGCTGTTCCGGCAGCTGGAGGAGATCGAGGCCGCCGGGCCCACCGGCGAGACCAACTTCGTCGCGGCGGCCCGGGATCTGCTCTCACGTCCCGGGCCCCGCGGCCTGACAGTGGTCGTGTCCGACCTGCTGACCCCGGAGTGGGAGGACGGCCTGACCCGGCTGCCCGCCCGGGGCGGTGACCTGGTCATGGCGCACGTCCTGTCGGCCGACGAGCTGCGGCCCGACCTGATCGGCGACCTCGACCTGGTCGACGTGGAAACCGGTGCTCGGGTGCCGGTCAGCCTCTCGCCCGACGCCCTCCGTCGCTACGAGGAGCTCGCCCGGGCCTGGGCCGACGGCATCGCCCGCCGCTGCCACCAGCTCGGCGCGGGCTACGTCCGGGTGCTGGACGACGACGACATCGAGAAGGTGCTCCTCGCCCGCTGGCGGGAGACGGGAGTCCTGCGGTGAGCGGCGCCCTGAGCGAGCGTCCGTCCGCAGGGAGCGCCAGCGAGGCAAGGCGCAGGCCGGCGCAGAGCGAGCGGGGCCCGAGCGGCCCGGTGCGAAGCACCGAGAGCGGGGAGCAATGACCTTTGCCAACCCTGCGGGGTTGTGGCTGCTGGGGCTGGTCGTCCCGGTGCTGTTGCTGCACGTGCTGAAGCCGCAGCGCGACAGCGTCGACGTCTCCTCGGTGTACCTCTGGAAGGGCCTGGCCGCCCCGGTGTCGGCCGCCCGCCCGTGGCAGAAGCTGCGGATGAGCTGGCTGCTCCTGCTGCAGCTGCTGGTCGTGGTGGGGCTGGCGGTGGCCGTCGCCCGGCCGGTGCGCCTCACCGAGTCGGTCGTCGCCGAGCACACCGTGTTCATCGTCGACGCGTCCGGCTCGATGGGCGCCCGGGACGGCGACCCGAGCCGCCTCGACTCTGCGCTGCGCGAGGCCCGGCGCCTGCGGGACGAGATGCCCGCCGGCGGCCTCGCCAGCATCGTCGTCGCCAACGCCCACCCTGACGTGCTGCTCACGCAGTCGACCGACCGCTCGGCCTTCGACGACGCCCTTGGCCAAGTCGAGGTCACGCCGGGCACCCAGGCCGACTTCGCCGAGGCGTTCTCGCTGGCCGAGTCGTTGGAGACGCCGGGTGCCGACATCGGCTTCGTGCTGCTGTCCGACGGTGGCTTGAGCGCGGCCGAGCAGCGGCTCATCCCGCCGGCCACCACCTACCGGCAGATCGGCGAGGCGTCCGACAACCGGGCGATCACCGCGCTGCACGTCGAGCCCTATGGCTCCGGGCTGTACGCCGTGGTGGGGTGGCAGAACGCCGGCGGCGACAAGGCCACCCAGACCCTCCGGGTCGACGTCGACGGCAAGAACGCCTACTCCAAGCCGCTGACGATGAAGGGCGAGGAGTCCGGCGAGGTGGTCATCCCCGACCTCCCGGCCGGCGACAGGGTCGAGGCGTTCCTCGAAGGCGAGGACCTGCTCGACGCCGACGACCACGCCTACGCGGTGGCGCAGCGGGCGCAGCGCATCGACGTGACCGTCGCCGTGCCCGACTCGGTGCGGGACGACGAGCTGCAGGGCGCCGACCCCATCCTCGAAGCGCTGCTGAAGTCGATGAAGGGCGTCAAGGTCACGTGGGTCAAGGGCAGCCAACGGGCGCCCCAGGCCGACCTCGTGATCTACGACCAGGTCGACCCGCCGGCCGACCCCGGCACCCGCTTCTGGGCCATCGCCCCGCCCGGCGGCGCGCCGGGCATCGAGGTCGTCGGCAACCTGGCCGAACCCGCGCTGACGTTGATCGACGCCACCGATCCGCTGCTCACCGGCGTCGACCTGACCGCGGTCACCTTCGCCGACGTGCAGCAGCTCGACACCTCGTCGGGCAAGAAGCTGGTGGGCGACGACGCCGGCAACCCGTTCATCGTCCGCGGTGTGGCCGGCCAGGACGACTACATCTACTTCGCCTTCCCGTTCCAGCACTCGACGATCTGGAAGGACCCGGCGTTCCCGGTGCTCGGCAGCCGGATCGTCACCGAGCTGGCCGGCGCGGCGCTGCCGCCCGACGTGATCGAGGTCGGCGACCCGCTCCCGGTGTTCGGGGAGAAGACCACGAAGATCACGGCCCCCGGCGGCACCGTGACCGAGGTCCCGGCCGGCGCGCCTGTGCCCCGGGCCAACCGGGTCGGGTTCTGGAAGCTCGCCGCCGAGGATGAGCCGACCGTGACTCTGGCGGTCAACGCCGCCAGCGGCGAGGCCGACATCAAGCCGGCGCCCAGCCTGCTGGCCGAGCAGCGCAAGCTGCGCGACGGCGAGGCGCTGCCCCGGGGCCAGAAGTCGATCCTCGCCTGGGTGGTGCTGCCGCTGCTGGCAATCGCCCTCGCCGAGTGGCTGCTGGTCCGGCGCCGTGCGGGCGTCGGGCGGGGCCAGTTCCGGGTCGCCGCGGCGCTGCGGCTGCTGGTGGTGCTCGGGCTCATCGGCGCCCTGCTGAACCTGGCGTGGGTCCGGCCGTCGAACCGAGTGGCCACCATGTTCGTGGTCGACGCCTCGGACTCGCTCGGCCCGACCGGCCGGGAGGCGGCGCTCGACTGGGTGCGCCAGGCCATCGCCGACATGCCCGACGACGCCATCGCCGGCGTCGCGCTGGTCGGCGCCGACGCCCGGCTGGAGCTGACCATGCAGTCGGACCCCGTGCTCGGGCCGGCCACCGTGCAGCTCGACCCCACCCGCACCAACCTGGCCGACGGCCTGCGCAAGGCCAAGGCCGTGCTGCCCACCGACGCCCGCCGCCGGGTGGTCCTCGTGTCCGACGGCCGGCCCACCGACGACGACGTCGAGGCCGAGGCGGCCGAGCTGCGGGAGGCGGGCGTGCCGGTCGACGTCCACCTGGTCGAGCGGCCGTCGGGCGCCGACGCCTCGATCGGCGACCTCGACGTGCCCAACCGCGTCCGTCTCGGCGAGCAGGTGCACATCACCGCCACCGTGGTGGCCGACCGGGCCGGGCCCGCCACCGTCGCCCTCCTGTCCGACGGTAAGACGCTCGACCAGCAGACCGTGCAGCTGAAGGCCGGCGATGGCAACCGGGTCACGTTCACGGTCCCCGCGTCGACCCCGGGGGTGGCCCGGTTCCAGGTCAAGGTGACGTTCGCCGGCGACGGCGTGCGGGAGAACGACATCGGCTACGGCGCCGTGTTCGTCGAGGGGCCGCCCAAGGTGCTGGTGCTCGAGGGCCACCCGGGCGCCGGCGGGCCGCTGGTCGAGGCGCTGCGGGCCAGCAAGATGCAGCTCGACGTCAAGCCGGCCACCGAGTTGCCGCCGCTCGACGTGCTCGGCACTGAGTACCGGTCGATCGTGCTCGCCGACGTGCCGGCCGACCTGCTGACCGCCGACCAGACGGCCGCGCTCACCAGCGCCGTACGCGACCTCGGCCGGGGGCTCGTCACCGTCGGCGGCACCCAGTCCTACGGACCGGGCAACTACCTGGGCAGCGACCTGGAGAAGCTGCTGCCGGTGGTGTCGGACATCCTCGACCCCAAGCGGCGCCAGACCGTGTCGCAGGTGCTGGCGGTCGACACGTCGGGGTCGATGGACGCCTGCCACTGCGCCGAGGGGTCCAGCGGCCGCCAGCGGGACTCCGGGGGCGTGAAGAAGACCGACATCGCCCGGGCGGGGGCGGCGCGAGCCATCGACGCGCTCTCGAACAGCGACTCCGTGGGCATCCTCGGGGTCGACACCGAGGACCGCTGGCTGATGGACCTGCAGCAGGCGCCGGCCGAGGACGTCGTCACGTCGGGGCTGCGCAAGCTGACCCCGACCGGGTCGTCGACCGACCTTTCGACCGCGCTATCCACCGCAGCGGAGCAGCTGCGGAAGTCCAAGACCAACCTCAAGCACATCATCCTGTTCACCGACGGCTTCGTGTCCGACCCGGGCATCTTCGAGAACATGGCCGACCAGGCCGCGGCCCTCCGGGAGGAGGGGATCACCGTGTCGGTCATGGCCACCGGGGAAGGCGCGGCGGAGGAGCTGCAGGCGATCGCCGACGCCGGCGGCGGCCGCTTCTACGCCGGCAAGGACCTGCACGAGATCCCCCAGCTCATGCAGGAGGAGACCGTGATGGCGTCCCGGGACTTCATCAACGAGGGGCGCTTCGTGCCGGTGGTCAAGTCCAACGCCGAGACGGTGCGGGACCTGGTCTCCACGCCGGAGCTGCTCGGCTACGTGGCCACCACGACGAAGGACCAGGCGTCGACCGACCTCGCCATCGGGTCGGAGCAGGACCCGCTGCTCGCCTCGTGGAACGTCGGGCTGGGGCGGGTGGCGTCGTGGACGTCGGACGCGGGACAGCGCTGGGGCCAGCAGTGGGTGGGCTGGGAGGGCTTCGTCGACTTCTGGTCGGGAGTGGTCGGGTCGACGTTCCCGCCGGCGACGGCGTCCCGGGTGAACGCCTCGATCGAGGACGGGGCGCTGAAGGTCGAGCTGCAGGGCGAGCCGGGCGGCACGTTCCCGCCGGGCGCCGAGGCGTCGGCCAAGGTCACGTATCCCGACGGCACGGTGCACGACGTCCGGCTCGGCCGGGAGAACGCCAACCGCTTCTCGGCGACGGTCGACGACATCAGCCAGCCGGGGACCTATGCCGTCGCGGCGGCGATGTCGGGCGGGGGCTCGTCGGGCGCGGTCGGCGGCACGGCGCTCGCAAACCTGTCGTACAGCCCCGAGTACCTGCCGGGGAAGGCCGACGGGGCGCTGCTGCGGCGGGTGTCGCAGCGCAGCGAGGGGCGGGGCGAGATCACCCCCGAGCAGGCGTTCGACAAGGACAAGCTGCATGCGGGCCACCACCGCGTCGAGCTGGCCCGGTGGCTGCTGCTCCTGGCGGCCCTGCTGTGGCCGGTCGCGGTGGCCTTGTCCCGCCTGGTGCTGCGGGGCTCGGTGGCGGGCCGGGTCCGCTACGCGGGCGCCAGCGCCGCCTGGTACCTGAAGGTGGCCCGGACCCGTCTGCCCGGCCTGCCCGCCCGCAAGGCCGAGGCGCCCTCGCCCCCGCCTCGTCCTGCGCCGCCGGCCCCGGTGGCGACCGAACGGGAGAAGGTCGAGGCCGCCGCCCCGTCGGCCACCCTCGGCTCGCTGCTCGAGTCGCAACGCCAGCGCCGCGACGGGCAGGACCCGAGGAAATAGGTCCCTGTTTCCTCAGGTGGCGGGGGACGCGGCCAGCTCCCGGCGGGCGGCTCGTTGCTCGGCGACCCACCACTGGCGGACGACGATGGCGGCGGCGAGGAGGGTGAAGATCTCGCCGGTGCCCCAGAAGAGGGCGGCGGCGGCCCGCTGGTCGGCGAGCCGCGGGTAGGCGTCGGGGGCGATCGGCGAGCGGGCCGAGGTCAGGGCCAGCGCCACGACGGCGTGGAACGGAACGGCGGCCAGCAGCGCCAGCAGCCGGGCCGCATAGGGCCAGCGCCCCGGCAGCGGGTCGACGCCCACCAGCGGCGCCAGGAAGACGATCCCCACCAGCGTGATGTGGGCATGCACGAGGAGGTGCACCCACGACGACCGGGCCGCGACGTCCAGCAACGGCGTCAGGTACAGCGCCACCAGCCCGCCCCCGAACAGGCACCACCCGACGAGAGGATGGGCCAGCACCCGGGCCGCGGGGGAGTGCAGCGCCCGCCGTAGCAGCCGCCGGGTCCCCGGCCGGGCCGTCTGCAGCGCCAGGGTCAGCGGCGCCGACAGCACCACGAGCAACGGCACGACCATCCCGAGCAGCACGTGCTGGGTCATGTGGGCGAGGAAGCTGCGGTCCTCGCCGGCCCCGACGGGCCCTTGAGTAGCGACGAGCATCGCAAGGAGCGCCCCAGCCATCGCCGCCGACCGCCCCACCGCCCACCGCCGCCCCTTCCCCGCCAACCGCCGCACCCCGAGCAGGTAGCAGGACCCCGCCACCCCCACGAGCACCAGCGCGGCCGGATCGACGTGCACCCTCCCGACCCTAGGCACCCCGCCGCCCCTGATCCCGCACCCGGCCCCAGGGCGGTGACGCCCATCGGGATGCGGCCAAGCCGGGAGCCCGCCGACCCGCACCGCCCCAGGGCGCCGACGCCCGTCGGGATGTGGCCAAGCCGGAAGCCCGCCGATCGCAGTGTCCCGCACCCGTCGTCGGGGGGGGGCGGCCGGCGCTCGTTCGGGGCGGGTTCGGCGGGGAGTCCGCCGATGGCAGCGTCCTGCACCCGTCGTCGGGGGGGCGGCCGGCGTCCTTTCGGGGCGGGTTCGGCGGGGAGTCCGCCGATCGGAGCGTCCCGGACCCGTCGTCGGGGGGCGGCCGGCGTCCGTTCGGGGGGAGCCCGCCGATGGCCGTGTCTCGGAGCCGTCGCCGAGAGGAGCGGCCGGCCCGTTCGGGGGCGGGTTCGGCGGGGAGCCCACCGAAGCGCAGTGCCGCGTTCGGTACGGGGCGGGGTGGTAGACCGTTCGGGTGGCGGTGACCACGCAGCCCTCCGCGAGCACCGACGCAGCCGACGCCGTCAACGTCGGTGTGGTCGTCTGGCTCGCGTCCGAGCTGATGTTCTTCGCCGGCCTGTTCGCCGCGTACTTCACGCTGCGGTCGACCAACTCGGCCTCGGCGTGGCCGCCCGACGACGTCGAGCTCGACAACGTGCGGGCCGTCCTCGCCACCGGGGTCCTGATCCTGTCGAGCGTCACGATGCACCTGGCCGTCCACTCGGCCCGCTCGGCCCGCAGCCGGACCCTCTGGCTCGGCGTCACGATGCTGCTGGGCGCGGCCTTCCTCGCCAACCTCCTCAGCGAGTACGCCACCAACACCTTCCAGGTCGACGACAACGCCTACGGCTCGATCTTCTACCTCCTGACCGGGTTCCACGGCCTCCACGTCCTCGGCGGGCTGCTGTTCATGGCCGCGGTCATCTGGTCGCTCCGAGGGCGCACCGAGCTCTCGGCGGGTACTGCGGTCGACGTGTGCAGCTACTACTGGCACTTCGTCGACGTCGTGTGGGTGGCCATGTTCACCACCATCTACGTGGTGCGTTGATGCGCCTGCGCTCCGCCGGCCCGCTCACGCTGCTGTTCGTCGTCACCGCCGCGGCGACCTGGGCGCTCGCGCCCCGGGCCGACGCCCAGGACGACGAGCTGCTCGAGGAGGGCCGCCAGCTGTACGTCACCGGCTGCTCGAGCTGCCACGGCAACGACGGCGGCGGGATCGAGATCAAGGAGGGCTCGGCCGGCGGCCCGTCGCTGAAGGCCGCGGGCGAGGCCGGCGCCTACTTCTTCCTGTCGACCGGCCGGATGCCGATCAACTCGACCGAGGAGCAGCCCACCCGCAAGGACCCCGCCTACTCGCCCGAGGAGATCGAGGCGCTGGTGGCCTACGTGGCGTCGCTGGGCAACGGCCCCGCGCTGCCCGACATCGACCTGGCCGACACCGACCTCGCCGCCGGTGGCTCCATCTACCGGGCCAACTGCCAGGCCTGCCACAACGCGTCCGGCAGCGGCGGGGCGCTCAGCTACGGCCGCGCCGCCCCCAAGCTGTTCGAATCCACGCCCGAGCAGATCGGCGCTGCGGTCCGGGTCGGCCCCGGGCAGATGCCGACCTTCGGCGACGACACGATCACCGACCAGGGCCTCGACGACCTCACCCGCTACGTCCGCTACCTCGACAACCCCGAGGACCCCGGTGGCCTCCCGATCGGTCGCACCGGCCCGGTGCCGGAGGGGTTCGTCGCGTGGCTGGTCGGGATGGTGGCGCTGCTGGCGCTCATCTACTGGATCGGGACCCGCAACCCGATCGAGAAGCGCCGCGAGCACGAGGAGGAGCACGGATGAACGCGGGCGTGCGCGTCGAGCGGGCGGCCACCGTCTGCTTCTTCCTCGCCATGCTGGCGGCGCTCGGGCTGGCCGTCACCTACTGGCGGGGTGGCCAGACCCAGCTCGAGGGCTTGCTGCTGGCCGTGGTCACCGGGGGCATCGGCACCGGCATCATCCTCTGGGCCAAGCACTTCATGCCCAACGAGGAGGTCACCGAGGCCCGGGAGCCCATCGCCTCGACCGAGGAGGACCGGGCCGCCTTCACCGCCGACTTCGAGGCCGGCGAGTCGACGCTGCGCAGCCGCCGCCTGCTGCTCGGTTCGGCCACCGGGGCGCTGGTGGCCTTCGGCGTGGCGCTCCTGTTCCCGATCCGCTCGCTGGGGCCGCGGCCAGGTCGGGGCCTCAAGCGCACCGCCTACGCCAAGGGCAACGTGCGGGTCGTGCAGGCCGACGGGTCGCCGGTGAAGCCCGCCGATCTGTCCACCGACGGGGTGGTCACCGTGTGGCCCGAGGGGCACACCGACTCGGCCGACGCCCCCACGCTGCTCATCCGCACCCGCGCCGACCAGGACTTCACGCCCCAGGAGGGCCGGGAGGACTGGACGGTCGAGAACATCGTCGCCTACTCGAAGCTGTGCACCCACGTGGGCTGCCCGGTCGGCCTGTACCAGGCCGAGCAGGGCCTGCTGCTGTGCCCGTGCCACCAGTCGACGTTCAACGTGCTCGACGGCGCCCGCCCGGTGTTCGGCCCGGCCGCCCGGTCGCTGCCCCAGCTACCGCTGGCGGTCGACGACGACGGCTACCTCATCGCAACCGCCGACTTCTCCGGCCCGGTCGGCCCCGGCTTCTGGGACCGGGACCGGTGAGGGCGAGGTCGCAGCGATGCTGAGCCGCCGCCTCGCCCGCTGGATCGACGACCGGCTGGGCTCGGCCCAGTTCGCCCGTACGGTCCTCAACAAGGTGTTCCCGGACCACTGGTCGTTCATGATCGGCGAGCTGGCGCTCTACTGCTTCGTCATCCTGGTCCTGACCGGGATCTACCTGACGTTCTTCTTCGACGCCAGCCCGGACATCACCACCTACCACGGCAGCTACGAGCCGCTGCGGGGCGTCGAGATGAGCCAGGCGTACCGCTCGTCGCTGGAGCTGAGCTTCGACGTGCGGGCCGGGCTGGTCATGCGCCAGATGCACCACTGGGCGGCGCTGCTGTTCCTGGCGTCGATCGTGGTGCACCTCGGCCGGGTGTTCTTCACCGGTGCCTTCCGCCGGCCCCGGGAGATCAACTGGATCATCGGCGTCACCCTGCTGGTGCTGGCGATGTTCAACGGGTTCGCCGGCTACTCGCTGCTCGACGACCAGCTGTCGGGCACGGGCCTGCGGATCGCCTACTCGATCGCGCTGTCGATCCCGCTGATCGGCACGTGGATCACGTCACTGCTGTTCGGCGGCGAGTTCCCCGGCCCAGACATCATCCAGCGGCTGTTCGTCATCCACATCCTGCTGATCCCGGCTGCCATCGCCGTGCTGCTCACCATCCACCTGGCGATCGTCGTCCGCCACAAGCACACCCAGTTCCCGGGCACCGGCCGCACCGAGGAGAACGTGGTCGGCACCCGCATGTGGCCGACCTACGCGGCCAAGGCCACGGGGCTGTTCTTCCTGGTGACGGCGGTGGTGGCGTTCCTCGGCGGCATCTTCCAGATCAACCCGATCTGGGTCTACGGGCCGTTCGACCCGGCCGAGGTGTCCTCCGCCAGCCAACCCGACTGGTACATGGGCTGGCTCGAGGGCGCGCTGCGGATCATGCCCGGTTGGGAGATCCGGGCGTTCGGCTTCGAGATCCCGAACCCGTTCTTCCCGGGAGTCCTCCTGGCCGGGCTCACGTTCACGCTGCTGTACGTGTGGCCATTCCTGGAGGCCCGGGTGTCGGGTGATCACCGGGTGCACCACCTGGTCGACCGGCCCCGCCAGCGTCCGGTCCGCACCGCCATGGGCGTCGCGACCCTGGCCTTCTACCTGGTGCTGTTCCTGGGCGGGGCGTCGGACGTGCTGGCCGAGACGTTCGGGCTGTCGGTCAACGCCGTCATCTGGGGCTTCCGGGTGCTGGTCGTGGTGCTCCCGATCGTCTCCGGCTGGAGCGCCTACCGGTTGTGCAAGGAGCTGTCGGCCCGGGACGGCGTGCCGACCGGCTCCCGGGTGACCTGGCGGGAGATCCCCGGGCGGGTGCTCCGGGGATCCGCCGACGCAACTTCGACCGACGCCTGACGCCTGGGCCGAGCGCCTAGGCGACGATCTCGACCGGGGTGCCGAGGGGCAGGATCTTCGACAGCTTCGTGATGTTCTCGTTCGACATCCGGATGCAGCCGTGGCTGACGTTCTTGCCGAGCGAGTCGGGGTCGTTGGTTCCGTGGATGCCGACCTGGGCGCCCGGGAACTGGGCCAGGAAGTCCGGGTCGGTGATGTCGCTGTACGCCGAGGTGCCGTAGGCGTAGGGGCCGTAACCGTTGGTCGGCTCCGGGTTCTTGTACAGCTTGACCAGGAAGAACTTGCCCTCGGGGGTCTCCATCCCCTCCTTGCCGAGGCCGACGGTGGCGTCGAGGAGCGTCTTGGTGCCCTGGGTGACGATCAGCTTGTGCTGGCTGAGCGCGATCTTGATGGAGTAGGGGTTCTTGGTCAGCGAGACCTGCGACTTGTCGACGAAGCCCTTGCCGTGGTTGGGCTTGTAGGGCAGCAGCACCGGGATGCGCTGGGCGCTGACGTCGGTGCCGTCGACCAGGAAGACCAGCGGCGGCTCCTTCGGGCCCGACGGCTTGTCGAGCGTCTTCGCCGGGGTGGCGGCGTCGGCCGTGTCGAAGACATCGACCTTCGGCGCTGTCACGGTGGCGAAGTAGCTGGTGCCAGCCGGGAGGAGGCCGCTCTGACCGGCCGTGGTCTCGGTGGACTTGTCCTTGCCGGAGTCCTTGGCGTCGTCGTCGTCGCCCCCGCCACAGGCCCCGAGAAGGAGGGAAGCGGCCAGCGCCGCGCCGAGAAGCTTGCTGAGTCGTTGCCGCCCGTTTGTCACGGCGGAGCATCGTAATGACTCTCGCGGCCCCGTCGTCAACGGGTCGCGGGCGCTGCGCTGGGTGCCCCCTGGTCGTCGCGCTGGGCGGGCAGACCGTCACAGAACGGTCACACCCTTGCGTAGGTGTCGCGTGCTAGAAACGTGCCTTCGCTAGGGACAGAGCGCTGGGGCAGGGGTGCCTCGCGCTGGAGCGGGAGCAAGCATGAACCGATTGTTCGCCGGCGGCCTCGTCGTGGGGCTCGCCGGAGCAACGACCTTGGGCTTCGCGGGCGTGAGCTCGGCCCAGAGCGCGGAGGACCTCACGTTCCTCAGCGCGCACATCGATGTGCAGGACTTCGCGCCCGGCGACACCGTCGACGTCTCCTCCGAGGATCCGTGCAGCTTCTTCGAGGGCGGCCCGACCACCGGCACCATCGAGTTCGCGGTGTTCCGGAACGAGTCCGAGGACGACCTCTCGTGGCAGAAGATCCTCGACGGTGAGGTCGGCCCGGTCTTCGCCGATGCGGCCGAGCTGAACGAGGACGGCAGCTGGTCGCTCTCGTTCGAGGCGCCGGACGTCGACGAGCAGAACAGCGACACGCCCTGGATCCCCGAGGGCGCCATCGTCGACGAGGTCTACGGCGGCTACGGGGTCACCGTGGTCGACACGGAGGCCGAGGCCGAGGCCCACTTCGCCTTCAAGGCGATCTGCCAGCCGGACGAGCCGTCGGACGAAGAGCCGACGACCACGCTCCCCGACGACGGCACGACGCCGCCTCCGCCGGCCACGCCGATCGAGGAGCCGCCGCCCAACACCGGTTGACACCGGAGCTGGGGTGAGTGTTGGAGGGCCACCCGGGCCGCGGCGGTCCTCCGCATTGAAAGAACCGTGACTCCTGGTCGCACGTCCAGGAGCCCGCGGTTTCCGCACGACAACCATGCATCCGACAAGGGAGCCCGACACCGCTGTTGGGCTGGAAGCGGGAGAGCAAACACATGAAGCGCGTATGGGCCGGCATAGGTTTGCTGGCCACAGCAGGCATAGGAACGGCCGCCTTCGCCTCACCCGGTGGGGCCGAGGAGTTGCCGGAACCGACCGCCGTCGAGCTGGGAGCCACGTGGTCTCCGAACCCGGCCGCGCCGGGCGAGGAAGTCACGGTGACGCCCGACGAGCCATGTCCGCTCGACGTCGACCGGGACAACGGCCACGCCTCCGAGCCCGGCGTCGTGTTCGTCTTCTCGGATGACGAGACCGGTGGCTTCGAGATCCCGATGAACGAGGACGGCTCGTGGAGCTACACGACGACTGCTCCCGACGAGCCGGGTGACTACTCATTCGTCGCCGAGTGCCGGTCCTCGACGTGGGAAGAGGAGATGCGCCTCTGCGGCGTGAACGACGACGAGATCGAGCCCGAGAACAAGTCGGACGAGAGCTTCAAGCCGATCTCCTACACCAAGCCGGCTGCGCCGACGTGGAACTGGTTCAACTGTGAGTTCGAGTTCTACGACGCCACGCTGACCGTCGCGTCGCCGGAGACCCCCACCACGGTCCCGCCGACCGTGCCGCCGCCGGCCACCCCCATCGAGGAGCCCCCGCCGAACACCGGCTGACCCCTCGAACACCCTCTGATGTGCGATGGCCGCCCACCCGGGCGGCCATCGTCGCGTCCGGCCTCAGGGGCGGAGCTTCTGGAGGCGGGCCTTCTTCAGGTTTTCCTTCGCGATCCAGGTGAGGTCCTGGTCGTCGGATGCAGCGAGCTGGTCGAGGAGGGTGAAGTCCTCGGTCGCCGCCGTCGTCACGCTGAGGGTGAAGGCGAGGGCCTGGCGGAGGACCTTCGCTTCGGCGGTGCGGCGGTCAGCCAGGGAGCGGTAGGTCCGCACCGCTGCGGACTGGATGTCGGCCGCGTCGGTCGCCCGAGTTGGGTCGGCCTTCAGGAGCGGGGGTTCGGCGACGGCGGCTGCGGCGGCGCGGACCACCAGGGGGTCGGGGGACTCGGCCCACGTCGACAGCAGGGTGATCGTGCGGGGCCAGTCGGCGGCCAGCAGGTGCTGGAGCGACTGGGCCACCACCTCGCGCACCCGCCAGCGGGGGTCGGAGGCCGCCCGCAGGAGCTTCGCCGTCTCGTCGGGCCACCAGTCGGGGCGAGCGGCACCGACGTGGCCGTAGGCGCGCACCGCCGCGCACGGCAGGACGACGGCCGGCTGGTCGCCCGGCGCCTCGTCCTCGGGGAGCGCCGCCCAGCCGTCGAGCAGCGCCTCGAGCTCCGACACCGGTGGGTCGGGCGCCACCACCAGCCGCGCCACTGCCGCAGCGAACCCGTCGACCAGCCGCAGGTTCAGGCGGGCGCCGGGCAGGCGGCTCCCCGCCTCCAATTCGGCACGCAGGGCCGCGTCGTTTCCCGTCGCCAACGTGGACGCAAGGAGGGCGGCGAGATCAGGCATCACCTCAGCATGACCCGCGTGCTGCAACGCACGAGAACGGGGTAGCAAGTCTCCTGTGGCGGACAGGAAGGGCAAGCAAGGCGACCAGGGGCCGTCGGCGCTCACGGTTGCCGTCATCGCGGTCGTCATCTTCATCCTCTACCGGGCTCTCACCGCCGAGCCGCCGGCCGTGCCCGAGAAGCTGACGGGCGACATCACCCACGTCCACGACCCGGCGCTCGTGAAGGACGGCGACACCTGGTACCTCTTCTCGACCGGCTGGGGCATCCCGATCCGCCGCTCCAGCGACCTGGCGCACTGGGACTCGGTCGGCAGCGTGTTCCCCCACGGCCTGCCCGGCTGGGTGCGCAAGCAGGTGCCCGCCCTGCCGTCGGGCGAGCTGTCCGGCTGGGCGCCCGACGTGTCCAAGGGTCGGGACGGCCGGTGGCACCTCTACTGGTCGATCGGGGTGTTCGGCAGCACCAAGGCCGTCATCGGCCACGCCAGCAACGCCTCGCTCGACCCCTCGGCATCGGACTACAAGTGGGTCGACGAGGGCCCGGTCGTCACCTCCGGGGGCCGGGGTGACAACAGCGCCGGCAGCATGGCCATCGACCCCGACGCCGTGGTCGACGAGAAGGGCGACCCGTGGCTGGCCTGGGGGTCGTTCGGCCACGGCATCATGCTGCGACGCCTCGACCCCAAGACCGGCAGCTTCCTCGTCGGCAGCCACACGTTCAACCTCGCCCGCCGCGACCCGTTCTTCCTGGGCATCGAGGGCGCCGACCTCGTCCGCAAGGACGGCTGGTGGTACCTGTTCGTGTCCTTCGGGTTCTGCTGCCGGGGCACCAGCTCGCAGTACTCGGTCCATGTGGGCCGGTCGCGGGCGATCAGCGGCCCCTACGTCGACGAAGCGGGCGCGCCCATGCTCAGGAACGGCGGCACCACCGTGGTCGGCTCGTACGCCAACGTCGTCGGCCCCGGCCACAGCTCGGTCGTGAAGAACGGCAACAGCTGGGTCCTCGCCAACCACTTCTACGACCGCAACGACCACGGCACCTCCACGCTCATGCTGCGGCCGCTGGCCTGGGGGCCCGACGGCTGGCCGATCTCGCCGGACGCCGGCTTCGACAGCGACCGGGTCGACGCCGCCGACGTCGAAGGCCGCTGGCACATCGTCGGCTACCCCGAGGACGCCCCCGCCCGTCCGCCCGACGACGTCACCGTCGACCTCCGCAAGAACCACTCCGTGGCGCCGTCCGGCACGTGGACCGTCGACCGGGGCATCGTCCACATCACCAACGTCAAGACCCGCCACGGCCCCCGCAACTGGTGGTTCGTCCTCGACCCCGACAAGCACATGGCCTTCGGTCGCGACAACCGCACCGCCGCCGTCCGCGCCCTCCACGGTTAACTGGGGGCGTGGAGCTGGGGTTCGAGCCGTTGGATGGGGATGGGTTTCGGCGGCATGCGCTCGCGCTGGCCGCCGAGGATCCGGCGATCGGGGCGGTCGTCGAGGCGTACGGGGTGCCGGAGTTCTGGCAGCGGCCGGCGACGTTCGCCACGCTCGTCCTGCTCGTGGTCGAGCAGCAGGTGTCGTTGGCCTCGGCGAAGGCGGTGTTCGACCGGCTGATGGCCGCGCTCGGGGCGGTGACCCCGGAGACCATCCTCGCCGCCGACCTCGACCTGCTCGGGCAGGTCGGGCTCACCCGCCAGAAGCAGCGCTACGTCCGGCTGCTCGCCGAGGCCGTCGCCGAAGGGCGGCTCGATCTCACCCGGCTCGCCACCCTGCCCGACAGCGAGGCCCGCGACCAGCTCCTCGCGCTCACCGGCATCGGCCCCTGGACCGCCGACTGCTACCTCCTCGCCGCCCTGTGCCGGCCCGATAGCTGGCCCGTCGGCGACCGGGCGCTGCAGGTCGGCGTCGGCGAGGTCCTCGGCCACACCGACATCCCGACCTCGATCGAGCTGGAGGGCCTCGGCGACCGCTGGCGTCCGGTCCGGGCCGTCGCCGCCCGCCTCGTCTGGCACGCCTACCTGACCCGGCGCGGCCGCGCCGAGACCGAGGTCGCCGGCCTCAGCTAGCTAGTCGCGACGGCGGGTCTGGCGGATGAAGCCGCCGAGGCCGAAGGCCAGGGCGGCCGCCCCGGGGACCACGACCCAGATCCCCAGCACCAGGCCGTTGACCAGGGTGGCGCCGCCGAGGCCCATGACGAACGGCCACACGCTGGCGTGGGGCATGTAGGGAACGGCTGCGGTGGTGGGGTCGTCGAGCGAGGCCTCGACAGCCGCGTCGCCCCGACCCCCGGCGAGGTGGCGCTGGCGCAGCCACAGGAACACCCCGAACCACAGGGCCATGGCGGCCGTCAGCAAGAGCATGACGGTGCCGGCGTCCTCGTAGGCGGTGAACCAGTAGATGGCGGTGATCACCGCCACGAACAACCCGATGCCGAGGAACAAGGCCGCCGCCGGGCTCACCGGCAACTTCGTCGTCAACCCCGAGGGATCGGGCGACAGCGGCACCCCATCCTCCGGCGGTGGGCCGCCGGGCGACGGTGCCTCGGCGGGCTCCGATGCCTGCGACGCCTCGGGGATCTTGGCCGGATCGGGCGCCTCGGCTTTGGCCGGCCCTGGCCCCTCCGGCGTCTGGCCCGGCTCGGGCGGCTGCCGCACCCCGTCCTCCGGCGTCCGGCCCAGGTCCGGCGGCGGCTGGTCGGGCGGCTCGGGCGGCTCGGGGGGCTCAGGCATGGCGGGCGTCCCAGACGGGGCGGTTGGAGCGGATCGGCGGGAGAGGTTCCTCGAAGTTGTGAGGTGGGGGTGGGGACGTGGTGGCCCACTCGAGGGTGTGGCCGCCCCAGGGGTCGTCGCCGGCCGGGGCGCCCAGGCGCCCCCGCGAGGTCCGCCAGGCGTTCCACAGGAACGGCAGCGTCGACGCCCCCAGTAGGAAGGCGCCCACCGACGACACCCGGTTCAGCGTCGTGAACCCGTCGCCCGGCAGGTAGTCGGCCACCCGCCGGGGCATCCCCTCCAGCCCCAGCACGTGCTGCACGAAGAACGTCAGGTGGAACCCGACCAGGGTCATCCAGAAGTGGACCTTGCCCCACCCCTCGGACAGCGTCCGCCCGGTCATCTTCGGCCACCAGTAGTAGATCCCGGCGTAGAGGGCGAACACCGACCCGCCGAACAGGACGTAGTGCATGTGGGCCACGACGAAGTAGCTGTCGGTGACCTGGAAGTCGATCGGCGCCGACGCCAGCATCACGCCGGTCAGCCCACCGAGCAGGAACGTGAACAGGAACCCGAGGGCGAACAGCATCGGCGTCGGGAACGTCAGCCGCCCGCCCCACATCGTCCCTATCCAGTTGAAGAACTTCACTCCGGTCGGCACGGCGATCAGCATCGAGAACGCCGAGAAGAACGGCAGCAGCACCGCGCCCGTGGCGAACATGTGATGCGCCCACACCCCCACCGACAGGGCGGCGATCGCGATGGTGGCGAACACCAGCCCGCCGTAGCCGAACACCGGCCGCCACGAGAACACCGGCAGGATCTCGGTGATCACCCCGAAGTACGGCAGCACCAGGATGTACACCTCGGGGTGACCGAAGAACCAGAACAGGTGCTGCCAGAGGATCGGCGACCCGACCACCCCGTCGTGCGACGCCACGTCGTAGATGTGGGCCCCGAAGTGCCGGTCGGCGAACAGCATGGCGCCGGCGCTCGTGATCAGCGGGAACACCATCAGCACCAGCACCGACGTCACGAGCATGTTCCAGGTGAAGATCGGCATCCGGAACATCCGCATGCCCGGCGCCCGCAGGCAGATGACCGTGGCCACGATGTTCACCGCGGTCAGCACGCCCGACAGCCCGGTCAGCACGATCGCGAGCAGCCACAGGTCGGCACCCAGGGCGGGAGACCGGGTGATCGACGACAGCGGCGCGTATCCCGTCCACCCGAAGTCGGCGGCGCCGTCCGCGGTGAGGAACCCGGTCAGCATGGTGATCCCGCCGAACAGGTAGAACCAGTACGACAGGGCGTTGAGCCGGGGGAACGCCATGTCCCGGGCGCCGATCTGCAGCGGCACGAAGTAGTTGGCCAGCCCAAATGCGAACGGCCCCAGGAACAGGAACAACATGATGCTCCCGTGCATGGTGAACATCTCGTTGTAGCGGCCCTGCGAGACGATCTGCTTGCCCGGGCTGTACAGCTCGGCCCGGATGATCTCGGCCATGGCTCCGCCGATGAGGAAGAAGGCGAACGCCGTGACCATGTACGCGAGGCCGATGCGCTTGTGGTCGGTGGTCGTGAAGAACGCCAGCAGCCCCCGGGCCTCGCTGGGTTCGACCCGCTCGTCGCTGACCTCGACGGTGGAGAAGGCGGTCGTGTTCATCGCTCCGCCTTCCGTTTGCTGAGCCAGGTCTCGTAGTCGTCCTGCGATACGACCTTCACCGAGTACGACATCTTCCAGTGGTCGAGGCCGCAGTACTCGGCGCAGCGCCCGTCGTAGGTGCCGGTCTTGGTCGGGATCACCTGGATCTCGTTGTCGACACCCGGGATCAGGTCCCGCTTCGACAGGAAGTCCGGCACCCAGAACGAGTGGGCCACGTCGTTGGAGATCAGCCGCAGGTGGATCGGCTGGTCGACCGGCAGCACCAGCTCGGGCGGATCCTCGGGCGTTCCGTGGATGACGACCTCCTCGTCGACGTAGTGGAACTCCCACGACCACTGGAACCCGACCACGTCGACGGTGACCGCCGGGGTGTCGGCCAGCGTCGTGACCCGATCCTCGGCCCGCACGCTGAACCCGAAGAGCACGGCCACGATGACCACCGGTACCGCCGTGTAGAAGATCTCCAGCGGGATGTTGTACTCCCGCTGGCTGGGCACCTCGTCGCCATCACCGGAACGCCGCCGGTAGCGCAGGATGACGAAGATCAGCAGCCCCCAGACCAGCGCCCCGACCGCCAGCGCCGCCAGGAAGAAGCCCTGCCACAGGGTGAAGACGCTCTCGCCTTCCTTCGAGGCCGGGTCCAGCGAGCCGAAGCCGGGGAGGTCGCACCCGGCCAACAGGCCGCCGCCCGCCAGGGCGACCCCGACAGCGGCGAGCCGCCCAGTGCGGGGGGAGGGGCGCACCCCGGCGACGGTAGTCGCGCCCCGACCCCGCGTTGGGTGACGGTGTTGGTTGGGGTCAGCCCCGCTTGGTGCGGCCCCTCAATGCCGAGAAGCACATCGACATGCTGATCGTGCTGACGATCCCGATTGCCAGGGCCGCCTGGCCGAGGTCGCCCCACTGCCAGCCCACCATGACCAGCGAGCGCAGGCCCTCGAGCAGGTACGTGACCGGGTTGAAGCCGGCGACCGTGTCCAGCCACGGCTCCAGCGCCTCGCGGGGCACGTAGGCCGTCGTCAGGAACAGGAACGGGAAGAACAGCAGGAAGCTCGACTGCACCGCGGCCGGGTTGCCGGTCTTCAGGGCGATGGCGTAGCCGAATCCCGCGAAGGCCAGGCTCCACAGCGCCGCCAGCCCGAGGAAGGCGAGGATCCCGAGCACCCCGGTCTCGAAGCGCACGCCCAGGATGAAGCCCAGGACGAGGATCGGGACGCAGAGGATCAGGGCCACCGTGATGTCGGCGACCATGTGGCCGACGAGGATGGCAACCCGCCGGACGGGGGTCATCAGCAGGCGGTCGAGGTAGCCGTCCTGGACGTCGAGGACCATCGAGCCCGCCCGGGACACGCCCGTGACGCCCAGCAGGATGGCGGTCGGCATCTGGAACGCCTCGTAGTCGAAGTTGGTGCCCGGTGCCTGGGTCAACTTCGACAGCGTGGCGACGTTCACGATGAAGAAGAACAGCGAGATGAACACCGGCGGCATGACCGCCTCGAGGTCGCGGGGCACGGCCCGCAGGGCTCGACCGGCGATGGTGACGATGTCGTGGGCCAGCCCCGAGGGCTTGGCTCGCAGGGCATCACCGTGGACCGGTGCAACGACGGTTGCGACGCTCATTGCTCCCCGCTCCTGATGCTGCGCACCGGGCCGCTCGGGCCACGCTCGCTCTTCGCCGCGCTTCGCTCGCTGGCGCTCGCTGCAGACGGACGCTCGCTCACTCGTCCTCCTCCTCGTCCTCGTCGGCTTCGGGATGGTCGTCCTGCTCGATGTGGGTGCCAGTGAGCTCGAGGAACACGTCGTCGAGCGTCGGCGTCCGCAGCGTGAGGTCCCGTACCGGGATCTCGCAGGTGCTGAGGGCCACCGCCACCGGGCTGATGGCGGCCGTGCCGCTCTCGGCGGTGATGACCAGCTCGTTGCCGTGGGCCTCCACGCTCGACACCTCGGGGACCTTCTCGACGAGCGGGCACACGCCGGCGGCGTCGCCGTCGAGCCGGACGAAGATGACGTCGGCCCCGATCGACCGCTTCAGCTCGTCCGGGCTGCCCTCGCCGACGATCTTCCCCGCGTTGATGATCCCCACCCGGTCGGCCAGCTCGTCGGCCTCCTCCAGGTACTGGGTGGTGAGGAAGATGGTCATGCCCAGCTCCTGGTTGAGCCGGCGCACCTCGGCCCACACGTCGGTGCGGCTGGCCGGGTCGAGGCCGGTGGTCGGCTCGTCCAGGAACAGCACCTCGGGGTTGTGCACCAGGGCGGCGACCAGGTCGAGCCGCCGCTTCATGCCCCCGGAGTAGGTGCCGATGGGTCGGTCGAGGGCCTTGGACAGCCCGATGAGCTCACCGAGCTCGTCGACCCGCTTGGCCATCGCGGACTTCGGCAGCCCGTACAGCAGCCCCTGCAGGCGCAGCAGCTCGCGGCCCGTCTGCTTGGGGTCGAGCGCCGCCTCCTGCAGCGCGGCGCCGATGCGCAGGCGCACGGCCCCCGGCTGCGAGCCGACGTCGTAGCCCGCCACCGTGGCGCTGCCGCTGGTGGGCATCAGCAGCGTGCACAGCATGCGGACCGTGGTGGATTTCCCCGCGCCGTTGGGTCCCAGGAAGCCGTAGATCTCCCCCCGCGGGATGGCGAGATCTACTTCGTTGACTGCGGTCAGCCCGTTGAACTGGCGAACCAATCCCTCCGTGCGAATCGCAGTGTCGTCAGGTGACGTACACATGTTCGTAGACGCTACTTCCGTCCTATCGATGGATCAATGGGTTTTTCGGACCGTATGACCTCACGTCACGTGAGGTGCAAGGGTTCCCGACATGTCCTAGACCCTCCGGCGCGCGGAAACTGATCGCTCAGGCACCCGGGAAGTCGATGAGCTGGGTCAGCCGGACGCTGTTGCCGGACGGATCGCGGAACCCGGCGTCGATGCCGTAGGGCCGCTGCTCCGGCGTCTCGGTGAACTCGACGCCCTTGGCCTTCAGCTCCTCGTAGGACGCCTGGCAGTCCTCGGTGGTCAGGAAGATGGTGCCGGCGAAGCCGATGGAGGTCAGCTCCCGCACCTTGGCGGCGGTGGCGTCGTCCATGACCGGCGGGCCGGGGATGGCCATCAGCACGATGGCGATGTCGGGCTGGTCGGCGGGGCCGACGGTCAGCCAACGGAAGTCGCCCATCTCGGGCAGAGTCACGTCCTGGCGCAGCTCCAGGCCGACCTGCTCGGTCCAGAACTTCAGGGCCTCGTCCTGGTCGTGGACCCAGAGTTGGGCGCTGGCGAGTCGAATCATCGGGGTTTCCTCTCTCTGCGTGGTGCTTGGGAGGAGGAACCTACGGGCGGCCGCTCGGAACGTCTTCTCGAAAACTGCGGTGTTGGGGGCGGCCCCGGAGCTGGAGCATGCAGCAGGGGATCTGCGCCCAGGTCGCGGCCGGCGGGAACTCGGCCCGGTACTGGGTCGGCGTCCGGCCGAACATGCGCCGGAAGCTGGTGGTGAACGAACCGACGCTGCGCAGGCCGACCAGGTAGCAGACGTCGATGACCGACCGGTCGGTGCCCCGCAGCAGCGCCGCGGCCCGCTCCAGCCGGCGCGTCAGCAGGTACTGGTGAGGCGATTCGCCGAACGTCCGGCGGAACTCCCGGCTGAAGTGGGCGGGGGAGAGGCCGGCCGCCCGCGCCATGTCGGCCACCGTGAGCGGTTCGGTGTAGCGCACGTTCGCCAGGTCCTTCGCTCGCTGCAGGTGGCGGGCCGGCGGAACTGTCCCCATGCGGCCAGTATTGCGGCGCTCGCCGGGCGGTAGGTTGGCAGGCGGTATGTCAACCGCCCCCGAAGCATCGGTGGCGCGCACCGTCGCGTCTCCAGGCCCCCTCGCCGCCGTCGTCGACCGGCTGCGCGACGAGCCCGCGCTCGCCCAGGTCCTCGGCCGCTCGACCGCGACCCTGGCCGTTCCCGACGCGGCTCGCGCCCTGGTCGTCGCCGGTTTGGGCCGCATCTCCAGCCGCAGCCCGCTGGTGCTCGCCGTCCCCACGTCGACCGAGGCCGAGCGGCTCACCCACGACCTCGGCGCCTTCCTCGGGGCCGACGCCGTCGAGCTGTTCCCGGCCTGGGAGACGCTGCCGTTCGAGCGGGTCAGCCCGGGCGTCGAGACCATGGGTCGCCGGCTGCGCGTCCTGTGGCGGCTGCGGGATCCCGAACGGGCGCCCCGGGTCGTGGTCGCCTCCGTGCGGGCCCTGGTCCAGCGGCTCGGCCCCCACGTCGAGGACTTCGAGCCCATCACCGTGAAGCCCGGCGCCCGGATCGACCGGGACGAGCTGGTCGGGCACCTGGTCGCCGCGGGCTACCGCCGCGAGGACATGGTCGAGCACCGGGGCGAGGTCGCGGTCCGGGGCTCGATCGTCGACGTGTTCCCCTCGACATCCGACCGCCCGGTCCGCATCGACCTGTGGGGCGACGAGGTCGACCGCCTCGTCGAGTTCTCCGTCTCCGACCAGCGGGCCACCGACGAGCTGCCCGAGGTCGTCGTCTTCCCGTGCCGCGAGCTGCTGCCCACCCCCGAGGTCCGCGAGCGGGCCGGCCGCCTCGTCGGCCTCGAGCCGTGGGGCCGTGAGCAGTGGGAGCGCCTCGAGCAGGGCCTCCACTTCGACGGCATGGAGTCGTGGCTGCCGTGGCTGACCCAGCACGAGCACGTCCTGTTCGACGTCATCGGCGACGATGCCCAGATCCTGCTGGCCGAGCCCCGCCGCATGCGGGACCGGGCCGCCGACCTCCTGGCCGAGGAGGCCGACCTCGCCAAGACCCTCGCCGTCACCTGGGGCGCGACCAACGGCGACGGCGACACGACCGAGGCGAAGCAGTTCCCCCAGCTCCACCTGGACTTCGACCGGCTGCTGGAGCACACGAAGGCCCCCGCCTGGCACCTGGTCAACGTGCCCGACACCCCCGAGACCCCGGCGGTCGCGGCATCGGGATGGGATCCGGTCGTCGGCGACGGCACCGGGTTGCTGCAGCGGCTCGCCAAGCTGCAGGGCGAGGGCTACCGCATCGTCGTCGGCGCCGACGGCGAGGGCTCGGCCACCCGCCTCAGGGATCTCCTCGGCGGCGAGGGCATCAGCGCCGAGGTCGTCGTCCAGCCCCTGGAGCGGGGTTGTGTCATCCGGTCGGTCCAGCTGGCGCTGCTCGCCGAGCCCGACCTCACCGGCCGGCGCCGCGCCCACCGTGTCGCTCGTCCCCGCAAGCGTGATGCCGAGGGGTTCTTCGACGACCTCAAGCCCGGCGACTACGTCGTCCACCACCAGCACGGCGTCGCCCGCTACGGCGGCATGGTCAAGCGGGCCATCGGCGGCGTCGAGCGCGACTACCTGCTGCTCGAGTACAAGGGCGACGACAAGCTCTACGTCCCCTCCGACCAGATCGACGCTGTCCGCCACTACACCGGCGGCGAGAGCCCGTCGTTGAGCCGCCTCGGTGGCGACGGCTGGCAGCGCACGAAGGCCAAGGTGCGGGCGGCGGTGGCCGAGATCGCCCAGGAGCTGGTGGTCCTCTACCAGACCCGCCAGCAGGCCGAGGGCCACGCCTTCCCGACTGACACCCCCTGGCAGCGCGAGCTCGAGGAGGCGTTCCCGTACCAGGAGACGCCCGACCAGCTGAAGGCCATCGTCGAGGTGAAGGAGGACATGGAGGAGCCGTCGCCCATGGACCGCCTGATCTGCGGCGACGTGGGCTTCGGCAAGACCGAGGTGGCGCTGCGGGCGGCGTTCAAGGCCATCCAGGACGGCAAGCAGGTGGCGGTGCTCGTGCCCACCACGCTGCTGGCCCAGCAGCACTTCCAGACCTTCAGCGACCGCTACGCCGGCTACCCGATCCGAGTCGAGGTCCTGTCCCGCTTCCTCACGCCGGGCCAGGCCCGCAAGGTCACCGAGGCCATCGCCCGGGGCGAGGTCGATCTCGTGGTCGGCACCCACCGGCTGCTGTCCCAGGACATCACGTTCAAGGATCTCGGCCTGCTGGTGGTCGACGAGGAGCAGCGCTTCGGCGTCAGCCACAAGGAGCAGATCAAGCAGTGGAAGACGGGGGTCGACGTGCTGACGCTCAGCGCCACGCCCATCCCCCGGACGCTGGAGATGAGCCTGACCGGCATCCGCGACCTGACCCTGCTGAACACGCCGCCGGCCGAGCGCCAGCCGATCCTGACCTACGTCGGCGAGTACGACGACCGGGCGGTCGCCGAGGCCATACGCCGCGAGCTGCTGCGCGAGGGCCAGGTGTTCTTCGTGCACAACCGGGTGCAGGACATCGAGCACACCGCCGCCCGGGTCCGGGACCTGGTGCCCGAGGCCCGGATCGCCATCGCCCACGGGCAGATGGACGAGGGCTCGCTGGAGCGGGTGGTCCTCGACTTCTGGGAGGGCCAGTACGACGTGCTGGTCTGCACCACCATCATCGAGTCGGGCATCGACATGCCGACCGTGAACACCCTGGTCGTCGACCGGGCGGACCTGCTCGGCCTCGGCCAGCTGCACCAGCTGCGGGGCCGGGTCGGTCGGGCCGGGCAGCGGGCCTACGCCTACCTGTTCCACCCCCGCGACCGGGTCCTCACGGAGGAGGCGTACGAGCGGCTCAAGACCATCGGTGAGTCGACCGAGCTGGGCTCGGGCTTCCGCATCGCCATGCGCGACCTCGAGATCCGGGGCGCCGGCAACCTGTTGGGCACCGGCCAATCGGGCCACGTCGCCGCGGTCGGCTACGACCTCTACTGCCAGATGGTCAGCGAGGTGGTCGCCGAGCTGAAGGGCGAGGAGCCCCGCGAGCCGGCCGAGATCAAGCTCGACCTGCCGCTCGACGCCAACCTGCCGAAGGACTACGTGGCCAAGGAGGAGCTGCGGCTCGAGGCCTATCGCCGCCTGGCCATGGTCACCAGCCAGGCCGAGGTCGACGACGTCCGGGCCGAGTGGGAGGACCGCTACGGCCCCGTGCCCGACGCCGCCGAGGCGCTCATCGACGTGGCCCGCCTGCGGGCGGAGTCGGCCCGGCTCGGCATCCGCGAGATCAACGTGGTGAAGACGACGGGCTTCGGCGCCGCCGTCTGGACCGCCCGGATCTCGCCGGTGAGGCTCAAGGTCAGCCAGGAGGTCCGCCTCAAGCGCCTGGCCCCGAAGGGCATCTTCAAGTCCGACATCGGCCAGCTGGTGGTTCAGGTGAAGGGCGGCCGCGGCGTGGCGACCGAGCTGGTCGACCTGCTCCAGAGCCTGTTCCCCGCCGAGATCGCCGCCTGACCACAGGATTTCGACTATCCAGTGACCCCTGATGCGGCGTTGGGGGGTGGTGGTTGCGGCCTTCGTGGCGTTGGTGGGGGCGTTGGTGGTCGTGCGCGTCTACGACGCGTCGTCGGCCGAGCCGACCGAACCGACGCGCCCCGTCGCCAAGAAGCGCCCGACCACCTGTGAGGGCGACCCCGGGTGGGTCGCGACCTGGGCGTCGGGGGTCGGTGAGCTGCCCCCGGGCGCACCCCGCCGCGACGGGTTCGCCAACGAGACCCTGCGCCAGGTCGTGCACGTCACCTTGGGAGGTTCGGCGGTGCGGGTCACGCTCACCGGTCCCACGGACGGCCCCGCCCTCCAGGTCGACGCCGCCACCGTGGCCCTGGCGGCACAGGCCCAGGGCGCCGGGCCGGGGTTGCAGCCGGACACCCGGCGACCGCTCACCTTCGCCGGCGGAGCCCGAACCGTCCGCATCGCCCCCGGCCAGCGGCTGGTCAGCGATCCGGTGAACCTCACCGTCCCCGACGACCACGACCTGGTTGTCAGCCTGTACTTCGCCCACCCCACCGGGCCGCCCGCCGGCCACGTCTACGGCGGCGAGACGTCGTGGGTCGGGCCCGGCAACCTCGTCGACGTCGATGCCGGGCCGGAGTTCCGAGGGCGGGGCGGCCAGCCGCTGGTCGCCTACCCGTTCGTGCCGTCGTACTTCGTGACCGGGGTCGACGTGGTCGCCCGCGGGGCCGCCAACATCACCGTGCTGGGCGACTCGATCTCCGACGGCTACGGGTTCATCTGGCCACCTGACCACCAGCTGGTGGCCTCCGAGCAGCTGTTCCAGCGGCTCGCGGCCCACAAACCCAGGTGCCTGGCGGTCACCAACGTGGCGCTGGCCGGCAACCCGCTCCTCGAGCTGCGCCACGGCTGGGCGCCCGGCCCCAACACCGGCGTCGGCCGCCTCGACCGGGACGTCCTCGACCGGTCCGGCCTCCGCGTGCTGGTCGTGGCGCTCGGCACCAACGACATCGCAGTCGGCGGCCGCTCGGCCGAGGAGGTCGTGCTGGCGCTGGAGTCGATCATCGACCGGGCCCACGCCGCGGGGGTGCGGGTCGTCGGGGCAACCATCCCGCCGCTGACGAACGTCGGCCAGCCGCCCGACCCCGAGGTCGAGCTGGCCCGGCGAGCGATCAACGCCCGCATCCGCCCCACCAGCCCCGGTGCCCTCGAGTTCGACTCGGTGCTCGACATGGAGCTCGCGCTCCAGGACCGCCGGCACCCCGGGCGCATCGATCCCCGCTACAGCGGCTGCGCGTTCGGATCCTGCGGCCAGTGGCACCCCGGTCCGGCGGGCCACCGGGCGGTGGCCCAGGCGTTCGACCTGGACCGCCTGCGGAAGCTGGCCGGGCAGTGAGGCCTGTTCGCTGCGGCCGCCGATCACCTCCTAGCATCAGCGCCCGTGCCCCGAGGCCTGATCCGACGCCGTCTTCCCCTCCTGGCCGTGGCGGGTGCCGCGCTCGCCATGGCGCTCACCAGCGGCTGTGCCGAGGAGGCCGCCGCCGCCCGGGTGGGCGACGACACGATCTCCAACCAGGACCTCATGGCGGAGGTCAAGGCGCTGGCCGGCAACGAGGCCCTGCTGCAGCAGTTCCAGATCCCGGCCGAGGCCATCGGCGGCGAGGCCGACGGCAGCTACAGCCAGAACTTCGTCGGCTCGGTGCTGGTGCAGCGCATCGGCACGATGCTCCTCGAGCGGGCGCTGGACAAGAAGCACGTCGAGGTCACCGACGCCGATGTCGCCACGGCCCAGGACCAGATCGACCAGGCGATCGGCACCGAGTCCGAGAAGCTGCCCGAGAAGTACCGCAAGCAGCTCGCCCACGACATCGCCGTCAACAACAAGCTCTCCGAGGCCTACCCCGACGAGGCGGCCGCCCGCAGCGCGCTCCAGGAGATCGCCACCGAGACCGAGATCTCGGTCAACAGCCGCTACGGCACCTGGGACGCCAAGCAGTTCACGATCACGCCACCCGCCGGCGCCGCAACCTCCAGCACGTCGACCACGAGCATCCCGGGCGGCTGATCCCGGTTGGGGACTCGGTCTGATGGCGCCGGCGGCGCTCGCGTCGTCGTCTGTGGGCTGGGGCCGGCGACCGCCGACCTGGTGACCGCGGAGACGGCTGCCGCCATCGCCCGCATCCCCCATCGCTACCTGCGCACCGCCCGCCACCCGTCCGCCGGCGTGGTCGGCGAGGCCACCACGTTCGACGACCTCTATGAGACGGCCGAGACCTTCGACGAGGTCTACGACGGCATCGTCGCCGCCCTGGTCGCCGCGGCCGAGGAGCACGGCGAGGTCCTCTACGCCGTGCCCGGCGCGCCGACGGTGGCCGAGTCGTCGGTCGAGCGGCTGCGGGCCGACGGCCGGGTCGAGGTCGAGCTGCTGCCGGCGCTGTCGTTCCTCGACCTCGCCTGGGCCCGGCTGGGGGTCGACCCGCTCGACGCCGGCGTCCGCCTGGTCGACGGCCACCGCTTCGGGATCGAGGCCGCCGGCGAGCGGGGGCCGCTGCTGGTCGCCCAGTGCGACCACCGGGACGTCCTCTCGGACATCAAACTGGCGCTGGAGGACGGCGAGGCCACGGTGACCGTGCTGCAGCGCCTCGGCCTGCCCGACGAGCACGTCGTCACGCTGCCGATCCACGACCTCGACCGCGAGGTCGAGCCCGACCACCTCACGTCGGTGTGGATCCCCCAGCTGGCGGCGCCGGTGGCCGGCGAGGTGGCCGCCTTCGCCGAGGTGGTGGCGCGGCTGCGCCGCGACTGCCCCTGGGACCGGGAGCAGGACCACCACAGCCTCCGTCGCCACCTGCTGGAGGAGTCCTACGAGGTCTTGGAGGCCATCGACCACCTCGACGTAGACGCCGGCGAGGGGTTCGACGAGCTGGAGGAGGAGCTGGGCGACCTGCTGTTCCAGATCGTCTTCCACGCCACGCTGGCCGCCGAGGAGGGCCGCTTCACGCTGGCCGACGTGGCCCGGGGCATCAGCGAGAAGCTCATCGGCCGCCATCCCCATGTCTTCGGCGATGTCGAGGTGACCAGCGCCGCCGAGCTGGCCGAGACCTGGGAGCAGAACAAGGTCAAGGAGAAGGGCCGCGCCAGCGTCATGGAGGGCATCCCCGCGACGCTGCCGGCGCTGCTCTACGCGCTGAAGGTGCAGAAGAAGGCGCGGGCATCGGGCGTCGAGTGGCGGGACCTCGTCACCGCTGAGGTGGCCGACGCTGTCGGCGACATCGGGTTGCGCCTGCTCACGCTGGTCGACGAGGCCGCCGCCGCGGGCGAAGACGCCGAATCTGCGCTGCGGATAGCTGCCGAAGCCGTCCGCGACCGCTTCGATAACTTGAGCAACACTGGTTGAGAGGGAGCGAACCGGAACATGTCCAGCATCGAGCACATCCTCGGACGTGAAGTCCTCGACTCGCGCGGCAACCCCACGGTCGAGGTCGAGGTCTTCCTCGCGTCCGGCGCGCAGGGCCGTGCGATGGTGCCGTCCGGGGCGTCCACCGGCCAGTTCGAGGCCGTCGAGCTCCGCGACGGCGGCGAGCGCTACGGCGGCAAGGGCGTCACCCGGGCCGTCGACCACGTCAACGGCGAGATCCGGGACGCGCTCGTCGGGCTGGACTCGGTCGAGCAGCGCGTCGTCGACCAGCAGCTGCTGCTGCTCGACGGCACCGAGAACAAGGGCCGCCTCGGTGCCAACGCCATCCTCGGCGTGTCGCTGGCGGTCGCCTCGGCCACGGCCGACGAGCTGGCGCTGCCGCTCTACCGCTACGTCGGCGGGGCCAACGCCCACGTGCTGCCGGTGCCGATGCTCAACGTCCTCAATGGCGGCGCCCACGCCGACAACAACGTCGACCTGCAGGAGTTCATGATCATGCCGGTCGGCGCGGTCAGCTTCTCCGAGGCGCTGCGCTGGGGCGTCGAGACCTACCACACGCTGCGCGGGGTCCTGTCGGCCCGCAGCCTGTCGACCGGCATCGGCGACGAGGGCGGCTTCGCGCCCAACCTCGGCTCCAACGAGGAGGCCGTGCAGGTGCTGGTCGAGGCCATCGAGCGGGCGGGCTTCACGCCCGGCGACGACATCGCCATCGCCCTCGACGTCGCCTCCACCGAGTTCTACGCCGACGGCGCCTACACCCTCGCCGGGGAGGGCGGCCGCGTGTTGACCCCGTCCGAGATGGTGGCCTACCTGGCCGACCTCGCCGACCGCTACCCGATCGTGTCGATCGAGGACGGTTGCGCCGAGGAGGACTGGAAGGGCTGGGCCGAGCTCACCAGCGCCATCGGCGACCGCGTCCAGCTGGTCGGCGACGACCTGTTCGTCACCAACGTCGACCGGCTCCAGCGCGGCATCGACGACGGCGTCGCCAACTCCATCCTCGTCAAGGTCAACCAGATCGGATCGCTGACCGAGACCCTCGACACCGTCGGGCTCGCCACCCGTTCGGGGTACAGCTCTGTCATGTCGCACCGCTCGGGCGAGACCGAGGACACCACCATCGCCGACCTGGCCGTGGCCACCAACTGCGGCCAGATCAAGACCGGCGCGCCGGCCCGCAGCGACCGGGTCGCCAAGTACAACCAGCTGTTGCGGATCGAGGCCGAGCTCGGCGAAGCCGCCGCGTTCGTCGGCCCCCGGGCCCTGGCACGGCGGCGAGGCGGCAGAGCCACGTGACGCGGCGGGCGGGATCAGGTTTCTGGCCGGGCGGGCGTGAGCGGAGCGTCCCCCCGGGATTCCCAGGCGAGGGCGACGAGCCGCGCCCCGACCCGCCTCGCGACTCCCCGTACGAGGCCGAGACGGTCGAGGAGCGGCGTCCCGAGCCCGACCCCACCACGCCCATGGCGGCCTCCGTCCCCAAGCGGAAGGTGCCCCGAGGGGTCGCCTGGCCGGGCGAGAAGGCCGGCCGCTTGCCGCTCGACTTCCCGGGCGGCGGTGGTGCCGGCGGCAACATCGTCTTCCGCAAGCCCCGCCAGCCCGAGCTGAAGGTCGTCGACCCGCCCCGCAAGGCCCCCAAGCCGCCGAAGCGCCGGGTCGTGGTGGCGCCGACGAACGAGCCGCAGCGGCTCCGGGTCCCACTCCCGGGCCGGCTGAACGACGTCGTCGCCGCGGTCTACGCGGCGCTGGCCGATCCGCTGTCCGCCGACAGTGCCGAGGCCCGCGAGGCGCGGGCCGCCCGGGTCCGCAAGGCCGGGTCGATGGCAGCGACGGCGGCGCTGGTCGCCATCGGGATCTACGGGATCTTCCCGGTGCGCACGTTCCTGAACCAGCGCCAGACCACGGCGGAGGCCGAGGAGCGCCTCAAGCACCTGACCGAGGCCAACGACAAGCTGGCGAAGTCCGCGGAGCAGCTGAAGGACGACGACGAGATCGAGCTCCGCGCCCGCCGCGACTACGGCTGGGTGTTCCCCGGTGAGGAGTCCTACCGGGTGCTGCCGGCCCCCACCGCACCCACCACGAGCGCGCCCGAGGACGAGGACGACGACGGCTGACCCGTCCGACGTCGTCGGACATCGTCAGACGGAGGCGAGCTCCTGCCGGCCCTCGCGCTCGAGCAGCCGTTCGCGCCGCTCGGCCTGGCGTTGACCGGCCTTGCCGATCCGGCCGATGTAGGTCATCAGGGCGTCGCGGGCCTGCTCGGCCTCGTCGTTGAGCCCGGTCAGCTGCTCGATGCCCCAGTGGCGCACCACGACCGGCACGAGGATCTGGTCGTGGTGGACCCGGAAGTCGTAGATCCCGGCCTTGGCGATGGCCCGGGCGTGGTTGGCGAAGTTGAGGATGCCGGTGCCCGGCATCTCGAAGGTGCGCACCTGGCGTTCGATGGCCAGCACCATGTTCGAGGGGTCGATCTCCAGCGCCCGGGAGCTGAGGTCGCGGTAGAAGAGGTAGTGGCGGTTCTCGTCGGAGGCCACCCGCTTCATGACCTCGTAGCCGACCGGGTCGTCGACCATCTTGCCGGTGTTGTGGTGGGCGATCCGGGTGGCCAGCTCCTGCAGCGCCACGTAGACGAGGCCGTCGTGGGGGAGCTCGGGCTCGGGGACCTCGCCGCACTGCACCTGGGCCATGCGGGCCCGCTCCAGCTCGACCGGGTCGATGGCCCGGGTGACGGTCAGGTAGTCGCGGATGACGATGGAGTGGCGGCCTTCCTCGGCCGTCCAGCGCCGGACCCACTCGCCCCACGCGGTGTCCCGCCCGAACATGGCCTCGATGGTGCGGAAGTAGTAGGGCAGGTTGTCCTCGGTGAGGAGGTTCACGAAGAGGGCGGACCGGACCTGCTCGGGGAGGTTGGCCTCCTCCGGGCTCCACTCCCAGCCGGGGGCGAAGTCACGGCCCCGGCTCCACGGCACAAGCTCGTGCGGAAACCACTCCCTTGCCTGGCTCATGTGTCGCTCGAGCAGCTCGGCCGCGACCGGCTCGAGCTCCTGAACGAGGTCGGCGTGGTTGTCCGTCGAAGTAGCCACGACTCCAGCCTACCTACTGGTCGGTAGGCTGACCCAGAGAAGCTTGTCACGTGCTCTCAGCTGGGTCTCAGGTGTTCTGGCCAGCTGGCAGACTCCGATGGTGCCTCCCCCGCCGGACCACGTCGACCGCGATCGCGCCGAGGTCGAGCACCTGCTCGGCCGGCCGGCCCGGGGCGCGTTCGAGGTGGTCGTCCGCCATGCCGACGGCTCGCCGGTAGTCATCCGCAACGTCCCGCTCCTCGACGACGGGACCCCCATGCCGACCCTCTACTGGCTCGTCGGCGAGCCCGAGCGGACTGAGGTCGGACGGCTGGAGAGCATCGGTGGGGTCGACGCCGCCGAGGCCGCGATCGACCCGGCCGAGCTGGCCGCCGCCCACGACCGATACCGGGCCGAGCGCGACGCGCTGCTGCCCCCCGACCACACCGGCCCGGTGCCGTCGGGAGGCGTCGGCGGCACCCGGGTGGGCGTGAAGTGCCTCCACGCCCACTACGCGTGGTTCCTCGCCGGCGGCGAAGATCCCGTCGGAGCCTGGGTTCAGGCCAACCTCGACTCGATAGCGTCGGACCGATGAGCGACCGTGCGATCGCAGCGCTGGACCTGGGGACCAACTCGACCCGGGTCCTGGTCGGGCGACCGGACGGGCACGGCGGCATCGAGCCGCTGCTACGCCGCAACACGATCACCCGCCTCGGCCAGGGCGTCGACGCGGCCGGTGCGCTGGCGGACGAGGCCGTCGAGCGGGTCGTCGCCTGCCTCCGGGACTACCGCACCGCCCTCGACGAGCACGGCGTCGAGCGGATCCGCATCGCCGCCACCTCTGCGGCCCGCGACGCGGCCAACCGGGACGCGTTCTTCGACCAGGTCGAGGACGTGGTCGGGCAGCGGCCCGAGCTGATCACCGGCGCCGAAGAGGGCCACCTGTCGTTCCTCGGCGCCACCCAGGGCCTGGTCGCGGAGAGGGGGCCCTTCCTCGTGGTCGACATCGGCGGGGGCTCGACCGAGTTCATCGTCGGGCGCGGCGGCCCCGACCCCGAGGTGGACGGCGTGCTGTCGGTCGACGTCGGCTGCGTCCGGCTGACCGAGAAGTTCCTGCTCCACGACCCACCCCAGCCCGACGAGCTCAGCGCCTCCATCAGCCTGGTCGACACCTACCTGGAGGACGTGCGGCGCGAGCTGCCGACCGCGGCCGAGGCCCGCACGCTGGTCGGCGTCGCGGGGACGGTCACCACGGTGGCGGCCGTCGAGCTGGGCCTCGTCGACTACGACCCCCGGCTCGTGCACCACTTCGTGCTGACCAGGGACGCCGCCGAGGACGTGTTCCGCACCCTGGCCACCGAGGCCCGGGCCGACCGGATCCACAACCCCGGGCTGGAGGAGGCGCGGGCCGACGTCATCGTCGGGGGTTGCTGCGTGCTGGTGGCCATCCTCCGCCGCTTCGGCTTCGACGAGATGACCGTGTCCGAGGCGGACATCCTCGACGGCCTTGCTTTGTCGCTCATCTCGTAGTGCCGAGCCCACATCGGCCCAAGTACCGTCGTGCGCCATGTCAGGCAAGTGGCGCAGCGGCGGGCCCCTGAGCGAGCGTCCGAGCGAGCGTGGCCCGAGCGGCCCGGCGCGGAGCGCCAAGAGCGGGGAGCAACGATGAGCACACTGGTCGGACGGCGTGTGCTCCTGCGTCCCCTGTCGCCGGCGGACTTCCCGGCCTGGCAGGAGGTGCGTCGGCGCAACAGCGGCTGGCTGACCCCGTGGGAGCCGGCCCGCACGCCGGGCATGCCCGACGTCGTCGAGTCCCGTGAGGCGTTCGCCATGCGCTGCAGCGCACGTGAGCGGGAGCGCCAGCTGGGCACCGGGTTCGGCTTCGGCGTGTTCGTGGCCGGCCGCTTCGCCGGCGAGATCAACCTGTCGTCGGTGCAGCGGGGGCCGTTCCAGTCGGCCTACGTGGGCTACTGGATCGACGAGGCCCAGGCCGGCAACAGCTACACCCCCGAGGGCCTGCTGCTGGTCATCCGCTTCGCCTTCGAGCAGCTGCACCTGCACCGGGTGCAGATCTCGATCATCCCCCGCAACCAGCGCAGCCGCCGGGTGGTCGAGAAGTTGAAACTGCGCGACGAGGGCATCGCGCTGCGCTACCTGGAGATCAACGGCGTCTGGGAGGACCACGTCCGCTACGCCATCACGGCCGAGGAGTGGCAGGAGCGGCGCGACGAGCTGGTGCGCGAGTGGCTCGGGTGAAGCTGGCGGCCACGGCTCTGGCGGTGGCCGTCCTCGTCGCTGCCGCGCCCGCCTGCGGCGACGATGACGACGACGCCTCGCCCAACGGCACCACCTCGACGACACTCGCCACCGGGGGCATCGAAGTCGACGCGCCCGCCGGGTGGCAGAAGGTGCCCCTGCCCCAGCTGGGCCTGGGCCTCGCCATCCCCGCCGAGTGGGAGGCGCTGGTGCTGTCGAGCGAGGGCCTCGCCAGCCTCGCCGAGGCCAACCCGGCGGTGCCGGGCTTCGCCGACTCCGCCCACGCGGCCGCCGCGGCGGGGGCGGTCTTCTACGCCGCGGGCGTCCAAGCCGATGACCGGGTCACCGACCTGAAGATCCGGGCCGTCCCGGACTCGGGCGTCAAGGACGTGGCCGACCTCGAGGAGTCGGCCCGCCAGCTGGCGTCCGAGGCCAAGCTGGCGAACCCCGCCATCGAGCCCGTCGAGGGGGCGGAGCGGCCGACGGTCCGGGTCCGCTTCCACTCGGAGGCCAGCCGGACCGACCCCGACGACCCCGAGGCCGAGCCGACGACGGTCCCGGTTGAGGGCACCGAGTACCTGGTGCTCGGGCCGAAGGACGTCGTCTACTCGCTGATCGTCACCAGCGAGCAGGCCGAGGGCCATGACGCCCTGGCCAAGGAGATCTTCGACACCGTGGCGTTCCCCGAGAAGGACTAGCTACGAGCCGCTGATCTTCTTCTGGAGCGCGGCCAGGCGCTCCTGGAAGGCCGGCTGGTTGATCGACCAGATCTGGGTGTCGAGCTCGCGCTCCACCGCGGCGACGTGGTCGGGCACCACCGCCATGTCGCCCAGGGTGCGCTTTACCTCGAGCAGCAGGTCGCGGGGCGCCGCGGCCGCCCGGCCGGCCAGCTCCTTGGCCACCGGCAGCAGCTCGTCGTCCGGGACCTGGCGCCAGGCGAGCCCCACCCGGGCCGCCTCGGCGCCGTCGAGGACCTCGCCGAACAGCACCATCGCCGCGGCGGCCTGCGGGCCCACGCGGCGGCGCAGCATCCACGTGTGGCCGCCGCCGGGGTGCAGGCCGAGCTGCAGGAAGCGGGTGTCGATGCGGGCCGACGCCCCGGTGAGGATGACGTCGCAGACCAGCGCCAGGTTCACCCCGGCGCCGACGGCAGCCCCGTTGACGGCGGCGATGGTGGGCAACGGCGAGCGACCGATCCGCAGGAACCCTTCGTAGATCCGGGTCAGTCCCTCGCGCTGGCTGGCGCCGAGGTGGGAGAGGTCGGCGCCGGCGCAGAAGGCGGGCGGGGCGCCGGTGACGACCAGCGCGCTCACCTCCGGGTCGGCCTCCAGGCGGTCGACAGCGGCCGAGATCTCCTCGACGAGCGGCAGCGTCAACGCGTTGCGTCGTTCTGGCGCGGCGAGCGTAACCAAGGCGACGCCTTCATCGATGTCGACTATGAGCTCGGACATGGCGACGGAGTCTCGCACATTTGGGAAAGTTTTGGGGCTTTCGGCGTTCTGCCGGTGTTCTACGCTACGAGAACATGGCGGCCGGGTGGCAAAAGCATCACGAGGCTGTGACAGCGCTGGTCGGGTTTGTTACGGTCCCGTGTCGAACTCCTGCCAGTCAGGGCGGCTGGGGACACACCGCTGGGAAGAAAGGCCCGCCGTCGTGCGGGGGAGGGACACAGCGTTTTGCGCGAGCGGCACCACCGGCACGACCTGCATGAGCTCGACTTCGGGCCGCCCCACCCCGCCGTCCGCGTGCTGCGGGCCCTGCGGGGCTTCCGCCGACCGGGGCGGGTGGCCCTCGCCCTGACGGTCGCGCTGAGCGGCGGAGCGTTCGTCCTCACCAGCCGGGGCGACGCCCGGCCGGCGCAGGAGGAGCCGACGGCCGGCAGCGCCGGCCAGTTCAGCGACACCGCCATCGTCGACGTCAACGTCGACGTCGCCGCGGGCGACAACGCCGGCGTCATCGACACGCTCGAGACCATCCAGGGCAACGTTGCCCGGCAGCTCTCCGATCTCGAGAAGGCCAACGTCCAGGTCGAGCAGGCCCAGAACCGCCTCGACGCGGCGGACAAGGTCGTCGCCAAGACCCAGGCCCACATCGACAAGGTCACCGGCCGCAGCGACGACGTGGTCACCACCGCCTACGTCAACGCCCCCGGCGACTCGATGATCGACACCCTCACGTCCGAGTCCGCCACCGACGCCGCCATCAAGGCGGCCATCCTCAACCTCCAGGCCGACCGCGACGCCAAGACCCTCGCCGACCTCGAGCGCTCCCGCGACAGGCTCGAGGTGCAGCGCAACCAGCAGGCCAAGGCCGCCGCCAAGGAGCAGCAGACCCGCTCCGAGAAGGAGGCCCAGCTCGCCGACCTGCAGGCGGCCACCAGCCAGCAGACCGACTTCGTGCTGGCGGTCAGCGACCGGCTCGCCGACCAGCTGGCCGAGGCCGAGGCGCTGAAGAGGGTCGACCCCGAGATGGCCGCCGAGCTGCGCAGCCAGCAACGGGAGCTCACCGCCAAGCTGCAGGCCATCATCGACGCCGCGGAGACCAAGAAGGCCATCGAGTTCCTGAAGACCGAGCAGGCCCGGCTCGCCAAGGAGGAGGCCGAGCGCCTGGCCGCCGAGCAGGCCGCCGCCGAAGCGGCTGCTGCCGAAGCGGCCAGCAGCATCGGCGCCCCGTCCGGGAGCCTCGCCACGGTCACCTGCCCGGCCGGCCTCGGCAGCATCACCGTCGACAGCTCGATCGAGAACGCCCTCCAGTCGATGCTCAACGCGGCGTCCGGCGACGGCGTGAACATGTGCGGCGGCGGCTGGCGCAGCCCCGACGAGCAGATCGAGCTGCGCAAGGCGCACTGCGGCACCAGCTACTACGCCATCTACGAGGCGCCGGCGTCCGCCTGCAGCCCGCCGACCGCCCGGCCCGGGACGTCGATGCACGAGCAGGGCCTGGCCATCGACTTCACCTGCAACGGCAACGGCTCGGTCTCCTCGGGCGACGTGTGCTTCAACTGGTTGTCGAACAACGCCGCCAACTACGGCTTCCACAACCTCCCCAGCGAGCCCTGGCACTGGTCCACCAGCGGCGGCTGACACCGGCGTAACGTCTCGCCTCATCGCGCCGCGGTGCGCGGTGGAGCGGACACCGTCCGCGTCAGCTACTCATGAAGGAACCTCGCTCGCTCCCGTACCGGCGTCACGTCGTCGCCGTCCTGGGCGTCGTCGCTGCGGCCGTGCTGCCGTTGCTGCCGACCGAGACCGAGGCCCGGCCCCAACGAGGCGTCGACGATCACCGATCGACCGAGCAGCAACGGCGCGCGGTCCGGGTCCGGCACGGCCAGGTGAAGCTCGAGGTCAACGCCCTCCAGGCCAAGACGTCCGAGCTGAACGCGGCGCTCGCCACCCTCACCAACAACGTCGCCAAGCAGAAGGCGCAGCTGGAGGAGGCCCAACGGGTCGCGGCCGAGGCGCAGAAGGACTTGGCCGAAGCGTCGGCCGCGGTGGTCGAGGCCCAGCAGCGCATCGACGAGCTCGACGCCGCCAGCCGGCGCTTCGTCGTCGATGCCTTCACCAGCCCGCCGACCGAGAGCGCGTTCGACGCCCTCGACGCGCCGTCGTTCGCCGAGGCGACGGTCAAGCGGGCGCTGCTCGACATCTACGCCGACAGCCACTCCGACGTGTTCGACCAGCTGACCGCGGCCCACGAGGACGTCGAGGTCGAGCGGCAGAACAAGGCCTCGATCGCGGCGGAGGCCCAGCAGAAGCAACAAGCCGCCGACGCCGCCCTCGCCCGGGTCCGGGCTGCGCAGGCCCAGCAGCAGGACTTCCTCGACGACGCCGAGGCGGCCCTGGAGCGGAAACTCGCCGAGTCGGCCCAGCTCGCCGACGTCGACCGCCAGCTGTCGGAGAAGATCGCCCGCGAGCAGGCCGAGCTGGCCCGGCGCCTGGCTGCGCAACGGGCCGCGGCCGAGGCCGCCGCCGCTCGCCGGAACGGGTCGGGCAACGGCGGCAGCACCAGTGGTGCGGGCGGCGGGGGTGGCGGAGCCGGGGGCGGATCGTGGGGCCCCGGCACCATCAAGGCCGTGCCCGGCGGGCTGGCCCGGGTCAGCTGCTCGTCCGGCTCGGGCATCACGGTCGCCGGCACGCTCGGGCCTCGACTGCGGCGCCTCCTCGACGCAGCCGCCCGCGTTGGGGTCACCCTCTGTGGCTGGGGCTACCGCAGTGCCCAGCAGCAGATCAACCTGCGGCGGGCCCACTGCGGCGGGTCCAACTACTCGATCTGGCACAAGCCGGCGGGGCTGTGCTCCCCGCCGACCGCCCGCCCCGGCTTCTCGATGCACGAGACCGGGCAGGCCGTCGACTTCTACTGCGACGGCGGGGCGTCCATCGAGTCGCACCGCAACCGCTGCTACAAGTGGCTCGCCCGCAACGCTGCGGGCTTTGGGCTCTACAACCTGCCCAGCGAGCCCTGGCACTGGTCGACCAACGGCCACTGACCGTTCACCTCCATGGCAGGCGATCGCTGAGTTCATTACGATCCGGGGTCGCCATCTGGCCGACGCGGGCATGGGGAGCTCTGATCGGCGGGCTGCTTTGGAGGGTCTCGGAGCGCTGTGATCTCAGGTCGATGGGTGACATGGCTGCGTGTCGTGCTGACGCTGGTCGTGAGCGGGGTGGTGCTGGTGCCGACGATGTCCGGCGCGCTGCCCAACCATCCCAGCCACCCGGCTCAGGAGCACGACCCCGGCGACGGTGACGACTCCGGTCAGAGCGCCGGCGGCCGCATCCCGATCGACATCGAGGTCGACCGGGCCGACGAGGTCGACATCGAGAACGCCTTCAGCTCGGTCAGCGACAACGTCCGGGCCGAGCAGGCCCGCCTCGACGCCGCCGAGGGCGCGGTCCGGCAGGCCGACCTCGCGGTCACCTCCGCCGAGGGCGCGGTCGCCAAGATCCAGGGTCAGATCGACGAGTTGGTCGGCCGGTCCGATTCGGTCGTCGTCCGCACGTTCGTCAACCCGCCCGCCGAGCGGGCCGTCGAGGCGCTCACCGCCGACTCGGTCGAGGCCAGCACCGTCAAGGAGGCGCTCCTGCAGATGCAGGCCGACGCCGACGCCGCCGTGCTCGACGAGCTGCACGGGCTGGAGTCGAAGCTGGAGAAGCAGCGGGAGAAGGTCGAGCAGAAGCGCAAGTCGGCCGCCAAGCGCCGCGAGGACGCCGAGGCGGCCCTCGCCGACCTGGAGGACGCGGCGTCGCAGCAGATCACGTTCGCCCGGGAGATCGAGAAGCGCCTGGAGCGCAACCTCACCGAGATCGAGATGCTCAAGGAGACCGACCCGGAGCTGGCGGCCCAGCTCCAGAAGCAGGTCGACACGCTGGCGGCCCAGCTGACCGACGCGCGGGAGCGGCTGGAGCGGGACGACCGGCTCAAGGAGCTGGACATCGACCCGCCGACGGTCGAGGGGCCGAGCCAGATCGACATCGACGCCATCGAAGGCAGCATCCTCACCGTGAGCTGCCCGTCGGGCGGCTCGATCCGGGTGCACAAGTCGATCGCCGACTCGGTGCGGGACATGCTGAACCTGGCCTACCAGCAGGGCCTGAAGCTGTGCGGCAACGGCTATCGCAGCATCTCGGCCCAGATCGCCCTGCGGCGGGCGCACTGCCCCGACGTGTGGTCGTCGCCGGCCTCGGCCTGCTCACCGCCGACGGCGCCTCCCGGCTCGTCGATGCACGAGAAGGGCCTGGCCATCGACTTCACGTGCGGCAGCTACGGCTCGGTCGGCCGGGGCGACCCGTGCTTCGTCTTCCTGGCGAACAACGCCTCGAAGTTCGGGCTGCACAACCTGCCGTCCGAGCCCTGGCACTGGTCGACGGACGCCACGTAGCTGTTGGGCTGTCACTCCCGGATGACTGCCGGCGAGTGGCGGAAGAACTGCTCGACGTCCTGCTCGTAGCGGTAGGCCTCGGGGTCGCCGACTGTGCTGCGGAGCCGCTGGGACTGGGCGAAGGACTCGACCGTGCCGGCGGTGGTGTAGTCGTAGGTGAAGCCGGCCCGGACCAGGCGGCGGTTGTCGACGCCTCGACCGTAGGTGAGGAGCTCGACCAGCTCGGGTGGGAGGTCGATGCCGAGGCGGCTGAGGCCGCCGGTCACCAGCCCGGTGCCGACCGGCGGGAGGTAGGCGCGGCGCTTGCCGCAGATGGTCGCGATCTCGCTCCAGGGCAGCAGGCCGTCGCCGGCGACGTTGAAGATGCCGGTCAGGCCGCTCTCCAGGACGTAGAGCAGGGCCCGGATGACGTCGTCCTCGTGGACGAACTGGAGGCGGGGGTCGAAGCCGAACACCGCCGGCGCCACCGGCAGCTGGAGGGCCTTGGCGATCGGCGTGACGATGTCGGGGCCGAGCACGTTGGAGAACCGCAGCATGCAGACGTCGACGTGGGGGTTGTCGACGGCGTAGTCCCGGACGTAGGACTCGACCTCGACCAGCGAGCGTTCGACCCGGTGGCGGGGCGGGCGGCTCCGGGGCGTGTCCTCGGCGAACCAGACCGGGTCGCGGTGGGTGCAGCCGTAGACGAGCGTCGACGACTTCACGAGCACGGTCTTCACCTCGGCGCCGGGCTGGCCGGCCGCGGCGAAGAGGTTCATGGTGCCGATGACGTTGATCTCGTGGACCTGGCGGGCCGGCATCTGGGTCGAGTCGACCACCAGGAACGTGTGGACGATGGTGTCGACCTTCGTCGCCCGGACGATGCGGGAGAGGATCGAGTAGCTGGGGTCGCTGCGGACGTACTCGGTGCGCTCGAGGGCGACCGTGGGCTCGCGGGCGTCGAGCCCGATGATGACGTCGACATCGGGGTCCAGTTCCAGGGCCTGGGCCATGCGGCCGCCCCAGAAGCTGCCGAGCCCGGTGATCAGGACACGTCGTCCCATCAGCGGGTCCTCACCCGGTCCAGACGCTGGTGCGTTGGCGGAGCATGTCGTGGAGGGCGTCCTGGATCTGCTGGCGGATGGCCTCGGAGGTGTCCATGATGCGGCTGCGGGAGTAGCGGGGCTGGTCGGGCGGCTCGTCGAACGTGACCGGTGGCAGGACCCGCAGCTTGAACTTGGCGGGGAAGTAGGTGACCGCGCCGAGCGGGCCGAGCAGCAGCATGTTGGCGGTGATGGGGAAGTAGGGCATGCCGGTGAGCTTGGCGAGGAGGTTCGACCGGTAGACGATCGGCATCGACTCCTCGGCGCCGACCACGGCGATGGGGACGATGGGGACGCCGGCCCGCATGGCGATCTGGACGAAGCCGCCCCGGCCGAAGCGGCGCAGCTTGTAGCGCTCCTGGTAGAGCTTGCCGGGGCCCTTGGAGCCCTCCGGGAAGGTCAGGACCAGCTGGCCCTGCTCCCGCAGCAGGCGGTAGGCGTTGTCGGGGTGGGCCTGGACCCCGCCGAGGCGCTGCCAGTAGACGTTGACGACCGGGAGCTTCTTGAACATCTCGTCGGCCAGGCCGTAGAGCGGGCGGCCGAGCTCGGTCTCGATGCCGTGCATGATGGTCGGGGCGTCCGAGGGGATGGCGCCGGCGTGGTTGGCGACCAGCAGCGCGCCGCCCGCCTTGGGGATGTGCTCGAGGCCCTCCCACTCGGCCCGGAACCAGTGCTGGTAGATGGGGTCGTAGACGGTACGCAGCAGCTGCCGGAGGCTCTCCGACCGCCCCCACTCGTCCACATCCCCCCGCCGGAGCGGATCGCTCAACGGCTCATGGTCGTCGCCCGGTTCCGGGTCCGGCCGGGCCACGGCCCTCAGCTTCGAGCGCACCTTCCCCTTGGGGTTCCCCTTCGGGGTCTGCTGGCTGTTCACCTCCCGGGCCATACCAGCGCAGGCTACTCACGCCGCTCCCCCGGGGTGCTGGACCGAAAAGTGCACGTCCATTACCGGCTGTCGTCCGCCGTCCTAGGTTGCGGCCTGTCAGGCGGGGAGCCGGGAACGAAAGGCGGACCGACGGTGGGGACATCTCTTCGGCGCTGGGGCGCGGTGGCGGTGATGGTGGCGCTCGTGGCCGGGGTCGCGGGGTGCTCGGGGACCTCGCGCAGCGAGGACGCGTTCTGCGGGGAGCTGCGGAAGTCGGCCGCGGCACTCGATGCCCAGACCGCCGGCGCGGGCGACGACCTCGGCAGCCAGGCGGCGATGATCCTCGAGAACCTCAGCGACTTCAACGCGATGCTCCATCGGCTCGACGACCGGGCCCCGGACGAGATCCGCTCCGACATGCGCCTGGTGGTCGAGGCCTGGGACGAGCAGGCCGAGGCGATGGAGGACGCGGCCGACAACCCGCTCGGGGCGCTGAGCGGTGCCCTGACCAACGGCATCATGGCCGCGTCGTCGATGGAGGCGGTCGACCGCTATGCCAAGGACCACTGCGGCCGGGTGATCTTCGGCGGCCTGCTGTCCGACGGCAGCGGCGGGGGCGGCGGCTCCGGGGATGGCGGCCGCGAGGTGAGCGCCGCCTGTCCGGACACGCCCGGTTCGACCCCGGTGCTGGCCAGCGACACGACGTTCAGCGCGTTCACGTCGACGCTCGACGGGTTGAAGGACATCGGCAAGGACGTGAAGCGCCAGGTCAAGAAGCTGGAGGAGGCGTTCGACGACCTGTCGCCCGAGCCGCTGTACGCGCTCGAGGCCCTCGGACGGCTGGCGTTCGACGGCGGGTCGTCGGCGGGCGCGGGTGGTCTCGCCGCCCTCGACACCGCGATCGAGGCCCGCTGCGGGCGGGCCGCGTTCGGGCCTGCGCTCGAGAACCTGCAACCCGCCCGACCCCAGCGTTCCGGGGATCGGGTGCTGGTCGGCAGCAGCATGTACGGCACGCCGTGCGCCGGCGGCGGCGGGATGCTGTCCAGCGGCATCGAGCCGGCGGCGCCGTTCTCCCAGCTCTTCTACTGCCCCGACGCGTTCGTGGTCGTCGACCTGGAGGACGGGACCCCCAGGTGGTTCGACGTGTCCCAGGAGGCGGCCGGCACGATCGTCGACGCCGGCGACCGGGCCGTGTGGCTGCAGCGGACCGAGAAGCCCGCCAGCGGTGTCAACCCCGTCCTGACGTCGGTGACCCTGCACATCCAGCCGCTAGACGGCGACGACCCGTTCACCGTGCCGATCGTCAAGGACAACCCGAAGCCGATGGCCGACGTGCGCGACGACGTGGTGCTGGCATGGCGGGGTCGGATCGTGACGCTGGAGGAGCACCTGGACGAGTCCGGCTCCGACCTGGTGGTGCGGGACGGTCACGGCAAGGAGCTCGCTCGCTTCGACCTGGAGCGGGAGGGCCTGTGCGGCGACTGCGTCCAGCCGGCGTCCAGCGGGGTGAGCGACCAGCAGGTGGCGGAGGGGTTGCTCATGCTGAGCTCGGGGCGGCCGTCCGTGGCGCTCGACATCCAGGCGGCCAAGCTGGTCCGCTTCGACACCGACGACCTGGACTTCGTCCGCAACGAGGTGTGCTGGGACCGGGGGTTCCTCTACGACTTCGAGCCGGCCGGTGACGCGATCGGGGTCCGGCTGTTCTCCGGGGCGCCGGGGGTCAAGGTGGGGGGCCGAGTCCGATGGGCGTACTCCAACGACGTGCAGCTCGACGTGGGGGTGCCCCGGGCCGGGGTCGTCGTCGTGCACCCGCTGGACGGGGGTCTGCAGGGCCGCGGCACCGACGGGCGGGTGCTGTGGACCATCGGCTCCGACGTGGCCGCCAACTGGGAGGTCATCGGGGGGTGGGTGCGGATCCTCAACCGGTCCGACCAGGCCGTCATCGTCGACCCGACGACCGGGAAGGAGGCGACGGGCCTCTCGTCCGACGTCACCGATGCCCTCGCCGCCCTGGCCCAGAACACCCGCCCGGACGGCGACGAGACCAAGGCCTCGGCGTGGATGCACGACTCCGGCACCGGCAAGTTGACGATCGCCGCCGGCGAGGAGATGTGGCAGGTCCCGTTGTCCGAGATCTGCCCTTGACTGTCACTCCCCGTACCGACCGCCGCGGCCCCCACCCCTCAGCGGCGACAGTTGAGGGAACCCCGCCCTTAACTGTCACTCCCCGTACCGATCGCCCCGGTCCCCACCCCTCAGCGGGGACAGTTGAGGGAACCCCGCCCTTAACTGTCACTCCCTCTGAGGATGATGGGGGCCATGGAAGAAGCGGTGTCGTTGCGGTTCGTGTCGGTGGCTCGGGTGCTGGCCGGGGAGGCCCGGGCCGAGGGGTTGCGGGCACCGGTGTTCCGGAGCCCGCCGCGGCTGGTGGGGGTGGGGCGGTCGATCAGCCGGCGCCGGGACGGGAGCTGCACGGTGTCGGTGGCGCTCCGGGGCCGACCGTGGGCCGCGGTGCTGGCGGACATGGTCGAGGGCGTCGTCGTGGCCAACCGGCTGCGAGGCGTCGACGCCGATCGATGCCGGGCGAGGCTGTGGGCCCGCCTGGGTGAGGAGGCGGTGCAAGCTGCGTGAGCCCGTCGCAGAACCATGAGAAACCGTCCCATCTGACGCGTAGCCTTCGTGGTGTGCGCACGACGCGGCTGCTGCTGGACAAGCTGCTGGTCAACGGGGAGGAGGTGTCCACCAGCTATGCCGACGTGTTCGTCGTCATCCGCGACGGCGCCATGACCCCCGGCCCCAACGACTGGGAGGTCACCGCCCGGAGCGACGACGGCGTCGCGCTCGAGCCGGGCGAGCACGTCCTGCAGCTCGAGGGCATCGACGGCGCCACCTTCACGGGCCGTGCGCTCCTGCGCTTCAGCGACGGCAGCCGCCTCCTGTTCCGCGGCGACGGCCACTTAGCCGGCTTCGTCGGCTGACCCCCCTGGCCGACGTAACCTCCACACCCACGCCCGGGTGGCGGAACTGGCAGACGCAGAGGGCTTAAACCTCTCTGGCCTCACGGCCGTGCGGGTTCGACCCCCGCCCCGGGCACGATTCCTCGCCGCTTCTTTGAAGGCGACATCTCAACACCGGTCAGCCACGGGCGAGCTCGGCCAGCGTGTCGAACGTGATCGGGTGGACGAGCGCATCCGCGTGGCGATGCGCCAGCCGCCACTGGGAGCTCTCACGGCGGAACACCAGGGTCACTCGCAGCGACCAGTCCTGAGCGGGGTAGTCCCCGACGACACCGTGTTGGTGCTCGACGACCACGAGAACCGCGAGGTCGCCCGAGGCGTAGGTCTGCACGACCTCGAGTGTGGCGTCACCAGACTTGAAGAAGCTCTCCATCTCGGCGATGCGCGCCTCCGAGCCGTCGAACCCGTGGACGGTGCCCCCGCCGGTTGGCCCCATGAGGGTGTAGTCGTCCGCGTGGTTCATCGAAGCGACGTATCGGCGCATGTCTCCCTGGATGAACGCGACGGTGGCGTCGGATACGAGATCGACGAGCTCATTGAGCTGCGCCTCGGTCACGCCGTCTTCGCCCATGGTCCTGCTCCTCTTCATGAAGGCCGAATGCCGCCTGGATCAGGCAGATCTTGACGTAGGTCGGATCTGGTTTCACCCCCTGAGGGGTTTCACGGCCGTTATATGGACAATCGCCAAGATTTATATTGACGACTGTCAACTTCGTCCGTATGGTGGCTCTCACTAGCGATGCGCACTCAGGGGGCCGGTTCGTCGTGGGGTCGGTCGGGAGTGGTGGGGGCGCCTGAATGGGGGGTTGTCCATGGCTGACATGGATCGTCGGAAGTTCCTGTCCGGGACCGCGGCCGCAACCGCCGGCGCCGCGGCTGTCCTGTCGTCGCCGGTCGGCGGGCTCCTGAAGCCGAAGGCTGCGGGCGCCGCCGAGCGGGCGTTCGACCCGAACTACAGCGGCAAGCGCCACATCGCCATCCTCGGTGGCGGCTGCGGCGGGCTCAGCGCCGCTCACGAGCTGGTGGAGCGGGGCTTCACAGTCGACGTGTACGAGCGCTACCCGGTCGCCGGCGGCAAGTGCCGGTCGATCGGGGTGCCCAACTCGGGCACGGGCGGACGTCCCGACCTGCCGGGGGAGCACGGGTTCCGCTTCTTCCCCGGCTACTACAAGCACATCACCGACACGATGGCCCGCACGCCGTACGGGTCGAACCGCAACGGTGTGAAGGACAACCTGGCAGTCGGGGAGCAGGTGCGGTTCTCCCGCGACAACGCGTGGGACATGATCCTGCCGTACCACCACCTGAACTCGGCGAACCCGGCCGACTTCATCAACGCCTTCGTCGGCTTCATCGGGATCATCCCGGGCCTGGGGCTGAACGAGACGATCTACTTCGCCACCCGGCTGCTCGAGTTCGCCACGTCGTGCGACGCCCGCCGCGACAAGCAGTACGACAAGAAGACCTGGTGGGACTTCGTCAAGGCCGACCGCTACGGCCCGCTCTACCAGAGCTTCCTGGCGAAGGCCCTGACCCGGAACCTGGTCGCCGCCGATTCGCAGCGGGCCAGCACCCGCACCATCGGCCTGCAGGCGACCCGCATCCTCATCGCCAACATCATCTTCTCGATGTACGACGACGCCAGCCGGGTGCTCAACGGTCCGACCACCGACGTGTGGATCGACCCGTGGCTCTCCTACCTCAGGGGCAAGGGCATCAACTGGGTCCCCAACACCAACGTCGAGGCGCTGCAGGTCACCAACGGGGAGATCTCAGGCGTGACGGTCAGCACGAACGGTCAGCAGCGCACCGTCACGGCCGACATGTACGTCCTGGCGGTGCCGGTCGAGCGGGCCCGTGAGCTGCTCGACGCCCCGCTGCGGGCGATCGACCCGGGCTTCAAGGAGCTCGACAGCTTCCTGGCCGACTGGATGACCGGCGCGCAGTTCTTCCTGAAGACGCAGATGCCCATCAACAAGGGTCACATCAGCTACGTCGACTCGCCGTGGGCGATCACCGGTGTCTCCCAGGGCCAGTTCTGGACGAAGGACCTGTCGAGCTACGGCAACGGCACGGTGAAGGACATCCTGTCGGCCGACGTCTCCAACTGGGACGCCCCCGGGATCCTGTACAACAAGCCGGCCCGCCAGTGCACCAAGGAGCAGATCCTCAACGAGGTGTGGGCGCAGATGAAGGTGTCCCTGGACGAGGACTTCATCTTCCTCCAGGACTCCGACGTCGTCGCTCGGCAGCTGGACCCGGCCATCAAGTTCGGGCCCGACGGCACGCCGATCGACAACGCCGAGCCGCTGCTGGTCCCCACCGCGAACCTGTTCGGTGTGCGGCCCGCCGCCAAGACCAAGGTGCCCAACCTGTTCCTGGCGTCGGACTACGTGAAGACCACCACCGACCTGCCGACTATGGAAGGCGCCAACGAGGCCGCCCGTCGGGCGGTCAACGGCATCCTCGACCTGACCGGGTCGACTGCCGCCCGGGCGCAGCTCTTCACGTTCGAGGAGCCCGGGGTCTTCGCCTGGAACAAGTCCGTGGACGCCTTCCGCTACGCCTTCGGCCTTCCCCACGAGCTCGCCGACCTCTCGTGAGCTGCTTGTTGTCGACGCTCGCCGGGCGGTGCGCTGACGCTCACAACCCAGCGCCCACTTCCCCCCAGCAGGACGTCGGCGACTCGGCGGCGCACCGGTACACGTCCTCCGTCACCGGTGCGCCGCCGAACACCACTCGAGCTCCTCGATTCGTGAGAGGTGGACGATGACGGACAGTAAGTCGGTGGACGTGGTCGTGGTCGGGGCGCGCTGCGCAGGCTCCGCGGCGGCGACAGCGTTCGCCCGGGCAGGCCGGCGCGTCGTCGCGGTGGATGCGGCTCGGTTCCCGTCCTCGACGATCTCCACCCACCTCCTGTGGGCGGGCGGGGTCGCCGAGCTCGAACGCATGGGCGCCCGGCAGCTGGTCGAGGAGTGCGACGCGCCCCGCCTCCCGGTCGGCTACGCAGTCGTGCCGGGCGCGCCGGCCGTGTGGGCGACCTACACGCCCGTGGACGGCATCGACTACGGGCTCTGCGTGCGACGCAAGACCTTCGACGCCGCGCTGGTGGCCACAGCGGAGGCGGCCGGCGCAGAGGTCCGCCAGCAGGCCCGGGTCGAGGACCTCCTATGGGAGGACAGGCGGGTGGTGGGCGTGATCGCCCGCAACCGGGGTGGTGCCCCCTACGAGCTACGGGCCCGGCTGGTCGTGGGCGCCGACGGGCGGCGCTCGACCGTCGCGCGGCTCGTCGGCGCCCGCCAGCCCCACACATGGAACGCCAACGAGCGGGCCTGCTTCTACGCCTACTACACCGACCCCCACGACGACTGGCGGTCGATCGCCGCCCAGTGGCGCGACGGCGCCGACCTGGGGACTGCGTTCCCCTGCGACGGCGGCCTGACCCTGGTGCTGCTGATGCCTCCCCTGGCCCGGGCGCCCTGGTTCGACGCCGACCGGGAGGGCGCCTTCGACCGCACGGTCGCTGCCATCCCCGGCCTGGCCGAGCGGCTGGCGGGCTGCAGCCGCGTGAGCCGGATCGTCGGCGGGACCGACCTGACCTCGTACTTCCGGCACTCCACCGGCCCTGGCTGGGCGCTCGCCGGCGACGCAGGGCACTTCAAGGATCCCATCACCGCCCAGGGGATACGCGACGCCCTGCGCTTCGGTCGCCTGCTCGGCGAGCACACCGCGGCGATGCTCGACTACCCGACCCAGCTCGACCAGATCCTCGCCAACTGGGAGGAGCAGCGGGACCACGAGTGCTGGGAGACCTACGACTGGACCAACTACGTCGCCCGGGCCGAGCCTGTCGGCCCCGCCGACGTCGCCTTGTACAACTACTTCGCCCAGCCGGCCAACGCGCACAAGCTGCTCGACCTGCACTCCCGCATCCTGCGACCCAGGGACGTCCTTCCCGACCTCCTCGCGGGCTGACGGGCTGACGGGGTGACGGGGTGACGCCGCCGGTGGCCCCGGCCGGCTAGCGGCCCCGGCGCCGTCCCTTCGACCGGTGCGCCGCGATGGCGGCGGCTGCTTCGCCCACAGCGAGGGCGAGGCCGGTGGCATCGTCCACCAGCTGCTCGCGGGTGACCGCGATGTGCCCCTCCAGCCATTCCAGCACCAGCTCGCTCATCCCGCCGACGAGCATTGCGGCGCCCATGCGACCGACCTGCTCCCCGGTCGGCGGGCGGCCCCAACGCTCGGTGGCGATCCTCTCGATGGACGTGACCAGCGCGTGACCGGCCGACTTGCGCCGGCGGTTGAGGGCCTCGCTGCCCAACGCCTCGACATACAGGATCCGGGCCCGGCGCCGGTCGTCGTCGACGAACCCGACGATCGCCTCGACCGCGGCGCGCACCTGGGCACGGGGCTCGTCCTCGGCTGCCCGCTGCGACTGCTCGACCGCGGCCGCCAGCTCGTCGATGACCCGGTCGTATGCCGCGACCACGAGCGCGTCGAGGTGATCGAAGCTCTCGTAGAAGTAGCGCGGGTTGAGTCGGGCCCGCTGGCACACCGCCCGAACTGTCGTGCCCGCCCAACCCTCGGTGCCAAGCAGGTCGAACGCCGCATCGAGCAACAGGACACGGCGCTCGGCGCGGCGGGCCTCGGTCGGCAGGCCCACCCAGCGGACGTCGCGGCGGGCGGTGGCTCGAGTCGACAACACCTGCGACCCTAGCGGAGTCCTGGCAACACCCGTTTCCAAAACCTATGCTGGCTGGCGACAGCCGTTACCAAGGGGGGTCGCTCGTGCCGCACGAGTTCCTGTCCGACGACTGGTTCGCCGCAGTCGAGGCACTCGGACCGCCTCCGACGGTGCCGGGCCCGGATGCGGCGCCGATCAACATCGTGGTGACCAGGACCGATGGCGACAACGTCGAGGTACACCTGGCCGGCGGCACCCTTGCCCGCGGTCTGGCCGACGCACCGTCGGCCACAGTCACCACGACCTACGAGGTCGCCAAGGCCGTGTTCCTCAAGGGGAACCAGCAAGCCGCCATGCAGGCGTTCATCGCCGGCCAGGTCAGGGTGGAGGGCGACATGACCAAGCTGGTGGCGATGGGCACCGCGACCCCGACCGCCGACCAGCAGGCGTACGCGAGGTCCATCCTCGAGCTGACCCAGCCCTGACCCGCCCCTGATGGGTCTCCGGTCAGCCTTTGGCGAGGACGAGCTCCGCCAGGCGCAGTTCGACGGAGCGGAGGAGGAATGCTCGTTCGCGGTCGTACTCGTCGTAGACCTCTTCATCGGTTCCACTGCCGACGAACCTGGTGGTCTTGCCGTCGACCTTGTAGCGGTTGGTCCACCCGTCCTTGTATGACTGGCGGGGCCAGTGGCTGGTGAGCTCGAACGCGATGCGCTCGAGACGGCAGTTCAGGGTGCCGTTGTCGTCGAAGCACTCCCCGGCGGCGGTCGGGAGGCGTTCGTCGCCGTCGGTGTGGAAGTTGGCGCTCACGACCCCCTGCGTGCCCGCCGCGATGGTCGTGATGTCGACATGGGCCGGTTCTGAGCCCCTCTCGTCGGGGAGACCGAGGCCGGCCTTGGGGATGTCGAGCTCGAAGCTGCAGGTGGAGTCGACCGCGGTCATGTGGCCGCCGAGGCTCCCGAAGAGGCCGATCACGTCGATGTCCTGGTCGCCGGAGCGCCGCTTGGCCACGCGAGCCTGGGGGAGGACCGACCTGATCTCGTCGTCGCTCAGCAGGTCACAGGCCGGCGGCCAGGCGTCCTCCTCGTAGAAGCCCGACCCGTCGACCGGCCGGTCCCAATCGATCGTGGGTCCGGCGTCGGGCTCGCCTGCCTCGATCACCAGCGGCTCGTCGGGCATCGTCTCGTCGACCTTGTCCGGATCGGGCCAGCTGCAGGCGCCGGACACCCCGCACGCCAGGGCCAGCAACCCGCCGGCCATCACCGACCGCCGATCGGACCCGCCAACCCCCAACCCCAGCACCACGACGAACCTACCAACCCACGCGACAACGGTGGGGCTCACCAGCCGGAGAGGTTGTCCCGGTAGTCGTGGGGATCGTTGGGGTCCGAGCCGATGGGATAGACGGGGCGGATCAGGCGGCGCTGGTCGATCGGCACCCGGCGGACCCGCGCGGTGGACTGGGGGCAGTCGAACGCTTCGGCGAAGGCGGGGTGGAGACAGTACATGTCGTCGGCGCCCAGGTGCAGGCTGCCGACCCGGGTGTACTCGAACTCGCCGACCACGTAGCGGCTGGTGCTCTTGGTGTCGACGACCCGGCCGAGCGACCCGATCTCGATCAGCGTGCGCAGGAACTGGCGGAACTCCAGCCCGGTCTCCTTGCGGATGCCCGATTGGTTGTAGACGCGGTGGATGTCGCCTTCGCTGGCGACGAGGTCGACGTTGGGCAGCGCCCGTTCGCAGCACAGCGTCGCCCAGGGGTGCACGCTGGAGAATGCGGCGAGGATGTCGCGCACCACCTCGGCCAGCCCGCGGCGGACGCCCTCGATGACGGCGATGGGACGGACCGGTACCGCGCCGGCCTCGTGGTCCGCCTGCGCCTCCCACACGTGGTTCAGGATGGTGATGAGGTGTCGGGGCAGCAGCTGGGTGTGGCGGACGAGGTAGGCGACCGTGTCCTCGACGCCGCCGTAGCCGTTCGTGAGCCGCTCGGGCAGCACCCGGCCGATGAGGGTCCGCGCCTCGTCGTAGTCGAGCGCCTCGGGTGTTGCGTGCGGCCCGTTGCCGTTGCCGTTGCCGTCGTCTTCGTCGTCGAGCAGGTCGGAGAGGTAGAGCCGGCAGAAGATGTGCAAGCGGTTGCCGACGAGGGTGAGGAGCTCACGGGCGCTCCAGTGGGCGATGACCCGCCGGTGGAAGTCCTTGATCGGGTTCGCCGAAACCTTCTCCAGCACGGTCCACATCTCGGCGGGGAACGCGAAGCGGACGTCGAACGCCCGGTCGGGATGGGTGCCGTCTCCGCCGACGAAGCGGAAGAGGCCCTCGAAAGCCACGCGCTCGGCCTGTTGGTAGTCGGTGGTGGGCAGATCGCCGACGTAGTGCTCCAGCGAGTCGACGATCAGCACGTAGCGGTGGGCGCTGGCGGCGAGGATCCTCGTGCCGGCGTCGATCGCCTCGACGACCGACCAGCCGTTCCCGGACACCGAGTTGAGCAGGTCGCCTACGCCGCCCACGGCGTCAGCCGCCTTCAGCACCTGCTTCAGGCGGCGGAGGTAGGCGGAGACCGCGGCCTGGGGGTCGGCCGGAACGTTGC
>Ga0075431_100000052_pt1 | contig 63044 bp, 54 predicted proteins | sample RhiMetdeltSRZDD5_FD_75297 | JGI IMG/M metagenome (GOLD analysis project Ga0075431, IMG submission 75297) | Populus rhizosphere microbial communities from Tennessee, USA - Rhizosphere MetaG P. deltoides SRZDD5 | ecosystem: Host-associated > Plants > Roots > Rhizosphere > Soil | place: USA... | reverse complement strand
TCGAGTCCGCCGGTGAAGCGGACGTCCTCGTCGTTGACGTACACGTTGATGAACCGGCGGAGCCCGGACTCGTCGACGAGTCGCTCCTTGACGCCGGGGTTGTTGGCTTCGACGTCGTCGATGAGCTGGGCGAGCGTGCCACCCTGCGCGGTGACGGCCTTCTCGCCGCCGGTGTAGGTGCGCAGGATCGTCGGGACCCGGACCTCGATCGCCATCACATCTCCATGTCTGTGTCTGTCAGGTTGCTCGGCCGTACGAAGTAGTCAACCGACGCGTCGTGGGTCGTCATTCCGCCTCCGCATACGACGAGACCACAGTCACGTCCTCCTCGGTGACCTCGCCGTCGACGATGCGGTAGGACCGGAACTCGACCGGGCCGGCCTCGTGTGCCCCGTCGGCGGTCGACACGAGCACGTAGTGGGCACCGGGCTCCTGGGCGAGGCCGATGTCGGTCCGCGAGGGGTACGCCTCGGTCGCGGTGTGCGAGTGGTAGATGACCACCGGCTCCTCTTCGCGGTCGTCCATGTCCTGGTAGAGCCGGAGCAGATCGACCGAGTCGAACTCGTAGAACGTCGGCGACTGAGCGGCGTTGCGCATCGGGACGAACCGGGCGGGCCGACTCGAGCCGGCGGCCCCGGCCACGACGCCGCACGCCTCGTCGGGATGGTCCCGCCGGGCGTGCGCCACGATCGCGTCGCGGATCTCCGCCTCGATGGTGAGCACGCTTCGAGGGTAGAGGCGCAGCCTGGTCCGGTCGTACCGTCCGGATGCTGAGACCGATCCGGGGCCGTCCGGAGGTGGATCCCGATCGCCAGATGACCTTCGGCCCTGCCCGGTCGCGACGATCCATGTTGCGTTACGGACAAAGGCCAGATCTCTCGAGTGATTCCGCCAGCGCCGTTCGACTTGGTGGCGCCAGTTGCGCACCGGCCCGCAGGTGAAGTGGCCGGGCGTCCGCAGCCGTGGCGTCGTGGAACCAACGGACAAGAAGGTGAGTGCGGTGAGCTTTTCCGTCACGTCGTGGAACGTCGAGCATTTCGGCTCCGCGAGAAATGGGGAGAGCAGTGCTCGGGTTCAGACACGAATCGACGACGTCTTCGACCTGCTCGACACCGCGGGCGTCAGGTCGGACGTCTTCGCGATCTATGAGGTCGAGGGCGCCTTGGTCTTCGACCAGGTGAAGCAGCGGTTCCCCGACTACACCTGGACGATCACCGAGGGAGCCGCCACCCAGGAGATCCTGGTCGGCACCAAAGCCCAAGCGTTCGTGACCCACCGGCCCGAGTTCTCTCGTGGTTTCACGGGCACACTCCGACCGGGCCTTCTGGTGACCGTCACCGACGGGGGTAAGGACTATCCCATCCTGTTCCTCCACCTGAAGGCCGCGGACGAGCCGATCGACTTCGGCGTCCGCGTGTACCAGCACGAAAAGGCCCGCAATCTGCGCAAGGCGCTCGACAAATCGACCGCTAACAATCAGCCGGCCAACTTCATCGTCGCCGGCGATCTCAACAACGTCGGAATGTACCTCACGTTCTCCAACGAGGGGATTTCCCTCGATGAGGAGGAGAGTCGGATCAAGGGGATGTACGAATCCCGGTACGACCTGATGCGGCGGCTCCCCAAGTCCGCAGACGCAACCTTCTGGAACGGCCCGGGCAGTTCCGACCCTCCCTCCGACCTCGACCATGTCCTCGCCGCGTCTCAGATCTCCTTCCAGAAGGACCGGAACGACGCCGAGGTCAGGGTCATCGGCTGGCCGGACGAGCCGACGGACGCGGCGAAGCAGGCGTGGATCACCAAGTACTCAGACCATGCCCTGATCCGGTTCACCGTCACCGGCGTCAACTGACACTCATCCGAGCCAGCCGCGGGCGACGTAGCGATCGTCCTCGATCGGGCGTCCCCACAGCCCCGGATCGGCGAGATGCTCCATCTCGATCCGCTCGCAATGCGGCTCGAGCAGCGCCTGTGTCCGGTCCGACGTCAGACCGGCGCCGGTCGACCACTCGCCCTCGACGAAGACGAACCGGCCGCCAGGACGCAGCAACGACACCCACTGCGCCACCGCACCGGCCGGATCCGGCAGCGCCCAGAGCACGTGCCGCAGCAAGACGACGTCGAGCGTGCCCGGGATGATCGGCGGCCGGGCGGCGTCGCCGACGACGTAGCGCACGTGCAGTCCGGCCGCCTCCGCCTTGGATCTCGCCCGGTCGATCATCGCGGCGGCGAAGTCGACACCAGTGACATGATGGCCGGCGGCTGCCGCGAGCAACGCCAGCGAGCCCGTGCCGCAGCCGAGACTCGCCACCGACGCCGGCGGTTCCGGCAGCCACTGCGCGAGGCGCTGCCGCCAGGCCTCACGTACGCCGGGATCGGCCAGCCCATGGTCCGGCGCCGAGTCATACGTCGCTGCGACAGCACTCCAGTACGCCGCGTCGCCGGGCTCGGCGTCAGTCGATCGCATGGACGAGCGTCTCTTGGACGTACCCGAGCCAGTCGTAGATGTCGTGGACGTAGGTCTCCGGGTCGTCCTCCGGCAGCCTGGTCCACCGTTGCTCGTCGTCTTGCTCGATGCCCAAGCGGGTGGCCAGTGCCAGACGGATGTCGGTCAGCGCCCGCAGCCAGGCCTGGACCCCGTCCGCGTCGAGCTCCACTTCGACCTGCGGCTCGGCCGGCGCCTCGACATCGCCTTCGGCGTCGGCGGCGATCGGCTCGCTCATGCCACCCGCGATCAGGCTCTCGATCAGGATCTGCGCGTTGCGTGACTTGGCCTCACGCAGGCCGCGCTCGGTGAAGCGACGGAAGTCGGCGGCGCCCTCCTCGTCGTCGCGATAGGCGTCGGGCAACAACCGCCGGAGCACCGGGTCGTCCGGCGGCTGCGTCGAGCCGTCGATGTCGACCAGGCCGGCCAACGGGTCGTCCGACTCCGCGGCGCCGGAATCACTGCCGAGCAGTTCGGCGACCTGCGCGGCCAGATTGGCGATCAACCGCGCCTCGGGCTGCTCGAACTCCGCATGCGCACCACCCCGGCGGCGTCCCCGAAACCGCTTCACGCGTCCGCCTTCTGCAAGGTCGCCCACAGGCCGTAGCCGTGCATCGCCTCCACGTCGCGCTCCATCTCCTCCCGGGTGCCGGTCGACACGACCGCACGGCCGTCGTTGTGCACCTGCAGCATCAGCTTGTCCGCCTTGGACTTCGGATAGCCGAAGTAGCTGCGGAAGACGTAGCTGACGTACGACATCAGGTTCACCGGATCGTTCCAGACGAGGGTGACCCACGGCTTGTCGAGCTGGACGACCTCGTCGGACTCAGGTCGCTCGAGCTCGGTGGGTTCGACCTCGGTCGGCGTCGGCGCGGCCACCGAAGCATTGTCGCGCAGTGCCCGCTGCCGAGGTGCGCCGCGTCCTACGCTGGGCCTGTGACGTCCACGGCGCTGCTCACGGACCACTACGAGCTGACGATGCTCCAGGCGGCACGGCGCAGTGGGACGGCCGAGCGTCGGACCGTGTTCGAGCTGTTCGCCCGCGCCCTGCCGGACGGCCGCCGCTACGGCGTCGTCGCCGGTGTCGGCCGGGCACTCGACGCGCTCGACGACTTCCGCTTCGACGCCGAGGCGCTCGACCACCTGCGTACGGCGGGCGTCGTCGACGCATCGACACTGGAGTGGCTCGCGTCGTACCGGTTCAGCGGCGACGCATGGGGCTACGCCGAGGGCGAGGCGTACTTCCCCGGCTCTCCCCTGCTCGTCGTCGACGGCACGTTCGCCGAGTGCGTGATTCTCGAGACCGTGCTGCTGAGCATCTACAACCACGACTCGGCGATCGCATCGGCGGCGTCCCGGATGATCCTCGCGGCCGGCGGGCGGCCGTGCATCGAGATGGGCTCGCGGCGTACGCACGAGCGGGCCGCCGTCGCCGCGGCGCGGGCAGCGTACATCGCGGGCTTCGACGCCACGTCGAACCTCGCCGCCGGCCAGGTGCACGGCATCCCGACGGTCGGCACGAGTGCGCATGCGTTCACGCTGCTCTACGACACCGAGCGGGACGCCTTCGCCGCCCAGGTCGACTCCCTCGGCGCCGGCACGACGCTGCTCGTCGACACCTACGACATCGCCGAGGCCGTTCGGGTCGGGGTCGAGGTCGCCGGTCCGGACCTCGGCGCCGTCCGCATCGACTCCGGCGACCTGCCCCATCTGGCTCGGGAGGTACGCCGCGAGCTCGATGCGCTCGGCGCCGGGAACACCCGGATCATCGTCACGAGCGACCTCGACGAGTACGCCCTCGCCGGGCTCGCGGCAGCGCCGGTCGACGGCTATGGGATCGGCACCGCCCTCGTCACCGGCTCGGGGCGCCCGACCTGCGGCTTCGTCTACAAGCTCGTCGCTCGTGGCGAACCCGGCCCCGACGCGCCGTTGACGCCGGTCGCCAAGCTGACCCGCGACAAGCTCAGCGTCGGCGGCCGGAAGTGGGCGACCCGACGACGCGATGCGGACGGCGCGGCCGAGGCGGAGGTGCTCACCATCGGGGCACCGCCGTCCGACGGCGAAGCCGGGCGCGAGTTGCTCGTCCCGCTGGTGCGCAAGGGCGCTCGGGTGCTCGACGAGCCGCTGGCCGCCGCGCGCTATCGACACCGTCGCGCCGTCGACGAGCTGCCCCTCGACGCGCGGCACCTGAGCCGGGGCGATCCCGCGATCCCGACGGAGTACGTCACAGCGGGCGATTCGGATCGCCCGGCGAGTGGCGAATGATCGCCGGAGTAACGTGGCGGCATGGCACGGGCCCTGATAGTCGTGGACGTCCAGAACGACTTCTGTGAGGGCGGCAGCCTCCCGGTCGCCGGCGGTGCCGAGGTCGCCTACGAGATCGGCCAGAAGCTCCGCGAATGGTCGGACACGCCGCCGGACGAGCGGGCCGGACTCGGCGACTACACGGTGGTCGTCGCGACCCAGGACCATCACATCGATCCCGGGGACCACTTCTCCGACGAGCCTGACTTCCTCGACTCGTGGCCGCCGCACTGCGTCGTGGGGACGGCCGGAGCGGCGTTCCATCCCAACCTCGACCCGCAGCCGTTCGACGCCGTGTTCGCCAAGGGCGAGCGCGAGGCGGCCTACTCCGGATTCGAGGGGAAGCACCCCAGACGCCCTGGCAGCGAGGAGCTGCGCCTGGCCGAGTGGCTGCGCCGCCACGACATCGACGAGGTCGACATCTGCGGCCTGACCGCTGACTACTGTGTACGCGAGACGGCGCTGGACGCCGTGAGCGAGGGCTTCAGCACGACCGTGTTGCTGCACCTGACGGCCGCGGTCAACCCGGATCGGCTCCCCTTGACCCTGAAGGCACTCGAGGAGGCCGGGGTCAACCTGGTCGGCGCGCCGATCACGGGCGCTTCAGCCTGAAGACAGCGGCGAGCTCCGGCAGCCCGTCGAGCTGGGCGTCGAGAATCCGCCGGGCGGTCGGCACCGACCCGACGAGCGGATGCACTGCGAGGGCGCGTACGGCGAGGTCACGCGACCCGGATCGGGCCGCCCCGATGGCGGTCCGCTCGACGTCCTTGACGGCTGTCACGAGGCCCTGGGCGTGCATGCTCAGGGGGCCGACGTCGACCGCCGCCGGGCCGTCCGCGTCGACTCGGCACGGCACCTCGACGACTGCGTCGGCGTCCAGAAACGGCAGGCTGCCGCGGTTGCGTACGTTGAGGATCAGCTCAGTCGGCTCGTCGCGCGCGATCGCCCGGAGCAGCGCGAGCGCGACCTGGTCGTAGCCGCCGCCGTCGAGGTCGTCGGAGTCCCGTTCGCCGGCGCCACTGATCTCGCGGCTGTCGGCCATGTAGGATACCTCCCGCTCCTGGCGGGTCCGATCCCACAAGGCGTACGCGGCTGCCGGGTCGTCTCCGTCGGCCACCGCGTCGTAGAACGCCTGCTGCTGCCGGAGCAGGAACTCGCCTCGGGTCTCCGTGGCGGACTGCTCGGCGGCGAGAGCGTCGGTGCGGAAGTACCAGTACCAGAGGTACTCGTTCGGGATCGCGCCGAGCGTCTGCAGCCACTCGGTCCCGAACAGCCGACCCTCCTCGATCCGCTGCAGCCGCTCGGCATCGGCGAGCAGACCCGGCAAGACGTCGTCGCCGTCGACAAGGACCCGGTTGAGCCAGCCGAGATGGTTGAGCCCGGCGTAGTCGAACCGCACCGCAACGCTGGGAGGAGCAGCGACGTCGAGTGCCCGGGCGACGCGGCGGCACAACCCGACCGGCGAGTCGCAGATGCCGACGACACGGTCGCCGAGCACGGCGCTCATCGCCTCGGTCACCATGCCGGCCGGGTTGGTGAAGTTGATCGTCCACGCCTCCGGAGCGACGTCGCGGATGATCGCCGCGATCCGCAATGCCTCGGGCACGGTGCGCAGGCCGTAGCAGACGCCTCCGGCGCCGGTCGTCTCCTGACCGAGGACGCCGGCCGCGATGGCCGAGTGCTCGTCGCAGACGCGGCCCGCGAGACCCGCGACCCGGATCGCCGAGAAGACGAAGTCGGCGCCGCGCAGTGCCTCGGTGAGGTCGGTCGTCACGGTCACTCGCGGCGCCCGGCCCGCCGCTGCCGCCGACTCGACATGCGCCAGCACGGACCGCATCAGGCGCAGCCGCCCGGAGTCGACGTCGTGGAGCACGACCTCGTCGACCCGGGGGCCGTCGCCGTCCTCCTCGCACAAGGCGCGGTAGACCAACGGCACCCGGAAGCCGCCGCCGCCGAGCACGGTCAGCCGAAGGCCACCCGCCGTCATGCGCGGACGACCCGGCAGCCGATGTCGTCGAAGACGGCCACGGTCGGGTCGTCCTCCGGTGCGCGGCAGACCAGGACGTCGATGTCCTCGGCTCCACACACCCGGGCGAGCCCGCTGCCGGGAAACTTGCTGGGATCGGCGAGCAGCACGACCTCGTCGACCGCGAGCAGCATCGCTTGCTTGAGCGGCACCTCTACCGTCGTCGTGTCGAGCACGGTGCCGTCCGGCCGGATGCCGCTCGTGCCGAGGAAGAGCCGCTGGGCGTGGATCTGGCGCAGCGCCTGCTCGGTGAGGAATCCCACCAGCGACCGGTAGTTGCGCCGCACCGCGCCGCCCAGCAGGATCAGCTCGACCGTCTCGTCGTTGGCCAGTTCGTCGTAGACCGCCAGGCTCGACGTGACCACGGTGACCGCGCGGCCGTGCAGGCGGGCGGCGAGGCCGTGGACGGTCGTGCCGATGTCGAGCAGCACGACGTCGCCGTCGTGGACGAGGCCGGCTGCGGCCGCGGCGATGGCGTCCTTGTCGGCATGGTCCCGGGAGGCGACTTGCGCGTAGGACGGCTCGCTGGCCGTGCCGAGCGTGGCGCCCCCGCGTACTCGCTTGATCAGTCCAGATCGCTGCATCCGGCTCAGGTCGCGCCGGACGGTCGCCTCGCTGACGTCGAGCAGCTGGGCGAGCGCCCGCACCTCGATCGGTCCGTCGGCCCGGACGGCGTCCAGGATCCGGTCGTAGCGACGCTGAGCCAGCACGTCGCAGACAGTATCAGTCAATTTCGGACAAGGCTATGCCGACAACGGTCAGTGCGTGCGACTAGAGTTGCGCGTACGCTGGGCTCGAGTTCCGCGTTGGCGTGGGTCCTGACCGGCCAAGACCCACGCTAGGCCAGAACTCGAGCGGAGCACGGACCCCGCGATCACCCGCACCGCTTCAATCGATTCCGATCAACTCTTGCCAGAAGTGAGCGGGATGGAACAGACTCCTCTCCAGGAGGTGAACGGTGACCGAGACCGCCCATGACGGCACCGTCCCCAGCGCGCGCGAGGACTTCGACGTCTTCCTGTGCGGCACGGTGTTCCTCGACATCGTGTTCACCGGCATGCTCACCGCCCCCAGCGGCGGCCACGAGATATGGACCGACGGCATGGGCTCCAGCCCCGGCGGCGCGGCGAACCTCGCGGTCGCGTGCTCCCGGCTCGGCATGCGCACCGCGCTGGCCGCGGCCTTCGGCGGCGACGTCTACGGTGACTTCTGCTGGTCGCTGCTCGAGGACACCGAGGGCATCGACCTGTCCCACTCCCGCCGGTTCGAGGGCTGGCACTCCCCCGTCACCGTGTCGCTGGCCTTCGACGACGACCGGGCGATGGTCACGCACGCGCATCCGGCGCCGGTGCCGCTCGGCGAGCTCGCCGCCAACCCGCCGACCAGCCGGGTCTGCTGCATGGAGGTCGGCTCCGAGCGCCCGGTGTGGCTCGACGACGCGATCGCCGCCGGGAGCCTCGTCTTCGGCGACAGCGGCTGGGATCCGTCCGAGACCTGGGACGTCGGCCGGCTGCGGGAAGAGCTCAAGGGCGTCCACGCGTTCGTGCCCAACGCGATCGAGGCGATGTCCTACACCCGTACGGACACCCCCGGCGAGGCATTGGAGGCCATGCGCGACTGGATCCCGCTGGCCGTCGTCACCACCGGAAGCGGCGGCGCCTTCGCGGCCGACGCGACGTCCGGTGAGACGGCCTGGGCCCCCGGCGTACCCGTCGACGCGCTGGATCCCACGGGCGCCGGCGACGTGTTCCTCGCCGGGCTGATCCACGGCACCCTCAAAGACTGGCCGCTTCAGCAGCGGCTCCGGTTCGCCAACCTCTGTGCCGCGCTGTCCGTACGCGACTTCGGCGGCGCCCTGGCCGCGCCCGGCTGGGGCGAGGTGGCGAACTGGTGGAATGCTGCCCGCACGAGTCCCCGTATGGCCCGGGACTACGCGTTCCTCGACGACGTCATCCCGACCGAGAGTCCACGGGCAGTGTCCCGGGCATCGGCCACGATCGGGTTGCGGCCCTTGCTGCCGCAGGCGCCCGAGCCCTCAGCAGAAAGGAACCCGTGATGATCCAGAGGCGCTCCATCATCGGCCCACGGCGGCGCAGCGCGATGCGTGCGACGGTCGCGGCGTTCGCGGTGACCGCGCTTGCACTCGCCGCGTGCGCGCCCGGTGAGGACAGCGACGGCGGCGAGGAAGCCGCTCCGTCCGACATCGAGACCAACGTCGCCGACATGGGTGACATCACGCTCACCGTCTGGGACCAGCAGGTTCGTGGCGGCCAGGCCGAGTCGATCGAAGCGCTCAACGCCGCGTTCGAGGAGGAGTACCCCAACGTCACCATCGACCGGGTCTCCCGATCGTTCGAGGACCTCCAGCGAGTCCTGCGGCTCGCGATCCAAGACGATGAGGCTCCCGATGTCGTCCAGGCCAACAACAACCGGTCGCAGATGGGCGCGTTCGTCGAGGCCGGGCTGCTTCGGTCGCTCGACGGCTACGCCGATGTGTACGGCTGGAAGGACCGCTACCCGGAATCGATCCTGGCGCACTCGTCGTACTCGGACGACGGCGCGGTGTTCGGCGAGGGCAACCTCTACGGACTGCCGCAGACCGGCGAGCTGATCGGCGTCTGGTACAACAAGGCGAAGCTCCAGCAGCTCGGTATCGAACCGCCGCAGAGTCTCGCCGACTTCGAAGCCGCGTTGCAGGCGGCCAAGGACGCCGGGGAGCTGCCCATCCAGTTCGGCAACAAGGACCCCTGGCCGGGCATCCACACCTTCGGCTTCATCCAGAACATGTTCGCCGACCGGGAGGAGATCCGGGCGTTCGGCTACGGCAACCCCGGCGGCGACTGGACCGACGAGGCCAACACGCAGGCGGCCGACGAGCTCCAGAGCTGGGTGGACGCGGGCTACTTCACCAGCGGCTTCAACGGCATCGACTACGACCCGTCCTGGCAGGACTTCGCCAATGGCGAGGGCGTCTTCCTGATCTCCGGCTCCTGGCTGCTCGCCGACCTGCGAGACGCGATGGGCGACAACGTCGGGTTCATGCTGCCTCCGGTCGGCGAGACCGGTGAGCTGACGGTCACCGGTGCCACCGGACTGCCGTTCGCCGTCCCGACCGAGGGTGACAACGCCGATGCGGCAGCGGCATATATCGACTTCATCACCAGCCCCGAGGCGATGCAGACCCTCACCGAGGCCGGCGAGCTCCCCGTGGTCGAGACCGACCAGCAGCAGGTGTCGGGCACGCAGGCCGAGGTCTTTGAGGCATGGGGTACGGCCGGCTCCGAGGGCGCGCTGGTGCCCTATCTCGACTGGGGCACGCCGGACGCGTACACCGTGATCTCCACCGGCGTCCAGGCCTTCATGGGCGGCGACGAGTCGACCGAGGAGCTGCTCGGCACCTTCGAGGAGGACTACAGCTCGTTCGTGTCGGAGAACTCCGGTGGCTAGCGACGAGTCCGACGCACTCTGCATGGCTCGTCCGCACTCTGCATGGGCCGGGCGCCATGCAGAGTGCGGACGTACCACGAGAACGTGGTATCGCCGCAGGCACCGCGCGTGACCGACGTGACCGAGGCGACTCCGGTCGCCCGCACCCCGGCGTCCCGGGCGCGCCCCTCTCGACAGGGGCCGCCCGGGGAGCCGCGTCGGGTCGCGTACCTCTACATCCTGCCGGCCTTCGTCTTCTTCGCCGGCTTCATGGCCTGGCCGCTGCTGCACGGGTTCTGGCTGACGTTCTACGAGTGGAACGGCCTGACCCTCGGGACTTGGGTCGGACTCGACAACTACCACGCCGTCCTCACCGATCCCGAGCTGCGCGAGCCGTTCGGGCACTCGCTGATCCTCGTGATCTTCTTCAGCGTGATCCCGATCGTCTTGGGCCTCACGCTCGCCGGCCTGATGATGCGGGCCCGGCTGCGCGGCATGCCGTTCTTCCGGACCGTGCTGTTTCTCCCCCAGGTGATCGCGATGGTCGTCGTCGCGATCGCGTGGGGCCACATCTACGAGCCGGACGGGCCGCTCAACGACCTTCTGCGGACGCTCGGCCTCGACGACCTCACCCAGGTGTGGCTCGGCGATCCGAGCTGGGCGCTGGTCTCGGTCGGCATCGTCGGCACCTGGGTCGGCACCGGGCTCTGCTTGATTCTCTTTCTGGCCGGCCTGTCCAAGGTTCCCCGTGAGCTCTACGAGTCGGCCCGGCTCGACGGCGCCGGCGCGGTCCGGGAGTTCCTCAACGTGGGACTCCCCGCCTTGCGGGGTGAGCTCGCGGTCGCCGCCACATTGACGATGATCGCGGCGCTGCGGACCTTCGACCTGGTCTACGTGATGACGCCGGGCGGCGGCCCGAGTGGATCGACGTCCGTCCCGTCGTACGAGGTCTACAAACGCGCGTTCATCGACGGTGAGGTCGGGACCGCTGTCACCGTGGCGATCGTCCTGACCGCGATCATCCTCCTGGTCACCATCGGCATCAATCGGTTCGCCGAGCGGGGCGATGAGGTCCGGTTATGAGAGCTTCCCGGACCGAGCACCTGCTCAGCTACGCGATCCTCGCGATCGCCAGTGCCTTCGCGCTCTATCCGCTCGGCCTGATCATCGCCACGGGGCTGCAGCCGGACGCGGTCGGCGCCGAGGGCGGCATCGACTTCGGCAACTTCGCCGACGCCTGGGACGAGGGCAACTTCGGCCGATACCTGCAGAACAGCGTGATCGTCGCGGTCGCCGTCGTGTTGCTCAGCGCCGCGGTCTCGTCGCTCGCGGGCTACGCCTTCGGCACGATGCGGTTCCGGGGCTCGAGCGTGCTCTTCTATCTCCTGCTGCTGGGCATGATGGTGCCGAGTGAGGCGATCGTGATCCCGCTCTACTACGACCTCGAGTCGATCGGCCTGACCAACACGTACGCCGCGCTGATCCTCCCCCAGGTCGCGCAGTCGCTGGCGTTCGGCACGTTCTGGATGCGGGCCTACTTCCGCAGCGCCTCGCGCGAGGTCGTCGAGGCGGCCCGGATGGACGGCGCCGGGCACCTGCGGGTGTTCTGGTCGATCCTGCTGCCGATGGGACGGCCGGCGCTGATGACCATGGTGCTGCTGATCTTCATGTGGACCTGGAACGAGTTCTTGCTGCCCCTGGTCATGCTGCCGAACGCCGAGGACCTGCGGACGGCACCGCTCGGACTGTCCAACTTCTCGGGCCAGTACACGTCAGGGACCGCGCTGCTGGCCGCCGGCGCGGTGCTCGTCGCGTTGCCCGTGGTCATCGTCTATCTGATCACGCAACGGCACTTCATCAGAGGAATGATCGAAGGAGCGGTCAAGGGCTGAACCACACCGAGGGAGGACCATGTCTCGACGAACACTCGACTCTGGGCGTGACACATCTGCCGCGCCCATCGTGTTGCCGCACCAACGTCACGCTCGGCGGATGGGGCTCGTGGCGATCGCCGCGAGCGTGGTCGCCGGGCTCGTCCCGGGACTGCTGGCCGCGGCCCCGGCGACTGCGGCCCCGACGGCCGCGTCGTCCGCCGCGGCACCGACGGCCGCGGCACGAACCAGCCCCGACCTGGACGTGCTCTTCGTCGGCGCCCACCCCGACGACGAGGCCTTCGGGCTGTCGACGTACGGGCAGTGGAACGAGTACGACGACATCCAGACCGGCGTCGTCACGATCACTCGCGGCGAGGGCGGCGGCAACGCCGTTGGGCCGGAGGAGGGTCCGGCGCTCGGACTGATCCGGGAGGCCGAGGAGCGTCGTGCCGTCGGCCGGGCCGGCATCACCGACATCTACAACCTCGACCGGGTCGACTTCTACTACACCGTCAGCGCCCCGCTCACCGAGCAGGTGTGGGGCCACGACGACACCCTCGAACGGGTCGTTCGGATCATCCGCGAGACCCGGCCCGAGGTCATCACGACGATGGATACGGCGCCGTCGCCGGGCAACCACGGCAACCATCAGTACGCCGGGCGGATGGCCTTCGAGGCCTACCGGCTCGCCGGCGACCCGAGCGTCTTCCCGGACCAGATCACCGAGGAGGGTCTGGAGCCGTGGGCGCCGTTGAAGCTGTTCCGCTCCGGCGCTCGCGGTCAGGCGACCGGGCCGGGGCCGGACTGCCCGACCAGCTTCACTCCGACCCGGCCGGCGCAGAACATCTACGGCGTCTGGTCCGGACGGCGCTCGCAGCAGTACGACGACACCTGGGCGCAGGTCGAGCGGGAAGCGCAGCGGGAGTACGCGTCGCAGGGCTGGGCCGTCTTCCCGGACGTGTCCGACGACCCGAATCAGCTGCCTTGTGACTTCTGGACCCAGATCGAGTCGCGAGTGCCGTTCATCCGCGGCGACCTGAGCGAGGCCGCCGCCGGGCCGGTGGCGATGCTGCGCGGCGCCGTACTCCCGATCCCGGGCGGTCTGCCACGCGGCACCGGTCTCGTGGTGAAGCCGGAGCCGTTCGACGTGACGCCCGGTGGATCCACCACGGTGTCGGTGTCGCTCACCGCGCCGGCGCATCGGGCGCTCAACAAGGTCACCGTGGCCGTCACGGCTCCGGGCGGCTGGACGGTCGAGGGCGACGGCGCGATCGGATTCCTCGGCGCCGGCGAGACCGACACCGTCGAGTTCACGGTGACGGCCGCGCCGGACGCCACGACCAACGACCGCGCTCTGGTGTCGGCCGAGGTCAGCGCCAAGGGCCCCGGCAACAGCACGATCACCGGACACGGCGACACCGAGCTGTCCGTGGTGCCGGCCGTCCGCGGCGACCAGCAGCCGCTGCCGCAGGTCGCGGACTTCGAGGCGTGGGTCGACGCGAACGACTACCCCCAGATGGAGGGATTCGTGAAGCCGGTGCTGACCCTGCCGTCCGGCGGCAGCCGCTCGGTGGACGTCACGCTGACCAACTTCAGCTCGGACACCGAGTCGGGTGACGTGACACTGGACCTCCCCGAGGGGTTCAGCGCCGAACCGGTGAGCGCGTCGTACTCCAATCTGGCCGCGGGTGACCAGACCGTGGTGAGCTTCACGGTCACGAACACCGACCCGTCCCTGCCGACGTCCAACCAGGGCGGCAACGGCGGCGACTACGACTACTCCATCGTGACCACGGCCAACGGAACGACGAGCTCGACACAGCCTGCGCTGGAGCTGGTGCCGACGACCACGGTCGACGAGGCGGCGACCGCCCCGGAGGTCGACGGCGTCGTGTCCGCCGGCGAGTACGCCGGTCCACCGCTCGACCTGAGCCGGCTCTGGGAGGGCTCGAACTGTGCGTCCGCCCAGGACTGCTCGGCGGTCGGCCACCTCGCGCGGTCGGGCGACGACCTCTACGTCGCGGTCGAGGTCACCGACGACACGCTCGGTACGGTCCTGGACGCGAGTGACTGCAAGCGGCACTGGCGTACGGACTCGGTCGAGCTCGCCTTCGACCCGGCCGGCGACTCGGAGAACACGTCGACGACGTTCAAGCTCCTGGCACTGCCGACCACGACCGAGGGCGACGTCTGCTACGGCCGCGACGCCGACAACAACCAGGGCCCGGGAGCGGAGACGGCGCCCGACGTCGAGGTGGCGTCGACGGTGAGCGATCCGTACACCGGCTACGTCATCGAGGCGAAGATCCCGGCGACGTCGCTGCCGGCGACGGTCGACCCGGACCACCTCGGGTTCAACGCCTTCGTCTACGACTCCGACACGCAGGACAAGACCGGCCAGACCCGGATCGGTTGGTCCACGTGGGGCGGTGTCCAGGGCGATCCCTACCGCTGGGGCGTCGTCCGATTCCCCGGCTGGACGCCGCCGGACGTGCCGACGAGTGAGCCGGTGATCCCGTCCGTGGCACTGTCCAGCTCCGACTCGCCGCAGACCGTCGCCCAGGCGGTACGCAACGGCGTGCCGATCGGCGGCGGACCCGCGGCGGACCCGGCCGGCAGCGCGCGACTGCAGTCGGCGGCGGCCGGATCGGACTCCGTCGAGGCCACCCTTCGGGTCCGTGGGCCGGGCGAGGCGCATCTGTTCGTCGTGTCCGGTGGTGAGGTGCTGGGCTCGACGGTCGAGACCGTCTCCGACACCGGTCGAGTGGTGATCGACGTGCCGGTGTCCGGCGACACCGATGGCGCTCGGGCACTGCTGGCCTACGTCGCCGACTCGGGCGGGACGACCAGCTCGGCTCGGCCGATCCGCTAGGGGCAACCGCCAAGCTCACTCTCCGCCGAGATTGCGCGTCCTCCCCAACACCTGGGCGAAGACGCGCAATCTCGGCGCGATGAAGTGAGGAAGACGCGCAATCTCGGCGCGAGGAGGTGGCAGGTCAGGGGGCGAGCAGCCGCAGCAGGCGCTCGGCCTCGGTCGCGATTGCCTCGCGGCCGGGGCCGAGGTACTTGCGGGGATCGACGAGCGACGCGTCACGCGCGAGCGCATCGCGTACGGCCGAGGTCATCACCTTGTTCAATTGTGTTGCGATGTTGACCTTGGCCATGCCACGGGCCACCGCCTGCGCCAGACCGTCGTCGGGGACACCGGACGAGCCGTGCAGGACCAGCGGGACGCCGATCGCCTTCGCGAGCCGAGCGATCAGCTCCTCGTCGAGGACGGCGTCGCGAGTCAACATGGCGTGTGACGAGCCGACGGCCACGGCCAACGCGTCGACGCCGGTCGCCTCGACATAGGCCGTCGCCTCGACCGGATCGGTCCGTGCGCCCGGCGCATGGGCACCGTCCTTGCCACCGATCTCGCCAAGCTCCGCCTCGACCCAGACACCGCGATCGTGACACCACGCCGCGACAGCCTCGGTGGCGGCGATGTTGTCGGCATGCGGCAGCGCCGACGCGTCGTACATGACCGACCGGAGGCCGAGTGCCACGGCCTCGTGGACGAGCTCGGCCGACGTCGCATGATCGAGATGGACCACGACCTCCGTCGCGGCGTCGTCGGCCAGGCGCCGGCACGCCAGTGCGATCGGAGCGAGGCCCCGGTGATAGGCGGCGGTGTTCTCCGAGAGCTGCAAGACGACCGGCCGGCCCGCCGCCTCGGCGCCGGCGACGATCGCTTCGGCGTGTTCGAGCTGGATGACGTTGAAGGCTCCGATCGCTCCGGCCGGCCGCACCCGCTCGAGTGCGTCGGACATCGACACCGCCGTCATGACGCGCCTCCGGCGTCGATCGGACCGAGCCGGGCGAGCAGCGCGGCTCCCACGACAGCGGCGCGGGCGCCGAATCGGGCCGCGACGATCGGCGGTGCGGGCACGACCCGGCATCGCCGATCGAGCTCGGTCCGCACCGGGTCCAGCCACGTGTCTCCGGCGTCGGCCAGCCCGCCGCCTATGACGATCCGGGCCGGCGCCACCAACTGCACGAGCGCGGCGAGGCCGTCGGCCAGCGCGGCGACCGCCTCGGTGACGACCGACTGCGCCACGGCGTCGGCGGCGAACCGCGCCAAGACGTCGACCGCGCCGGCGACGGTCCGGCCCGACGCGGCTTGATAGGCGTGTGCGATCGCGGTCGCCGAGGCCACGGCCTCCAGACAGCCGTGGGCGCCGCATCCGCATGGGGGCCCGTCCGGCCGCACGACGACGTGGCCGAGCTCGCCGGCCTGGCCGCTGCCGCCGCGTACGAGCCGGCCGCTGGACACCAAGGCCGCGGAGATCCCCGTACCCACGGCGACGAAGGCGAGGTCGTCGACGCCACGGCCGGCGCCGCGGCGCCATTCGGCCCAGCCGGCGGCCATCACGTCGTGGTCGACCACGACCGGGATGCCCCAGCGACCGGCGAGCCGCGGCCCGGCCCGCACGCTCTCCCAGCCGATGTTCGCGCTGAAGACTCCGACGCCGCGGTGCCGGTCGACGACGCCGGGCAGGACGACACCCGCCCTGGGCACGGTCGGCGCGCAACGCAGCAGGGAGTCGCCGAGGTCGCCGATGGCGTCGACCGCCGCCGCGCCGCGCGGAGTCGGTCGCCGGTCGCCGGCGAGGATCCGATCGCCCGCGACCAACTCGGCCTTGATCGTCGTGCCTCCGACGTCGACCGCGAGGACCGGCGTCTCGTCATCCACGACCGGCGTCTCGTCGGCCCGCGTGATCACGCGCCTAGCCTGCCGTACCCCTCGAGTTCCGAGCGGGCGAAGGCCCGTCGCATCGGCGACCCGTCCCTAGTCGAGGATGATCGAGCGGGACAGGTTGCGGGGATGGTCGGGATCGAGACTCCGGTCGGCCGCCCGCAGCAGGCACAGTCGTTGCACCCGTACCAGGTCCGCCATCGGGTCGACGTCGCGATGCTCGAGATGCGCGCCGGTGGCGGTGACGTCGCGAGCGAAGTTGGCGACCAGCGGTCCGAGAGCCCAAACGACGCGGCCCGGGGCCGAGACGCTGATCGGCCCGTGGCGATACTCGGTCATCGAGTACGCCTCGACCCACGACTGCGTCGACTCCCGCAGCTTGAGCGCCGCCTCATCGGCGATCGCCGTCGCCCATCCCATGCCGACGAACGTGATCTGGTCGGCCGCCCGGGCGACGGCCAGCACCGACGCCGGCTCGTCCAGCGCCGAACGAGCCTGCTCGACGACGGGGTCGAGATCGTCTCCGAGATGCCAGCGCAGCATCGCCAGGACGGTCGTGGCGAACCGGGTCTGGACGACCGAACGCTCGTCGACCTGCGGCAGCACGATCGGCTCGCCGAAGTCGACGACAGGGCTGTCCGGTGTCGCCGTGACGACCGTGACCGGCGCGCTGCGATCGAACGCCGCCAGCGCGTCGACGACCTCGGTCGTCGTCCCGGAACGAGTGATCGCGATGACCCGGTCGTAGCCACGGTCGAGCCGGTGCTCGCTGGCCGGCCAGGCGTCGGTGAGCCCGAGTCCGGCGGCCTCGCGGGCGGCCGCGATGGCCCGTGCCATGAACAGCGACGTGCCGCAGCCCAGCACGGCGACCCGTTCACCGGCGGCGGGCAGCGCCGACTCGTACTCCTTGGCGAGGCCGCGGGCCGCCGCCCAGTCGTCGGGCTGGGTCCCGATCTCGGCCACGAGGTACGGCTCGGAGGTCGCGTCGTGGGTCAGCTCAGAGGTCACGTACCCGAGAATGGCTCGCGTGAGCGTTTGAGTCAATATGACGCGCGATACGCTCACATCCGATCACGTGGCCGATCCCTGCCGTTCAACCGGCCGTCACCGATCCCGGACCCCGCCGGCCGCCGCCAGCCGAGGTCGTCGAGCTGGACCTTCGTGGTACTTCGGCATGAGAAGGTGGGGCCAAACGTACAGAGTCGCGGGAGCTCGGGGGTGAGCTCTCTGCGCGAACGTGCGTGAAATCCGCTGGTATTGCCAACGAATGAGCAGCGAGCGTATCGTTCCGCACGATCGCTGCACTGGCAGCGGATCTCCGGTCAGAGGCAGGCACCGCCCGCCCTTCAACGTCCGCTCTGCCCAAGGGAGACATCATGAACGCTCCGAGGCCCTACCCACGTCGAGTCTTCCTGCGGCGCGCCGGGCTTTCCGCTCTCGCCGTCTCGGGCGGCTCGTTCCTCGCCAGCTGCGCCAGCGGCGGCAGTGAAGACGATGGCGAGAGGAGCGGTGGCGGCCAGGAGCAGACCTCGGAGAACCCGTTCGGCGTCGACGCCGCCGACCCGTTGCACGTCGTCATCTTCAACGGCGGCTACGGCGAGGAGTACGCCAAGTTCCACGAGGAGCTCTACACGACGCAGTTCACCGACGCACAGATCGAGCACGAGGCGATCACCGACGTCCGGCAGCAGATGCAGCCGCTCTTCAACGCCGGCAATCCGCCGGACGTCCTCGACAACGCCGGCGCCGAGAAGCTTCCGATCTCGACCCTGGCGGACACCGGCCAGCTGACCGACCTCACCGACCTGTGGGACACCGAATCGATCGGCTTCGACGGCATGACGGTGCGCGACACGCTGCATCCGATCGCCATCGAGTCCGCGGAGTACGCCGAGAAGCCGCTGGTGATGAACTACGCCCTGCAGGTCTACGGCCTGTGGTACGACCGGGCGCTCTTCGACGAGAAGGGCTGGGAGCCGGCCGAGACCTGGTCGGACTTCATGGCGCTGTGCGAGCAGATCATGAGCGACGGCATGGCCCCGATGGCCCACCAGGGGAAGTACCCCTACTACATCCAGCAGGTCATCATCGACATGGCCGTCAAACACGGCGGTCACGAGGTGGTCTACGCCATCGACTCGCTCGAGCCGGACGCCTGGCAGAACGACTCGATCCGGATGGCGGCCGAGGCGATCCTCGAGATCAAGAACGGCGGCTACATGATGGAGGGCACCGAGGGGCTTGACCACATCCAGTCGCAGACCCGCTGGAACGAGCACAAGGCCGCCTTCATCCCCTCCGGCTCCTGGCTCGAGAACGAGCAGGCCAGCGTCGCGCCGGCTGGCTTCGCGACCACCGTGGCGCCAACGCCGATGCTGGATGGCGCCGCGCTGCCCTTCGACTGCACCCGCGTCGAGGCGGCCGAGGCGTTCATCGTGCCGGCCCAGGCGGCGAACCAGGCCGGCGGTCTGGAGTACCTGCGGATCATGCTCTCCAAGGAGGGCGCCGCCAAGTTCACCGAGCTGACGATGGCACCCACGGTCGTCAACGACTCGGCGGAGGGCATCGACGCGTCGCCCGGCCTGGCCTCGTCGCTCGCGCTGATCGAGTCCGGCGGCGACAACAACTGGAACTACTACTACCCGATCTGGTACTCGCCCATGGACCCGAAGATCCAGACCGCCGTGGGCGAGCTCGCCGCCGGCCGGATCTCGGCGGACGAGTTCTGCGATCGGTGCCAGGAGGCCGCCGACGAGACCGCGGAGGACCCGGCGACCCAGCAGCGCAGCCGCCCGTAGGCAGCTGCGGTCACACAGGGCGCGGACGCGAAGGCCTTCAAACAATGCAGCACGGGAAGTACCGCTTCATCGTGGGGTTCCTCGTCGCACCCCTCGCGCTGTACGCGGTCTTCGTGATCTCGCCGTTCGTCCAGACGTTCTACTACTCGTTCACGAACTGGACCGGGATCTCGCCCGAGTTCGACTACGTCGGGTTCGACAACTTCGAGTTCCTCTGGAAGGACGACCTCTTCCGGGAGGCGTTCTTCAACAATCTCGTCCTGCTCATCGGACTGCCGGTGTTCACGGTGCTGCTGGCGTTGCTGTTCGCGTTCCTGCTCAACGTCGGAGGCACCGGGGCAGGCGTCCGCGGCATCACGGGTAACGGCTTCTACAAGCTGGCGTTCTTCATGCCGCAGGTGCTGTCGGTGCCGGTGATCGCGGTGATCTGGTCGGTGATCTTCAGTCCCGAGTCGGAGGGCCTGGCCAATTCCTTCCTCGGCTGGCTCGGGCTCGGACCCTACGACTGGCTGGCCAGTCCCGACATGGCGCTCTACTGCGTCTTGTGGGTGCTGGTCTGGGGCAGCGTCGGCTTCTATCTGGTGTTGTTCAACGCTGCCATGTCGTCGGTGCCGAGGGACATCTTCGAGGCCGCGTTCATCGACGGCGCCAGCCGGCTGTCGACCTTCGTCCGGGTGACCATGCCGCTGCTGTGGGACACCATCCAGACGTCGTGGGTCTACCTCGCGATCCTGGCGCTGGACGCGTACGCCCTGGTCTTCGTGATGACGATCGGCCCAGGCGGGCCCGACAACTCGACGCAGGTGATGGCGTTGCGGATCGCGCAAGAGGGCTTCCAGAACGGCAAGGCCGGCTACGCGTCGGCGATGGGCGTCGTGCTGTTCTTCCTGACGCTGATCATCGCCGCCGTCTTGCTCCGGGCCACTCGGCGCGAGCGAATCGAGTACTGAGGAGCGGCCATGGCGACCCAGAGGCGGACCGGCGGCGACATCTCGGTGACAGCCGCATCGCACATCGTGCTGGTCATCTGGTCCTTCATCGTCATCGTGCCGTTCGCCTGGGCATTGGTGGCGTCGACGAAGACCACGCGGGAGATCTTCGGCGACCCGTGGTCACTGCCCGCCGACCCGCAATGGCAGAACTTCGAGAGCGCCTGGGACAACAACGTCGGCGAGTACCTGCTCAACAGCGTGATCGTCGTCAGCGGTGGGGTCGTCTTGACCATGCTGCTCGGGTCGATGGTGGCGTACGTGCTCGCCCGCTACCCGTTTCCCGGCAACCGGTTCATCTTCTATCTCTTCGCCTCCGGCATGATGTTCCCGGTCTTCCTCGCCCTCGTCCCGTTGTTCTTCGTGGTCAAGAGCCTCGGCATGCTGTCGACCTACCACGGGCTGATCCTGGTCTACACCGCGTATTCGCTGCCGTTCACGGTCTTCTTCATGCACGCGTTCTTCCGTACCCTGCCGACCTCGGTCGCCGAAGCGGCGGTCATCGACGGCGCCTCGCACAGCAACGTGTTCTTCTGGGTCATGCTGCCGATGGCCAAGCCCGGGCTGCTCAGCATCGCCATCTTCAACATCCTCGGGCAGTGGAACCAGTTCGTCCTGCCACAGTTCCTCTCCCCCGACAAACCCCTGCTGACCCAGGCGGTCGCCAGCCTGCTGTCGAACCAGCGCTATCGAGCCGACTGGGGCACGGTGTTCGCCTTCCTGGCGATCGCGATGATCCCGGTGATCGTCGCCTACCTGGCCTTCTATCGACAGGTGCAGTCCGGCTTGACCAGTGGGACGTTGAAGTAACACGACGAACGCCGCGGGTCAGCCGTCGTCGCCATACATCCGGAAGTCGTAGCGCCACGGCATCGGCAACTCGCGTACCTCGGCGCGGATCGCCGCGTCGACCGGCACACCGCGCTGCGCCGCCAGCCGACGTGCCTGGCAGTCTCGCCACAGCGCGTGCAACGCGACCTCGCCCTCCCGGAGGTCGGCCACCTCGATGCCCCCGCCGCCGGACAGCCACTCCTGCCAATGCCGGCTGCCGGTGGACTGGCCCCAGACGAAGAGCTTGCGTCCGCCGAGCCGGGCGGTCGACGTCTGCACGAGGCCCCAGCCGTCGGCCTCGATCGCGGTGAGCCAGGGCTGCTCGCCGGGTTCGAGGGCGAAGAACAGGTCGGCCGCACCGTCGGCGGTCCGCGGCCGCGTCACGTCGAGCCCGGCGGCGTCCGGGATGTCGACCTGTTCGAGCCGGCCGTCGTAGCTGGTGCGATAGGCGGTGTGCGCCGGCGCGACTACGCGCGTGTCCGGCGTGTCCGCGACCGCGATGTTAGACCACCAGTACATCGGCGTCACCCGGTCGTTCGGGTTGCGGATGCGCACGTACGCCAGGAGCAACTCGCCCTCGAGCCACAGATCGACCTGGAACGCGACGTCGCGCAGCCGCTCCCACTGCCACATGCGGAGCACCGGAGCGTCGTCGGCGCCCTCGACGATGGCCGTATGCATCGGCGCGCAGGACGTCGGTGAGTGGCCGCGGGTGCCGATGTTCCATTCGAGTCCGCCGGAGAACCATGCATTGCGCAGCCCGAAGTTCGCCGGTTGCAGCACCTGGTTGCGATAGAGCAGGTCTCGGACGGTCGCCTTGTGCACCAGCGACCACACCCGTCCGCCGAGCTCCGGAACGACAGCGACGCGGAGCTGGTCGTTCTCGAGCACGACGAGCCGCAAGTCACCCGGGCGACGGTCGCGGCCGTAGTCGTCCTGGTGCAGATAGGGCATCAGGTTGTCGACGTGGCCGTAGGCGATGCCCTCGCGGATGTCGTCGGGCAGCCCGGCCGTGTCGAGTTCGAACGGTGGGTCGAGCAGGCCGTCCAGTTGCGGCAAAGGATTGAGCTCACCGACGTCGGCGACGGGCAGTCGCAACGTCTCGAAGGACAGCCGGACGTCGCCGCCGGTCACGATCTCGTGTCCGACCACTGGATGAAGGATGCCTGGTCCTGATCGAGTGCGTCAATCTGCTGCGAAATGCACGCAGATTCGATCACAATGGAGCGGCGAGCGCTGATCGGACGGCGATGCGCCACGACGGCCGCGTGACCGCGCCGGACAATGGCTCGCGGATACGGCCGACGACGTGGGCGACCGGTCGGCGACCGTGGATGTGGCCCCAGACCTGGCCGCGTCGGACCGAAGGAGTGAGCGTGACAGAGCCCGTTGACCGGTCGCGGCGCTGGCAGTCGCTGCTGAACCTGCTCGCCGAGCGTGGCCGCCTGAGCGTCGCCGAGGCCGCGGAAGCCCTGGGCGTGTCGGCGGCCACGGTGCGGCGAGACTTCGCGGCGCTGGCTGACCAGCAACTCGCCACGCGTACCCACGGCGGCGTCGTCGCGACCTCGATCGCCTACGACCTGCCGGCCCGATATCGATCGGTCGACAACGCCGACGCGAAGTCGCGGGTGGCGCGAGCCGCCGCGGCGCTCGTCGAGCCGGCGACGGTCGTCGGCTTCAACGGGGGTACGACCACGACCGCGACGGCCCGCGAGCTCGCGGTCCGACCCGACCTGGCCGAAGGCGGCGGCGACCGGATCACCGTCGTCACCAACGCCCTCAACATCGCCACCGAGCTCGTTCTGCGACCACACCTGCGCACTATCTGCATCGGCGGCGTCGCCCGGCGCGAGTCCTACGAGCTGCACGGGCCCTTCGCGTCCCGGTTCCTCGCCGATCTGCGTCTGGACCTGCTGCTGCTCGGCGTTGATGCCCTGACCGCCGCCGACGGGGCGATGTGCCGCCACCTGGGAGAGGCGGGCATCAACGCCGAGATGGTCGAGCGCTCCCGGCGCGTCGCGGTCGTGGCCACCGGCGACAAGCTGAGTCACACCGCCGCCGCCCGGATCTGCCCCGTCGAGTCGATCGACGCCGTCGTCACCGACGAGTCCGCCGACGCCCAGGCAGTGGCCGCGCTCCGCGCCGTCGGCGTCGACGTCCACGTCGTCTGATCGGCCGCGACCGGGACGCCGCCTGACCGGCTGGCCGTATGGCTCCGCCCGTAGGGTGACCTGGCGGGTCAGCCCGTGGGTGGAGCCGTCCGGCCGAGTCGCGCAGTACTGTCCCGGACATGGCCGACGGCACCGGGCACGACGCGAGTCTGCCTGCTTCCGGCACGCCGGCGACGCGGGTCCGCGCCGACGTGGTCCGAGTGGTCACGCCGATCTTCGCGCTGGTGGTCATCGGACTCGCAGTGCTCACCGAGCCGGCCGACTGGTGGCAGCCCCTGCTGCTCCTCGGGGCCGCCGCGCTGTTCGCCGTCTGGGCGCTGTGGGACATCCCGATCTGGATCCTCACCATCGGCGTGCTCACAGCCGTGATCCTCGCCCAGCTCGACCCGGAGCTCGAGCCGGCCACGTTCATGGTGTGCCTGCTCGCCATGGTCGTCAGCCGGTGGGAGCCGATCGGGGTCGTCGGCATCGGCGCCCTGGTCGCCATGCTGGCCACGCCCATCGTGATCAACAGCCAGCGCGGCGACGAATACGGCTGGGAGATCTGGGTCATCGCGATCTTGTTCACCAGCGCGCTCGGCTGGACCCTGCGCCGCCAGCAGGAACTAACCGTCCAGCTCGAACACGCCCGGGTCGAACTGGCCCAGGCCAGCATTCAAGAGGAACGGCGCCGCATCGCCCGCGACATCCACGACCTCGTCGGGCACGGCCTGGCAGCGATGATGGTGCACGTGACCGGCGCTCGACACGTTCTGACCCGCGACCCGCACGCAGCCGACGAGGCGCTCGAGACAGCGGAGGACGTCGGACGCCAGAGCATGCATGAGCTCCGCCGGACGGTGGCGCTGCTCCGCAGCCAGAGTGAAGGCGACAGCGGCCTCGACGCTCCACTGCCCAAGCTCACCGGCGTCGGCAGCCTTGTCGACGCGGCCCGGGATCGCGGCCTCGACGTCGAGTACCGCGCGGAAGGTCCGCACGAGGGGGTCGACCGCGCGATCGGCCTGACCCTGCATCGGATCGCGCAAGAGGCGCTGGCCAACGCCGGCCTGCACGCGCCGCACGCCCGCACCGTGGTCCGGACGGTCGTCACCCCCGACGCCGTCACCCTCGACGTCGAGAGCGTCGGCGCGGTCGTGCCACCGGCCGACGGCGCACCACACTTCGGTCTCCTGGGCATGCGGGAGCGGGCCGACGTCGTCGGTGGCGAGTTCCGGGCCGGGCCGACGCCGGCCGGCTGGACGGTGCACTGCCGAGTGCCACGGGCGGCCGACCGATGATCCGGGTGGTGCTCGTCGATGACCAACCGATCGTCCGCGCCGGCGTCGCCCGCATCCTCGGGCCCGACGACGGATTCGAGGTCGTGGCCGAGTGTGCCGACGGCGACGAGGCGGTGGCGACGGTCGAGGCGACGCAACCCGACCTGGTGCTCATGGACATCCGGATGCCGCGGGTCGACGGGCTCGAGGCGACCCGGCGACTGGCCGAGCTCGAGTCGCCGCCGCCGGTCCTCGTACTCACGACGTTCGACGAGGACGAGGTCCTGTGGGGGGCGATCCAGGCCGGCGCGGCCGGGTTCGTGTTGAAGGACGCCAGCGCGTCGGACCTGATCGCGGCGGCGACGTCCGTCGCGAATGGGGGTGCGTGGTTCGACGCCGCAGTGACACCGCGGGTCCTTACGGCCTACCGCAACACGGTCGTCCGCGGCGAGCGCGAACGCCAGCGGCTGGACCAGCTCACCGAGCGCGAGAGCGACGTCCTGCGGCGGATGGCGCGCGGCGCGACCAACGCCGAGATCGCCGAGGGCCTGCACCTCGGCGAGGCGACGGTCAAGACCCACATCGGCAACATCTTCGCCAAGCTCGACGTACGCGACCGCGCGGCCGCGATCGTGTTCGCCTTCGACCACGGGCTGGTCGTCGCGGGCGAAGAGGACTGACGGCTTCCACCCACGGTCTGATCGTCAGGTCCAGACCCGAGGGCGATGTGCCGGCCACCTCCGTCGGACGAGCATCGGGTCATGTTCACCACGAAGCCGTCACAGCCACAGCGCTATCACGACCCCGACACGGTCCCCTCGGCATCGGCCGGCTCGGCTGCCGCGCCCGCGATCGTCGTCGAGGGTCTGACCAAGTCGTACGGCGATCGCCATGTCCTCAAGGGCCTGTCGTTCGACGTCGCTCCGCAAGAGATCTTCGGCATCCTCGGCCCGAACGGCGTCGGAAAGACGACGTCGGTCGAGATCGTCCAGGGCCTGCGCAACCGCGACTCCGGCACGATCCGGCTGCTCGGACTCGAACCGGCTCGCGACCGCGCCAAGCTGCGCCGAGTGCTCGGCGCCCAGCTGCAGTCGTCGGCGCTGCCGGATCGGCTTCGGGTCCGCGAGGCACTGCGGCTGTTCGCCCGGCTCGCCGGCGACGTCGTCGACTGGCGCGAGCTGCGTGACACCTGGGACTTGACCCGGCTCGAGCGCAGCGCCTTCGGGTCGTTGTCCGGCGGCGAACGGCAGCGGCTGTTCGTCGCGCTGGCGCTGGTCAACCGGCCGCAGATCGTCTTCCTCGACGAGCTGACCCAGGGTCTCGACCCAGCCGCCCGCCGCGAGACCTGGCGCCTCGTACGCCGGGTACGCGAGCAGGGCGCCACCGTCGTCCTCGTCACCCACTACATGGACGAGGCCGAGCAGCTGTGCGACCGGGTCGGCGTCCTGCACGACGGCCGGCTGTCGGCTTGCGACACACCCGAGGGATTGATCGCCGGGGTCGGCGACGGAGTCCGGGTCCGGTTCTCGTACGCGAGCTCGGCCGACCTGACCGGGCTCGAGGCGATCCCCGATGTACGCCGCGTCGCCCACGACGGCACCCGGGTCGAGATCGTCGCCGAACCCCACGCGGTCGTCCCGATCGCCGCCGAGCTCGGTCGCCGCGACATCAACCCCGACGACTTCACCGTCGTCCGTCCCACCCTCGAAGACGTCTTCGTCTCGCTCACCACAGGAGGCTCCCGATGAGCGCTCTCACTCTGGCCGGCACCGAGGCCCGGCTGCTCACCCGTGAATGGGCCGCGATGGTCTTCGCGTTCGCCTTCCCGCCGCTGTTCATGCTGGTGCTCGCCGGTGTCTTCGGCAACGAGGACGACATGGGCGGAACCGGAGTGTCCGGCACCGACTACTACATCGCGGGCTACATCGGCATCCCGATGGGAGCGCTGGCTCTGGTCGGGTTGCCGGTGATGCTGGCGTCGTACCGCGAACGCGACGTGCTGCGCCGGTTCGAGGCCTTCGGCGTGCCGACAAGTCGGGTCGTCGCCGCTCAGGCGCTCGTCACCGCCGTGCTGATCGTTCTCGCGGCCGGCCTGGTCGTCGCGACCGCCGCCCCGATCTACGGCATCCCGCCGATCGAGGACGTCGGGGGCGTCATCGCCGGGTTCGTGGCCGGAACCATCACGATGATCTCGCTCGGCGTCGTACTCGGACTCGCGGTTCCGACCGCCCGGGCCGCGCAGGCACTCGGCTTGCTGGTCTTCATGCCGATGTGGCTGCTCGGCGGCGGCGGCCCGCCACCAGAGGTCATGTCCGACGCGATGCAGAGCATCTCCGACGTGTTGCCTCTGACCCACGCCACGACCGCGATCCGCGAGGCGTGGCTGAGCGGCGACCCCGTCGGCGGCCACCTCGTGGCGCTCGGCGTCTGGCTCGCCGTGGGCATCGTCGCCATCGCCGCCCTGTTGCGGCGCCGGGACACCCGCGCCTGAGCGCCCCGCGGCCGTCAGCCCTCGCGACGGGCCCAGACTCCGTAGTGAACGGCGTGGATGACCGCGAGGAGGGCAGTGCCGACCGCCACGGCGAGGCCGGCCTGGCCCTCGGGAGTCAGACTCGACGTCGGATCACCGACCAGCCAGCTCGGTGCGCAGGAACTCGTCGATGGCACCGAGGACCTTCGAGCCCGAGAGCATGGCGGCGTCGTTGTGATCGGCGCCCCGGATCTCCACGTACGTGTCGGCGTGGGCGTCGGCGACCTGGCGGGAGAGCTCCACCGGGACGACGGTGTCGTGCTCCGCGGCGATCACCAGCGTCGGCGCGTCGTACTCCGCGAGGTGCTCGCTCGTCGGGAACCGGTCGCGGAGCAGCAGCCCGACGGGGACGAACCAGTAGTGGCTCTGACCGACGTCGGCCAGCTCCGGGAACGGCGATCGGAGGATCAGCGCCGCGGGCGGCTGCTCGGCTGCCCGGGCCGCGGCGACCCCGGTGCCGAGCGACTCGCCGAAGTAGACCAAGCGCGTCGGGTCGACGTCCGGCCGGTCGAGGACGTACGAGACCGCCGCCCGATGATCGGCGATCAGGCCGTCCTCCGACGGGCTGCCGGGATTGCCGCCGTAACCGCGGTAGTCCATCAGCAGCACGGCATAGCCCCGGGCGGTCAGCTCCACCGCGAGCGGCAGTCGATCGGCCCGGTGGCCGCCGTTGCCGCCGCTGACCACGACCGTCGCGTACGGCGGCCGGGACTCGGGCGTCAGGAACCAGCCGGTCAGCTCGAGATCATCGTCGGTGGTGTAGTGGACCTCCTGCACACCCGGTGGCGCCGTCGGCGCGGAGCGGTCGGGGAAGTAGAGCAGCTGGCGCTGGAAAATCCAGGCGAGCAGCAACAGCAGCAGATAGACCCCGACGAGGACGGCGAGCACCCGCCACGCCACACCGACATACTGCATCGTCACTCCTCGTCGCGCCGAGATTGCACGAATGCTTCACCTATGGCAAGTGGCCTGCATGGCCATGGATCCCAAGTGAGGCATTCGTGCAATCTCGGCGCTATTAGGGTGCAGGGGTCAGCCGATCGAGAACCGCCCCGGGTGTCCTTCGGGCCCGCGACCCGCCCAGGTCCAGGCGTACACACCGTCGTCGGCCGCGATGCCACCCTCGCCGAGCTCCAGCGGCCGGAAGGTGTCGACCATGACGGCCAGCTCGTCGAAGTACTCCTCCCCCAGCGAGCCCTCGATCGCACTCGGCTGCGGCCCGTGCGCGTACCCACCCGGATGCAGCGAGATCGACCCCTTGTTGATCCCCGATCCCTTGCGCGCCTCGTAGTCGCCGTCGACGTAGAACATGACCTCGTCGGAGTCGACGTTCGAGTGGTAGTAGGGCACCGGGATCGCGAGCGGGTGGTAGTCGACCTTGCGGGGGCAGAAGTTGCAGATCACGAAGTTGTAGCCCTCGAACACCTGATGCACCGGCGGCGGCTGATGCACCCGGCCCGTGATCGGCTCGAAGTCCGAGACGTTGAACGTGTACGGATACAGGCGGCCGTCCCAGCCCACGACGTCGAACGGATGCGTGGCGTACGTCATCGCGGTGCCGACCAACCCGCTCGGACCGTTGCCCCGATGCTTGATGAGCACTTCGACGTTCTCGCCCTCGACGAGGAACGGCTCGGTAGGCGGATGCAGGTCGCGCTCGCAGTAGGGCGAGTGCTCGAGGAACTGGCCGTAGCGCGAGAGGTAGCGCTTCGGCGGCTGGACGTGCGAGTTCGCCTCGATCGCGTACGCCTGCACCCGGCCGTCCGGCACCCACCGATGCGTCGTCGCCCGCGGGATCACGACGTAGTCGCCGGTCCGGAACGGCACGACGCCGAACACCGTCTCGACCTTGCCGGACCCGGACTCGATGAAGACGCACTCGTCGCCGACGCCGTTGCGGTAGTAGGGCGACGGCTTGGCCGCGACGACGTAGGAGATCCGGACGTCGCCGTTGCCGAGCACGAGCCGGCGTCCGGTCACCGGGTCGATGTCGGCCTCCTCGCCGTCCTTGAACAGGTCGTGCAGCTTGAGATGCCGCGGCGTCAGGGGATGGTTCGCCGTCGTCTGGAGGTCGGGCAGCTCCCACACCTCGGAGTCGACGATCGCTGACGGCACGCCGAGGTGGTAGAGCAGCGACGCGTCGGACGAGAAGCCCTCCTCCCCCATCACCTCCTCGTGGTGCAGCTGACCCCTCCTCGGGCCGGACTCGATTCGCCATTGGGTGTGCCGCTTGGGTGGGATATCGCCGATGCGGAGGTAGTGCGCCATGCTGTGCCTTCTAGCCGTGGACTCATGTTCGATAATCGACCGCGTGCGTTCGATCGCTGCCACCATCCGGTACGGTCGGCCGCGTGTCAACCGCCTCGGCCGCGAACGATCCCGTACCCGCCGAATCGAGCGCCCTCGTGTCCGGCCTGGTCGACGACGCCGCGATCTTCCCGCCGGGCAACGCGCCGTTGAGCGAGGCGGTCCCGGCCCACGCCCGGCACGTCGCGAGTCCGCACTGCGTCGTGGTCGGTCCGTTCGTCTGCAGTGACCGGGTCCTTCCCGACCTGAGCCGACTCCTCGAGGCCGAGCCACCGGCGCAGCCGTTGCCGCTGACCCTGGTCGTGATCGGCGGCGCCGGCGCGATCGACCCGGCACTGGCCTGGGCCGAGCGGGATCCGCATCTCGAGGTTCGGGCGGTCGAGGTCGCGCTGCGCGACGAGGACGACCTCGCACACAACGCCGCGCGGGTCATCACCGTGCTCGACCTGGCGCAGCCCGACGACGTCGACGCCTACGTGGAGCTCCCCCGCCTGGTCGGTCCGGAGCCGTCGGCCGGCTGGCTACGGGCCGCCGACGCCGTCGCCGAGGCGGGATACCGACTCAAGTTCCGTACCGGCGGCGAGTCGCCCGAGACGCATCCGGGCGAGGTCGAGCTCGCCACCGTGATCGACGCCGCGCTCGATCGGCAGACCGCGTTCAAGTGCACGGCCGGGCTGCATCACGGCGTACGCCACACCGCCGACGACACCGGATTCGAGCAGCACGGCTTCGGCAACGTCCTCCTGGCCACCGCGGCACTCCTCGACGGCGCCGACCGCGACGCGGCTGCCGCGGTCCTCGCGGATCGCGATTCCGACGCCGTCGGCGCGGCGCTGCGGGCCCTCGACGAGAACGCGGCGGCAAGGCTTCGCGGCTGGTTCCGATCGTTCGGGTCATGCAGCATCGACGAGCCGGTCGCCGATCTGGTGGGATGGAGACTCCTGTAGGGCAACCGCCGGTTCCGCGCCATGGGACCGACCGCTCGTGCCGAGATTGCGCCAATGTCCCGCCACGCGGGGCAGATGTGCAATCTCGACGCGAGTTGGTGGGACATTGGCGCAATCTCGGCGCAAAGACAGTCGGAGGATCAGCACTGTGACGCACGAGCATGGGCCGACCTGGGTCGAGGGCGCCGCGGATGGCGACTACGACGTCGACAACCTGCCGTACGCGGTGTTCTCCGTCGGCGGCGACCAACCTCGGGTCGGCGCCCGCATCGGCGATCTCGTCGTCGACCTGGCGCCGATCGCGGCCAGTGACATGATGGCCGGCGCCGAGGCGCTCGCCCAGCCGACCCTCGCCGGGCTGCTCGGCGCCGGCCGCCCGACCTGGGACTCGACCCGGGCCTGGCTGATCGCGCTGCTCACCGACGCCGCGGAGCAGGCCGGTGTCGAGCCGTTCCTCGTGCCGGTCGACGAGGTGACCCTGCATCCGCCGTTCGAGGTCGCCGACTACGTCGACTTCTATGCGTCGATCGACCACGCGTCGCACACCGGCCAGATCTTCCGGCCCGACGAACCGCCACTGCTGCCCAACTGGCGGCACCTGCCGGTCGGCTACCACGGCCGGGCCGGCTCGGTCGTGATCTCCGGCACCGACGTCACCCGCCCGTGCGGGCAACGCAAGCCGCCCGACGCCGACGCCCCGACGTACGGGCCGAGCCAGCGGCTCGACATCGAGACCGAGCTCGGCTTCGTCGTCGGCGTGCCGACCCGCCTCGGCGAACGCGTGCGCACCGGTGCCTTCGCCGACCACGTCTTCGGCGTCACGCTGCTCAACGACTGGTCGGCGCGCGACATCCAGGGCTGGGAGGCCCGGCCGCTCGGGCCGTTTCTCGCCAAGTCGTTCGCGACGTCGATCTCGCCGTGGATCACTCCGCTGGCGGCGTTGGCGGCAGCGCGGGTCGACCTGCCCCAGCAGGACCCCGAGCCGCTGCCGTACCTCCGGATCGACGGGCCGGGCGGCTACGACATCGACGTCGAGGTACGGCTCGGCGACCACGTCCTGTCCCGGCCGCCGTACTCGACGATGTACTGGTCACCCGCTCAGATGCTTGCCCATCTCACGGTCAACGGCGCCCCGCTTCGCACCGGCGACCTCTTCGCGTCGGGCACCATCTCGGGCCCGGAGCGGGATCAGCTCGGGTCGCTGCTCGAGCTCTCGTGGGGCGGGTCGAAGCCGATCGAGCTCGCGGACGGGTCGACCCGGACCTATCTCGAGGACGGCGACACCGTGACGCTGACGGCGACCGCGCCAGGTGCGCATGGCGGCCGGATCGCCCTCGGCGAGGTCACCGGCACCATCCGGCCGGCCGCCGACTGACCCGTACAGCGACGGGACTTGCATGCATCGACCTGACGATCACCGGCTCGCTGTTCGAGCTCGACTGACTCGTACGGTCGCGCCGCGTGTCACCTCGAGGCGGCGCGCGGCGTTGCCGCCGTTGACCGCGATGGCCACCCGGCGATCCGAGTCGGCGTAGACGACCAGATCGCCGACGGCCACCGACGCGAACTGCCGACCGGCCACGGCCCGTCGGCCGTCGACGTCGATCGGCTCGCCCGCCTCCGCGTCGAGGTCGCGCCACGCCGCGGCGAGCTGCAGGTTGCCGAAGTGGTCCACGTCGACGACCTCGGCCTCGACGCCGTCGGCGGTCACGACCACGTGCGGCTCGGGCAACCGGACCAGACTGTCCGGGTCGACCGGCGTCCCCACCTCGCCCAGCGTGGCCCCGCCGAGCAGGTGCGCGGCCACCGGCGCGAACACGTCCCGCCCGTGGAACGTCGCCGACACCGGCTCGAGGAACAGCTCGGCCCGGTCGAGCACGACCGCGTCGCGGACGCCTCCCAGCGCCTCGGCCGCCGGCACCAGCAGCCCGTTGTCAGGACCCACGAGCACCGACGACTCCGTCGCGACCGCCACCGCCCGCCGGTCGCCGCCCACCTCGGGATCGACCACCCCGACCAGCACGGCCGGGTCGAGGTACGGCGCCGCCCGGGCCAGCACCATCGCACCGCGGCGCACGTCGTACGCCGGAATCAGATGGCTCACGTCGACGATGCGGGCGTCGGACACGATCCGCGTCACGACACCGTGGCAGACCGCGACGAAGCCGTCCTCGAGCCCGTAGTCGGTGAGGAAGCCGAGCCGGCGATACCGCGCCATGCGTGTCAGTGTCGCAGCCGGATCTCAACGGCTTCGAAATGCGGGGCGTACCGGCGTCGACGTCGGGCACACTGGGGTCACGACACCGCGGTGAATGTCCGTGAGAGGAGTCCCCTGGGATGACGGTCCACGAGGACGCGATGCTGACCCACGACGATGTGGCGCTGCTGCGCAAGCAGTTCGCGACCGAGTCGGCGTACCGAAGAATGCAGAACGCCGTGACCCAGACGTCGATCGACGACATCGCCCTCGACCGGCAGATCGTCACCCAGACCGACCACGCGGTGTCGCACCTCCTCGACGACTGGAAGGTCACCAACCAGAAGAACAGCGGCCGCTGCTGGGCGTTCGCCGGACTGAATCTCCTTCGAGTGGGAGCGGCCAAGCAGCTCAACCTCAAGGACTTCGAGTTCTCGCAGAACCACGTCATGTTCTGGGACAAGCTGGAGCGGGCCAACTTCTTCCTCGAGGCGGTCATCACGACGGCGGACCGCGACGCCGACGACCGTACGGTCGCGACCCTGCTCGACACGGTCGTCGACGACGGCGGCCAGTGGAACATGTTCGCCGCGGTCGTGGCCAAGCACGGACTGGTGCCGAAGTCGGCGATGCCGGAGACCGAGAGCTCGTCGAACTCCGGCCGGATGAACGTCGCGCTCCGGGCCGTCCTGCGCGAGGGTGCGAAGTTCCTCCGCGGGCTGGACGGCGACCAGCAGCGGCGCGAGCGCAAGCGCGACATCATGGCGGTGGTCCACCGGGTGCTGTCGATCCACCTCGGCACGCCGCCGGAGAGCTTCTTTTGGCAGTGGACCGACAAGGACCGCAAGTTCCACCGCGACGGCGAGCTGACGCCGGTGGAGTTCGTCGAGAAGTACGTGACGCTGCCGTTCGAGGACTACGTCTGCCTCGTCGACGATCCGCGGCCGTCGAGCCCGCGCGGCGCCACCCTCACCGTCGAGTTCCTCGGCAACGTCATCGGGGCGCCGCCGGTGACCTATCTCAACGTCGACATCGACACGATGAAGGAGCTGGCCGCGAAGGCGATCGTCGGTGGCGAGCCGGTCTGGTTCGGCTGCGACGTGGGTCCGATGATGCGGCGCGACCTCGGCATCTGGGATGCGAAGCTCTACGACCTCGAGGGCGTCTACGACACCGCGTTCCGGCTCGACAAGGCTGACCGGCTGATCTATCGCGAGTCGCTGATGACCCACGCCATGCTGTTCACCGGCGTCGATCTCGTCGACGACGTGACGCGGCGGTGGCGGGTCGAGAACAGCTGGGGCGAGGACATCGGCACCGACGGCTTCTTCACGATGAACGACAACTGGTTCGACGAGTACGTGTTCGAGGTCGCCGTCCGTCGCGACCTGCTGTCCCCGGAGCACCAGGCGGCCCTCGGCCAGCCGCCGGTCGTGCTGCCGGCCTGGGACCCGATGGGAGCACTCGCGCGGCGATAGAGGCAGCCTTGAGCGGCGCCTGACACATGCAGGGTCACCCGCGACGAGAAGCTGAATGACGCGGATCATCGCGCCGACGTTCGGCTCTATGGCGGACCCGGCTAGAGGTCGCCACCCTCCTCGAGCAGGCGCGCGATCTCGCGCTGGATCAGGGCCAGCCGGGCCTCCTTGACCAGCGGGAAGCCGCGCCGGCGGCGGCGTACCTCGTCGAAGTCGAGCTCGACCGTGACGAGGTCGGGCTCGTTCTCGGCCGCCTGACCGATCACGTTGCCCCAGGGATCGGCGACGTGCGAGCCGCCCCAGAAGTGCAGCTCGCCCTCGGTGCCGACCCGGTTCACGAACACGACGTACAGCTGGTACATCCGGCCGTAGAACGTCGTGATGCCGTGCCAGTACTCCCGGGCGTCGTAGTGCTCCGGGAACCGGCTCTGGGCACTGACGGCCGGAACGATCAGCGCCCGGGCGCCGTCCTGGGTCGCGATGAACGCCAGCTGCGGCTGCCAGGCGTCGCCGCAGATCAGCGTCGCCATCGTCACGTCGTCGCCGACGGGGTACGCCCGCAGTGACGGCCCCGGCGTGAAGTGCTTGCGCTCCTCGAAGATCGAGTACGTCGGCAGATAGAGCTTGCGGTGGACGTGGACCAGCCGCTCGCCCTCGTAGTGAGCGGCGCTGTTGTAGGTGTGCGGACTGCGGGCGGCGGACTCGGCGAAGCCGATGTGGAGACCGGCCGGTGCCGCAAACCGGGCAAGCTCGACCAGCCGCGGATCGTCGACTCGGATCGCCACGTCGTCTTCGACCGTCCCGACTGAGTAGCCGGACAAGTAGAGCTCCGGGAACACGATCAGGTCGGAGCGGTCCGCCTTCGCCCGGGCGACGACATCGGCGGCCTGCTCGACGTTCGCGTCGACGTCCCCGAGCTTGGCGTCGACCTGAGCGAGCGTGATCCGCACGCGGCGATGCTAGGGCATCGGCCGCGTGCGGATCGACCGCGTCACAGGAGACCGATCACGCCACAAGTGACCGATCACCACGCCACAAGTGACCGATCACCACGCCACAAGTGACCGATGACCCAGGGGTCAGTCACTCGGCCAGGGCACCTGCGGCGATCGGTAGAAGTCGACGCCGAGGATCTCCCAGCGCTCGGCCTGACCGGCGAGCCGGACGCGGTAGTCCTCCCAGTCGCGTGTCGACTGCGGTGTCCAGCCGATCTCGGCGGCGCCGGCCATCCGCGGGAAGGCCAGCAGCTCCGCCTCGTCGATGTTGGTCACCGTCTCGGACCACAGCGGCGCCTCGACCCCGAGGACGTCGGCGTCGGTGACCCCGGTCAGGTGGTCGCCGGGATTCCACTCGTACGACGGCCGCACCTCGACGAAGCCGGCCCACGACAGGCCGAGGTTCGGTGGGACGCCGGGAGCGTACTTCATGTCGAGATAGACCCGGTTCGCCGGTGACATGACGACCTTCAAGTCCTTGGCGACGGCCTCCCGAGCCAGGTCCCCGCCGCCCTCGTCGCCGACGGCCGTCGTCCAGTTCTGGGCGATCGAGCCGGGCAGCGGGTTGGCCTGCGCGACCTCGGCCCAGCCCATCAGCGTCTTGCCGTGAGCGGCGACGATGTCCCGGACCCGATCCATGAACATCACGTAGTCGGCGTCCGGCGTCTGGTGCGCCTCGTCGCCGCCGACATGGATGTACGGTCCGGGCGTCATCGCCGCCAAGTCGCGTACGACGTCGTCGACGAACTCGTACGTCACCGGGTCGTGGACGCACAGCGCGCTGAAACCGACGCTGGTGCCGGTGTAGTACGGCTCGTCCTCCCAGCCCTCGAGCAGCCGGTGGGACGGCAGGTTGTCCGGCCGGCAGGAGTTGAGCTCCGGGTACGACACCTCGGCGGCGTCGGTGTGGCCGGGCATGTCGATCTCGGGCACGATCACGATGAACCGCTCCGCGGCGTAGTCGATGATCTCGCCATAGTCGGCCTCGGTGTAGAAGCCGCCGGGCCCGCCGCCGACCTCGCTGGCCCCGCCGATCTCGGTGAGGTCGGGCCGGCTCGCGATCTCGATTCGCCAGCCCTGGTCGTCGGACAGGTGCAGGTGCAAGCGGTTGACCTTGTAGAGCGCGAGCAGGTCGATGTAGCGCTTCACCTCGTCGACGGACAAGAAGTGCCGGGCGACGTCGAGATGCGCGCCGCGCCACTCGTAGCGGGGCCGGTCGGCGATGTCGACGCCGGGCAGCTGCCACGGGCCCGGTTGCACGCTGTCGTGCTCGACCTTGGCGGGAAGCAGCTGCCGGATCGTTTGCACGCCTCGGAACAGGCCCTCCGGCGTCCCTGCCTGGAGCATCGCGACGCCGCGCGTGACGTGGAGTCGGTAGGCCTCGCCGGTCAGGTCGTCGTCGGTCACGCGCAGCGAGATCCCGCCCGAACTCGTCGCGCCAGCATGCGGCGACACGACCGGAAGCGGATAGCCGGTCGCCGGCCGCAGCACGTCGGCGAGGTACTCCCCCACCGCCACGGCTCGCTGCGGACCGTGCACCGTGATCTTCGTGTCCGGGCCGATCCGGAAGCTCTTCGCCGACGTCTTCATCGACACCGGTGCCGGGATGACCGAAGGCGTTGGCCCCGCGGCCGGACCGGCGTCGGCCGGTGCCGCCGGCGCCGACTGGACAGCGCCGGTCAGCCCCGCGAGCACCAGCCCGCCGAATGCGGCACCAGCCACCATGACGTGAACCCTCCTGCGGCGGCGGCTCATCAGGCAACCGCCGCGCTGCTCGTCGCCTCCGTCGGACGCGGCGAGTCGATGCCGTCGCGGTACTCCCGCCAGTGGCCGCCGGTGAAGTCGGGGATCTGCACCGGCGCGCCGTGCCGCTTGAGCGACTCGGTGCTGAGCGGATTGGCGACGGTCCACGTGGCACCGTCGTAGACGTCGTGGTCGGGGACCAGGCCGAGCTGCATCATCTGGACGAAGCGCCAGACCTCCTTCGAGTCCGAGCCGCCGTGCCCCGTCCCCGGGTCGTCCGGGAACTTCCACATCCAGTGGTCGTAGTCCGCGTACGCGTCGAAGCTGCCCCAGCGGTGTCCGGAGTGGTCGGGCTCCAGGTAGATCCGGGCGCCGGAGCCGCTGGTGCCGGGTCCGCCGGCGAAGTCCTCGAAGCTGCCCCGTGTCCCGGCCAGGTGGTTCAGCCGGCTGTACGGATGCGGGTGCGAGACGTCGTGCTCGACCCGGATCACCCGGCCGAGGGCCGTCTCGACGAGGGTGATGTTGCGGTCGCCCTTGACGTACTCCTCACCCCAGCTGTCGTGGTCGGGCGGTGCGTTCTCCTCGCGGTAGAGCGCCAGTCCCCTGGCCGGGGTGCTGGTCGACACCAGGCTGGTGAACCGGTCGCCGCGGTTGATGTCCATGCAGGCGGCGATCGGCGCCAGGCCGTGCATCGGATAGAAGCTGCCGTCGCGGCGGGTGTGCCACAGCCGCCGCCAGTTGGACGGGTAGTAGGAGCCTTGAAGCCCGAACAGAAGGCCGCGGATGTCGTGGTTGTAGGCCCCGGCGCCGTGCAGCAACTCGCCGAACAGCCCTTCGTGCGCCATCCGGAGGATGCGCATCTCGTTCTGCGAATAGACGATCTGCTCCATCATGAAGCAGTGCCGCCGCGTGCGCTCGGACTTCAGCACAAGTGCCCACAGGTGCTCCATCTCCATCGCCAGCGGCATCTCGGTGCCGACGTGCTTGCCGTAGCGCATCGCCTCCATGGCGACCGGGAAGTGCCACTCCCACGGCGTCGGCGAGTAGATGAAGTCGATGTCGTCGCGGGCGCAGAGCTCGGTGTACGGCAGGTCGGCGTCACGATCCTTCAGGGCCCGCTCGGACGCCTCGAGCGCCGAGTCGTAGCTGGGATCGCCGCCGGCGTAGGTCGCCGGGTCGTGCCCCATCTCGCGCAGCGCGGCCGCGACCTCCTCGACGCGCTCCGGGCGCGAGTCGCAGATCGCCGTGACGCGGACGTCGGGGTGCTGCGCCCAGAGCTCGGCCATGCCGGAGCCTCGGTTGCCGAGCCCGACGATGCCGACGCGTACGACGTCGCGATGTTCGAACGGAACCCCGATCATCGAGCCCTTCGGCTTCCGCATGCCGGCCGGAAGCTGTGCCGTTTCGGCGGCCGCAGCCGCGGTGAAGCCACCCGTTCCCGAGATGCCGAGAGCGGCGCCGCTGGCCGCTCCTCCCTTCAACAACGCCCTTCGTGACCGTGAGAAGTCCTGTGCCATGTCGCATCTCCTCGGAGGGGGACGACCGGCTGCGCATCACCGCGCGGAGCGGGCGGGCTAGCGCTGCTCGGTGATTATTTCTGCTCATCCTGTGGACATTTCGCGCAGAAGTCAACAGGCAATGCCGGGCAGATCATGCCAACGACCGAGTTGTCGGTCACCGTCCTTGGTCAGCGGCGCTTTGGCGATTCTCAGCGAATGACGCCGCGCAGTCACGACGGTCTCGACAGATGTCCGGCAATGGCGTCGCGGACTTCGTTCATGTGTCCAGTGACGGCGCGACAGGCTTTCCGTAGCGTGCCATCGGACGCTGGCCGCACGGTCAGTGTGGTCGGCGTCGGTGCGTGGCAGAACGGGGCCCACCCGCGCTCGGCGCCGCCGTGCCCGACCGGAGAGGAGCCCGGGATGAAGCAGCGTGCGCGCGGAAGCTGGTCCATACGGCGGGAGGCGAAGCTTCTTCTCGTTCTGGTCGCCGGTCTCACCCTCGCCGTCGCGGCCGGAGTCCCCACAGCCGCAGGAAACTCGTCCGCTCCCTCGACCGGCAGCTCTGCCGATCCGACGGCCAAGGTTCCGGCCGATCAGCAGGCCTGGGCTCCGAAGGCATTGTGGGACCACATCTCGAAGACGCCGCGGGCGGTGCTGCCGAACAAGGTGGCCGAAGTACGACCCACGGCGTTCGAGGCGTACGAGCTGGACCGGGCGGGTATGCGGGCAGCGCTCGAACAAGCGCCGCGCGAAGGCTCACGGACCGCCGCGACGTCGGAGCTGGAAGTCGCGCTGCCGGCGCCGGACGGGGGGTTCGAGCGGTTCCTGCTCCAGGAGGCACCCGTGATGGCGCCGGCCCTCGCCCGCGCCCACCCCGGCATCACCACGTACGAGGGCGTCGGTGTGGACGACGCCGCCGCGACCATCCGAGCGGACCTGACCCCGCTGGGCTTCCACGCCTCGGTCCGCAGCCCGAACGGCGGCTGGTACGTCGAGCCGTACTACCACCTCGATCAGAGCGTGTACGTCAGCTACTTCACCAGCGACGCCCGCAACCCGCACCAGGAGGAGTGGGTCGAAAGCGTCCTCGGTTCCGCGCCGACGACCGCGGCCCTCGCCGCCGCCACCGGGGGACCGACCGTCGGGACCGAACTGAGAACGTACCGGCTGGCACTGCTGTCCAACCCCGGGTACGCGACCTACCACGGCGGACCGCAGAACGTCACCGCGGCGAAGGTGACGCTGATGAACCGCGTGACCCAGATCTACGAGGACGACACGTCGATCCGGATGGTCCTTGTCGCCAACAACGACCTGCTCAACCTCGACACCGCCACGCAGATGACCGAGCCGAACGGACCGTGTGGATCTGCCCCGTGCTTCACCCAGGGCCAGTCCACCTCCTGCTCGGGCGGCACCCTGACCCGGAACCGGATCGTGATCGGCCAGATCCTCGGGGCGAGCAACTACGACATCGGCCACATCATCCTGGGCAACCCGGGCGGCGGGGTGGCCAGCCTCAACGGAGTCGGCGGCAACGCGAAGGCCCAGGGCTGCACGGGGCTGACAGCGCCGACCGGGGACTTCTTCGCGGTGGACTACGTGGCTCACGAGATGGGCCACCAGTTCGGCGGGCCCCACACCTTCAACGGCGTCGTGTCGAACTGCTCGGGCGGCAACCGCAGCGCCGCCAGCTCGGTCGAGCCCGGCAGCGGGACGTCGATCATGGCGTACGCCGGGATCTGCGGGTCGGACAACACCCAGCCGCACAGCGACCCATACTGGTCGCAGCGCAGCTTCCAGCAGATCACCGAGTTCGTCACGTCGGTCCGACCGCCGATCAACGAGGTTCAGAACGTCTCACTGCGTGCCTTCGACACCGACGGCGACTCGTTCCGGATCACCTTCGGGGGCAACCAGTCCGCGCCGATCGTCCGCGGCACGAACTACACGACGGACGGCATCAAGGCTGCCATCGAGTCGACGCCCGGCTGGCCGGCCGGCGGCGTCGCCACGGTCGCGGCGTTCGGCGGCACGGGGACGCTGAACGACTTCGGCTTCCAGGTGACTTTCAGTGGCGCCCTGGCGGCGACCAACGTCAGTAGCCTGGGCCTGGCCGACCTCACCGGCGCCGACGGCTTCGTCGGCGAGACCGCGAAGGGTGGACCGGTCGACAATCAGGGCTTCACGATCGAGCCGACGGGCAACTCCGCGCCGGAGATCACCGTTCCGGGCGAGGTCGCGATCCCACTGCGTACCCCGTTCGCCCTCACCGGCAGCGCGACCGATCCTGACGGCGACGTGGTGACCTACCTGTGGGAGCAGAACGACCGGGGTGGCACCACCGGGACCGGGCTGATCAACAACGTCAAGACCAACGGCCCGCTGTTCCGGGTGTTCGGCACCCCGCTGCTCGAGCCACCGTATGTCGAGACCGAGTACGAGGCCGAAGGGGAGAACCACCCGACCACCGATCCGACCCGGGTGTTCCCCGACCTGGCGCAGATCCTGAGCAACAACACGAACGCGCTCACCGGAACCTGCCCGGCCGCGGACGTGGAGTGCTTCTCGGAGTTCCTGCCGACCGCGGACTACCTCGGGTTCGCCGGCGTCAACGCCGACCCGTTGTCGCTCAACTTCCGGCTCACCGCTCGGGACGGTCGGGGCGGGGTCGCGAGTGGCGACACCCGGCTGCTGCTGGCACCCTCCGCCGGCCCGTTCCTGGTGACCTCGCCCAACACCGCCGTCAACTACAGCACCGGCATTCCGCGCACGGTGAGCTGGGACGTCGCCGGGACCGATCTGGCACCGGTGAACGCGTCCCACGTACGGGTCAGCCTCTCGGTTGACGGCGGGGTCACCTACCCGTACGTCCTCGCGTCCGAGACGCCGAACGACGGCGAAGTGACCGTCATGTTGCCGCACGTCGGGACGACCATGGCCCGGATCAAGATCGAAGCCGTCGGAAACGTGTTCTTCGACCTGTCCGACGCACCGTTCCGGATCTCCGCCGTCGAGGCGATCCGCGACCGGGTCGACGCGTTCGCGGCGTCGGGGGACATCACCGGCGCCCAGACCGCGAAGAACCTGCGGATGAAACTGAACCTGGCGATCCGCTTCCGTGATCAGGGGCTGGTCGACGCGTACGAAAGCCAGATCGAGGAGTTCATCAACCAGGTCCGGGACTTCACGCCGAGATTCGTCACGCCGGCGGCCTCGGACGACCTGGTGACCGAGGCACAACTGTTGCTGGAGGGCCTCGACTGACCCAACGGTGCCCGGGTCCGACGGATGCCGGATGACGCGATCGGAACCGGTGACCGCCGGGCGAACGGACGCCGGGGTGCCCGTGTCCCGTGACGGTCTCGACAGATGTCCGGCAGTGCCACGCGTACTTCGTGCATGTGTCCGGTGACGACACGACGGGCCTTCCGTAGCGTGCCGAATCGGAGGCGAGACCCATGAGGACGACCATCGCCGCCAGCGCCGCGCTGGTGATGCTTGCCGTATCCGCACCAACCGCCAGCGCCGTGCCAGTGGCGACGTCGGACGACCAGCCGACCGTCGTCGTGGCCGACGGCGTCACCCAGCCGGTCTTCGGCTACACCGACGCGATCCGCGAGCGGGTCTGGGTCGACACCGATGTCGACAGCGACCGCGACGACGTCGACGACGTCGTCCGGGTCGACATCATCCGGCCGGAGGCGACCGAGCGTGGTCTGAAGGTGCCGGTCATCATCGACGACAGCCCGTACTACTCGACGCTGTGCCGCGGCAACGAGTCGGAGTGCAAGGCGGATATCGACGGCGACGGGCTGCTCGACCGCTGGCCGCTTTTCTACGACAACTACTTCGTGCCACGCGGCTACGCCGTCGCGCTGGTGGACATGACCGGCACGGCGGGCTCGACCGGCTGCCCGACGATCCAGGGTGCGAACGAGAACCTCTCCGGACCAGCGGTGATCGACTGGCTCAACGGCCGCCGGTCGGCACACGACGCCGCCGGCGACCCGGTCGAGGTCGACTGGCACAACGGCAGGTCCGGGATGATCGGCAAGTCGTACGACGGCGCCCTCGCGATGGCCGGCGCGGTGTCCGGCGTCGACGGCCTCGAGACCGTCGTCCCCATCGCCGGGCCGTACAACTACTACGACTACACCCGCAGCAACGGCATCGTCATGCGGGGCAACAGCTACCTGCTCTCGTTGGCCGACGCCATCACCGACGACGACCCCGCCCGCCAGCAACGCTGCCGGCCGGTCTGGGACGAGATCGCGGCCAACGACGGCGACGAGACCGGTGACTACTCGCCGTTCTGGGACGAGCGCAACTACCTCGACGACGCCGCCGCGATCGACGCCAGCGTCTTCCTCATCCATGGGCTGCAGGAGGAGAACGTCCGGGCCGACCACTTCAGCAAGTTCTGGCGAGCGCTCAAGGAGTACGACGTCCCGCGCAAGCTCTGGCTCGCCCGGCTCGGTCACATCGAGCCGTTCGACTTCCGGCGTGCCGAGTGGGTCGACACGATCCACCGCTGGTTCGACCACTGGCTGCAGGGGATCGACAACGGGATCATGGCCGAGCCGAAGGTCGACGTGCAGCGCTCGGTCGGCGTCTGGGAGCAACACGCCGACTGGCCGATCCGCGGAACCAGGAACGTCAGCATCTGGCTGCGGCCCGGCACCGACGGCGCCGGCGGGCTCGCGCTAAACCCGGCCGCGGGCCCGCCGACGTCTCGGTCGTTCGTCGACGACCCCCAGCAGTTCGAGTCGGCGATGATCGACAACCCTGACCAGCCGAGGCCGAGCCGACTGGCGTTCCTCTCGCCGCCGCTCGAGAAGGACCTGCACATCTCCGGCACGCCCGTGGTCGAGCTGACCGCGTCGTCGAGCCTCGACGAGGCGTACTTCGGCGCGATCCTGGTCGAGTACGGTCCGACGACACAGAACAGCCGAACCGGTGACGGCATCATGCAGACGACGCTGCCCGAGGAGTGCTACGGCGAGTCGAACCAGTACGACGACGGCTGTTACCGACCGATCGCGTACCGGCCGACCGACGTCACCCAATGGCGCGTGACGAAGGGGATCCTCGACGGGCAGAATCGCAACTCGATCACCGAGGCCGAGCCGATGACGCCCGGCCAGATGTACGAGCTCGACTTCCCGCTGCTGCCGGAGGACTACGTCTTCTCCGAAGGCAACCGGCTCGGCGTCATCGTCGTAGGCAGCTACCGCAGCTACTCCGCCGAGCGGCTGCCGTCGCGACCCACGATCACGGTGAACACGCAGGTCAGCCGAGTCGCGCTGCCCGTACTCGGTGGCAAGCTCGCGGCCGAGCTGGCCGGGATCCCGAGCCGCTAGCCGCCGGATTTGCCGCGCAGGTGCTCCGCGACGGCGCTCATGTCGTGGTCGCCGAGCCCGGCGGCGACGGCGGCCGCCACGAGGCCCCGCGTTGAGTCGGCCTGTGGCATGGACGCGCTGACCGACTCGGCCAACGCGGTGATGAGTCCCTGGTCCTTGGCCACCAGGTCCAGGCTGAAGGCGACCGGGGTGTCGTCCGGCCGCAGGAACGCGTCCCGCTTGTAGTGCACGAACGGCGCGCCGACCGCGCTGGCAGCGAGCACGTCGTAGGTCGCAGTCCGGTCGAGTCCGGCCCGCTCGGCGAGCACGAGGGTCTCGCTCACGGCGGCGTTGAGCGCGAAGATCACGGAGTTGACCACGAGCTTGATGGTCGCACCGGCGCCGACATCCCCGAGGTGGAAGACGGCCTTCGCCAGCTCGTCGAGGACCGGCCGGGCGATGTCGAGCGCCGCCGCGTCACCACCGACCATCACGGTGAGCTCACCGCGCTCCACGAGCGGCACGCTGCCCGACACCGGGCTGTCGAGCAGTCTGCCGCCGCGCGCGGCGACCAGCGGTGCGAGCTCGCGTACGGTGGCCGGCGCGACCGTGCTCGTGTCACAGACCACGAGGCCCCACCGGACGCCAGCGAGCAGACCGTCGTCACCGGAGTAGGCGGACCGCACCGCGGCGTCGTCGGCCAGCGACACGATCACGACGTCGGCTTCGGCCACCGCGTCACGAGCCGTCGCCGCCACATTGGCGCCGTGCCGCTCGGCCACGGACTTGGCCTTGTCGCCCGACCTGTTGTACGCCACGACGGGGACGCCGGCCGCCCGCAGCCGGCGGACGATGGCGGCACCCATCCGGCCGGTGCCGATGACGGCCACGTTCACAGCAGCAACCACCCACCGTCGACGTGGAGATCGACGCCGTTGACCGATCGGTTGCGAAGCAAGAAGTCAACAGCGTCGACGATGTCGGCCATCGCGACGTTGCGGCCGATCGGGGTGCGGGCCTTCACCGCCTCGATCGCGGCCGCCTTGTCGGACCAGAACGGGCTGTCGCCGACGATTCCGGGATGGATCGCGTTGACCCGCTTCGGCGCGAGCTCGGTGGCCAGCGAGGTGACCAGGCCGGACACTCCGCCGTTGACCGTGGACACCGTGGTGGAGCCGGGATAGGGCCGTTCCTTGGCGAGCCCGCCGAAGAGCACGATCGCGGCGTCGTCCGTCATGCGTGGCAGCAGGGTATGGATCACCTCGGTGTAGCCGACGAGCTTCATGGTGACCAGGCTCAGCGCGCGGTCGATGTCGTAGTCCTTGGCCGTATTGGCGTCGCGGTCGATCGCGGACAACACCAGCCGGTCGACACCGTCGACGTCGCGCAGCGCCGCGGCGATGTCGGACGGCTGGGAGAGGTGGAGTGGGATCCCTCGCGTGTTTCCGCCGATCTCCTTGGCGACCTGCTCGGCCCGTCCGGCGTCTCGGCTGGTCAGCACGACCGAGTCGCCCGCGGAGGCGTACTTCGTCACGAGCGCGCGGCCGATGCCGGCCGTCCCTCCGACGACGAGCAGCGTGCCGTCTGTCATGGCAATACACCTCGCAGGTAGTCCCAGTCGCGGGCGAATCGATAGGAGTGGCGGCCCGGCGGCTGCGGCGACTGCGTCTCGAGCCACCGCAGTGGTCCGTCGCCCAGGTTACGGAAGCCGTGGACACAGCCGACGCCAGCCCAAGCGACGTCGCCGGGACCGAGCTCGTAGCGCTCATCGTCGAACGTGGCCTCGGCGCGCCCCGCCAGGAAGTAGTACGTCTCCTCGAACGGATGGTCGTGCGCACCGGCGACACCGGCCGGCGCGTACTGCACCATGAACATCGTCGTCAGATCGGCGCCGAGATCGGAGTCGACCATCATCTTCACGGTGATCCCGCTGTAGACGAGCAGCGCGGTGCGCATGCTGGCCGACACCGCGAGCGACGCCTGGTCCTGCCGGTCGGCATCCATGTGGGCCGGCTCGATGTGCCCGAAGCGGCGGGTTCGCGGATCGCGTACGTCGACGTCGACGGACTCGGCCCGGTCCGGTATCTCCGGCACGATCAGAGTGTCGTCGTCGTGCGCGGTCCGTGGCACCGGCCCCTGCATCTCGGCCCAGCGCACCCGTGCTTCTCCGTCGTTGCGCCACCGATGCGGCACACCGACCGGGATCAGCGCGTAGTCGCCGGGGGCCAATCGGTAGGACCCCTCCGTCGTCTCGAGCAGCCCGCTCCCCTCGACGACATACACACTCTCCTCGAACGAATGCACATGCGCCGGCAACACGCCACCCACCCCGAGCTCGCCTATCCCGAACCCGGTGTGCACCGCCCCATCGGATTCGCCGACCGCATCCCACCGCGAGTACGCCTCCGCGCTTGACGCCCACCCGCCCGGCTTCGCGAATACGGCGTCGGTCGCGAGCTCAACGACATGCCGCGCCGTCACACTGCCGCCTCCTCTCTAGCGCCGAGATTGCGCGTCTTCCCGCGAGTGTCTGTGACAGTGTTGATGGTTCGCTCGCAAGCTCGCGAACTGCCTGGCCGCCTCGCGAGGAACGAGCGAGGATGGTTGGACCGAGCGGGAAGACGCGCAATCTCGGCGCGACGCCAACCCGCAGGCTCGCGGTGAGCGGGAAGACGCGCAATGTCGGCGCGAAGGGGAAGGGTGGCAGTGTTCATGCGTCGGGCTTGTCGGCGACCGCGCCGAGCAGGTAGTCGCTGGAAGCCTGGACGTCGGCCCGCGCCTTGTCGACATCGGCCAGCAAGCGGCCGTCCCGCTTCCGCGCCACACCACCGACGAGAACCGTCTCGACGTTGGAGACGTCCGCGGACAGCACCACGGCCGCCACCGGATCGATGACCGGCGCCACCGCGAGCGACGTGGCGTCGATGACCACGACGTCGGCCTGCTTGCCGGGCGTGAGGGACCCGGTACGGTCCTCGAGTCCCGCCACGTAGGCGCCGTCGATCGTCGCGGCCCGCAGGATCTGCTCGGCGGTCAGGCAGTCCTTCGGCACCTGCTCGTTGGGCTCGTAGGCCGCCTCGTGCACCCGGGCCCGATCGGCCGCGAACGCCGACCGCATCTGGGTGAACATATCGCCCGGCACGGTCGTGACGACGTCGATCGACAGGCTCGGCCGCAGGTCGAGCTCGATCGACTTGAGGGTGGGCGGCCAGCCGTGGCCCATCTGCATCTCGACCTGCGGCGCGATCGAGATCGTGCCGCCGCTGTCCTTGACCAGTTGCCACTCCTCGTCGCTGAAGTGGCAGCAGTGGACGTAGGTGGTGTCGGAGCCGAGCAGCCCCATGTCGTTGAGCTGCTTGATCATGCCGAACCGGCCGGCGAGCCGGCCCATCGCCACGTGCACAGTGATTGGGATGCCGAGCTCGCGGGCCAGGCCCCACTCGGAGCGGACCACGTCCTCCTGGCAGAAGCCCGGCCCTCGGGTGGCGAGTCCCAGCGTCAGCAGTCCGTCGTCGGAGGAGAAGTACGTGTCGCGGATCCGGCGCACGTCGTCGCCCGGGATCACGAGCTTGCTGTCGAACCAGTAGTCCGCGAGTGAGGTGTTGGCGCTGCCGTACGCATAGAGCGCCCGGATGCCGGTCGCCTGCAGCCCGGTCACGGCGGCGTCGGGATGGTCCGGCGTGTTGTTGATGTGCGACCAGTCGACCAAGGTCGTGATGCCGGCGTTGAGGCATTCGAGCGACCCCGCGACGTTGCTGGAGTGGACGTCCTCGGGCCGATAGACGGGCGCGAACGTGTCGAGCACTTCGACGAAGTAGTCGTCGAGCGTGGCGTTCGGCGCGCAGCCACGGATCGCCGCCTCCCACGTGTGCCGGTGGGTGTCGACGAACCCCGGGATCACGATGCGGCCGGTCGCGTCGATGACCTCGGCGTCGACGTCGGCATCCAGATCGGCCTGGACGGCGGTGATCTTGTCGTCCTCGATCAAGACGTCGCCGGTAGCGAGGGTCCCGATCGAGGGATCCATGGAGAGGACGGTGCCTCCCCGGATGACGGTCTTCGTGGCCATGTGGCGCTGCTCCCTCCTAGTACGCCATGGGTTGGCGTACTGCTTCGACCACCTTGTCGACGGTCGGCATGACGATGTCTTCGAGCGCGTCGGCGAACGGGAGCGGCACACACTCGGCCGCGACCCGCCGGACCGGCGCGTCCAGCAGCTCGAACCCCTCGTCGGCGAGGATCGAGGCGACGGTGCCGCCCCACCCGCCTTGGTACGGGTTCTCCTCGACGATGACGACCCGGGACGTCCGGGCGACGGAGTCGAGCACGGTGCGGGCATCCAGCGGAACCAGGCAGCGCAGGTCGACGACCTCGGCGCTGATCCCCTCGTCGGCGAGCCGGTCGGCGGCGGACAGGGCGAGCGGCACCGTGTACGCCAGCGCGACGAGCGTGACGTCGGTGCCCGGCCGTACGATCGCGGCCTCACCCAGCGGCACGACATGGTCCGGCGGCGCCGACTCGCCCTTGCTGGCGAACAGACCCTTGTGCTCGAAGAAGACCACCGGGTCGTCGCTGCGGATCGCCGAGGCCATCAGGCCGACGACGTCGGCGGGTGTCGACGGGGCGGCGATCTTGAGTCCCGGGATCGTCAGCACCCAGTTCTCGACGGCCTGCGAGTGCTGGGCGCCGAAGCCGAGCCCGCCGCCGTTGGCGGTCCGGACGACCAGCGGGGTCGTGACCTGCCCGCCGGTCATGTAGCGCAGTTTGGGGATCTCGTTGGCGAGGTAGTCGAAGCAGCACGCCAGGAAGTCGGAGAACATGATCTCGGCGACCGGCCGCATGCCGGTCATCGACGCACCGAGCGCGGTGCCGACGATGGCCTGCTCGGAGATCGGGGTGTCCCAGACGCGACCGGCGCCGAACTCCTTGAACAGCCCGACGGTCGTCTTGAAGACGCCTTCGGCGGCGCCGATGTCCTCGCCCAGGCAGACGACCGTCTCGTCGCGGCGCATCTCGCGCGCGATCCCTTCCGCGACCGCTTCGCGGTAGGTGGTCACGTCCGCCATGCCGCACCTCCGTCGGCCCAGACGTCGGTCAGGGCGTGGGCCGGGTCGGCATCGGGTGCGGCGGCGGCCTCGGCGATGGCGTCCTCGATGACGCGGTCGGCACGCTCGTCGGCGGCCTCGACCTCGGCTTCCGACGTGCCGCGCTCGACGATCCGCTGGCGAGCGATGTCGAGCGGGTCACGTTCGAGCCATCGTTCGAGCTCGCCCTCCGGGCGATACTTCGCCGGATCGGTCCGGCTGTGACCGTAGTGCCGGTAGGTGTGGGCCTCGATCACGGTCGGGCCGTCGCCGGAGCGAGCTCGCTCGGCGGCCGTCGAGACCGCGGCGTAGACGGCCTCGACGTCGTTGCCGTCGACGATCTCCGCCGGGATCTGGTGCGCACCCGCGCGGTCCGCCGCCGGGTTGTCGGTCGCGGTGACCGAGCGGATCGGCGTGTACTCCATGTAGAAGTTGTTCTCGCAGACGAACAGGACCGGGAGCTTCCACACCGCCGCGAGGTTGAGCGACTCGTGGAACGCGCCGATGTTGGTGGCGCCGTCGCCGAAGAACGCCACGGCGACCTGGTCGGTCCCCCGCAGCTTCGCGGACCAGCCCGCGCCGCAGGCGATCGGCAGGTGGGCGCCGACGATCGCGTACGAGCCGAGCATGCCGTGCTCGGCCTTGGTGAGATGCATCGAGCCGCCTTTGGCCCGGTTGAGCCCGGTGGCCTTGCTCATCAGCTCGGCGAGGCACTCGGTCGGTGTGGCGCCGCGGGCGAGCGCATGGTGATGGCCGCGATAGGTCGCGAAGACGTAGTCGTCGTCGCGCAGCGCCAGGCTCGCCCCGACGGCGACCGCCTCGTGTCCGGCGGCCAGGTGGGTCGTCCCTTTGACGAGCCCGCGCAGGAACAGGTCGTGGGCGGCCTTCTCGACGCCGCGGATGATCCGCATCTCCTCGTACGCCTGGAGCAGCCGCGCGTCGTCGAGGGTCGCGACGGCGGTCGGCTCGGCGGGGACCGTCACGGCCGCTCGCCCCGCCCGGCCGCCGTGTTGAGGTGCGACTGCGACTCGCGCAGCGTGTCGAGCTGACCGCCGACGGTCCAGTACTTCCGGCCGGCGACGAGAAGCTCCTCGGCGGGGAACTTCGTGATCACCTCACAGCCCTCGGCCGTCACCACGACCTCCTCCTCGATGCGCGCGGCGGACCAGCCGTCGGCCGCCGGCCAGTAGGTCTCGAGCGCGAAGACCATGCCCTCCTCGAGCTCCTCGGGATGCTCCAGCGACACCAGGCGGCTGAAGATCGGCTTCTCCCAGATGGCGAGTCCGACGCCGTGGCCGTACTGCAGCGCGAACGCCGCCTCCTCGTCGGGGAAGCCGAACTCCTCGGCGCTCGGCCACAGCTGCACGATGTCGGCCGTCGTCACGCCGGGCTTGACCAGCGCGATCGCGGCGTCCATGTACTCGCGGCAGCGGGTGTAGGCGTCGCGCTGCGCGACCGACGCGCTCCCGACCGCGAACGTCCGGTAGTAGCAGGTGCGATAGCCGAGATGACTGTGCAGGATGTCGAAAAACGCCGGGTCTCCGGGCCGCATCACGCGATCGCTGTAGACGTGGGGATGCGGCGAACAGCGCTCCCCCGAGATGGCGTTGACTCCTTCGACGTACTCGCTGCCGAGGCCGTAGAGCACGTCGGCGACCAGGCCGACGCACTCGTTCTCGCGCACGCCGGGCTTGAGGAACGCGTAGAGCTCGTCGTAGGCGGCGTCGACCATCGAGCAGGCCTGGGCCAGCAGTGAGATCTCGTCCGGCGTCTTGATCCGCCGGGCCTCGAGGAAGACCTGCTGCCCATCGACCACGTCGAGGCCCTCGGCGTGCAAGGCAGCCAGGATCGGCATCTCGACGACGTCGACGCCGACCGGGTCGTCGGCGAGGCCGTGCTCGCGGAGCACTGTCGCGACCTTGCGGGCGACCTCGGCGGCGATGCCGGCGTCGGGATGGAACGCGCCGCGCAGCGTCGAGATGCCGGCCCGGGCCCCCGAGCGGCCGGCCCGCGCGGCGTCGGACAGCTCGGTGCTGCCGGGCTCCCGGTCGTGGTCCAGCCACGGGTTGTAGAGCTGGTGGTGCTTGGCGGCCGAGCCGAAGTCCCACTCGACCGGCTCGCCCCCGCGCGGCAGTACGGCGAACCGGATCAGCTTGTCCATCGCCCACGTGCCGATATGGGTCGACGTCATGTAGCGGAGGTTGGAGAAGTCGAACGTCAGCAGCGACCCGAGCTCGGAGCCGTCCAGCTTGTCACGGAGGCGTTGCAGCCGCTGCCGGCGAAGCCGATCGAGGTCGATGCGCTCTTCCCAGTCGACCGCGTTGGGGCCGTACGTGCGGATCGCCATGGTGAATCATCCTTGGGCCGCGAGTGTTAAGTATAAGTTACGACCGGCACGCGCTGCTGGCTAGAGGACTCCCGATGGTTTCCCATGAGCTCATGGGAAAACATGCGCGGCGGCTCAATGGCGCAGGTCGGACTCGAGGACGGCCCAGATGCCGACGGCCGGGACCTCGCCGTCGTTGCGATAGCGATGCGGAGTGCTCGACGCGAACGAGATCGCGTCGCCGGGACCGAGCTCGTGCTCGGCGAACCCCAGCGTGACGACGAGTGCGCCTGAGATCAGGTAGCCGTACTCGTCCCCGGTGTGGCGCATCAGCTGGCCGGTGCTCGACGAGCTACTGCCGGGCGCGTACGTCACGAGCATGAAGTCGACAAGCGCACCGGCGATCCGGCCGAGGCGTTCCCACGTCACACCCGAATCCAGCTCGAGCACTTCGCGCTGGTCCGGCCGGACCAGCGGGCCCAGTGCGACGTCGGCCATGGCCGCCGCCGCCCGACCGACCGAAGGCAGCGGCCCGGCGTCCGCGGCCGGCGGCGCCGCCCGACCGGCCGAAGCAGCCGGGGCGGTGGCCTCCGTGGCGGTGTCGAACACGTCCTCGATCGAGATGCCGAGCGCCTGCGTGATCGCGTAAAGGGTGCTCACCGAGGGGCGGCTCCGGGCGTTCTCGATCTGGGAGATCAGGCTCGCCGAGACGCCGACGTCGCGGGCCAACTGCCGGACCGACAGGCCGCGCCGGGTCCGCTCCTCGCGGATCCGATCGCCGACCGGCGGGATGCTGGTGGCCATGCGCTGATCGTACAGTGACACTGAACGACCCGCCGACCAGAAGCCCGGGCGCCGAATGCCCCTTTGGCATGGGACGATCTTCCCCGTGTCCTTGATCGTCACCCGCGGACTCACCAAGACCTTCCCCCAAGTGGTCGCCTTGGATTCGCTGACCATCGACGTCGACGCCGGCGTGACCGGGCTGGTGGGCGCCAACGGTGCCGGCAAGTCGACGCTGATCAAGATCCTGCTCGGCCTGCTCCCCGCGACGGCCGGCACCGCGTCCGTGCTGGACCTGGACGTGACGCGGCAGGGCACCGAGATCCGATCGCGGGTCGGCTACATGCCCGAGCATGACTGCCTGCCACCGGACGTCTCGGCGACCGAGCTGATCGTGCACCTGGCCAGGATCTCGGGGCTGCCGCCGGACGCCGCCCGCGAACGCTCGGCCGACGTGCTGCGCCACGTCGGGCTGGCCGAGGAGCGCTACCGGCCGATCGGCGGCTACTCCACCGGCATGCGGCAGCGGGTCAAGCTGGCGCAGGCCATCGTGCACGATCCGGAGCTCGTCTTCCTCGACGAGCCCACCAACGGCCTGGACCCACTCGGCCGCGACGACATGCTGGCGTTGATCCGCCGCATCGGCACCGAGTTCGGCATCGCCGTACTCGTGACGTCCCACCTGCTCGGCGAGCTCGAGCGCACCAGCGACAACATCGTCGTCATCGACGCGGGACGGCTGCTGCGCGCATCGTCGACCGCCGAGTTCACTCAGGCCACCGGCAGCCTGACCGTCGAGGTCCTCGACCCGGCCGGCGAGGCCAACCCGCGGGACCGGCTCGGGGAGGCGCTCGCGGCGCGCGGACTGCAGGTCGCGCCCGACGGCGGGGTGCTGCGGATCGAGATCGAGGACGAGGCGACCTACGACGTGGTGCGCGACCAGGTCGCCGAGCTCGGCCTCGGACTGGTCCGATTGCAGCAGGCCCGACATCGGATCGAGGACATCTTCATGGTCGACGCCGGCACGCAGGGGGTGGCCCATGGCGATCCCACCTGAGTCCGGCGGGCGCCGCAGCGTCATCCACGACATCGGCTACAGCAAGTACGACGGGATCCGGCTCGGCGAGGGCTACACCTGGCGGACCCTGTACGAGCTGGGCGTCAAGCACTGCTACGGGCTCGGCCGGGCCGCGAAGTACAAGGTGCTGCCGATGTTGATGCTCGCGATCATGCTGCTTCCGGCGCTGATCATCGTCGGCGTTCAGGTCATCGTGAGCCTCGACGAGCAGGTGCTTCCGTACTCCCGCTACGCGGTCATCATGCTCTTCGTGATCAGCGTCTTCGTGGCGGTCCAGGCCCCGGCCCTGATCTCGCGGGACCTGCGCTACCGGGTGCTCACGCTCTATCTCGCCCGGCCGCTGCGGATCGACACGTACGTCTACGCCCGCCTGTCCGCACTGGCAACGGGATTGTTCGTCCTGGTCGGGTTGCCGCTGCTCGTGCTCTACGTCGGAAGCCTGCTGTCGGGGTTGTCCCCCGGCTCGGAGACCGTCGACCTCCTCGGCGCCCTCGGCGGCGCGGCGATCCTGGCGGTCATGCTCGCCGCGACGGCCACGGTCATTGCCGCCACGACGACCCGTCGGGGCTTCGCGATCGCCGCGATCATCACCGCGCTCCTGATGAGCTACAGCATCGTCGCCACCGTGCAGGGGATCGCCGACGAGCAGGGCGCCACCGAAGTCGCGGGCTACGCGGGGCTGTTCTCGCCGTTCACCCTGGTCGACGGCATCCAGGTCGCGCTGTTCGACACCGAGGCGTCGACCTCTGCGGGTCCGCCCGGTGCCCTCGGCGGCCTGGTGTTCGTCGCGTTCGCGGTCGTGATCGTCGCCGGCTGCGTACTCGTGTCGCTGTGGCGCTACCGGAAGGTGGCGGGCCGGTGAGCGAGCTCGTACTGCAGCAGGTGTCGCGCTGGTATCGCAACGTCGTCGCGGTCAACGACGTCACCATGACCATCGGACCGGGTGTCACCGGTCTGCTCGGGCCCAACGGCGCCGGCAAGTCGACGCTGATCGCGATGATGTCCGGCTTCCTCGCGCCCTCGTCGGGAACGGTCACGCTCGACGGCACGCCGGTGTGGCGGCACGAGCAGCTCTATCGCCAGATCGGGCTCGTGCCCGAACGCGAGGCGGCCTACGACAACCTGACCGGCGGGCAGTTCGTCGTCGCCAACGCCGAGCTGCAAGGGGTCGCCGACCCGAATGCCGCCGCCACGAGGGCGATCGCGACCGTCGAGATGCAGCCCGCCCAGCACCGCAAGATCGCGACCTACTCCAAGGGCATGCGGCAGCGGATCAAGATGGCCAGCGCCCTGGTCCACGACCCGACGGTGCTGCTGCTCGACGAGCCGTTCAACGGCATGGACCCGCGGCAGCGGCTGCACCTGATCGATCTGCTGCGCCGGATGGGTGCGGAGGGCCGCACCGTCATGTTCAGCTCGCACATTCTCGAGGAGGTCGAGCAGGTCGCGAGCCATATCGAGGTGATGGTGGCCGGCCGGCACGCCGCGTCCGGCGACTTCGGCGCGATCCGGCGGCTGATGACCGACCGGCCCAACCGCTACCTGATCCGCACCGACGACGACCGAAGCCTCGCCAGCCAGCTGATCGGTGACGCGTCATGCAGAGGCGTGATCCTGCGATCGGACGACGGTCTGGACGTCGAGGTCGTCGACTTCGGCCGGTTCGCCGTCGTACTCCCCCAGCTCGCCCACTCCGCCGGCATCCGGCTGCTCGAGGTGAAGCCCACCGACGAGTCGCTCGAGAGTGTCTTCGCCTACCTGGTCAGCGCTTAGGAGCACCATGACGAACGCGACGATCGTCGGGCTCACCGTACGCAACGGTCTCGGGAGCCGACGGGCCGTCATGCTGGTCGTCCTGCCGGTCGTGCTGGTGGGCCTCGCGATCACCGTACGAGCCCTGGTGGGAGTCGACGCGGATGCCACCGAAGGCGTCATGGTCGGCCTCGGCATCACGGTGATCCTGCCGCTGGTGGCGCTGATCTGCAGCACCAGCGTCCTCGCCGCCGAGGTCGACGACGGGTCGATCGTCTACCTGTTGGCCAAGCCGATCTCGCGGCACACCATCGTCGTGAGCAAGTACCTCGTCGCGGCCACGGCGACGGCACTGTTCATCGCGCTGCCGATCATGCTGGCGGCCGCGATCATGACCGGCGAGTTGCGCGGGGCGATCGGGTACGCCGCCGGCGCGCTGCTCGGCTCGGTCGCCTACTCGGCGATCTTCCTCCTGCTGTCGGTCGTCACCCGGCATGCGGTCGCAACCGGCCTGGTCTATGTGCTCATCTGGGAGGGCCTGCTCGGCGGGCTGCTCAGCGGCGTCCGATGGCTGAGCATCGGTCATTGGTCCAACGCGCTCGCGGTGTCGATCACCGACGAGAACACGCTGCCCGACGCGGTCAGCCCGGCGTACGCGATCATCGCGACCGTCGTGGTCACGGTGGCGGCGATCTACCTCGCCGGCGACCGGCTGCGGTCGTTCCGGCTCACCGGCGACGAGTGAACGCCGCCGTCCGCGTCCCACGCGACGCTGACGGACGGCACCCTCTCCTGCACGGTGCGTGGTCGGACGGCCACGACGTGTTTGAATCGTCGTTCAAGACCGGGCTAGGATCACGCCGCAAATGTCGACGGATTGCGTATTACGCAATCATGATGGGCCATACGCAACGCAGGGAGCACTGATCGCATGTCCTTCCCCAGTGACCTCGAGATCGCCCGGGCCACGTCGCTCAAGCCGATCGAGGACATCGCCAACGTCATGGGCCTCGAGAGCGACCTGCTCGAGTGGCACGGCGACAACGTCCTCAAGGTGAAGCTTGACGCGATCGAGCGGCTCGCCGACCGGCCACGGGCCAAGTACGTCGTGGTCAGCGCGATCACTCCGACGCCACTCGGCGAGGGCAAGACGACGACAACGGTCGGCCTCGGTCAGGGCTTCGGCTACCTCGGCAAGCGGGCCACCGTCGCCGTCCGGCAGCCGTCGATGGGTCCGACGCTCGGCATCAAGGGCGGGGCGGCCGGCGGCGGCTACAGCCAGATCGTGCCGATGGAGGTACTCAACCTCCACCTCACCGGCGACATGCACGCCGTGACGGCGGCGCACAACCTGCTCAGCGCCGTGCTCGACGACCACCTCTATCGCGGCAACGAGCTCGGCCTGGACTTCCACAACATCACCTGGCGACGCGTACTCGACGTCAACGACCGAGCACTCCGCAACATCGTCGTCGGTCTCGGCGGCCGCGGCGACGGCATTCCGCGGCAGACCGGGTTCGACATCACCGCGGCGTCCGAGGTCATGGCCGCCCTGGCGCTGGCGCGCGACCTGCGGGACCTTCGCGAACGGATCGGCCGGATCGTCATCGGCTACACCGGCGACGGCGAGCCCGTGACGGCCGAGCAGCTCGGCGCCGCCGGCGCGATGACCGTCCTGCTCCGAGAGGCGATCAAGCCCAACGTTCTCCAGACACTCGAGCACACGCCCGTGCTCGTCCACACCGGCCCGTTCGGCAACATCGCGACCGGCAACTCCTCGATCGTCGCCGACCGGATCGGGCTGCGCTGCGGCGACTACCTCATCACCGAGGCGGGGTTCGGCGCCGACATGGGCGCCGAGCGCTTCTTCAACCTCAAGTGCCGGATCAGCGGCGAGGCTCCGGACGCCGCCGTCGTCGTCGCGACGGTACGCGCGCTCAAGGCCCACTCGGGTCAGCACCGCATCGTCGCCGGAAAGCCGTTGCCGGACGCGCTCCTCGCCGAGTCGCCGGACGAGGTGCACGCGGGTGCGGCCAACCTCCGCAAACAGATCGACAACATCCGGCTGCACGGCGTCTCGCCGGTCGTGGCCGTCAACGCCTTCCCGACCGACCATCCGTCGGAGCACGCCGCGATCCGGGAGATCGCCGAGGCGGCCGGCGCGCGGGTCGCGGTCTCGACGCACTTCAGTGACGGCGGCGCCGGCGCGGCCGAGCTGGCCGAGGCCGTGGCCGCGGCGGCCGAGGAGTCCAGCGACTTCCAGCTGCTCTACCCGGACGAGGCGTCGCTGCGGGAGAAGATCGAGACGGTCGCGACACGGGTCTACGGCGCCGCCGACGTCGACTACTCGCCGCAGGCGAGCCGGTCGCTCGACACGTACGAGCGGGCCGGCTTCGGCCACCTGCCGGTCTGCATCGCCAAGACGCACCTGTCGATCACGTCCGACCCGAAGCGCACCGGCGCACCGACCGGCTGGACGTTGCCGGTACGGGAGGTCCGCGCATCGGTCGGTGCCGGGTTCGTCTACCCGATCTGCGGCGACATGCGGACCATGCCGGGCCTCGGCTCCAACCCCGCACTCCGCCACGTCGACATCGACGACAACGGCGACATCGTCGGCCTCTCCTGACGATCATCAGCCACTCGTGGCGCCGCCGTCAGTCACTCGTGGCGCCGTCGTCAGTCACTCGTGGCGCCGTCATCAGTCACTCGTGGCGCGATCATCAGCCACTCGTGGCGCGGTCGTCGGTCACTCGGCGGGCGGCCGCCGCAGCCGCTTCGTCTCGCTGCGCCGCTCCTTGGCCGCGCGGCGGCGGGCCCTGGCACCTCGCGACGGCCGGGTCGGACGCCGCGGCTTCGGCGGCGGCGCCAAGGCGTCGGCGAGGGTCTCGGCCAGCCGAGCCGCCGCCGCGCGCCGATTGCGCAACTGGGACCGATGGTCCGAAGCGGTGACCGTGAGAACGCCCTCGACCAGTCGCCCGCCGAGCCGCGACATGGCACGCGCCCGCTGCGGCTCCGACAGGGCCCGCGATCTGGCGACGTCGTACGAGAGCTCGACCCGCGAGTCGGCCGTGTTCACGCTCTGGCCGCCCGGACCGCTTGCGCGGGAGAACCGCCACGACAGCTCGTCCGCCGGCACGGTGATCGGCCCGGCTCGCAGCGACTCGTCCACGTCGTCCACGCTCCCACAGCCGCCATTACCACATCGGCCACACCAGCATCCTCCGCGCCCCGGATCGACCACCAAACTCGTACTCGGTGGTCGGCAGACGCCACCGCCACAAGTGACCGACGACCCCGCCACAAGTGACCGACGACCCCGCCACAAGTGGCTGATGATCGCGCCACGAGTGACTGATGATCGCGCGGTGCAGCGCCGGGGTAACGATGCGGTAACGGACTGTGGGAACGCTCCCATGAGCCTCTTGACGCCATACCCAACCACGCCCCACTCTGGCTGGGAGCGCTCCCAAACTCGGACTGCATCCGCCGTGGAGCGCCAGAGAGGGAGGTCACGGTGATCAGCATGGAGGCGGCGCGGAGGCCCAGACTCCGCTGGTTGGTCGGAGCCGCGGCGATCGCGCTGCTGGCACCGGCATGTGGAGGCGACGACGAGGGCAGCGGAGGCAGCAGCGCTGGCGAAGAGGTCACCTTGGTCGTGAACGTCTTCGGTGGCGACGGCTTCGGCTACGACGAGCTCGTCAAGCAGTACGAACGGGACAACCCCAACGTCACGGTGGAGTACAACATCGTCACCGACGACTACGACAACGAGTACCGGCCGCAGCTGATCCAGCAGCTCGACGCGGGCAGCGGCGCCGGTGACGTGGTCGCCATCGAGGAGCAGGGCGTCGGCCAGATGATGTCGATGTCGGACGCCTGGGTCGACCTCTCCGAGTACGGGCTCGACTCCCGCGAGTCGGACTACCCCGCCTGGAAGTGGGAGCTGGGCTACACGAGCGACGGCAAGCTCGCCGGGCTCGGCACCGACGTCGGCGGGATGGCGATGTGCTACCGCACCGACCTGTTCGAGCAGGCCGGGCTGCCGACCGATCGCGACGAGGTCGCCGCCATGTGGCAGGACTGGGACGGCTTCACGGCGACCGCGCAGCAGTTCGTCGACTCCGGCGTCGACGCCGCGTTCGTGGACAGCCCCAACCAGATCTACAACATCCGCTTGGTGCAAGAGGCCGGCAACGGCGACGGCACCAGCTACTTCGACGAGGAAGACAACTACGTCCTCGGCGACTCCCCCGCGGTTCAGACGGCCTTCGATTACGTACTCGAGCTGAACGACATGGGCGCGATCGGCCCGTTCCAGAACTGGACCGACGAGTGGAACGTCGCGATGGAGGCCGGCGGCTTCGCGACGATGGGCTGCCCAGGCTGGATGGCCGGCGTCATCGAGTCCACGTCCGGCAAGCAGAACTCCCGCAACTGGGACATGGCTCCGGTGCCAGGCACCAGCGGCAACTGGGGCGGCTCGTGGCTCGCTGTCCCCGCGCAGAGCGAGCACCCTGAGGAAGCGGCCGCCCTGGCGGACTTCTTGACGAGTCCGGATAGCCAGCTGGCCGCCTACAAGGCGATCAGCGTCTTCCCGAGCTCGCCCGAGGCGCAGCAGAATCCGGCCGTCGCCGACAGCACGAACCCGTACTTCAACGACGCTCCGGTGGGTCAGATCATCTCGGAGTCCATCACCACGTTCGAGCCGGTCTACTACGGCGAGCTGCACTCGGCCGTACGCGCGGCGGTGGAGGACGTGCTCTACGGCGTCATCGAGGGGACGTACGCGGCCGACGAGGCGTGGGACGCGTTCGTCTCGGCCGGCCAGGAAGTGGTCGACACCAGTGGGTGATCGACGGTGAAGACGGCGCAGCGGGTTGCGTCCGATCCCGCTCGGGCGCAACCCGCCGTCGCTCCGCTACGCCGACGAGGTCGCGTCCGGCGCGTCCTGTCCGTGGTGGATCAGAAGGCCAGCCCCTACCTGCTGGTGTCGCCGTACTTCATCCTCTTCGCGATCTTCGGCGCCTTCCCGCTCGGATTCACGCTGTGGGTGTCGTTGCACGACTGGCAGCTGGCCGGCGACAAGGCGTACATCGGCCTCGACAACTACGAGTTCCTGCTGACCAACGACCGCTTCCGTACAACGGTCGTCAACACGCTCGGCATGTTCGTCGTCGCCACCGTGCCGCAACTGCTGCTCGCCCTGATGATCGCGAACGCGCTCAACAAGCGCCTGCGCGGTCGGCTGTTCTTCCGCCTCGGCGTGCTGATCCCGATGGTGACCTCGGTCGTCGCGGTCGCGATCGTCTTCAGCCAGATCTACGGCACCGAGTACGGGATGGTCAACTGGTTCCTCGGCCACCTCGGCGTCGAACCCATCGACTGGCGCAAGACGTCGCTCGCATCGTGGGTGGCGATCTCGTCGATGGTCGACTGGCGATGGACCGGCTACAACGCGATCATCTACCTGGCCGCCATGCAGGCGATCCCGCGTGTGCTGTACGAGGCGGCGACCGTCGACGGCGCCTCGTCGCGGCGGCAGTTCTGGCACATCACGGTGCCGCAACTCAAGCCGGTGATCATCTTCACCGTCTTCATCTCGACCATCGGCGGACTCACCTTGTTCGCCGAGCCCCTGATGTTCAACTCGGGACGGCTCGACGGCGGAACGACCGGACAGTTCCAGACCGTGGCGATGTACATCGTCCAGGCGTTCCGAGAGCGCAACAACTACGGACTCGCGGCGGCCGCGGCCTGGCTGCTCTTCGCCATCATCATCGTCGTCGCGCTGGCGAACTACCTCGTCGTCAACCGGATCCGGGAGTCGCGATGAGCGCGATCGTCAGCCGGTCCCGGACCGAGTCTCCGGCCGAGCCGTCCGGCAGCGGCCCGACCTCGCGGCCGCGTCGCCGTCGACGCAGCGACGCCGGCGTCCACATCTGGGACGCGACCCCGCTCACTCGCCTCGCCCTCGGCCTGACCATCATCCTGTCGATCTTCCCGCTCTACTGGATGATCGTCGTCGCGAGCCGGGACGCCTCGGCGGCGACGACGTTCCCACCGCCGATGACGCCGGGCGGCAACCTGGCCGACAACGTCTCGACGGCACTGAACGACGACGCATCCAATCTGGTCAAGGGCCTTGTCAACTCGTTCATCGTGTCCGGCACCGTGGCCTTCTCCGTCGTGGTGATCTCGACGCTGGCCGGGTTCGCGTTCGCGAAGCTGCGCTTCCGCGGCTCGACCGTACTGCTGGCGGTCATCCTTCTGACCATGGCCGTGCCGCTACAGCACATCGGCATCGTGCCGCTCTACATCATGATGATCGAGCTCGGCTGGGTAAACACGCTGCAAGCGGTCATCCTGCCGTTCCTCGTCAACGGGTTCGGCATCTTCCTCATGCGGCAGTACACGATTCAGGCCGTGCCGGACGAGCTCGTCGAAGCCGCGCGCATCGACGGCGCATCGACTCTGCGGATCTACTGGAACATCGTGCTTCCAGCGGTACGGCCGGGGATCGCCGTGCTCGGCCTGCTGACATTCATGCAGAACTGGAACGAGTTCCTCTGGCCGCTGATCGCCTTGAGTCCCGACAACCCGACCGTGCAGGTGGCGATCCAACAGCTCACGACCGGTAATTACAGCGCCGACTACTCGATGATCTTCACCGGAACGCTGCTGTCCATCGTCCCGCTGACGGTCATCTTCATCGCCTTCGGCAAACAGATCGTCGGCGGAATCATGGAAGGAGGCGTCAAGGCATGACGGATCTCGACGTACGGACCGGGACGGAGGTCGACCTGGTCGATCTCACCGACTTCCCCGACGACTTCGCCTGGGGAGCCGCCACCGCCGCGTACCAGATCGAAGGCGCCCGGCACACCGACGGCCGGACCGACTCGATCTGGGACACCTTCAGCCATACGCCGGGCAGAGTCGCCGGCGGCCACAACGGCGACGTCGCGGTCGACCACTACCACCGGTGGCGCGAGGACGTCGGACTCATGGCCGAGCTCGGCATCGCGAACTACCGCTTCTCGGTCTCGTGGCCGCGCGTCCAGCCCGGCGGCACCGGACCGGCGAACCAGCGCGGCCTCGACTTCTATCGCCGCTTGGTCGACGAGCTCGTGGACCACGGCATCACCCCCTGGCTCACGCTCTACCACTGGGATCTGCCGCAAGAGCTCGAAGACGCCGGCGGTTGGCCGGAGCGAGACACCGCCGATCGGTTCGCCGACTACGCCGGGCTCGTCTTCGACGCCCTCGGCGACCGGGTCCGCGCGTGGACGACGCTGAACGAACCGTGGTGCTCGGCCTTCCTCGGGTACGCCGGCGGACTGCACGCGCCGGGTCGCGTCGAGCCGGCGGCCTCGGTCGCCGCGGCGCACCATCTGCTCCTGGGCCACGGCCGGGCCGTCCAGGCGCTCCGCGCCATCGGCGGCGAGCACCGGATCGGCATCACCCTCAATCTCTATGCGGTCTCGGCCCAGACCGACAGCGCCGGCGACCTGGAGGCGGCCCGTCGGATCGACGGACTCCACAACCGGTTCTTCCTCGAGCCGTTGTTCTCCGGCGGCTACCCGGCCGACGTCCGGGCGGACCTCGCGGGCGTGTCCGACTTCGGCTTCGTCCACGACGGCGACCTGGCCGACGTCGCGGCTCCGCTCGACCTCCTCGGCGTCAACTACTACACGCGGCACGTCGTCGGCCAGGGCCCGTACCCCGGCACGCAACTGGCGAGCTTCGGGGGGCGCGACCTGCCCCAGACCGCCATGGGCTGGGAGGTCGACAGCAGCGGCCTCACCGAGGTACTCCAGATGGCGGCGCGACACACCAGGTTGCCGATCTACGTGATGGAGAACGGCGCGGCCTACGACGACGTCCTCGGATCGGACGGGCGTGTCGACGACGGCGAGCGGATCGACTTCCTCCGCTCGCACGTCGAGGCCTGCGCGACCGCGATGCGTGCGGGGGTTCCGCTGCGGGGCTACTTCGTGTGGTCGCTGCTCGACAACTTCGAGTGGGCCCGGGGCTACGACAAACGCTTCGGCCTGGTCTACGTCGACCACGACAGCCTGC
>Ga0075431_100000046_pt1 | contig 64852 bp, 66 predicted proteins | sample RhiMetdeltSRZDD5_FD_75297 | JGI IMG/M metagenome (GOLD analysis project Ga0075431, IMG submission 75297) | Populus rhizosphere microbial communities from Tennessee, USA - Rhizosphere MetaG P. deltoides SRZDD5 | ecosystem: Host-associated > Plants > Roots > Rhizosphere > Soil | place: USA... | reverse complement strand
TAATCAGTAGGCGATCGTCGGCTCGGTCGCGACGCGCACGCGGACGAAGTAATCTTTGAACTTCTCCAGATCGTCCCGCGAGACCATGTCCGAGACCAGGAAACACGCGACGTCGCCCTGCTTCCACACCCACGTGACGAAGCCGGCGTCGCGCTTGAGCATCGGCCGCCAGCGGCCGTCGATCGCGACACGGTCGCGCTCGCTCATCGCGAATGAGCGCTCCGCAGGCAGCATGATGTAGCTGACGAGATGGCCGTCGACGTCGCGATAGTGCACGGCGAGCCCACGCTGGCGCGTGAGGTACACGGGCTCGGCGCTGACAAACGTCAGGCGGTCGTCGCCCACGAAGGCGCGCCGCAGGTCGATACCGGTCTCCTGCGACAGCCACGGCAGGTCGCCGGGGATGATCTTCGGCTGGCGCGCGTCCCACATGAGCACGCGCGAGTGCTCGTTGACGACCGCGCGGACGACCTGCTGCATCGGATCAGTCGGCTCGATGCGGGGCAGATACGGCAGCATGAACAGTCCGAGCGCCAGCGCGGTGCCGGCGGCGGTGATGAGCGGCACGAGCCACGCCGGCCGGCGTGGACGGTCCGTCGCCTCGACGAGGCTGACGCGCAAGCGCGCGGGCGCCGTATAGCGCGGGAGCTCCGCCGCCAGGCGGCGGCCGAGCGCCTCGTCGTCGGGTCCGCGCAGTTCTTCGCTCACTTCTTGTCGTAGTCCTTCAGCAACGCACGCAGCCGTTCCTTGGCGCGGAAAATCCGCGACTTCACGGTGCCAACCGGGCAAGCCATCACCCGGGCAACCTCCTCGAGCGGCAATCCCTCGACCTCTGCGAGCAACAAAACCGTGCGGAACTCCTCGGGCAGCCGTCGCATGGCACGTTCGAGGTCGGTGTGCGCCTCGAGAGCCCCGCCCTCGTCCGTCGACGTATCATGGAACATCGGGAGGTCCCAGTCGGGGACGCCGTCCTCGGCGATCGCCGTCTCACGCTCGCGCAGCCGGTAAAACGTGAGAAACGTGTTTCTCAGAATCTGAAACAACCACGCCCGCAGGTGGGTTCCCGGCTGGAACCGGTGCGAGAATCGGAAGGCTCTCAGGTAGGTTTCCTGCACGAGGTCGTCCGCCTCGGGCGGATTGCGCGTCAAATAGACGGCAAAGTTGTACAGCGCATCGAGATGCTGGAGGGCCTGCCGATGGAAGTCGGCGTCAGCGGCCATCAGTCCTCGAACCAGCGCACCGAGTAGCTGCCGACGCGCACGGTGTGCTCGTCGGCGAGACTGCCGAGCAGCTCGCGGACGGTCGTGTAGAGGGTCGGATGCTCGAAATCGGGGGCGACGTCGGCCAGCGGACGCAGCACGAACGCGCGCTCGGCCAGCAGCAGGTGGGGCACGTGCAGGTCGTCGGGGCCGCTGATCACTTCGTCGCCATAGAACAGGATGTCGATGTCGAGCGTGCGGGGCGCGAAGCGGCGCGCCTCCGGCGTGCCCTCGGGCCGTACACGCCCGAGCGCCTCTTCGATAGCCTGCAGCCGTCCGAGCAGCGCGCGCGGCGCGAGGGCGGTCTCGATCGCCACCACGCAGTTGAGATACCAGCGGCGCTCACGCTCCGTGCGACCCGGCTCTTCTTCCCACGGCTCCGACTCGTAGATGGGTGAGGCCTCCACGACGCTGAGCTCGGCGCTCTCACGCAGATGCCGTACCGCCGCGCGCAGGACGTCGAGGCGGTCGCCGAGGTTGCTGCCGAGACTGAGATAGACGCGCGTCATCCGCGCCGCCGCGTCAGCTCGACCGACGGGGTCCCGACGAGTCCCTGCAGCGGCGGCGTCAGCTTCCGCACACGCACGCGGACCTCCTCGGCTGGAAACTCGCGCAGCAGCGCCTGCGCGATCTGTCCCGCAAGACGCTCGATCAGATTGACGCGTCCGTGGGTCCCGATCTCGACGATTCGTCGCGCGACCTGCCCGTAGTCGACCGCGCACGCGAGGTCGTCCGAGACGGCCGCGCTCGTGAGGTCGACGCTCAGCTCCGCATCGACCGAGAACCACACGCCCACGGTCCGCTCGGCGGTGGACACGCCATGATGGCCGTAGAAGCGAACGTCTTCGAGCCGGAGCCGATCCGCCGTCACCGCATCACCGTCGCACCCTCGAGCACGCCGTCGCGCGCGGCGACGCCGACGTGGGAGCGCACGATCTGCATCAGGCGATGCCCAGCACGTCGTGCATCGAGTAGAGCCCGGGCCCGCGGTCGCCGAGCCATCTCACGGCCCGCAGCGCGCCCCGCGCGAAGGTGTCGCGGCTGTGGGCCCGGTGCGTCAGCTCCAGCCGCTCGCCGAGCGTCCCGAACGACACGGTGTGCTCGCCCACGACGTCGCCCGAGCGGAGGGACATCACGCCGATCTCCTTGCCGGTGCGCTCGCCGGGCAGACCCTCGCGCCCGTACACGCCGACCTTGCGGAGATCGCGGCCCAGCGCCTCGGCGACGATCTCGGCCATGCGCACCGCGGTGCCGCTGGGCGCGTCCTTCTTGTAGCGGTGGTGGATCTCGGTGATCTCGACGTCGTAGTCGTCCCCGAGCGCCCTCGCCATCGCCCTGAGCAGCGAAAAGGCGAGGGTGACGCCGACCGACATGTTCGGCGCCACCAGGATCGCGGCCTGCCGCGCGAGCGTGGCGATCTCCTCGCGCTGGGCGGCGGAGAATCCGGTGGTGCCGATCACGGCCCGCGCACCGGCGCGCGCCACCAGCCGCAGATGCTCGAGCGAGGCCTCCGGCACCGAGAACTCGACGAGGACGCGGTCCCGCGCGATCACCGCCGCGGGATCGGCGGTGATCGACACGCCGAGCGCACCGACGCCGGCGGCCTCGCCGGCGTCGCGGCCGAGCGCGCGATGCCCCGGCGCCTCCAGCGCGGCCACGAGCTTCAGCCCGGGGGTCTCGCGATGCAGCGCAATGATGCGGGAGCCCATGCGACCGGCGGCGCCGGCGACGATGAGATCGGCGACGCTCGGGCGGACATCCGTCATCGGTGAGACGCCGCGTCTACTTCTTCACGAGGCCGTACTGCCCGAGCACTCCACGCAGCGTGTCACGGTTCGCGTCGCCCATGCGGCACATCGGCAGACGGAACTCGGGCTCCAGCATTCCCGCCATCGCCATCGCTTCCTTGATGGGGATGGGGTTCGTCTCGAGAAACGCCGCGCGTGCCAGCGGAAACAGCCGGTGATGCAGCTCGCGCGCGCGTTTCCAGTCGTTGTCGAGCGCCGCGTGGACCATGTCGGCGGTGTCCTTCGGGACGATGTTCGCGATGACAGAAATGACGCCGTGGCCGCCGACGGCCATCAGCGGCAGCGTGAGGCTGTCGTCGCCCGAGAGCACCGAGAAGGCGGGACCGCACGACAGCACCACCTGCGTCATCTGGTCCAGGTTGCCGGAGGCTTCCTTGACGCCGCGCACGTTCTTCACGTCGCGCGCCAGGCGCGCGAGCGTCGGCGTCTCGACGTTGACCGCCGTGCGGCTCTGGATGTTGTAGACGACGATCGGAATGGCCACCGACTCGGCGACGGCGCGGAAGTGCCGGTAGAGGCCCTCCTGCGTCGGCTTGTTGTAGTACGGGTTGACCACGAGGGCGCCGTCCGCGCCGGCGCGCTCGGCATGCCGGGTCAGGTCGATGGCCTCTGCCGTCGAGTTCGAGCCGGTGCCGGCGATGATCTTGAGCCGCTTGCGCGCGGCGTCCACCGCGATCTCGACGACGCGCTTGTGCTCGTCGTGCGAGAGCGTCGGCGACTCGCCGGTGGTCCCGCAGGGCACGAGACCGTCGGTGCCGCTGGTCGCATGCAGCTCGACGAGGTCCCGCAGCTTCGCTTCGTCCACCTTGCCGCTCTTGAACGGAGTGACCAGCGCGACGAACGAACCGGTGAAGATGGCGTTCATACGGTCGTCTCCCCGGCCACCAGGTCCTCGAAGGTCTCCCGGCGGCGCACGATGGTATAGCGATCGCCGTCCACGAGGACCTCGACGGGTCGCGGCCTCGTGTTGTAGTTGGACGCCATCGCGAAGCCGTAGGCGCCGGCGCTCAGGATGGCGAGCAGCTCGCCCTCCTCCGGTCGCGGCAGCGCGCGGTCCTTGGCGAAGAAATCTCCCGACTCGCAGATCGGTCCCACCACGTCGACCGTCTCGAGCGCGGCGGAGGCCGACGCCTCCGTCACGGGCACGATGCCATGATAGGAGTCGTAGAAGGCCGGCCGCACGAGATCGTTCATGGCCGCATCCACCACCACGAACGTCTTGGCGTCGGTCTGTTTGTGATAGAGCACGCGGGTCAGCAGGACGCCGGCGTTGCCGACGATCGAGCGCCCCGGCTCGAGCAGCACCGTGACGCCGAGCTCCTTCAGCGCCGGCAGCAACACGGTCGCGTACTGCACGTGGCTCGGCGGCGTCTCGTCGCGATAGCGGATGCCGAGGCCGCCGCCGACGTCGATGGTCGTGATCTCGATCCGCCGCTCGCGCAGCTGCTTGACGAGCGCCGCCACCCTGGCCACCGCGTCCCCCAGCGGCGACGTTTTCGTCAGCTGTGACCCGATGTGCATGTCGGCGCCGACCACCTGGATGCCCGGCAGACGCGCGGCCTCCTCGTACGCGGCGAGCGCCTGGGTGTAGGGGATGCCGAACTTGGCGCTCTTGAGGCCGGTGGCGATGTACTTGTGCGTCTGCGGGTCCACGTCGGGATTCACCCGGAGCGCGACCGGCGCGCGCGTGCCAAGCTCGCGCGCGACCTCGTCCAGCGCGCGCAGCTCGCCCACCGATTCCACGTTGAACAGGAGGATCTCGGCCTTGAGCGCGTCCCGCATCTCGTCGCGCGTCTTGCCGACGCCCGAGAAGATGATCTTCTTCGGCGACACCCCGGCGCGCAGCGCCCGGTGCAGCTCGCCGCCGGAGACGATGTCGGCGCCGGCGCCCGCCCTCGCGAGGGTCGAGATCACGCCGAGATTCGAGTTGGCCTTGATCGAGTAGCACACGAGGTGCGGCACGTCCTTGAACGCGTGGTCGTACGCCGCGTAGCTGTCGAGCAGCGCCGCCTTTGAGTACACGTAGGCGGGCGTTCCGACGGCGTCCGCGAGCTTCGTCAGCGGCAGCGACTCACAGCAGAGCTGGCCCTGACGATAGGGGTAGTACGTGGTGGGCGTCATGTGCATGAAATCGTTGCTCAGCGAGGGCGGGAAGTCAAGGCACGGTGACGCTCACCTCGTCCGAGGGATCGCTCTCGTTGGCGCGCGCGCTGGCATCCTGCGCGGTCACCGTGTAGCGATAGGTGCCGGGCGGCACGTCGCGGTCGACGAACGTCGTCGCGGGCGGCCGCACCGTGCCGATCCGCGCCGGCGTGCCGCCGCGCGCGGCGCGGTAGACGATGTACGTCGCCACATCGGCCTCCGGGCTCTGCCGCCACGACAGATGCACCTCGCCGCGCGAGGGCACCGCGGTGACGTCCCTCACCGGCGCCGGCGGCGTCATCTTCGTCGGCGTCACCGCCACGCGCCCGCCGGCCTCGCCCGTGGCGCTGTTGGCCCCCGCCGGGCGGATCGCCCGCACGGCGTAATAGTACGTACTGTCGTTCGACAGACCGCGATCTTCGAACGCGCGAACACCGGCCGCCGTGCGTCCGACCACCGAGGGCTCGGCGACGGGATCCGCCGCGCGGAGCACCTCGTACACGAGCGGCTCGCCGACCTCGCTGCCATCGAGGAGCTTTGCGGGCGGCTGCCATTGCAGTCGCGCGGTACGGTCACCCGGCTCGACCTGCAGCGCCTGGGGCGGCTCCGGTGGAGCGATATAGGTTAGAGACACGCGTGCCGACGGTGGACCGGTGCGGCCCTGCGCATCCGTGGTCGTCGCCACGTACGTGTAGCGGCGACCATAGACGAGGCCGCGCCGGTCGAGGTACGTGATGCGACCGCCGCGCAGAAAGGACGACGGCGGATCTTGCAGCCGGAACGTCCCGATCTCCGTGTATCCGACCACGCGCTCGTCGCGCAGCATCGCCACGCGCGGCTCGCCGGTGCCGGCGTCATCGACGCGGTACAGGCGCGCGACGCCCGGCTCGAGGATCCGGGAATTGTCGGCGCGCCGGCGCGGCACCGTCCACGCCACCTCCACGCCGCCCCCGCGCTCGACCGCCGTGAGATCGCTCACCGCCTGCGGCCTCCGGGTCTCCGGGGGCACCGGGGAACTGCGACGACCGCACGCGGCGACGGCGACGAGGGCGACGGCGACGACGATGACGCGCCGGTGGCCGGCGCTCACGCGCGCACGAGCGCACGCGCCTGGGCGAGCGCCGCGGCCACGGCCGCCGGCGCGGTGCCGCCGGTGACGGCGCGCGCGCGCAGCGAGGCCTCGACGGTCAGCGCGTCGCGGACATCCTCCTCGATGAGCGGTGAGAATCCGCGCAGCGTGTCGAGCGACAGCGCCTCGAGTCCCACGCCGCGCTCCAGCGCATGACGCACTGCCGTGCCGACAATCTCGTGCGCCTGCCGAAACGGCAGCCCCTTGCGCACCAGGTAATCGGCGAGGTCGGTGGCCGTGGCGTAGTGCTCGCCGGCGGCGGCGCGCATGCGGTCGGTGCGGAACGTCAGCGAGGTGAGCAGCGGCGGCAGGACGCCGAGCACCGCCTCCAGCGTGTCCACCGTATCGAAGAGCGGCTCTTTGTCTTCCTGCATGTCGGAGTTGTACGCGAGCGGCAGCCCCTTCATCATCGTGAGCACGGCCACGAGGTTGCCGTACAGCCGTCCGCTCTTGCCGCGCACCAGCTCCGCCACGTCGGGATTCTTCTTCTGCGGCATGATCGACGAGCCGGTGGCGAACGCGTCGGCGAACTCGACGAAGCCGAACTCGGCGGTCGCCCACAGCGTGAGGTCCGCGCAGAGCCGCGAGAGATGCATCCCGCCGATGGCGGCCGCAGCGAGATACTCCAGCACGTAGTCGCGGTCGCTCACGGCGTCGAGGCTGTTCGGCGTCACGCCGGCGAAACCGAGGTCGCGCGCGAGCGCCTCGCGATCGATCGGGAACGCGGTGCCGGCCAGCGCGGCCGCGCCCAGCGGCAGGCGATCGGCGCGCGCGGCGCAGCCTGCGAGACGCTCGCGATCGCGCTCGAGCATGAAGACGTAGGCGAGCAGGTGATGCGCGAGGACGATCGGCTGTGCGCGCTGCAGATGCGTGTACCCCGGCATCGGCGCGTCCGTGCTCTCGCCGGCGCGCGCGACGAGGGCGGCCTGCACGGCGCGCAGCCCGTCCCGCGCGCGCGCCACCGCGTCCTTGAGGTACATCCGCTCGTCGAGCGCGATCTGGTCGTTCCGCGAGCGACCGGTGTGCAGCTTACCGCCGACCTCGCCGATCACCTCCACGAGCCGGCGCTCGATGTTCGTGTGGATGTCCTCGAGCTCCGGGCGAAACGGGAACGTGCCCGCCTCCAGCTCCGCACGCACCGTCTCCAGCCCCTTCACGATCGCGTCGCGCTCGGCGTCGGTGAGGATCCCCGCCCGCGCCAGCGCCCGCGCCCACGCGATGCTGCCCGCGACGTCGTGCCGCCAGAGTCGCCGGTCGAATGCGAGCGAGCCGGTGAAGCGCTCGGCGGCGGGGTCGGCCCCCTGCGCGAACCGCGCGCCCCACGTCTTGCTCACGGCAGCAGCGCGGCGATGTCGGCCATGATGCGCTCGGTCACCTCGCGGCGCGCCGCGCGCGCCGAGCTGCCGTTGGGTGCGAAGCGTCGCGGCGGACCGAAGCGCACGGCCAGCGGCGTGGCGCGCGGCAGGTAGAAGCGTCGGTCACGCAGCGCCTCCCACGTGCCGCAGATCCCGGCCGGGACGACCGGCACGCCGGAGCGCAGCGCGAGCAGGGCGACGCCGGGCAGGCCGCGCTCCAGACGTCCACGCACACTGAAGGGACCTTCCGGAAAGATGCCGACCACACGCCCGCGCTCCAGCGCGGCGAGCGCGCGGCGCAGCGCCCCGACGTCGGCACGATCGACCTCCAGCGGGATGGAGCCGATGTGGCGGTGAAACGGCGGATGCAGCGGGGTCGCGCGCCACACGCGCGGCATCACGAGAAAGGCGATCGGCGCCGGAACGCTGACGGCCAGCACCACCCCGTCGAGATAGTTGTGATGGTTCGCCGCGATGAGATAGGGGCCGTGCTCGGGCAGATGTTCGTGTCCCTGCACGCTGAGTCGGAACCATCGGCCGAGCACGCCGCGGACGGGCGCGCGCAGCGCGCGGTAGAGCAGGGGAAAGTCCGGCCGCGCGCGGCCGACACGGGACGTGGTGGGCAGCGCGGTCGTGCGCGACATTCCGGGATTTATAGCACGCTCCCGGGGAGGGGTTCTACCGCGCGATCGCGCGCGAGAGACGGTAGCGCGTGACCGCCGCGTTGTGCTCCTGCACCGTCGTGGAGAAGTGATGACGGTGATCGTCGCTTGCGACGAAGTAGAGGTATTTCACCGGCGCCGGATCGAGCGCCGCCTGGATCGCGTCGAGGCCCGGACTGGCGATCGGTCCCGGCGGCAATCCGGGACGCACGTACGTATTGTATGGATGATCGACGGCGAGATCCACCCGGCTCAGCGCGCGCCGCTCCTTGGCCACGGCGTACTGCACGGTCGGGTCTGCCTGCAGCGGCATGCCGATCTTCAGCCGGTTCCAGAAGACGGCCGCGATCACACGCTGCTCCTCCTTCACGATCGCCTCGCGCTCGATGATCGACGCGAGCGTCAACAGCTGGTGGGGGCTCAGCCCGAGGTCGCGCGCGCGGCCGCGGATCTCCGGCGTGAGCTTCGCCCGCATACGCTGGACCATCTTGCCGAGCATCTCTTCCGGCGTCATCCCGCGCACGAACTGATAGGTATCGGGAAAGAGATAGCCCTCCACGCTCGGCCCTTCGATGCCCTGGGCGTCGAGGAACTTGCGGTCGCTCGCCACCTGTGTGACGGCGTCGGCGCCGGCCAGGCGCTCCGCCTCGAGCGCCCGCGCCAGCTCCGCCACGGTCGCGCCCTCGGGATGAAGGATGGCGTGCTGGCGGACGCGGCCGCTCTCGAGCAGGGCGATGATGTTCCAGGTGCTGGCGTCGCGCGGAACCTCGTACTCGCCCGCCTTGAGGTGGCGGGTCGCGCCGCGCGCCAGCGTGGCCGCCACGAACGCCGTGCGGCTGCGGATCACCTGCGCCTCCAGCAGACGGTTCGCGATGCCGACCAGGCCCTCGTGTGGCGGAATGGTGACGACCAGGGGCCCCTGGCGGACGGTCACCGTCGGCGTCAGCACGAGCCAGCCGAGGCCCGCCGCCGCCGGCCCGAACCCGAGCACGAACACCAGGAGGAGCCACCGCAAGCGCATGATTCTTCGAGTCTACCGCGGGCGGCGGGAGCGGATCGAATCGGCGCCGCGGGGCCCCTTTGGTATACTGTCTGACCTGGGATCACGCCCTTCATTCTTCCACGGAGGTCCGCATGCAGGAGCTGCAGCTCCCCACTCGTCACGACTGGAGCGCGTCGGAGAACGCCTACGGCAAGATCGCCATCGACACGTTCGAGCCGGGCTTCGCGCTCACCGTCGGCATCGCTTACCGTCGCGCGCTGCTCTCAGCCATCCACGGTGCCGCCCCGACCTGGGTCAAGATCGAGAACGTGCTGCACGAGTTCTCGCATCTGCCCGGCGTCCAGGAAGACACCCTGGACATCATGATGAACCTGCGCAAAGTCGTCTTTGCGCTGCACGTGAACCGACCGAAGATCCTGCGCCTCAAGGCGCAGGGCACGCGCGTGGCGAAGGCCAGCGACTTCGAGCCCGACTCCGACGTGCAGATCCTCACTCCGGACGTGGTGCTGGCGACGCTCGACAAGGACGGCGTGCTCGAGATGGAGGTCTGCATCGAGCGCGGCCGCGGCTATCAGTCGGCGGAGAAGCGTGAGCCGGAGGCGCTGCCCATCAACGCCATCCTGCTCGATGCCGACTTTTCGCCGATCAAGCGCGTCAACTTCCATGTCGAGCCCGAAGCCGGCGCGACGGGGGACGGCGCGCCGCGCGAGCGCCTCATGCTGGAGGTGTGGACCAACGGGAGCGTGACGCCGCAGGCGGCGGTGGGCGAGGCCTCGCGCATCCTTCAGGACCACTTCAATCTCTTGACAGACTTCCCGGAGACGACGCCGCAGGATGACGACGCCGAGCACGCCGAGACGCGGCCGGGGGCCGAGCTGAACGACAACCTGTTCCGCAACGTCGACGAGCTGGAGCTGTCCGTACGCGCTTCGAACTGCCTGAAGACGGCCAACATCCGCACGATCGCCGATCTCGTGCAGAAGACCGAGGCCGAGCTGCTCAAGACGAAGAACTTCGGCAAGAAATCGCTGAACGAGATCAAGACCATCCTGGGCGAGATGGGCCTCTCGCTCGGTATGCGGCTGGACCCCGAAGAGCTGGAGCGGCTGCGCTCGCAGTACGAGCGCGCGTACGAGACGTAAGCCGCTTCATCCTCAGGCCGCGCGCGAGTGATCCCGATCGGCGGCGCGCGCTCGTCGCTCGCGACGCCCCGCACGCCAGACGCCACCGGCGGCCAGGATCAGACCCACCGGTGACAGGCTCCCGGCCACGCGGCCACCCACCATGCCCCGCCGGCTCGCCCGTCGCGGAGCGCTTCGGCGAAGGCCCAGAGGGTCGTGATCAGCACGGCCGCGCCGCCGATGTAGAGCGGCAGGTGCACGGTGACAGGTGCGCGGCCATCTCGCGACGCGTCGCCGATTCCACGCCCGGCCGGATCAGGCCATGCCAGACGGCGTCGTACACCAGGCCGCCGAGCTGCACCGCGAGCGCGACCCAGATGAAGCGGCGGCCGTTCGCGAGCTGCGCATGGACTCACGGCGCCACGCGCGACTCGACGGGTCTAGCGCCTGAGGCGGGCCTTGATGCGCGCGACCGCTTCTTCCGTCGAGGCGCGGTTGCCGAATCCGGTGAGCCGGAAGTAGCCCTCGCCGCTGCGTCCGAAGCCCGCTCCGGGCGTGCCGACGACGTGCGCTTCGTTGAGAAGCTTGTCGAAGAAGGCCCACGAGTCGAGTCCCGCCGGCGTCTTGACCCAGATGTACGGCGCGTTGCGCCCGCCGTAGACGGTGAGCCCGGCCGCTTCCAGGCCCTCGCGGATGAGCCGCGCATTGTCCATGTAGTAGTCGATCGTCGCGCGGACCTGTTTCTGCCCCTCGGGCGTGTACACCGCCGCTGCCGCGCGCTGGATCACGTACGGCGCACCGTTGAACTTCGTCGACTGCCGTCGAAACCAGAGACCGTGCAGCGCGACCGTCTCGCCCGTCGATGACCGTGCGGTCACCTCTTTCGGCACGACCGTAAACGCGCAGCGCGTGCCGGTGAAGCCGGCGGTCTTGGAGTATGAGCGGAACTCCACCGCGACCTGCCGCGCGCCGTCGATCTCGAAGATCGAGTGCGGGATGTCGGAGTCCTGGATGTATCCCTCGTACGCGGCGTCGTAGAGCAGCACGGCGCCGGCGCTGTGCGCCCAATCCACCCAGCGCTTCAGCGCGGGGCGTCCGAGCACCGCGCCCGTCGGATTGTTCGGAAAGCAGAGATACACCATGTCGACGGGCCGATCGGGCAGCGGCGGATCGAAGCGATTGTCCGCGGTGCACGGCAGATAGACGATGCGGTCGTAACCGCCGCGCGGGTCCGGCGCGCCGGCGCGACCGGCCATCACGTTGCTGTCGAGGTACACGGGGTAGACGGGGTCGGTCAGCGCGACCAGCGCCTCCGGGCTGAAGAGCTCCTGGAAGTTCGCCGCATCGCTCTTGCTGCCGTCGCTGACGAAGATCTCGTCCGGCGCGATCGTGACGCCGCGCGCGCCGTAGTCGTGCCTGGCGATCAGCTCCGTCAGGAACTCGTAGCCGGTCTCGGGACCATAGCCGCGAAATGTTTCCGCGCGCGCCATCTCATCGACGGCGGCGTGCAGAGCCTGCACGATGCTCGGAGGCAGCGGCTGCGTCGCATCGCCGATGCCGAGCCGGATGAGCTTGGCGTCGGGATGCGCCGCCTGGAATTCCTTCACCCGGCGCGCGATCTCGCTGAAGAGATAGCCGCTCTTGAGACGTAAGTAGTTGTCGTTGATCCTCGCCATGGCCCACGGATTCTAGCAGATCGACTCCGGGTCGAGGCAGACGCGCTCCACGGTTCGATCGCGCCAGCCCGTCACGGTCAGCACTCGTCCATCGGTCTCCACCAGGACCGCGCCGTCGCGATCGGTGCGGTAGACGCGTGCGCCGACGGCGGCCAGCCGCGCGAGCGCTCCGGCGTCGGGATGGCCGTACGGATTGCGTGCGCCGACGGAGACGATCGCCACCGACGGGCGCACGGCGTCGAGGAACGGCGCGGTGCTCGACGTCGCGGCGCCGTGATGACCGACCTTGAGCACGGTCGCGCTCAGCGGGACGTGTGCCTGGAGCAGCGCACGCTCGCCCGCGGCCTCGACGTCGGAGGCCAGCAGGATGCTGGCCAAGCCGAGCTCGGCCCGCAGCATCATGGCGCGGTCGTTGGGACGGCCGCCGGCCACGTCCGCGGCGATCGCCGTCAACAGGGCGCCGCCGAGCAGGCGGGGTCCCGGCGCCGCGTCCCAGGTTTCCGTGACTCGAAACAACCGCCGGAGCGCCGCCATGCCGCCGGCGTGATCGATGTCCTCGTGCGTCGTCAGCGTGGCGTGCAGTCGAATGATTCCGCGGTTCCACAGGAACGGCGCCACCGCGCGCTCGCCGGCGTCGAGACGCCACGGCCCGCCGGCGCCGGCGTCCACCACCACGACACGGCCGTCCGGCGCCTCGATCACGATGGCGTCGCCCTGCCCCACGTCCAGCACGCTCACGCGCAGTCGTCCATCGCCACGTGTGATGACCGGCAGCGCGGCCAACACCACCGCCGTGAGCAACGCCAGTACGGCGGCCGCGCCGAGCGCCGCGCAGCGATCGCGTCGCGCGCGCCAGTGCCACGCGGCGAGTCCGCTCGCAAGCGCCGCGGCATAGGCCGCGATCGCCGCGGATCCCGGCGCCGGCAAGTAGATGACGGCGCCGGGGACCGCCGCCGCCAGCGCCGCCACCGCGCGTAACAGCAGCAGCAGTGGCCAGACGGCGCCGAACACCGCCGCCGCTGCAACGTCCCCGCCGGCGGCGGCCACGACGGCGAGGAGACCGAGGACCGTCGCGGCGCCGGCCAGAGGCACCGCGGCGAGGTTGGCGACAATGCCGATCGTCGACAGCTGATTGAAGTGCACCAGCGCCACCGGAACGATCGCGAGCTGTGCGGCGAGACTCACCGCGAGGGCGCCGGCCAGTCCGCCGCGCGGGATCGGCGACACGACGATCCCGGCGGTGGCCGCGAAGGAAAGCTGAAAGCCTGGATCGAGCAAGTCTCCGGGACGAGCAGCGAGGATGATCAGTGCGGCGAGCGCAAGACTGTTCGTGACCGACGCCTCGCGGTCGAGCAGAACCGCCGCGAGCACGAGCACCGCCATGATCGTGGCTCGGACCACCGAGGGCTCGGCGCCCACGACGGCGGCGAATCCGAGCACGGCGACGATACCGCTCGCCGCGGCGGTGCGCCGCCCGCCGCCCGCGGCACGGGTCAGGACCCAGACCGCGCCCGCGAGCAGCGCGACGTTGAATCCGGAGACGGCGAGGACGTGAAAGACACCGGCGGCGCGAAATGCCTGCTGCACGTCGGGCGGCAGCGCCGTGCGGCTGCCCAGCACGAGCCCGCCGAGCAGCCCGGCCGAGACCGGTGGTAGCCGCTCGGCGAACGCCGCGAGCGCGAAGCGCCGCACGACCGCCGGCCACGGCGGCGCCGCGGGCTCCAGCGGAACGACGCGTGTCGAGGACGCGCTGCCCGTGACGAGGATTCCGTCGCGCGCCAGCCGCGCCGCGGCGTCGAACACACCCGGATCGCTGAAGCCGACGGGTCGGTCGAGCCGCGCCTCGACGCTGATGCGCTGCCCCTCGGCCAACGCCGGCGGCGGCCCGTACAGCGCCAGGGAGATCAGCCCGGTGCGCGCGATGCCGTCGAGGCGCGTGACATCGAGCGTGACGCGCAAGCGATCGGGCGCCCACGCGAGCGGCTCGCCGGCCACGCGCGCCTCGACGCGTGCCGTGAGCGGCAGCGGCAGCCGCCCGACGTGATCGGGGGAGAGCGGCGTCGGTTGGCTGCGCAGCGCGCCGAGCATCGCGATCGCGGCCAGCAGCGGCCCCGCCGTGTGCGCGGCATGGCCGAGCACGAGCACCAGGGCGGCGGCCGCGAGGCCGGCCGCGAGCAACGCCCAGGCGGCGCGCGGGGCGATCCACGGACCGAGCGCGATGCCGGCCGCGAACGCGATGGCCGGCGGCGCCAGCGGCATCGCGAGCCGGCTCGCGCTCACGGCGTGTTGATGGCCAGGCGCGGCCGCAGACGCTCGAGCGTGGCGCCGCCGACGCCCCGCACGCGGCGCAGGTCGTCGACGGAGGCGAACGGCCCGTCGCGCGCGCGCGCCTCGACGATTCTCGCCGCCAGCGCCGGCCCCACGCCCGGCAGGCGCTCCAGCTCCGCCGCGCTCGCGAGATTGACGTCGAGCGGCGTCGCGCCGTCGAGGGCGGTACGCCGAACGCGCGCGTGGTCGTGACGCGCGCCGCCGCCCGCCGGCGACGCAGTCGCCGGCGGGCCTGCCGCCGAGCGCGCCGCCGGCCGCCGCGGCTCACGCGCCGCCGGCGCGGGCGCGCGGTCGAGCGTCTCGAGATAGCTGACGACGTCGGGATTGGCGCGACGCCAGCGATCGATCGCGAGACCGGTGGCGCCGGTGGCGGCGACGAGAGAGAGCAGCAGGATCTGGCGCCGCGTATAGGTCAGCATGCGCCGACCATCGCACGGGGCGCGACGTCCGACTAGAGTGGACGAATCCAGACGCCTGCGACACGTGGGATTCGGACGACGCGAGGAAGTCCGACGCGGCTACGCGAGAGGCAGCGACACGGTCAGCGTCGGACCCGAGCGCTCCGTGGTCGTCGTGAGCGTTCCGCCGTGGTGCTCGACGAGCTGCCGCGCGACATTCAGGCGCAGACCCGCGATCGGCGCGACGCTCGCGCCGACCATGCTCACGACGAGGACCGCATGCGCGCCGGCGCGCGAGAGACGCGCGCAGACCCGGCCGCCGGCGGGTGTGGAGCGCACCGCGGTCTGCAGCAGCCGCAGCGCCGCCTGACGCAGCCGCCGGCGGTCGCCCGAGACCTCGAAGCCGTTGGGCTCAACGGCGGTCTCGACGTCCACACCTTTCGCCCGGGCCTCGTCGGCGACGGCGCTCACGGCCGCGTCCACGACGTTCCCGAGATCGACGCGGCGGGCGGCGATGTCGGGCGGGACGGCGACGTAGCGCGCGGCCACGCGCGCCTCGCGCGCGACGACCGACAACGCGCGGGCGGCGGTGCGCACCGCGCCCGCCTTGGCGGGATCGGTGCTCGCCCGCAGCGCGCGTCCGAGCACGGCCAGCGGGGCGCGCATCTCCCCGCCGAAGATTTGGAGCAGCTCGCGCGTCATCCCCCGGCGTCGCTCCGCGTCGAGCACGAGCGCGGCGCGCCGGGCGGCGTCCCGGGCCAGTGAGACTTCGCTCTCGCCGAGCTCTCGGCCCGGCGCACCCACGAGCGTGATGGCGCCCAGCACGCGGCCGCCGACGGCGAGCGGCACCACGACGTACCCGTCGCCGCCTAGCGCCGAGACCGTCCGACCCTCGTCGGGCTCACCCCCCACGACCGGGCCGTCGATCTCGGCGGTGCCCGTGCCGAGCGCGCGTGTGACGCCACCCGTCGTCGCGGCCGCCGGACCCAACAGGGTCGCGGCGCGCGCCTGGGCGGCAGGGTCACGATGCGCGATCGCGACGCGGCGGAAGGCGCCGTCGGGCTCGCGGAGATCGATGGCGCACCAGTCGGCGAGCAACGGCACCGCGAGGTCGCCGACGGCCTGGAGGCCGTCGACGGGATCGGCGGCGGCGGCGAGCGCGGTCACGGCATCGACGAGAAATGCGGCGCGTCGTGCGGCAGTCTCCAGGGCGATCCGCGCGCGGCGCTCGGCCTCGTAGATCCTCGCGTTCCGAATGACCACGCCGAGCCGATCGCCGACGAGCTGCAACAGGCGCGCGTCATCGGCGCTGAAGCGCCGGCGGGCAAGGCGCGCCGCGTGCACCACGCCCACGACCTCGCTGTCCACCGAGAGCGGAGCGCCGATCAGCGAGCGGACGCGTGCGCGGCGCAGCGCCGGAACGTCGACGTCGCCGCGCGCGGCGTCTTCCACGAGCAGGGCGCGGCGGGTCGTCGCGATGCGCCCGCTGAGGCTCTCCGCGATGGGCACCCTCACCTCGTCGTCCACCTCGAGGCCCACCGCGCCGGCGAGTCGTAGCGACGCCCCATCCTCGGTGGGCAAGAGCAGGAGCGTGCTGTCGGCCTCGAGCACGTCGCGAATGCGCTCGAGGACGCGATGGAGGAGGCGCTCCTGCGAGAGATCGCACAGGGCGGCCTCGGTGATTCTCTCGAGACGCTGGACCATCTCGGCCGCCGTCTCCATCTCGTTGCGCGCGAACTGCTCACGCAGCAGCAGCTCGTCGCGCTCCTGCTCCAGACGCTTGTGCTCGGTGATGTCGATCATGAGACCGCGCAGGCGGCCGCGGTCCGCCGGGTGAACGCGATCACGCAGCCAGATCTGTCGTCCGTCGGCGGTGTTCACGCGGAAGTCGTGCTCGATCGGGCGGTCGGCGGTCAGGGCCTCGCCGTAACGCGCCAGCACGCGCTCTCGATCGCGCGCGTCCACGATCTCGCTCCAGAAGTGGGCGGCGCCCAGCCACCGCTCGATGGGGTAGCCGAGCAGCTCCTCGGCGCGCTGACTGACGAACGTGCAGGCGAGAGACGTCGCGTCCGCCTCCCACACGATCGCATCGACGCCGTGAACGAGGTCGCGGAAGCGTCGCTCGGCGGCGTCCATGACCCTCTCGCGGTGCTGGCTGTCGGAGACCATGGAACTGTTTCGCGCAGCGGATCGCAAGCCACGTGCCACGAAATGCGACGGCGACACGCGGGATTGTAAAAGCGTGTGAGCATGCTCTTGCGCGCCCGCGCGCCACGCACAGGAGGGGACTCGCCGCGCCATGCGTGCCGTTGGCGCACCGAGACCCTCACCGTCGATACCCAGTTTGCGCACCCCGTTTCACGGGGTGCCGATGTTCAGGGAACGAGCGCCGCCCGGCTGATCTTCGTCGTCTCCCGGTTGTGCCACTCGGAGTCGGCGAACGCCTGGTTGATCGATTCGAGCGGGTACTTGTGGGAAATCAGCCGCTCGAAGGGAAAGCGTCGCTGGTTGCGAATGAGAAACTCGAGCGCACGCGGTATGACCGCCGCGTCGTACATGATGACGCCGACGATCCTCTTCGCGCCCCACACGAGGGTCGCCGGCTCGAGCTCGACCTTGGCGCCGCGGCTGATCGTGCCGATCTCCAGATACGTGCCGCCGGGCCGCAGCATCTCGATGCCTTCCGGGATCACTTGGGGAAAGCCGACGAAGTCACATGCGATGTCCGCGCCCATCCCCCCGGTCCATTGCCGCACGAGCGCCACGCGCTCCTTGCGATCGGCGACCTCCCTCACGTTGATCACGTGATCGGCCCCGAACGCCTTCGCCAGCTCCAGCCTGCCCGCGAGCTGATCCACGACGATCACGGTGGCCGCGCCCATGTCCTTGGCCACTGCCGCCGCCTGCACGCCGAGCCCGCCCGCGCCCTGGATCACGACGCTGCCGCCGAAGGCCAGGCCGGCCTCGTGGAGGCCGAAGATGACCTGGGAGAGCGCGCAATTGACCGGTGAGACGAGCTCGTCCGACAGCGCGTCGGGCACGGTGAACAGCGCGCCGCCCGGGCGCAGGTAGTAGTACTCCGCGAAGGCGCCGTTGAAGTACGGGAACTCCGAGGGGCCACGCGGACGCTCGATCTTCGCCGGGCACGCCGCCGGCTGCTTGTTGAGGCAGACGTAGCACCGGCCGCACGGATAGAAGTAGGTGTAGGCGACACGGTCGCCCTCGCGCAGCGGCCGGCCGAGCGAGTCCGTCTTGACGCTCCGACCCAGCCGGGCCACGCGACCGGTCATCTCGTGGCCGAAGATCCAGCCGTCCTGGGGCAGGCGAAGCGGCGCGTCGCCGCGCCAGAAATGCAGGTCGGAGCCGCACACGTTGGCCAGCGAGACCCTGATCAGGACGGCGTCGGGCTCGAGCTCGGGCAGCGCCAGCTCGCGGATCTCGAAGGGCTTGCCCGGACCGAAGAAGACTGCGGCCTTACCGGTCGCCATAGCTCACTCCCGGCCGAGCTCGAAGGTATCGTGCAGCGCGCGCACGGCGAGCTCGGCGTATTTGTCCTCGATCACGCAGGACACCGCGATCTCGGACGTCGAGATCATCTGGATGTTGATGCCTTCCTTCGACAACGCGCCGAACATGCGCGCGGCGACGCCGGAGTGGCTGCGCATGCCGACGCCGACGATCGAGACCTTCGCCACGCGCTCGTCGTGCACGACCTTTTCCGCGCCTACCGTGCGGCCGATCTCCTGCAGCGCCGTCTGCGCGCGCAGATGGTCGCCGCGCGGAACGGTGAAGGAGATGTCGGTGAAGCCGTCGCGGCTGATGTTCTGCACGATCATGTCGACGACGACGTTTTTGGCGGCCACCGCCCCGAAGACCTGCGCGGCGATGCCCGGACGGTCGGGCACGCGCAGCAGCGAGATCTTCGCCTGACTGCGGTCGTGGGTGATCCCGGTCACGACCACCTGTTCCATCCCGCTCTCCTCCCTCGTCACGAGCGTGCCGGGATCGGGCTTGAAGGTCGAGCGCACGTGCACGGCCACGCCGTACTTCTTGGCGAACTCCACCGAGCGGGCCTGCAGCACCTTGGCGCCGAGGCTGGCCATCTCGAGCATCTCGTCGTACGCGACGCGCGGCAGCTTGCGCGCGTCGGGCACGATGTTCGGATCCGCGGTGTAGACGCCGTCGACGTCGGTGTAGATCTCGCAGACGTCGGCCTTGAGCGCGGCGGCCAGCGCCACCGCCGTGAGATCGGAGCCGCCGCGGCCCAGCGTGGTGACCTCCTCGACGTCGGACAATCCTTGAAAGCCGGCCACGACGACGATCTCGCCCGCCTCCAGCGCGGCCCGCGCACGCTCGGGGGTGATGCGCGTGATGCGCGCCTTGGTGTGCGCCCGATCGGTGCGCATGCCCACTTGAGGGCCCGTCAGGGAGCGGGCCTTGAGGCCGAGCGCCTGCAGCGCCATGGCGAGCAGCGCGATGGTGACCTGCTCGCCGCTGGCGAGGAGCATGTCCATCTCGCGAGGATCCGGGCTCGGTGTGATCCGGGCGGCGAGATTCACGAGGCCGTCCGTAGTCTTTCCCATCGCGGAGACGACGACGACGAGCTGATGCGCGGACGCGGTCTCGGCCACGCGCCGGGCGACGTTCTTGATCTTGTCGGCGTCGGCGACGGACGAGCCGCCGTACTTCTGGACGATCAGCGCCATAGATTCCGCAATTTACCTGACGCGCGCGCGCCCAGGCAAGCACACGGCGGCGAGATCACGCGGCTGTCGGCGCGCGTCGGGCCTCACCGAGCGACACGTGCTCGCGCAAGAGGTAGAGCCATCCGACGATGGTGATCGGCACGACCGCGCTCGCGTGATAGAGCAGCGCGTAGGCGAGCGCCGTCGAGCGCGGCACGCCGAACACCTCGAGCGCGGCGGTGGCCGCCGCGTGGAACACGCCGACGTAGCCCGGCGCCGACGGAACGCTGATGCCGACGCCCACGAAGGCGAGCACGGTCCAGCCCGCGCCGAACGGCAGGTCCAGATGCACGGCGCGCAGCATGGCCCACGCCGCCGTCGCCGGCAGCAGCCACACGACGGCCGTCCACAGCGCGAGCCGGGGCAGCTGCGACGGCGTGCGGATGCCGTCGAGGCCACGCAGCCCCGTGTCGAAGATGGACATGATCGTCCGCGCAAGCGCCGGCCAGCGGCCAGTGAGTCGGAGCAGCAGCCGCCGGCAGAATCCGGGCGCGCGGGCGACGACCACGAGCGCGGACACGCCAACGACGTCGATCGCGAACAGCACGCCGGCGGCCCACTCGACGACGCGCGGCACCGGAATCAGCAGCACGAGCACCGCGAGCATCAGCACGATCACGAGGCTGTCGAGCACGCGCTCCACCACGAGGGTCGAGGTCACGAGCCAGAAGCTTTGTGCTCCGGTCATCCGCTCAGAGTCACGCAGCTTGCGGCCGAGCACGTAGATCCGCACGACTTCGCCGGCGCGCAACGGCAGCACATTGTTGGCCATGTAGCCGATCATCGTGGCCGGCACGATGCCCGGCGGCTCCGGTCCCGGCGGAAAGAGCCACCGCCAGCGCCGGGCGCGCGCCCACAAGCCGACGAGGCCGAGGACGACCGACACCGTGACCCAGATCCAGTTCGTGGCCAGCAGCTGTCGGCCGAGCTCGTGTAGGTCGACGCTGGACAGCAGATAGGCGAACAGCCCGACGCTGATCGCGATGCCGACGACGACACGGAGGCGATGGCTCAGACGACGCTCACGCCGGGCCGCCTTCGACGCGGATCATCGTGGTGGCGCCCGCGACATCGCGCAGCCGGTCGATCTTCGTCAGCGCCGCGCGCATGTCGCGCTCACGCGCCTCGTGTGTCACGATCACCACCGGCACGGCCTCGCGCGTGCCGCGCCCCTTCTGGATGACATTCGCGATGGAGATGTCGTTCTCGCCCAGGATGCCCGCGACGCGCGAGAGCACACCCGGCTTGTCCTGGGCCATCACGCGCAGGTAATAGCAGCAGCGAATCGTCTCCATCGGACGGAGCGGCAGCGCGGCCGGCCCCACCGAGGGCAGCTCCAGGGCCAGCGCCGGAATGCCGTGGGCGATGCGCCGCGCGATTTCCAGCGCGTCGGACCACACCGCGGACGCCGTCGGCATCTGGCCCGCACCGCGGCCGTAGAACATGAGGTCGCCGACGGCATCGCCGGTGATGAACACAGCGTTGAAGACACCGGAGACCGCGGCCAGCGGCGAGGTCGCCGGGATCATGGTCGGATGCACCCGCACCTCCACGCCGCCGTCCACGGCCTTGGCGATCGCGAGGAGCTTGATGCGGTAGCCCAGCTCGCGCGCGTACGCGATGTCGGCCGCGGTGACCCGCGTGATCCCCTCGGTGTGAATGTCCTTGAGGTCGATGAAGGTGCGGAAGGCGAGGGAGACGAGGATCTGCAGCTTGTGGGCGGAGTCCATGCCCTCGATGTCGAGCGTCGGATCGGCTTCCGCGTACCCCTGCGCCTGCGCCTCCTTGAGCACGAGGGAGAAGTCGAGATTCTCGTCCGTCATCTTCGACAGGATGTAGTTGCACGTCCCGTTGACGATCCCGGCCAGCGCCACGATGGAGTTCGCGACGAGACCTTCCTTCACGGCGCGAATGAGCGGGATGCCGCCGGCCACCGCCGCCTCGAACGCGAGCGTCACACCGCGGCGGCGCGCCTCCTCGTACAGCTCGGCGCCGTGATGCGCGAGCAGGGCCTTGTTGGCGGTGACGACGTGCTTGCCGGCGGCGAGCGCGCGCAGGATGAAGGTGCGGGCGGGCTCGAGGCCGCCCACCAGCTCGATGACGACGTGCACCCGCGGGTCGCTCAGGACCTTCGCGGCGTCGCCCGTCATCGGCAGCGCGGCGAGGTCGAGGCCCTCGCGCACGCGGATGAGATCGGTGTCGGCGATGGCGGCGAGCGTGAGCCGGCAGCCGGCACGCTCCTCGAGCCTGGGGCGCTGCGCGGCGAGGATCTTGACGACGCCGGCGCCGACGGTGCCGAGGCCCAACAGACCGATGCGGACTTCCTCGACAGACGTCACGGCCGGCTCGTTCGGGGGCTCAGCGCTGGATGTGCTTGAGGCCGCGGAGCGCCTGCTTGATTCGCTGTTCGTTCTCGACGAGGGCGAAGCGCACGTAGCCGTCGCCATATTCGCCGAACCCGATGCCGGGCGACACCGCGACCTTCGCCTCCTGGATGCAGAGTTTGGCGAACTCCAGGGAGCCCATGGCGCGGAATGCCTCGGGGATCGGGGCCCACACGAACATCGTGCCCTTCGGCTTCGCCACGTGCCACCCGAGCTTGTTGAGGCCGTTGACCAGCACGTCCCGGCGCTTGCGGTGCACCTCGACGATCTCCTCGACGACCTTCTGGTCGCCCTCGAGCGCGATGATGCTCGCGATCTGGATCGGCTGGAACGCGCCGTAGTCGAGATAGGATTTGATCCGCGCGAGGGCGGCGATCATGCGCGGATTCCCGCACACGAATCCCATCCGCCAGCCGGGCATGTTGTACGACTTCGAGAGCGAGAAGATCTCGACGCCGACCTCCTTGGCCCCCGGCACCGAGAGGAACGACGGCGGCGTGTAGCCGTCGAAGGTGAAGTCGGCGTAGGCGAAGTCGTGGACGACCATCATGCGGTGGTCGCGCGCGAAGTCCACCAGCTTCACGAAGAAGTCGCGGTCCACGCACATCGTCGTCGGATTGTGCGGAAAGGACACGATCACCATCCGCGGCTTCGGCCATGCGAGTCGGGTCGTCTCCTGAAGCCGCGCGAAGAAATCGCCGTCCGGCGTGAGCGGCACCGAGCGCAGCTGGCCGTCGGCGATCACCACCGAGTACGAGTGGATCGGATACGTGGGATTCGGCACGAGCACACCATCGCCCGGCTGCAGCACGGCGAGCGCCAGGTGCGCCATGCCTTCCTTGGCGCCGATGGTGGCGATGACTTCGGAATCCGGATCCAGCTGGACGTGATAGCGGTCGCGGTACCACTTCATCATCGCGACGCGCAGCCGCGTGATGCCGCGCGACGCCGAATAGCGGTGGTTCTTCGGGTTTCTGGCGGCCTCGACCAGCTTGTCGACGATGTGCTTGGGCGTCGGCATGTCGGGATTGCCCATGCCGAGGTCGATGACATCTTCGCCGCGAGCGCGCGCCTTCGTCTTCAGGTCGTTCACGACGGCGAAGACGTATGGTGGCAGGCGCTTGATCCGGTAGAACTCGTCCATCGCGACCGCTCCCCCTGAGACTGTCTCGCGATGATAGCGAAGCCGCGCGCAGAGTGTCAACGAATTGAGCTACGATGCGAACTTACGCGGCGCGGCCGCGAGCGAGCGAAGCGGTCAATTCGTGGGCGGTCGTGACGTCTTGCGTGTCGGACTGTCCTGCTCCATCCGGTGAAGTGCTTGATTTTCCGTCGAGGCGGTTCGGCACGTCGCTTGCGCCTGGGTGCCCGCCATGGGCGACCTTGCGCAGACCGTCACTGCGACGGCGGAGGCGATCGAGGACGTCGGCGGCGCGGTGCCGGCCACGAAAGCCGGTGGCCGCCGCGGCTGGCTGCGCCTTCCGTTGTGGCCGGATCGGAGGCGGTCCTCTTATAACCCGCCGCCCTCGTCCGCAAGCAGACGCCGCAGCGTCAACCCGCACCGCGGTCAGTTCAGCTTGCTCGTGGTGCGCGGCGATGGCGTGCGGGTCATCCGGTTCAACTTCGCCCGACCGCTGGCCGTCGCCGGCTTCGTCGCCATCGCGGCCGCAGTGACCACGGTCGGTGCGCTCGTCGGTGACTGGCTCCAGCTCCGCCAGCTGACGCGCGAGGCCGTCACCTTCGCCGCGCAGATCGCCGAGCAGCGCAAGACGATGGACGACTTCAACCGTCGCATGGCCAATCTCCGCAAGGAAGTCGGGGCATGGCGCGAGATGCACGCCCGAATCCAGGAGCCATTCGGTCCCGAGGCCGGGCGCGGCAGCCGCGACCGCGGCGTCGGCGGCGCGACGACGCCCTCCGACCATCTCAACGGTCCCTCGCCGAGCGAGGAGCTCAATCGGCTCACCGAAACGATCTTGCAGGAAGGCGAGAACCTCCGAGCGCTCGATCGGCTGATGGCGCGCGCCGGCAAAGCGCTCGCGGCGTTGCCATCGCGGTGGCCGGTACGCGGCGGGGTGAACTCCGAGTTCGGCAATCGCAAGTCGCCGTGGACGAACGAGCCGGAGTTTCACGCCGGTATGGACATCGGTGCGAACCGCGGCACGGCGGTGCAGGCGCCGGCGGCGGGAACCGTCTTCTTCGCGGGCACGGCGCCGGAGTACGGCACGACGGTGATCATCGACCATGGCCAGGACATCAAGAGCCTGTACGGTCATCTCTCGCAGGTGAACGTGAAAGTGGGCCAGAAGGTGGAGCGCGGAGCGCTCATCGCCTACAGCGGCAATACGGGCCGCTCGTCCGGTCCGCACCTGCACTACGAGATCCTGGTCAAGGGTCGCCCGGTCAACCCCCGCGCGTATCTGTGGGATTGACGGCCTGACTTCCTAGCTCTCGTCGACCGGGCGCCCGTCGATCTCGATGAACACGAGCGACCGGTCGCCGCCCCGCACCCACACCGCCGATGCCACCGCGCCGGTCTGAGCGTTCAGCCCCTGCCAGACGCCGCCCGACTGAGCACGGCTCGCGGGATCGCGCGCGACCTCGCGCTTGCACTCCTCGAACCCTTCGCTCGCCAGCGCGTTCACGACTTCGTCGGGCTCGGCGAGCCACCCTTCACCCGTCCACTGCATGCGGCCGCCGCGACACAACTCCAGCAAACGACCCGGTCCCTGCATCTGCTCCTCCTCGCATCCGCGGTTCGCGCCTCGAACCGCGCGCAGGCGTGCAATGCGAGCGCCATCGACGCTCGCGCTCGCGTCGTATGTCGTATAAGGACGCGCCGTGTGGCCCTGCGCTCGGTCTGACCGATGCTGACATCGCGGCGACCGCTGAAGATCTTGCACGCGCGGTGTGCGAGGCGGGAGCGCGCGCGTCAGGCGCGACGCGCGAGGAACTCGAGACACATCGCGTTGAACGCGTCGGGTCGCTCCCAGATGTACGCGTGGCCGGCGTCCGCGATGGTCTTGAGCTCCGCCCCCGGCACGCGCTGGGCGATGACGTGGGAGAACCGCGGCGGCACGAGGATGTCCTGGTCGGCGACGCTCACGAGGGTCGGGCAGCGCAGTCGATCGAGCCGCTCCAGCGTGTCGTGAGCCAGGATGGCGTCGCCCTGACGCAGGTAGCCCGTGAGCGACTGCGGATAGGGGTTCGCGATGTCGTTGTGCAGCACGAACTCGACGAACTCGGGGCGCTCCGCGTACGAGCACGGCGCGAACAGCCAGAGCGCGAGCACGCGTGCCGCCTCCTCGCGACCGAGCGTGGCGCGCACTTTGCGCCAGGCCTGGACGAGCTCCCGGATGTAGGCGTCGGGGCGGGCCAGCGTCGCGTGCAGCTGGAGCGTGCGCACGCGCGCCGGGTGCCGCAGCGCGATCTCCTGGGCGATCATGCCGCCCATGGATACGCCGCAGACGTGCGCGCGCTCGACGCCGAGGGCGTCCATGAGACCCACCGTGTCATCGGCCATCATCGCCGTGGTGTACGGAGTGTCGGGGGCGTCGCTCTGTCCGACGCCGCGATTGTCGAGCGCGATGACGCGATAGCACGCGGCGAAGGCGGGGATCTGCAGACCCCAGGCGAGGTGGTCGGCGCCGAGGCCCATCACGAGAATGAGGGGATCGCCCGTGCCCGCCTCGACATAGAACAGGTCCAGGTCGCGGACGCGCAGCCTGGGCAGCGGGGCTCGCCTCAGCCGGTGGCGACGCCGGTACGCACCTGGCACGCCACCCAGTGGCCCGGCGTGACCTGCTTCAACACCTGCTCGTTCTGCGAACACGACGGCACTCGCAGGCTGCAGCGCGTGTGGAACCGGCAGCCCGACGGCGGATTGATCGGGCTCGGCACGTCGCCCTCGAGCAGGATGCGCTTGCGCTTGAGTGTGGGATCGGGAATCGGCACTGCGGAGAGCAGCGCCTCCGTGTACGGATGCTTGGGATTGGCGTACAGCTCTTTCGCGGGCGCGATCTCCACGATCTTGCCGAGGTACATCACCGCCACGCGCGTGCTGATGTGCTCGACGACCGAGAGGTCGTGGGCGATGAAGATGTAGGTGAGGCCGAACTTCGCCTGCAGATCCTCGAGGAGGTTGATGATCTGCGCCTGGATCGACACGTCGAGCGCAGACACCGGCTCGTCGGCGATGATCAGCTTCGGGCTGACGGCGAGCGCGCGCGCGATACCGATGCGCTGGCGCTGGCCGCCCGAGAACTCGTGCGGATAGCGACGCAGATGCTCGGAGGACAGGCCGACCGTCTCCAGCAGCTGCACGACGCGCTCCTCACGCGCGCGCCGGCTGGGAGCCAGCTTGTGGATCACCAGCGCCTCGCCGATGATCGACCCGACCGTCATCCGCGGATTCAGCGACGCGTACGGGTCCTGGAAGATGATCTGCATCTCCTTGCGCAGCGCGCGCAGGGAGCGCTTGTCGAGCGTGGTGACGTTCTTGCCCTCGAACGAGACCTCGCCCGAGGTCGGCTCGATCAGTCGCAGGATGGAGCGGCCGGTCGTGGACTTGCCGCAGCCCGACTCGCCCACGAGGCCCAGCGTCTCGCCCGGCATGACGTCGAACGACACGTCGTCGACCGCGTGCACGCGCGCCACCTCGCGCGAGAAGAGACCGCCACGAATCGGGAAGTACTTCTTGAGGTTGCGGACCTTGAGGAGCGGCTCTGGCATGGCGTGGCCTCTCAGTACAGGAAGCAGGCCACCTTGTGGCCCGGCCGTACTTCCTTGAGCGGCGGTGTGTTTTCGAAGTGCATGGGCTTCGCGAGCGCACATCGCGGCGCGAAGCGGCAGCCCGGCTTCTCGGGACCGCGCAGGGTCGGGACGGTTCCCGGAATCGGCTCGAGCTTCTTCTTGCTCGTCGCGGCCACGTCGATGCGTGGGATGGAGCGAAGCAACCCCTGCGTGTATGGGTGCAGCGGCTCCTTGAAGAGCTCGCCCACGGGCGCCTCCTCGACGACCTGCGCGCCATACATGACGACCACGCGCTGCGCGGTCTCGGCGATGACGCCCATGTCGTGGGTGATCAGCATGATGGCCATGCCGAGCTTGGCCTTGAGCTCGTTGAGCAGCTCGAGAATCTGCGCCTGGATCGTCACGTCCAGCGCAGTCGTGGGCTCGTCGGCGATCAAGAGATTCGGATTACAGGATAGCGCCATAGCGATCATCACACGCTGCCGCATACCGCCCGAGAGCTGATGCGGATACTCCTTCACGCGCCGCTCGGCGTTGGGGATGTGCACGATCTTCAGCATCTCGACCGTCTTGTCCATCGCATCGCGCCGGCCGAGGCCCTCGTGGAGCCGGATGGCCTCCGCGATCTGCTCGCCGACCGTGAAGACCGGATTCAGCGAGGTCATGGGCTCCTGGAAGATCATGGCGATCTCTTTGCCGCGAATCTTCCGCATCTGCGAGGGCGAGAGGCTGAGGAGGTTCTTGCCGTTGTAGATGATCTCGCCCTGCACGATGCGGCCGGGCGGCTGCGGAATGAGCCGCATGACGCTGAGCGCGGTGACCGACTTGCCGGAGCCCGACTCGCCCACGATGCCGAGCGTCTCGCCCTTGTTGATGTACAGGCTGACGCCGTCGACGGCACGCACGACGCCCTCGTCGGTGAAGAAGTGTGTCTTGAGTCCTTTGACTTCGAGGAGCCGTTCGGCCATGGACCCTCCCGTTCGAGCTACCAGCGACTCGTCAGCTCGCGGAACGCCTCGAGCGCCCGCGAGATATCTTCGGCGTCGACGTCCTTGTGGGTGACGCATCGGATGGCGCCGGGCGCCATGGCGTGGACCTTCACCTTGCGCGCCGCGCAGCCTTTCACGAGCTCGGCGGCCGCGGGCGCGCCGCCCTCGACGCGCATGATCACGATGTTCGTCTGCACGGTGGCCAGGTCTACGCGCAGGCCGGGCAGCTTCGCCAGCCCCTCGGCGAGCCGGCGCGCGTTGACGTGGTCCTCGACGAGCCGGTTCACCATCCGCTCGAGCGACACGATGCCGGCGGCGGCGAGCACGCCGACCTGGCGCATGCCGGCGCCCAGCATCTTGCGCCACCGGCGCGCGCGCTCGACGAGCTCTGCGGAGCCGCAGATCACCGAGCCCACTGGCGCGGCGAGCCCCTTTGACAAGCAGAACGTGACGGAGTCGACGGGCCGCGCGAAGTCCGCGGCGGGACGCTCGAGCGCCACCGCGGCGTTGAACAGCCGCGCGCCGTCGAGATGCACGGCCACGCCCGCCTCGTGAGCGACCTTGGCGACCGCGGCGATCTCCTCCGGCGTGGCGCACGTGCCGCCGTGACGGTTGTGCGTGTTCTCGATGCACACGAGGGCCGTCTCCGGCACGTGGATGTTGGCCGGGCGGATGGCCTCGCGCACCTGCTCGGGGGTGAGGAATCCACGCTCCGTCTTGACGGGACGCATCTGCAGCTGCCCGATGACGGGCAGGCCGGCCACCTCGTTGTTGAACACGTGCGAGTCGTAATCGACGACGACTTCCTGGCCGGGCCGTGTCTGCGCGAGCACCGAGATGAGGTTGCCCTGCGTGCCCGAGGTCACGAAGAGTCCCGCGGTCTTGCCGAGCCGCTCCGCGGCCAACGCCTCCAGCCGGCGCACGGTGGGATCCTCGCCGAACACGTCGTCGCCGACCTCGGCGCGCGCCATGGCCTCGCGCATCTCGGGCGTCGGCTGCGTGAACGTGTCCGACCGGAGATCGACGATGTCGTGCATGACGCTCCCTACCGTTGCGCCCTCAGCCGCTGCGCGGCGCGCTTGCCCCATTCGGTATACGAGTAGTCGTTCGCGACCTGGCGCAGCAGCTCGACGGCTTCGCGATCACGGCCCTCGCTGAAGTTCACGTCGGCCAGCAGCGAGAGCGCCTCCGGCATCACGGGCGCGCGTGGATAATCCTTGATGACCTTTTCCAGTCGCTGGCGCGCGCCGCCGGGGTTGCCCTGATTCAGATAGTAGGCGGCGACCCAAACTTCCTTTTGCGCGAGCCGGCCGCGGCACACCTCGAGCTTCGCGAGCCCGTCGGTGGCGTAGCGCGACTCCGGATACTCCTTCACCAGCTTCTTGAACTGCTCCATCGCTTTCTGCGCGAATGCCTGCTCCTGCTCGATGGGCTTGATCTGATCGTAATAGGACATCGCGAGGCGAAACTGCACGAGATCCGCGATCTGATGCCGCGGGTAGAATGCCAGGAACGCTTCGAACTCCTTCGCGGCCTTGTCGAAATCCGGCTCGCGGTAGAAGGCCTCGCCGATCAGGAAGCGCGCGCGCGGCGCGTAGGACGAATTCGGGTGGCGCTCGACGACCTTGCGGAACTGCTCGCGCGCCTCGGGATATCGTTTCTTCTCCAACTCCGTCTCGCCCAGCTGATACAGCTCCTCGGCGGGCAGGATCGGCGTGGGCTGCGGCTTGAGCCACGCGCAGCCGGCGACGAAAAGAAGGAGCGAAACGAGGAGAACCCGGAACATCGTGGGCAGAGGATATAGCATATTCCAGCCGAAAAATCCTTTGACTTCCGTGGCCTGGGCCGGTATGACCTTTATCGCTGGAGGCCCCAATGGCGTTGCCCCGGATGATCCGTGTGCGTCAGACGTTCCCCCGCCCGCGCGTTTCCGACATTCCGCGCGCCGTCGCCGCCACCCTCGGCGAGGCCGCCCTGCGAATCCGGCCGGGCGACACGGTGGCCGTCGGCGCCGGCAGCCGCGGCATCGCCAACATCGACACGATCGTGGGCGCCACCGTGCGGTGGCTCAAGGACCTGGGCGCGCGGCCGTTCGTTTTCCCGGCTATGGGCAGCCACGGCGGCGGCACGGCGGACGGACAGATCTCGGTGCTGGAGCACTATGGCATCACCGAGGCCACCATGGGCTGTCCCGTTCGCGCCACCATGGACGTCGTGCAGGTCGGCGAGGCCCTCGGGCTGCCGGTGTGGCTCGACGCCTACGCGGCGGAGGCAAGCTGGATCGGCATCGTCAACCGCGTGAAGCCACACACCGACTTCAAGGGCTCGATCGAGTCCGGCCTCTTCAAAATGATGACGATCGGGCTCGGCAAGTGGAAGGGCGCCCTGCAGTACCACCGCGCGAACGTCAACCACGGCTACGAGACCGTGATCACTGCGGTCGGTCGCGAGATGCTTTCAAAAGCGCGCATCGGCTTCGGCCTCGGCATCGTCGAGAACGGCTATGACGAGACCGCGCACATCGAGGCGTTCTCTCCCGAGGCCCTCGAATCCGGAGAGCGCCGGCTGCTGAAGAGCGCGCGCGAGTGGATGGCGCGCCTGCCATTCTCGCCGATCGACGTCCTCATCGTGGAAGAGATGGGCAAGAACGTCTCCGGCGCCGGCATGGATACAAATGTCATCGGCCGGCCGTCGAACCCGCACGAGCCGTTCCCCGCGGATCCGAAGATCCTCTGGATCGTCGCGCTTGACCTGACCGACGACAGCTACGGCAACGCGGTCGGGATCGGCAACGCGGATTTCACCACGCGGCGGCTCGTGGACAAGATCGACATGAAGCCCACGCTGATCAACGCCATCACCGCCTGCGCGCCCAACGGCGCGAAGGTTCCGCCGACATACGACACCGATCGCGAGGCGATCGAGACCGCGCTGTCCTGCATCGGTCTCACACCGGCCGAGCGCGCGCGCGTGATTCGCATCAAGAACACGCTGATGCTCGGCGAGATCGAGGTCTCGGAGGCGTTCGCGCCGGACCTCGCCAAGCGCCCCGATCTCACGCCGCTCGGCGACCCCGCTCCGCTGCCCTTCGACGCCGCGGGACGGCTGGCGTCGCGCTGAGGCGCGGCGTGGCCCCGCTCCGCTCATAGCGACCGTCCGGTGAGCTTCGGAGGCCGGCGTCTCGTCCTCGCCCTCGCCGGCGCTGCTGCGTGCGCCGCGATCATCTGGGGCGCCGTCGTCTGGTATCGCGGGTCCACGCGCGTGACCACCGACGACGCATACGTCGAAGGCATCATCGCGCCCGTGAGCGCCAAGGTCACCGGCCACGTCGTCGACCTCAAGGTCGGCGACAATCAGGTCGTCAAGCGCGGCGAGCTGCTCCTGCGCGTGGATCCGCGCGACTTCGAGGCGCGCGTCGCGCACTCACGGGCGGCGGTTGGCGTTGCCGAAGCCCACGTGAAGTCCGCGCGCTCGGAGGTGCCGCTGGCGCGCGACACCACGCGCGCCCAGACCGACGAGGCGCGCGCCAACCTCGAGGGCTCGCTGGTGTCGGTGAAGTCGGGCGAGGCGAACGTCGCGGAGTCGCGTGCGCGACTGGAGGCACGCCGTGCCGCGTACGGCGCCTCCTCGGCCGAGGTGACGGCGGCCGAGTCCACCGTGCGCAAGACGACGCTCGAGATCGAGCGCATGCGCCGGCTCATGAAGAACGATTACGTCTCACGCCGCGAGCACGACGACGCGCAGGCCGCCTACGACAACGCGGTCGCCATGCACGAGGTCGCGCGGCGCCGCCAGGCGCAGGCCGAGCAGGAGGTCCGGCAGACCGAGGCCGAGCTGGCGGCGCGGCAGCACGCGGTGGACGTGGCGCGCCAGAAGGTGGCCGAAGCGCGCGGCATCGTCGCGCGCGCCGAGGGCCAGCAGGGCCAGGTGACGGTGAAAGAGGCCGACGTGACGCGCGCCGAGGCCGCGCTGAAGCAGGCTCAGGCCGAGCTCGCCATGGCCGAGCTGCAGCTCGCGTACACCGAGGTCCGCGCGCCGGCCGACGGCGTCGTCTCCAAACGCACCGTCGAGATCGGGCAGGTGGTGCAGCCGGGCCAGCCGCTGCTCGCGATCGTGCCGCTGCACGAGGTCTGGGTGCTCGCGAATTTCAAGGAGACCCAGCTCGCCCGCGTGCACCCAGGCATGCAGGCCGACGTCGAGATCGACGGGTTCCCGGGCAAGGTGTTTCACGGCAAGGTCGACTCGATCAGCGCAGGCACCGGCGCCCGCTTCTCGCTCCTGCCGCCGGAGAACGCGACCGGCAACTGGGTGAAGGTCGTGCAGCGCGTGCCGGTCAAGATCGTCCTGGACCACAAGGAGGTCGGCAACCCGCAGCCGCTCCGCGCGGGCATGTCCGCGGTCGTCACCATCCGGCTGCGTTGATCGGGACGGCGGCGACCGCGGAGCTATCCAGCGCCCGCAAATGGGCGATCACGTTCTCGGTCATGCTCGTGACGGTGATGCAGATCGTCGACACGAGCGTCACCAACGTCGCGCTGCCGCACATGCAGGGCTCGTTGTCGGCGAGCGTCGACGAGGTCGCCTGGGTGTTGACCTCCTACCTCGCCGCCAACGCCGTCATCATCCCGGCCACCGGCTGGCTGTCCGCGCTCCTCGGGCGCAAGCGCTTCTTCCTCATCTGCACGATGCTGTTCACCGTCTCGTCGTTCCTCTCGGGCATCGCGCCGACCCTCGAGTTTCTGGTGGCGATGCGCATCTTCCAGGGCATCGGCGGCGGCCCGATGATTCCGATCTCGCAGGCGATCATGTGGGAGATCTTTCCGCTGCGTCAGCGCGGCATGGCCATGGCCGTGTGGGGCATCGGCATCATGATGGGGCCGATCTTCGGGCCCACGCTGGGCGGCTGGATCGCCGACAACTGGTCGTGGCGCTGGATCTTCTACATCAATCTGCCGATCGGGGTGCTGGGATTCCTTGCGGCGAGCGCGTTCCTATTCGATCCCCCGCACATCCGCCGCCCCGCGCGCATCGACAGTTTGGGGCTGGCACTGATGGTCGTCGGCTTCAGCGCCATGCAGTACGTGCTCGATCGCGGCGAGCGCGAGGACTGGTTCGAATCGGGGTGGATGGTGACGCTCACCGTGCTCGCGGTGTGCGCGCTGGCCGGCTTCGTCGCCCGCGAAGTGACGACCGAGCACCCCATCCTCGACTTCTCGGTCTTCGCCGACCGTAATTTCACGCTCGGCGCCGGCCTCGTCTCGCTGACGGCGTTCGGGCTCTACGCGAGCATGCTCCTGGTCGCGCTGTACACGCAGCAGGTGCTCGGCTACGACGCGTGGAATGCCGGCCTCGTGCTCGCGCCGGGCGGGGTCGGCAACATGATCTCGCTGGTCATCGCCGGCCGCCTCATCGCGCGCGTCGATCAGCGGTGGCTGCTCGGCATCGGGCTCGTCCTCAACGGCATCGGCCTGTTCATGATGTCGCACCTGACACTGACCGTGGACTACTGGACGCTCGTGTGGCCGCGCTTCGTGCAGGGCCTCGGGCTCGGCTTCACGTTCGTGCCGCTCACCACGCTGGCGCTGGCCACCGTGCCCAAAGACCGGCTCGGCAACGCCACGGCGGCCTTCAACGTCGTGCGCAACATCGGTGGCTCGATCGGCATCGCGCTGGCGACCACGTACCTCGTGCGCCGCAGCCAGCACCACCAGGCGACGCTGGTCGGCCACGTCGACGTATTCAGCGGCGACACGGCGCGCCGGCTCGCGGACTGGACACGGCACTTCGTGCGGCAGGGCTCGGACACGTTCACGGCGGGACGCCGCGCCACGTCGATGCTCTACAACGACACCGTCACGCAGGCGCACGTGCTGGCCTACGCGGACGAGTTCTGGATCCTCTCGACGTTCTTCTTCGTGGTCCTGATCGTGCTGCCGTGGATGCGACGGGTGCGCTCGGAGCCCGGGCCGAGCGGCGAGCGCGTCGAGGGGTTGCCGACGGCGGTGGAGTGAACGCGATGACGAGGAGCCATGTCGGGGCCCCCAGGTAAGTTAGTATCCCTTTCGCTTGTCGATCAGCGCCAGCAGCGGCCGCCCATCGGCGAGGCGGCGCAAATTCTCACAGAACGTCGCGATGGCCCGGCCGGCCCGCCGCGGCGAGCCGCCGGCGGTGTGCGGCGTGACGACCACGCGCGGGTGGCGCCAGAGCGGATGTCCGACCGGCAGCGGCTCGGGGTCGGTGACGTCGAGCCCGGCGCCCCAGATCGTGCCCTCGTCGAGCGCGGTCATCAGATCCTCGCCGTAGACGATCTCGCCGCGCGTGACGTTGATGAGGATCGCGTGACGTTGCATGCGGCGGAAGAGATCTCTCGTGAACAGATGGTGCGTCGCCTTCGTGAGCGGCAGCGCGATGACGACGACGTCGGAAGCGCCGAGCAGGTCGTGCAGCCGCTCGGCCTTCCAGAGCGTCACGCCGGGCTCGGGCGGCACGGGCTCGATGTCGACGGCCAGCACCTTCATGCCGAAGCCGCGCGCGCGGCGGGCGACGGCCCGGCCGGTGCCGCCGAAGCCCACGATGCCCATCGTCTGCTCCCACAGCTCGCGCTGCTCGCGACGGATCGGCTCGCGGAGACGGAAGTCCGGCTCGCGCAGCGCGGTGTGCACGCCGCGCGTGAGGGCCAGCAGCAGCGCGAAGGCATGCTCGGCCAGGTGGATGCCGACCTCGCCCTTCTCCGAGGCGAGGATCACGTCGCTCTCGACGAGCTCGGGCGACAGGATCGAGTCCACGCCCGCGCCGAGGCAGTGGTAGTAGCGCAGACGTCGGGCGGCCGTGAAAATCTCTGGGGTGACGCGACCGAACAGCGCGTCGGCATCCACGATCTCCTCGCGCTGGCGCTCCGGCGTCTTGGCGACCACGAGCACCGAGTCCTTCCCGGCGGCGGCGAGGATTTCCGCGTCCTGCTCGGGCGTCAGTGAGGCCACCAGCGTGGGAATCGGCGTATAGAGGATCTTCATGCCTTGACGTTGAAGAAGATCTCACGCGCGGCAAGCCGCCGCTGGTCGATGGTGGCGCGCCCGGTCGCGACGAGGACGTAGAGCATGTTGAGCGCCACGAGGGCGGAGGGCACGCCGCGCTTCGACCGCTCGTAGACGAGCCGCGCGGTGAGATTCCGGCGGCCGCGTAGGCGCCGATGCAGCCGCTCGACGGCGCCCTTGCTGACGAGATTGAAGTTGCCGGCGTCCCGCTTGCTGCGCGACTGCGACATGACGAAGTACTGGCGCGGATTCGACAGCACGAAGTAGCGCTGGCGCTTGCCGTCGACCCTTCCGTGGAACTGCAGGCCCTTCGTCAGCGTGTTGACGTCGAGCTTCATGCGTTCCTCACTTTCGTGCAGGCGACCGCCGCCTCGACGAAGGCGGAGACCAGCGGATGCGGGCGCTCGGGCGTCGATCGCGTCTGCGGGACGAACAGCGTTCCGAGAAAGAACGGATGGCCGGGCAGCTCGATCACGCGCGCCTCGCCTTCGGCGTCGGCGCCGGTGATCCGCAGGGGGCCGCCTCCGAGCAGCGGGACGTACTCCGGATTCACGCCGAAGTTGCAGTAGTACTCTTCGGTGGCGTCCACCGCGCCGTAGATGGCGGCCACGCGCGAGCCCGCGGCGAATCGCAGTCGCATCTCGCGACCTGCGAGCGAGCACGCGAGCTGCGTGAGGAACAGCCGTGAGGCGTACGGATCGTACTCGGCGTGCTGCGCATCGCGGAAGCCGAGGACGTTGCGCGCATATTCCAGCACCATGTGCTGGAATCCGCCGCAGGTGCCGAAGCAGGGAACGCCCGTCTCGCGCGCCCGACGAATCGCCCACAGCGTCCGGTCCAGGTCCTTGTACGGGCTACCGGGCGCGATCCAGACCGCGTCGAAGCGCTCGAAGAGACGCTCGTCGATGGCGGCGGTCGAGATCCAGGCGGCCTCGACGGCGACGCCGAGCCGGGCCTGCGCGTGGCCGATGGCGACGGTCGTCGTCGCCTGGGGGGCGGACGCCGGCGTGTACTCGCCGAGAATCGCGATGGCCGTCATGGGGTCTGTCGCGTAGATTGTGGCACACAACGGCCGACAACGAGCCCGGAGGGCGGAATGAGCCTGCGCAAGCGCATCGGTGTGATGGTGCCTTCGACGAACACGACCTGTGAGGCGGACTTCAACATGGTCGTGCCGCGCGGCGTGACCGTTCACGGTCAGCGGCTGTGGCTCACGAACGACGCCAATGGCGACGCGGCCTACCAGCGGATGAACGGTGAGATCGAGAACGGCGCGCGCTATCTTGCGACGGCGCGCGTCGACGTGATCGCCTACGGCTGCACGACCGGCTCGTTCTACAAGGGGCCCGGGTGGGACCGCGAGATGCTCGCACTCATCGAGCGCGAGGCCCGCGTGCCGGCGGTCGCCACGACGCCGTCTGTGGTCGCGGCGCTGCGCGCGCTCGGCACGCGGCGCGTTTCCGTCGCCACGCCGTATCCCGACTGGAACAATCAGCGGCTACGCGCGTATCTGGAGGCGCAGGGCTTCGAGGTGCTCAACGTCGACGGCGAGCCGACGGCCGCGGCGTCGGGGAATCAGGGTATCAACGATCAGAGCCCGGAGTCGGTCGTCGCGTTCGCGTCGCGCGTATGCCGGCCGGAGGCGGACGTGCTGCTGTGCTCGTGCACGGCGTGGCGCTCGGTCGAGGCCGTCGACGCGCTGGAGCGACGCACGGGCAAGCCGGTGGTGACGTCGAATCAGTCGACGATCTGGATGGCGCTGGGCGCGATCGGCGCGACGCAGCCGGTGCGCGGCTTCGGCCGTCTCTTCGAGCTGCCGGCGCCGGCGGCGATGGCGGGAGCGGCGCGATGAACGTCACGGCCTCCACGCCGGCCATCCATGAGATTGCCACCGGGTTGCGATTCCCCGAGGGGCCCGTGGCCATGCCCGACGGCTCCGTCGTGCTCGTCGAGATCGAGCGGCGCACGCTCTCGCGCGTGCTGCCGAACGGCACGATCGTCGTCATCGCGGCCCTCGGCGGCGGCCCCAACGGCGCCGCGATGGGCCCGGACGGCAAGATCTATGTGACCAACAACGGCGGTCTCAAGTTCGTCGAGCGGCCGGGCAAGCTCTTTCCCGTCGCGCAGGCGGACGATTACACGACCGGGAGCATCCAGGTCGTCGATCCGGAGTCGGGCAAATTCGAGACCCTCTACGATCGCTGCGACGGCCGCCGCCTGTGCGGTCCGAACGATCTCGTGTTCGACGACGCCGGCGGTTTCTGGTTCACGGATCTCGGCAAGACGCGCGAGCGCGATGCCGACCGCGGTGCCGTGTACTACGCCAAGGCCGACGGCTCGTCGATCCGCGAGGCGATCTTTCCGCTCGAGCGGCCCAACGGCATCGGCCTGTCGCCCGACGGCCGCACGCTCTACGTCGTCGAGACGCCGACCGCGCGCTGCTGGTCGTTCAAACTCTCTGCGCCGGGCCAGATCGAGTCGGCCAACGGTCCGTACCGCGGCGAGAAGGGCCGCGTGGTTGTCGGCCTCGGTGGTTATCAGATGTTCGACTCGCTCGCCGTCGACGCCGAGGGTCACGTCTGCGTCGCCACGCTGATCACGGGCGCCGTCAGCGACATCTGGCCGGACGGCAGCCGCGTCGAGCAGTACATGCTGCCCGACATGATGGTCACCAACGTCTGCTTCGGCGGGCGGGAGCTGCGCACCGCGTTCGCGACGCTGTCGATGGGCGGCCGTCTCGTGTCGTTCGAGTGGCCGCGCCCGGGCCTGGCGCTGCGCTACCTCAATCGCTGAGCAGCTTCTCCATCACGATCGTGTCGACCCAGCGGCCGTCGAGCATTCCCTGCTCGCGGTAGACACCGACGGTACGAAAGCCCAGCCGCTCGTACAGCGCCATCCCCGCCGCGTTGAACGGAAACGCCGACAGCACCATCTTGTGATAGCCGTGCTCGCGCGCCAGCTCGACGAGACGCGTGAGCACGGCATGCCCGGCGCCGCGGCCGCGCCACCCGCGCTCGACGTAGATCGAGAAATCGACGACGTGGCGGTAGGCCTCGCGTGGATTGAACGGATTGAGGCTGCCCCACGCGATGAGGCGACTGTCGTCCTCGGCCACGATCACGGGATGGCGCGGGCTACGCGACTTCAGCCATTGTCGGCGCTCCTCGGGTGTGCGCCGTTCGGTCTCGAGTGTGGCGAGCCGATCGTCGATGCCCTGGTTGTAGATCTCGCAGATGGCGGCCGCATCCGCCTCGACGGCCGGCCGCACGCAATACGTGCTCACGAGAGGTCGCGGGCCGGGACCACGAGCGTGATCATGCGGCGACTATAATAGCCGCCGTTTGATCCCGGATCCGAAAAGGAGACTCCTTTCGATGGCCACCGATCGTCCCCTCGTCGTCCTCGCCGGTCCCATTCATCCGGCCGGCCGCGCGAATCTCGAGACCGAAGCGCGCGTCGTCGTCTGCGACGACGAGACCGAAGCCGGCTTTCTGAAGGTCGCTGCCGATGCCGATGGTCTGCTCTTCCGCGCCAAGCCGCGCTGCACCGAGAGCCTGATGGCCGCCTGCAAGCGCCTCAAAGTGGTCGGCCGCCACGGCGTCGGGCTCGACACCGTCGACATTCCCGCGGCGACCAAGCTCGGCGTCGCCGTGGTGCACGCGCCAGGCAGCAACTCGCAGTCCGTGGCGGAGCACGCGCTCATGCTGATGCTCATGTGCGCCAAGCGCGCGCGTCAGGTCGACACGTGGACCCGCGAGGGCAACTGGAGCGCGCGCGGCGGCGGCAACGCCGAGCTCAAAGGCAAGACGCTCGGCATCGTGGGCATCGGCAACATCGGACGGCTGGTGGCGAAGTTCGCGGGCGCGCTGGACATGCGCGTGCTGGCCTACGATCCGTACGTCGCCGACGACGAGATTCGTCGCCGCGGCGCCGAGCCCGTCCGAAGCCTCGAAACGCTGCTGCCACAGGTCGACGTGCTCACCTGCCACACGCCGCTCACGGACGAGACGCGCGGCATGATCAACGACAAGACGTTGGGTCTGATGAAACGCGGCGCGATCTTCGTCAACACCTCGCGCGGCGGCGTGCAGCAGGAGCGCGCCGTCTTCGAGGCGCTCGTCAAGGGCCAGCTCGGCGCCGCCGGGCTCGACGTCTTCGAGCAGGAGCCGACGCCGCGCGACAATCCTCTGATGAACCTCGACACCGTCGTCGTGTCGTCGCACGTGGCCGGCGTCACCGCGGAGGCGACACACACGGCGACCATGCAGGTCACCAGCGAGATGCTGCGCGTGCTGCGCGGCGAGCGGCCACACGTGCTCGCCAACCCCGACGTCTGGCCTCGGGTGGGAATCAGGTAGAATCCCTCCATGGCGATCGACCGGCGCCATCCGCGCGAGATTCGCGGCGACATCCGCAGCGGCAAGACCACCGGCGTGACCGCCGGCCTGGGCGAAGGCCACGTGCAGGCGAACCTCGCGGTGCTGCCGAAGGACTACGCGTACGACTTCCTTCTCTTCTGTCAGCGCAATCCGCGGCCCTGTCCGTTGATCGAGGTCACCGACGTCGGGAGCACCGAGCCGATCGGCGTCGCGCCGGGTGCCGATCTGCGCACGGATCTGCCGCGCTATCGGATCTACAAGGATGGCGTCCTGGCCGACGAGGTCACCGATGCGACGCCGTACTGGCGCGATGATCTCGTGGCGTTCCTGCTCGGCTGCTCGTTCACGTTCGAGTGGGCGCTGCTGGAGGCGGGTATCGATCTCTGGCACGTCAGGCACGGCAAGAACGTCGCGATGTGGAAGACGTCGACGGCGTGCCGACCCGCGGGTGTGTTCCACGGACCGATGGTGGTCTCGATGCGGCCGATTCCATCGAGCCAGCTCGCCAAGGCCGTGACGGCGAGCGCGCGGTTTCCCAACGCACACGGCGCGCCGGTGCACATCGGTGATCCCGCCGCGCTGGGCATCAAGGACATCACGAAACCCGACTGGGGCGACCCGCAGCCGTTCGGGCCCGGCGACGTGCCGGTGTTCTGGGCGTGCGGGGTGACGCCGCAGGCGGTGGCCCTCGCCAGCAAGCCGCCGTTCATGCTCACGCACAGCCCCGGCCACATGTTCATCACGGACATCCCCAACGCCGCGCTCGCGGCCTTCTAGACGATTGCGGTTTCTCCCCGCCGGTGACCTCGCGGTATCCGTGCAGCTCGGCGAGGAGATCAGCGTGGACGTCAACACGCGTGTGCGGGCCCTGGAGTACCTGATCGCCCACAAAGCCGTGGCCGGTGTCGTCGAGACGGTTCCCACGTACAGCGCGCTGCTCGTCTACTATGATCCCTCGATCGTCGGCTACGACGCGCTCTGCGGACAGCTCGCGACGCTCGCGGAGCAGGCGACCACCACCGCCATGCCGCCCGCGCGCGAGGTGCAGCTGCCGTGCTGCTACGAGGGCGAGCTCGGGCCCGACCTGGAGGCCGCGGCGCAACGGCTCACGCTGTCCGTGGACGAGCTGGTGCGGCTGCACGCGGGCGCCGAATATCTCGTCTACTTCATCGGATTCACGCCGGGGCTGCCGTACATGACGGGGGCGCCGGAGCGGCTCACGATCGCGCGGCTGGACAGCCCGCGGGTGAAGGTGCCGGCCGGCAGCGTGGCGATCGGCGGCATCCAGTGCTGCATCTATCCGGTGGAAAGTCCGGGAGGATTCTGGCTGCTCGGCCGCACACCGGTGCGTCTCTACGATCCCGATGCCGCGGCGCCGATTCTCCTGAAGCCGGGTGATCGCGTTCGCTTTCGCCGCATCGAGCGCCGCGAGTACGACGACATTGCAGCGCGCGTGGCGGCGGGTCGGTTCCAGCCGGTGATCCGATGATTACATCTCGCCCGATCCCGAGGCGTGCGCCGGCTCGGCCGGGGCGCGTCCGAGCGCTGGGGGTCTGGGGGCCATGTCGGGGCCCCCAGTCGAGATGATCCGTGTTCTCGATCCCGGGCCGCTGACGACGGTGCAGGATGCCGGGCGCGGCGGCCAGATGCGTTACGGCATTCCGCCGTCGGGGCCGGTTGATCGCCGCTCCTTCGTGCTGGCCAATCGCCTCGTCGGCAATCCCGACGGCGCGGCCGCGCTCGAGTTCACGCTGATCGGACCGCGCCTGCGTGCTGAGAAGCCGTGCATCATCGCGGTCACCGGCGCGGACGCGCCGGTGACGGTCGACGATGCCGCGGCGCCGGCCTGGACGACGCTCACGCTTGCGGCGGGCGATGTCGTGAAGATCGGCGCGGCGCGTGCGGGTGTGCGCGGCTACGTCGCCGTCGCGGGCGGCATCGACGTGCCGCCGGTGCTCGGCTCGCGCGCGACCTATCTGCGGGGGCGGATGGGCGGCGTGCAGGGCCGTGCCCTCGCACGCGACGACGGACTGCCGCTCGGCGCGGCGGCGACGGCGACGGCGCCGCGTCGGCGCGCCGTGCCGCTCGACGCGCGTCCGCAGTGGGGCGGTGAGCCGGTGCTGCGCGTCGTGCTCGGGCCGCAGGCCGAGCGCTTCACCGAGGACGGCATCGCCGCCTTTCTCGGCTCGAGCTATCAACTCCTGCCGCAGTCCGATCGCATGGGCACGCGCCTGAACGGCGCACGCATCACGCATGCTCGCGGCCACGACATCATCTCCGACGGCATCGCGCTGGGCACCGTGCAGGTGCCCGGCGACGGCCAGCCGATCGTGATGCTGGTCGACCGCCAGTCCACGGGCGGCTACACGAAGATCGCCACCGTCTGCTCGTTCGACATCGCGCGCATCGGGCAGGCCAAGCCCGGCCAGAGGCTTCGCTTCACGGCCGTGGACGTGGCCGCCGCCCACCGATTGCTCGAAGAATCCGACGCCGCCCTCGCGGGCGTCGAGCTACAGGAGATCGCCTGATGAGTCTCGAAAAGGAAGTCCACGAGTACACGTCGAAGACCACCCGCTCCCGCGTGCTCCACGAGGACGCGCTCGCCGTCATGCCCGGCGGCAACAGCCGCACCACTACCTTCTTCGACCCGTACCCGTTCTACTTCCAACGCGGCCAGGGCGCGCATATCTGGGATGCCGACGGCGTCGAGCGCCTCGACTTCAACGGCAACTACACGAGCCTCGTGCTCGGCCACGCGCACGGCGAGGTCGTGAAGGCCGTGCAGGGCGTCGCCGAGAACGGGTTGTCGTTCCCCGGCCCGACGGAGCACGAGATCCGTCTCGCCGAGGCGATCTCGCGCCGGATGCCTTCGATCGAGAGCCTGCGCTTCACGAACTCCGGCACCGAGGCGACGATGAACGCCATACGCCTGGCGCGCGCGTTCACCGGCCGGGCGAAGATCGCGAAGTTCGAGGGCGCGTTCCATGGCACGCACGACTGGGTGATGGTGAGCGTCTCGCCCGATCCCAAGGCCGCCGGCAATCGCAAGCGGCCCAAGCCCGTCGCGTGGTCGGCCGGCATTCCGCCCGCGGTGCTCAAGCACGTCGTCGTGCTGCCGTGGAACGACCAGGAGGCGTGCGCCGAGATCCTGGCCAGAGAGGGTGAGCAGATCGCCGCGCTCATCGTCGATCCGATTCTCTGCAACGCCGGTCTGATCTCGCCGGTGGAGGGCTTCCTGCCGTGGCTCCGCGAGGAGACGCAGCGGCGCGGGGTCGTGCTGATCTTCGACGAGGTGATCTCATTCCGCGTCGCGTGGGGGGGCGCCCAGGAGCGCTTCGGCGTTCGCCCGGATCTCACGACGCTGGGCAAGATCATCGGAGGCGGCCTTCCCGTCGGCGCCTTCGGCGGCCGGCGCGACATCATGGCCTTCTACGATCCGCGCAGTCGCGGCGCCGACGGCCAGCCCACGGGCGGCGCGCGCATCAGCCAGGGCGGAACGTTCAACGCGAACCCGGTCACGATGGCCGCCGGCCTGGCGACGCTGAATGCGCTCACGCCGGAGGCGTACGCTCGGCTCGACGCGCTCGGCGAGCGCCTGCGCGGCGGCGTCACGCGGCTGCTTAGCGCGACGCGCCGTCGCGGCCAGGTCAGCGGCGTCGGGTCGCTCTTCTGGCTGCACTGGACGACGGAAAAGCTCACCGACTATCGCTCGGCGCGGCCAAAGGATCTGGAGCTGCCGCTGCGGGTGTTCATGGGCCTGCTCAACGACGGCATCCTCATGACCCAGCGCGGGCTCGGCGCCATCGCGCTGGCCACGAGCGACGAGGACGCCGATCGCTTCGTGAACGCCCTCGCGCGCGTGCTCGCGCGGCAGTAGATGCGGCTCGGCCTCGGGCTGTCGGTCCAGCATCCGCCCGACGATCCGCAGGCCACGCGCTTCACCGAGCATCTGGGCCAGGTGCGAGCGGCCCGCGCGGCGGGCTTCTCGCACGTCTGGGCGAGCCAGCACTATCTCTCGGCGCCGTACACCTACTTCCAGCCGCTTCCCACGCTCGGTCGTGTGGCCGCCGAAGCGGGCGACATGACGCTCGGCACCGGAGTACTGCTGCTGCCACTGCACGCGCCGGTCGACGTGGCCGAGCAGGTGGCCACGCTCGACGTCATCACCGGCGGCCGCTTCATCTTCGGCGTGGGGCTCGGCTATCGCGACGTCGAGAACGCCGCGCTCGGGGTGGATCCGCGTGCGCGGGTCGGGCGCCTGGAAGAAGGGCTCCAGGTGCTGGAGCGGCTCTGGAGCGGCGAGCCTGTGTCCTATCAGGGCAAGCACTTCCAGCTGCGCGACGTGCGGATCTCGCTGCGCCCGCTGCAGCAGCCGCGGCCGCCGATCTGGCTCGCCGCCAATGCCGACGCCGGTGTGCGGCGCGCCGCGCGTCTGGCCGACGCCTGGCTGATGAATCCTCACTCGACGCTGCCGACGCTCGAGCGGCAGCTCGCGCGCTTTCACGAGGCGCGCGAGGCGCTGGACCGTCCGCCCGCGCGCGTAATCCCGCTGATCCGCGAGTGCTACGTCGCGCCCGATCTGCGGACGGCGCTGGCGGAGGCGCAGCCATTCCTCGAAGGCAAGTACGTCGCGTATCGCGCCTGGGAGCAGGACAAAGCGCTGCCGGCCGGGGAGAGCTTCGCGCACGACTTCGAGACGCTGGCCCGCGACCGATTCCTCATCGGCGACCCCGTGCGCGTGCGCGACGAGATTGCACGCTATCAGGCGCGTCTAGGCATCACCGACCTCATCGTGCGTGTGCAGTGGCCGGGCATGGATGCCGCGCGCGTGCTGCGCAGCATCCGCCTGCTCGGTGACGAGGTTTTGCCCCGCCTCGTGTAACATGCTGTACGGTGTCGTCCCCTTCCGGGAGGGCTCCCCCGGCTCGCCGTCACACCGGATGTCCCCGAGGAGACGTCGGATGAAGCGAGCCGTTGCCGTCATCGCGGTCGCGCTCTTCCTCTCCGCGTGCGCGTCGTCAGAGCCGCCGCGTCCATCGACACTCACCACGCCGCTCAAGGGTCAGAGCACTGAGCAGCACGCGCGCGACACGAACGACTGTCAATTCGTCGCCAAGCAGCAGACGGGTTACGACCCGGCCACGGAGACCGCGAAGGGCGCCGGCGTGGGCGCCGCGATCGGTGCGCTCGGCGGCGCCGCGGCGGGCGCCGCGATCGGCGCGGCCACCGGCCACGCCGGTACCGGCGCGGCGATCGGTGCGACCACGGGCGCGGTCGGCGGCGCCGCGATCGGAGGCGGTTACAAGTACTCGAAGTCGAAAGAAGGGTACGAGCAGGCGTATGCGACCTGCATGTCGCACAAAGGTTACCAGGTGCGCTGAATCTTTCCCCGAAGGGGAAGAACTTACACGCTACGCGGCGGCCAGGGTGCGGGCCAGTGTTGACCAGGCGACCGGCTTGCTGAAGACGACGTCGGCGCCCGCCTGACGCGCCAGGCTCACGAACGGCTCGTCGTAACCCGTCACGACGATGACGCGCGGCCGCCGGCGCGCGCTCGCGAGCACGCGTCGGATCACAACATCGCCGGGGATATCGGGCAAGCCGAGGTCCGTCAGCACGACGTCGAAATCGCGCGTCGCGGCCAGCTCGGTCGCCTCGCGACCGCTGGCCGCGGCGACCACGTCCACACCTTCGGCGCGGAGCAAGAGGGTAAACACTTCGCGAATATCGGAGGAATCCTCGACGAGCAGCACCCGCAACCGCTTGCGGTCCCCCCGCGCCTCTTCCATATGCGTCACGAATAGCAATCGGAATGCCGAGTGAGCCGGCGGACGGCGTCGGCAGCCCTTGACCCGTCCGGACGGCCGGTGGTCTACTGGGTCGCTCGTGAATACGGCCCTCAAACGCACCCCACTCTACGACGCCCACGTGAAGGCCGGCGCCCGCATGGTGCCGTTCGGCGGCTGGGAAATGCCCGTACAGTACTCCGGAATCGTCGAAGAGCATCGCGCCGTGCGTGCCGGCGTCGGCTGCTTCGACGTGAGTCACATGGGCGAGTTCGAGGTGGAAGGCGCGCAGGCGCTCGCCGCGCTGCAACGGCTCACCACCAACGACGTCGGCGCGCTGGAGATCGGACAGGTGCAGTACTCGCTGCTCTGTTATCCCGACGGCGGCGTCGTCGACGACCTCACCGTCTACCGCCTCGCAACCGATCGCTACATGCTGACGGTGAACGCGTCCAATATCGACAAGGACTGGCGGTGGGTGAGCGAGCACGGCGCGGGCGCGCGTTGGCGCAACGTCTCCGACGCCACCGGGCTCGTCGCCGTGCAGGGACCGAAGGCCGAGGCCCTCGTCGGGCGGCTGAGCGACGTCGACGTGACGCGCATCGCGTACTACCGCTTCGCGACCGGCCGCGTCGCCGGCGTGCAGACGCTCATCTCGCGTACCGGCTACACGGGCGAGGACGGGTTCGAGCTGTACGTGGCCGCCGCCGACACGCCGGGACTGTGGTCGGCGCTGCTCGAGGCGGGTCGTGGCGAGGGCGCCATGCCCGTAGGCCTGGGCGCTCGCGACACGCTGCGCCTCGAGATGCGCTACGCGCTCTACGGCAACGACATCGACGAGACGACGAACCCGCTCGAAGCCGGCCTCGGCTGGATCGTGAAGGCCGCCAAAGGCGACTTCGTCGGGCGCGACGCGATCGAGAAGGTGCGCGCCTCGGGACCGGCACGCAAGCTCGTCGGGGTCGAGATGGCCGACCGCTCGGTCGCCCGACACGGTTACCGTGTCGTCGCCGCCGGCGCCGCAAGTCCTATCGGCATCATTACGTCCGGATCGTATGGCCCGTCGGTGGAGCGCTCCATCGCGCTGGCGTACGTGCCGAGCGCGCAGGCCGCGATCGGCACGGACCTTGGTGTCGAGATCCGCGGTCAGGTGAAGCCGGCGCGCGTCGTGAAGACGCCGTTTCATCCTTCCCGTGTGAAGAAATGAGGATCTAGCCCCATGGCCAACATTCCGAGTGACCTCAAGTACACGCGCGAGCACGAGTGGGCCAAGCGGGAAGGTGACCGCGTCCGCGTCGGAATCACACACTTCGCGCAGGAGCAATTGGGTGACGTCGTCTTCGTCGAGCTTCCCAAGGTCGGCGCGAAGGTGACCGCGCACCAGGCGTTCGGCGTCGTCGAATCGGTCAAGGCGGTGTCCGACCTGTTCGCGCCGGTCTCCGGCGAGGTGATCGAGACCAACGCCGAGCTGCCGCAGAAGCCCGAGACCGTGAACAAGGACCCCTACGGCAAAGGCTGGATGATCATCGTCAAGCCGTCCAACGCCGGCGAGCTCGAGCAGCTGCTGACCGCGCAGCAATACGAAGAGTTCGTGGCGCAGGGCGGGGGCGGGCACTGATGGCGAGTCGCTACATCGCCAACACGCCGGCGGAGCAGCGCGACATGCTGCGCACGATCGGCGCGTCCTCGCTCGAGGATCTCCTGGTCAAGATCCCGCCGAAAGCGCGGCTCTCGCGTCCGCTCGCGCTGCCGCCGGCGCTGGCGGAGGCTGACCTCGTGCGGCATCTACGCAGCTTGGCCGCTATGAACGCCGACGCCGATCGCTACGCGTGCTTTCAGGGCGGCGGCTCCTACGACCACTACGTTCCGAGCCCGGTCAACCACCTGATCTCGCGCGGTGAGTTCTTCACCGCCTACACGCCCTATCAGCCGGAAGCGAGCCAGGGGACGCTGCGCACGATCTACGAGTACCAGACGATGATCGCCGAGCTGACCGGCATGGACATCGCGAACGCGTCCATCTACGACGGCGCCAGCTCGCTCGCCGAGGCCGCGCTGATGGCGCATTCCGCCACCGAGCGGACCGAGGTCGTCCTGACGCGCGGTGTGAACCCGCTGTACCGCCGCGTCGTCGCGACGTACTGCGACGGGCCCGGCATTCGCCTGCGCGACGTGGCCGCGCCGGAGGGCGTGCTCGACGAGGACGCGGCCAGGAAGCTCGTCGGCAAGAAAACTGCAGCGCTCGTGATCCAGTCGCCGAATTTCTACGGCTGCCTCGAGGACATCGCCGCCGCGGCCCAGATCGCGCACGAGGCCGGCGCGCTGCTCGTCGTCGTGGCCGATCCGGTCAATCTCGGCGTGCTCGAAGCGCCGGGTCGGCTCGGGGCCGACATCGTCGTGGGCGAGGGGCAGGGTCTCGGCGTGCCGATGTCGTTCGGCGGTCCGAACCTCGGCGTGTTCGCCGCGAAGAACGATCTTGTGCGACGCATGCCCGGGCGTCTCGTCGGCGCCACCGTCGATCGGGACGGGCAACGCGGCTTCGTGCTGACGCTGCAGACGCGCGAGCAGCACATCCGCCGGGCGAAGGCGACCTCGAATATCTGCACCAACGTCGCGCTCTGCGCGCTCATGGCGACCATCTACATGGCGACGCTCGGCAAGCAGGGCCTGCAGCGCGTGGGCGAGCTGTCGGCCGCGAAGGCTCACTACGCGGCCGAGCAGCTGGGCCGCGTGCCTGGCGTCTCCCTGCGCTTCGCGCGGCCATTCTTCAAGGAGTTCACGCTGCGGCTGCCGAAGTCGCCCTCGAGCGTCGTCGCGAAGCTGGCCCGCAAGCGGATCCTTCCCGGCCTTCCGCTCAAGACGTACGACCGCACGCTCGCCGACTGCCTGCTCGTGGCGGTGACCGAGCAGCGCACGCGCGAGGAGATCGACGCCTACGCGGCCGCTCTCGCCGAGGTCCTCCGATGAGCGGCTACGACAAGCTGGTCTTCGAGCTGTCCTCGCCGGGACGGGTGGGATTCTCGCTGCCCGAGAGCGACGTGCCGGCCGCGCCGATGGCCGAGCTGTTGCCGAAGAAGTTCCTGCGCGGCGCGGCGGCGGGGCTGCCGGAGGTCTCGGAGTTCGATGTCGTACGGCATTACTCGCGGCTGTCGCGGATGAACTACGGCGTGGACACGCACTTCTATCCGCTCGGCTCGTGCACGATGAAGTACAACCCGAAGATCAACGAGGACATGGCGCGCGTGCCGGGGTTCGCGCGGCTGCATCCGCTGACGCGACCGGAAGACGCGCAGGGCGCGCTGCACCTCATGTACGACCTCGCCCAGATGCTCGCCGAGATCTCCGGGATGGACGCGGTGTCGCTGCAGCCGGCCGCCGGCGCCCAGGGCGAGTTCGCCGGCGTGCTGATGATCCGCGCGTACCACGCCTCGCGCGGAGAGAAGCGCACCAAGGTCCTGATTCCCGACTCCGCGCATGGCACCAATCCGGCGTCCACGGCGATCGCGGGCTACGAGGTCGTCGAGGTGAAGTCGCTGCCCAACGGCGAGGTGGACGTCGACGCGCTTGCGCGCGAGGTCGGCCCCGACGTCGCCGCGTTCATGATCACCGTGCCGAACACGCTGGGGATGTTCGAGCCGCGCATCATGGAGATCACCGAGATCTGTCACGCCAAGGGCGTGCAGGTCTACATGGACGGCGCCAACCTCAACGCCATCCTCGGCATCACACGGCCGGGCGATCTCGGCTTCGACGTCTGCCACTTCAATCTGCACAAGACGTTCACGACGCCGCACGGCGGCGGCGGCCCGGGCGCCGGGCCGGTCGGGATCAAGGCGCACCTCGAGCCGTTCCTGCCCGCCCCGGTCGTGGTGAAAGACGGCGACACCTACGCGCTCGACTGGAAACGGCCGAAGTCGATCGGCAAGCTGCAGGCTTTCTGGGGCAACTTCGGCATGCTCGTGCGCGCGTACACCTACATCCGCACGATGGGCGCGGATGGGCTGCGCGCGGTCTCGGACAATGCCGTGCTCAACGCGAACTACATCATGAAGCGGCTCGAGACCGACTACGATGTGTCCGTGCCGGGCCCATGCATGCACGAGTGCGTGCTCTCGGCGCGACGACAGAAGACGCAGGGCGTCACGGCCACCGACATCGCCAAGCGCCTGCTCGACCTCGGCTTCTACGCGCCTTCGACGTACTTCCCGCTGATCGTGGAAGAGGCGCTGATGATCGAGCCGACGGAAACCGAGTCCAAGGAGACGCTCGACCAGTTCTGCGACGCCATGATTCAGATCGCGCGCGAGGCGCAACAGGATTCGGCCATCGCGACGACGGCGCCGGTGACGACGCCGGTGCGGCGTCTCGACCAGACGCGCGCCGCCCGCGAGCCGAATCTGAAGTGGAGCCCCACGCGCTGAACTGAGCCGGTGTTTCCGGGTACCATGGCCGCGATGGCCATGACCGCCTGGCGTCTCCTGATCACCGAGGCCTGCGACGGCCCCACGAACATGGCCATCGACGAGGCGCTGTGGCGCGGACGCCATGCCGGCACGTCGCCCCCGACGGTGCGCTTCTTCGCGTGGGACCCGCCGACGGTGTCCGTCGGCTACGGCCAGCCGCTCGACCGCCACGTCGACGTCGCGGCGTGCCGCCGGCTCGGCGTCGGCCTCGTGCGCCGGCCGACGGGCGGCAGCGCGATCTACCACGACGGTCCCGAGCGCGAGCTGACGTACTGTGTGACGGCGACGGCGGCCGATCTCGGCGTCGGCAGCGATCTGCTGCAGACGTATCGCTGGATCGCGCGGGCGCTCGTGCGCGGGCTGAACGTGTTGGGCGCCGGCGCCGAAATGATCCCGACCGGACGCGGGCTCGGGCCCGATCCGGCGTTCTGCTTCGCGCGCACGGGCGCGTTCGAGATCGAAGTCGGCGGCAGGAAGCTGGTCGGCAGCGCGCAGCGGCGGCTCGGCGCGTCCTTTTTGCAGCACGGCGCGGTGCTGCTCGGCGTGGATGCGTCGCGCCTTCGCGCGCTGTTCCCCACCACCCGCGATCCGCTGGCCACGCTCACCACGCTGGAGGCGGCCATCGGCCGGCGGCCGGCATTCGACGAGGTCGCGCGGGCGCTCGGCGACGCGTTCGAGGCCGAGCACGAGCTGACGCTCGTCCCGGGCGGGCTCTCGGCCGCCGAGACCGAACGCGTCGAGACGCTCATCGGCGACCGCTACGCGCGCGAGACGTTTCTGACCGCGCCGGCGCAGGCGTAGGCGACGCCCCGTGAGCCGCGAGTATCCCGACTATCCGCGCGTCGGTGTGGGCGCCGTGGTGCTGTCTCGCAGTCGCGTCCTGCTCGTGCGACGCGGCCGAGCGCCGGCCGAGGGACGCTGGAGCTTGCCCGGCGGTCTCGTGAACCTCGGCGAGACGTCGGTGGACGCCGCGCGGCGTGAGGTCGAAGAGGAGTGCGGCATCAAGATTCGGATCGCCGGCCTCGCCGGCGTGCTCGATCGCGTCACGCGGGATGCCGACGGACGCGTTCGTTATCATTGGCTGCTGGTGGATTACCTGGCTTTCCCGGAGTCCGACGACGACACGATCACGGCCGGCGACGATGCGGCGGAGGTGCGCTGGGTGCCGATAGACGAGGTCAATCGCTTGCTCACGACCGATGGGCTGATGGACATGATTCTCCGCGCCGCCGCGCTCGCAGGGGGAGGTGGCGCGTGAAGATCGCCGTCGGCGAAGGTCCTCTCGAGACGATCAAGAACGACGCGCTCGTGGTCGGCGTGTACGCGGAGGAGGCCACGCTTCGCGACGTCCCCGCGCGGGTGGACAAGGCGCTGGGCGGGCAGCTGCGTGAGGTCTTGGAGGCCGAGCGATTCACGGCCAAGCCCGCGCAGGTCACGCATTTGCACACCGGCGGCCGCATTCCCGCCGGGCGGGTCGTCGTCGTCGGGCTCGGCAAGCGCCTGGAGCTGACGCCCGAGACGCTGCGCCGCGCGGCGTCGGCGGGTCTGCGGCGCGCACGAGATCTCGGCGCGAAATCAGTGGCCATCGACGTGCTGGGCAACCGGCTCCCCGCGCGCGCCCGCGCCCACGCGGTGACGGAGGGCTCCCTGCTCGGCGCCTACACCTTCGACCGCTACAAGCGCGAGAAGAGCGACAAGCGCGTCGAGACGCTGACCGTCGTCGAGTCCGACGGTCGTCGGCGCCGCGAGGTGTCCGACGGCGCTCGCATCGGTGAGGTCTTCGCCGACGCGACGTGCTTCGCGCGTGACCTGGTCAACAGCCCGGCCAACGACGTGCATCCGACGTACCTCGCGAAGGTCGCCGCCGAGATCGCCAGGGACGCGAAGCTCGGGCTGAAGGTGTTCGACCGCGCGGAGTGCCAGAAGATGGGCATGGGCCTGTTTCTCGGCGTCGCCGCCGGCAGCGAGCAGCCGCCCAAGTTCATCCATCTTTCGTACACACCGTCCGGCCGGAAGCGCCGGCGCGTGGCGGTGATCGGCAAGGGGATCACGTTCGACTCGGGGGGACTCGACCTCAAGTCCGCGGAGGGCATGCTGCGGATGAAGGACGACATGTCGGGCGCGGCGGCCGTGCTGGCGATCATGCGGGCGCTGCCGCGGCTCTCACCGCCGGTGGAGGTGCACGGTCTCATCGCGGCCACCGAGAACATGCCCTCGGGCTCGGCGGTGCGCCCGGGCGACGTGCTGCGCGCGATGAACGGCACCACGGTCGAGATCGGCAACACCGACGCCGAGGGACGCCTGACGCTCGCCGACGCGCTCTGCTACGCGCGAGACAAGGTCGGCGCCGAGGAGATCGTGGACATGGCGACGCTCACGGGCGCGTGCGTCGTCGCGCTCGGTCCGCTGTGCTCGGGACTGTTCGCGAACGACCAGGGGCTTGCCGATCGCCTGCTCGAAGCCGCGACGGACGCCGGTGAGCGCGTGTGGCAGCTGCCGCTCATCGACGAGTACCGCGAGAACCTCAAGAGCGACGTCGCCGATTTCAACAACGTCGGCCCGCGTGGGGGCGGCGCGATCACCGCCGGGCTCTTCCTCAAGGAGTTCGCGGGCGACCGGCCGTGGGCGCACCTCGACATCGCCGGTCCGGCGTTCCTCGAAAAGGACACGCCGATCGGCCCCAAGGGCGCGACCGGTGCGCCGGTTCGGACCATGCTCTGCTATCTGATGTCGCAGGGATGAGCCGCGGTGTCGACCTGCACTCGCACACGACGGCCTCCGACGGCACGCTGACGCCCCGTGAGCTCGTGCAGGCCGCGGCGCGGCGCGGCGTGCGCGTGCTCGCGGTGACCGACCACGATTCGACGGAGGGATTGCGCGAGGCCGTCGAAGAGGCGGCGCGCCATCCGCCGCTCACCATCGTGCCCGGGCTCGAGATCAACTGTGACGTGCCCGGCGCCGAGGTCCACATCCTCGGCTATTACGTGGATCACGAGGCGCCGTGGTTCCAGGAGTTCCTGCGCGAGCAGCGGGTCGAGCGCGCGGCGCGCGTGGAGCGCATCGCCGCGCGCCTGGCCGAGCTGGGACTGCCGATCGATCCCGCCGAGGTGTGGGCACTCGTCAAGGAAGGATCGGCCGGTCGCCCGCACGTGGCGCAGGTCATGGTCCAGCGTGGCTACGTCGCGTCGGTGCGCGAGGCCTTCGATCGTTACCTGCACGCCAACGGCCCCGCCAACGTGCCGCGCAGGCGCATGGCACCCGCCGAGGCCGTGCAGATCATTCGACGCGCGCACGGCGTGCCCGTCTTCGCGCATCCGGGCCTCGCCGACCGGGATGCGTTGATTCCCGAGCTGATCGAGGCGGGACTCATGGGCATCGAGGCGATCTATGCCGAGCACTCCGCGGCGCAGACGGCCCATTACAAGGACATCTGCCGCGCGCACGGGCTCGTGGCCACCGGCGGCTCGGACTACCACGGCGAGCGCAGCGGCCGTGCGAATCCGCTCGGCCACCCGCCGGTGCCGATGAGCGTGTGGGAGAGACTCAAGGACGCCGCACAGAACGCACGGACGGAGCCAGGCCGTGCCTAGAACAGGCCACCGGATGACCGGGGAGCGCAGCCGGCTCGCATCTAGAGCAGGCCACCTGCGGTTCACGTCGGACGCCGAGTCTTCGTTACAATGAACGTCCAAATTTTCGGCTTCCACGATTGCCAGGACACGCGCAAGGTGCTGCGCTTCTTCGCCGAGCGGCGGATCGCGGTGCACTTCGTCGATCTCAAGGAGCGGCCCGCCGCGAAGGGGGAGCTGAGGCGATTCGCCGATCGCTTCGGGCCCGCCGCCGTGATCGACAAGGAGGGCGCCACCTACAAGGCCATGGGATTGCGCGTGGCGCTCGATTCGCCGCAACGCCTGCTCGAGCGCGCTCTGACGGAGCCGCGCCTGCTGCGCACGCCGCTCGTGCGCAACGCCGGCAAGGTCACGATCGGCCACGCGCCCGACGAGTGGCAGGCCTGGGTCGACGCCGACAAGAAGCCGCCCTCGGCGGGGGACAAGCGAAGGTAGTGCAGGCGCTCGACGGGCTCACCGTGCTCGACTGCGCGACGTTCGTCGCCGCACCCTTCTGCTGCACACTGCTCGGCGAGTTCGGCGCGACCGTGATCAAGGTCGAGCAGCCCGGCATCGGCGACGACCTGCGGCGCCTCGGCCGCCGCGCGGCCGACGGGCAGCCGGACTGGTGGCTCGTCGAGTCGCGCAACAAGAAGTCGATCACGTGCAACCTGCGCGTCCCGGAAGGCCAGGCGCTGTTGCGTCGGTTGGCCTCCTTCGCCGATGTCCTCGCGGAGAACTTTCGCCCCGGGACGATGGAGCGCTGGGGGCTCGGGTGGGAGGCGCTCCGCGCGGTGAACCTTGGGCTGGTGATGGTGCGCATCTCGGCATTCGGTCAGACGGGCCCCGCACGCGAGCGCCCGGGCTTCGGTCGCATCGCCGCCGCCGTCAGCGGCGCGTCCTATCTGTCTGGACATCCCGATCAGCCGCCGGTCAGCCCCGGCACGCCGACGATCCCGGACTATCTGGCCGGCGTGTTCGGCGCGCTCGGAGCGCTCACGGCGCTGCGCCACCGCGACCGCACCGGCGAAGGGCAGGTCGTCGACATCGGCCTCTACGAGCCGATGCTCCGCATGCTCGACGAGCTGGTGCCCGTCTATGGCGCGACGGGCTACGTACGCGAGCGCATCGGCTCGGCCACGGAGTACGTCGTGCCTCATAATCACTATGCGGCGCGCGACCGCGGCTGGATCGCGATCGCGTGCACCAACGACCGCATGTTCGAGCGCCTCGCCACGAAGGCCATGGATCAGCCCGCGCTCGTCTCGGAATTCCCGACCATGGCGGCGCGCCTCGCGCGGCGCGCGGAGGTCGACGCCGCGGTGTCGCGCTGGGTCGGCGCTCTGGACGCGACCGAGGCCCTCGCGCGGCTGGACGCCGCCGAGGTGCCGTGCTCGCGCGTGGCGAGCGTGCGCGACATCTTCGAGGATCCCCAGGTGCGCGCCCGCGGGAACATTCTCGCGATGCCGAGTCCGCTCGGCGGGCTGCTGCACATGGTCGGCGTCGTGCCGCGGCTCTCGCTGACGCCGGGTGAGGTGCGCGACGCGGGGCGGCTCGAGGTCGGCGCCGACAACGAAGAGATCTATTGCGGGCGGCTCGGGCTCAGCCGCGATGAGCTGGCCGCGCTCCGTGCACGCGGCGTCGTCTGAACGGGGACCGGGAGCTTACGGCGCCTTCCAGGCGGACCCGCCGCGCGCGTCCATCAGTGAGACGTGCGGCTCGCCTTCGCGCACGAGCCCAAGCTCGACGCGCGGACGGCCGGTGTTGTCGTAAAGCGTGAACGCGGGAGCGCCCTGCGCGAGGGTGACCAGGCCCGCGCGCGGACGCCCGGTCTTGTCGCCCAGCACAAGCAGTGACGTGTCGTCCTGCAGGCCGAGGGTGATGCGCTGCGAGCCGCCGGCGTCCCGGAAGCGCAGCGCGATCTCCCTGTCGCTGTCGCTCGGACCCAGCTCCGCCCGAACGCGGCCCGAGGCATCCTTGATGAGAAACTTCTGTGCCTCGAGGACACGCCGTGGGGCCGCCGCCCCGAGCGTGGCCACCACCACGGCCGTGAGCCCCAGCGCGGCGGCGATGCGGCGCCAGCGCCTCACCTCCTGCTCCAGGCCCTCTACGCGCCGCACGATCACTTCATATCGCTCGTCCGCCATCTCGCCTCCGTCGCCGACGAGTCGCGCGGCGGCGGCGCCACGCCGCGTTCCAGCGTAGCGCACGCAGGCCCACAGACGTGAGCTTTGCCGGCCGCTGGGGGCGCGCGCCCGTCCTCAGGCGCAGTACGCGGGAAAGACACGGCGGACGACCTCGGGCGGGTTCATCGCGAGCAGGCCGGTGACGAGCTTGCGCGCGGCGCCGCGGACGGCGACGAACGTGATGGCCGCCGTGGCCAGCGGCCGTCCGGCCGCGTCGCGCGCGCTCAGGGATGTCTCCCAGTATCGCGGGTCGTCCGTGCGTGCGCGCGTGGCCGCGCGCTCGCCGCTGACCACGACACCGTCGTCGGCTCGCGCGTCGCCGTGCAGCGTGACGGTCAGCTCGGTGGTCATGCCGGCTTCGCCGCTCGCGAGTGCGCCCAGCCAGAACGCCGCCTCGTCGAGCAGCGTGGTGAGCGCGACCGGCGAGAGCCGGCCGGCGTCGGCGCGGAACGCGATCGGCGGCGTCCAGGCGCCGCCGACGCCGTGAGCGTCGAACGTCAGCCGCGCGCGCAGGCCGTGGGGATTGTCGATGCCGCAGGCGAAGCAGGTCAGCGAGACGGGCAGCGGCCACGCATCGCGCCCCGGCGCGTCGTGCCGCGCCGGATCCGTGGCCGCGGCGGCGGCGACGCCGCCTTCGACAAGTAGCGCGCCGTCGCGGTCGATGACGCGGCAGGCGAGCGCGTCCGCCGCGCGCGTCACCGTGAGCGACAGCGGCACGCCGACGGGGACACGACGCAGATAGCGGCCGCGCACCGCGCGCGGCCCACGACGCGCCGCGAGCAGATCGAACAGCCCGAGCACCGAGCCGCCGTGTGCAGCCTCGGGCAGACCCTGGAAGGCCGGATCGAGCGTGAGCGTGAGGTCGTCGCCGGCGCCGCCGAGGGCGTCGCGCAGCGTGGCGTCGATGGTCGTCATGCGATAATGCTGCGTGCCGCCGCAGATTTTCGCACAACGCGCGTTCGTGCGGGCTACGCTTACGAACTTCTTCTTCAGTCTCAGCCTCAACGGCTACGTCCTGCTGCCCCTGCACGTGCATGCGCTGGGTGGGACGGAGGTCGCCATCGGCCTCGTGATGGGCATCTACAGCGCCGTCGGCATCGTGTGCCAGCCGCTCGTGGGACCGTGGGTGGACGCGCTCGGGCGGCGCGCCTTCATGCTGGCGGGCACCGCGCTCGTCCTCGCCGCCTCGCTGCTGCCCATCGCATTCGACTCCATCGGTGTCTTCGCGCTCGTGCGCGCGCTGCACGGCGTCGGCTTCTCCGTCTACTTCGTCGCGATGTTCTCGTACGTCGTCGACCTCGTGCCTGCCACGCAGCGCGGCTGGGCGCTCGGCATCTTCGGCGTCTCCGGCTTCATCGCCACGGCAGTGGCGCCGCTGCTGAGCGAGTGGATCGTGCGCAGCGTCGGCTTCCATATGCTCTTCGTGATCTCCGCGATGCTGGGCGCGGTGCCGGTGGCGCTCGTGCTGCGCCTCGGCGGTCCGCCTGGCCCGGCCGCCACGGCGCCCGCGCCGGGCTGGATGCTCGCCGGACTCTCGGACGTGTTGCAGCGACACATGGTGGTGAGCCTCTTTTTTGGGCTGGGCTCAGGAACGATCTTCGCGTTCCTGCCGACGTTCGCGCAGAGTCTCGCGGTCGCCACGCTCTCGCTGTTCTACACGGCGTACGCGGGCGCCGCCATCGCTGTGCGCGTGTTCGGCGGACAGCTCATCGACACGCACGGCCGCCGTGCCGTCATCGTGCCGTCGATGTTCCTGCAGGCCAGTGCCCCCGCGCTGCTCGCGGTCGTCGGGATCCTCGTCACCCGCACGAGTACCATTCCCGTCGTGCCGGTGCTGTTCCTCGCCGGACTGCTGTCCGGCGGCGCCCACGGCTTCCTGTATCCCGGTCTCGCCGCGCTCGTCACGGACCTGGCGCCGCCGGCCCGTCGCGCGACGTCGGTCGGCGTCTTCAGCGCGATGTTCCTGGTCGGGCAGGCGGGCGGCGCCTTCGTGTTCGGTGGCGTGGCCCACGCGCTCGGCTACGCGTCGATGTGGACGATCCTCGCCTTCTCGCTGCTGATCGGGGCGGCACTGTCGACGGGGCTGGCCCGGCCGGCACCGAGCCGTCACGCGACACGGCCGGGTATACTGACCGCCGATGTCCAGGCTCGAAGCCGATGATCTCCGCTGGGCGCTGCAGCGCCGGATCGAGGACGTCTTCGCGAAGCTCGGCGAGAAATTCGGCGACCTCACGGGCCGCGTCGAGACCGACATCCGTCCAAGCGTCTCGTTCGACGACGTCGGCGGCGTCCGGCAAGCGAAGGCGGCCCTGCGCGGCTTCGCGCACGCGCTGACCAAGCCCGAGCTCTACCAGGAGTGGGGAATCACGCCCCCCAAGGGGGTGCTGCTGTATGGCCCGCCGGGTACGGGAAAATCCAAGCTCGCGCGCGCGCTCGCGGCCTCGGCGGGAGCAATCTTCTACCACGTCAAGTTGTACAACCTGACCTCGAAGTTCGGTGCGAATACCGGCGAGCTGCTCCAGGAAATCCTGAAGATCGCCGCCGGCGAGGGCAAGGCGGTGCTCTTCCTGGACGAGGCGGAGGCGATGTCGCTCGAGCATCTGCTGCCGCCGCCCCAGGCGCGCGAGGCGAGCGCCAGGCTGGTGGCCACCGTGTGCGAGCGGCTCGACGGACTTCCCGACAGCGCGCGCATTCTCGTGATCGCCTCCACGAGCCGCACCGACGCGGTGGACTCGGGACTGGTGGCGCCGGGGCGGCTCGACCACCTGGTTGAGGTGCCGCTGCCCGATGCCGACGAGCAGCGCGAGATCCTCGAGCTGCTGAAGGCGCGCATGGAGCGTGAGGCCGGCCGGACGATCTTCGAGCCCGTCGATTACCGCAAGGCGCTGCCGATGATGGGCGGCATGAGCGGCGCCGATATCACCGAGATCCTCCGCCGGGCCGTGGAGGAGAAGGTGCATCAGGTGGCCGAGGGTGGTCAGGCCTCGCTGGTCAGCACGCAGGACCTCCTGGAGGCCATCGACCGCTACAAGCGCGTGCGCAGCGTGGTCGAGAAAATCCGCTACGGTCAGTACCTGTGATCTCGACCACGAAGATCCGCGTCCGCTACGCCGAGACCGACTGTATGAAGGTGGTGTATTACGGCAACTATCTGACCTACTTCGAGGTGGCGCGGGTGGAGTTTCTGCGCCAGCAGGGCCACGCCATGTCGGACGTCGACCAGAAAGTCCACATGCCGGTGGTCGAGGCGGTCGTGCGCTACCACAAGCCCGCGCTCCTCGACGACCTGCTGGAGGCGCGCTGCTGGATCGCCGAGCGCAAGCGCGCGTCCTTCCGCTTCGCGTACGAGCTGGTGAACGACCGCGGTGAGCGCGTCGCCTCGGGCTCGACCCTGCACGCCTGCTGGGACCCCGGCACGTCGAAGATGGTCGCGATCCCCGACTGGCTGGCCGCCATCATACCAGTCGCATTGCCCTCGCCGCCGTCGCCTGTATAATCCTTAGTCGGCCGGATGATCGAAGTTCAAAACCTCACGAAACACTACGGCCCCGTCACCGCGATCCGCGACGTGTCCTTCAACGTCGCGCCCGGTGAGATCGTCGGCTTTCTCGGCCCCAACGGTGCCGGCAAGTCGACGACCATGCGCATCCTTTCCTGCTTCATGCCGGCCAGCGGCGGCAGCGCCAAGGTCGCCGGATACGACGTGTTCCGCGAATCGCTGGAGGTGCGCCGGCGGATCGGCTACCTGCCGGAGAGCGTGCCGCTCTACACGGACCTGCGCGTCGCGCCGTATCTGGAGTTTGTGGCCGAGGCCAAGGGGGTGCCGCGCGGCGACCGCAAGAAGCGCGTGGCCGACGCCATGGAGCGCTGTCGGGTCACCGACGTCCAGAATCGGCTCATCGGCAAGCTGTCCAAAGGCTATCGCCAGCGCGTGGGCCTCGCCCAGGCGATCGTGAGCGACCCCGCGGTGCTGATCCTCGACGAGCCGACCATCGGCCTCGATCCCAAGCAGATCACCGAGATCCGCCAGCTGATCAAATCGCTGGCCGGTGATCACACGGTCATCCTGTCGACGCACATCCTGCCCGAGGTATCGATGGTGTGCTCCTCGGTGGTGATCATCAACAAGGGGATGATCGTCGCGCAGGGCCCCATCGACAGCCTCGTCGAGCAGTTCTTCCCGACGGCGCGCGTGGAAGTCGAGATCGCCGGGCCGCCGCCCGCCGCCGTGCGGGACGCGCTGCGGCTGATCCCCGGCGTGGTCGCGGTCAGCGACCTGCCCGGCTCCGACGGCATCGGGCGCTACATGGTGGAGTCCTCCCGCGGGCGTGACGTGCGCGGCGAAGTCTTCCTGCTCGCCGCCCAGAAGCGATGGGACCTGCGCGAGCTGCGCCGCATGGGGATGACGCTCGAAGAGGTGTTCCTCCACGTGGTGGCCGGCGAGCAGACCGGGCCGGAGGAGACGGCGTGAAGATCTGGCCGATCTTCAAGAAGGAGATGCGGCTCTATTTCACCTCGCCCGTGGCCTGGGTGATCATGGCCGTGTTCCTCTTCATCGCCGGCTACTTCTTCTACTCGATCTTCAGCTACTACGCGCGCGTGTCGATGCAGTCGGCGATGAATCCGATGGGCGGCGGCCTCAACGTCACCGACGGCGTGCTGCGGCCGCTCTTTTCGAACTTCAGCGTCATCCTGCTCTTGATGATGCCGCTTCTGACCATGCGGCTCTTTGCCGAGGAGCGGCGCAGCGGCACCATCGAGCTGCTGCTGACCTATCCCGTGCGCGACGGCGCCGTCCTGCTCGGCAAGTTCCTGGCCGCCTTCTCACTGTACGTGCTGATGATCGCCCTCACGCTGCTCTACCCGGCGATCATCTGGTACTTCGCGCCGCTGGAGTGGGGGTCGATTCTCACCGGGTACGTCGGCCTGCTGTTGATGGGCGCGACGTTCATCGCCGTCGGCGTGTTCGCGTCGTCGCTCACCGAGAACCAGATCGTGGCGGCGCTGGTGAGCTTTTTGATCCTCCTCATGTTCTGGGTGGTGGGCTGGTCGGCGGATTTCGCGGATCCCGCGCTCGGACGGGTCCTTCAGCATCTGTCGCTCACCGAGCACAACGACAGCTTCGCCAAGGGCGTGTTCGAGACGAAGGACATCATCTTCTACGTCAACTTCACGCTGGTGGCGCTGTTCCTCGCGCTTCGCTCGCTCGAAGCGCGCCGGTGGAAGGGGTAGCCGGTGCGGCGGCTCGCAGATATCGCGTTCTACCTCGGCCTGGTCGCGCTGGCGGCGGCCGTGATCCAGCCGTTCGCGCTGCCCACGCAGGGACGATTCTGGCGGCCGCTGGTGGCGGCGGGCATCGTTCTCGTCGTGCTGTCGTCGCTGCCGTGGCTGGCCGGCGTCCGTGGCAAGCTCGGCGCTCGCACGATGTCCTATGGGCTCAACGCCGTCGTGTCGATCCTGCTCGTCCTCGGCGTGGTGGGCTTCGTGGAGGCGCTCTCGGCGCGGCACAGCGCTCGTCTCGACTTGACCGAGAACAAGCGTCGCAGCCTGTCGCCGCAGACCGTGTCCGTGCTTCGCGGGCTCAAGACCGACGTGAACGTCGTCGGCTTCTTCCGCTCCGATCAGCCGGGCAAGCGCGTGGCCGAGGACCTGTTCAAGCAGTACGCCGGGTTCGCCGGAAAGAAATTCACCTGGAAGATCGTCGATCCCGACAGCGATCCCGCCCTGGCGCGGCGCTACGGCATCGAGTCGTACGGCACCATCGTGCTCGAGACCAAGACGCGGTCGGAGAAGGTGCTCGACGCCGAGGAGGAGAAGCTCACCAACGGCCTCGTGAAGGTGACGCGCGAAGGCAAGCGCACGGTCTATGTCGTGCAAGGCCACGGCGAGCACGAGATCGGCAACACCGACCGTCCGGGGTTCTCCGAGGCGAAGGGCGCGCTCGAGAAGTCGAACTACGACGTGAAGCCGCTGGTGCTCGCGCGGGCCACGGCACTACCCGACGACGCGGCCGTCGTGATCATCCCGGGCCCGCGCACCGACTTGTTCCCGCCTGAGATCGACGCGCTTGACGGCTATCTCAACAAGGGCGGCAAGGTCCTCGCGATGGTGGACCCGCCGTTTCCAGCGAAGATGCAGGACGGCACGATCAAGCGCTTCCTGGCGCGCTGGGGCGTCGACCTCGGCGACAACCTCGTGGTCGAGCTGTCGCCGATCGGGCGGCTTTTCGGGATCGGTCCCGAGGTGCCGATCATCCAGCAGTACGAGCCGCATCCGATCACGCGCGATCTCGCCGGCATCACCACGCTGTTTCCGCTGACGCGCACCGTCACGCCGGTGAAGACACTGCCGGCCGGCGTCAACGTCCAGCCGCTCGCGAAAACGAGCCCGGAGTCATGGGGGGAAACGGACCGGCAGGCGCTCGAGCAGGGCACCGCGAAGCCCGACCCCCAGGATCCGAAGGGCCCGCTGTCCGTCGCTGCGGTGGTGACGAAGGACAAGGCGCGGATCGTGGTTTACGGCACCTCGAATCTGGCCACCAACCAATTCCTCAACGTGCAGGGCAACCGGGACTTCTTCCTCAACACCGTGAGCTGGCTCGCCGAAGAAGAGGACCAGATCACGGTGCGACCGAAGGACACGAAGCAGACGCCGATCTTCCTCAGCGCCCAGCAGGGTCGCGTCGTGGCGCTGCTGCCGCTCGTCGTCCTGCCCGGCCTCGTGCTCGCGGGTGGGATCATCGCGCTGGTCCGCCGGCGCTCCACGAACTAGCGCGCGATGCGCTGGTACACCACCGCCGCGCTCGCTGTCGTTCTCCTGCTCGTCGGCGGCTTCTATTACCTCTACGAGATCCGCTGGGCGCCCGAGCGCGAGCGTGTCGAGACGCGCAAGGGGCGCGTGTTCCAGGCCGAGGCGGCCGACGTCACTGCGGTCGAGCTCAAGCGCCCCGAGGACACCGTGCGGCTCGCGCGCGCGGGTGACGGCTGGGAGCTGAAGTCGCCGGTCGTCGCGCGCGGTGATCGCGCGCGCGTCGATGAGACGCTCACCACGGTGCTCACCGCCAAGGCCGACCGCGAGATCGATCCGAAGCCGGCCGCCCCCGGCGACTTCGGCCTCGACAAGCCGGCGGCGGAGATCACGCTGACGCTCAAGGACGGCAAGACGCTCGGTCTGGCTCTCGGCAACAAGACGCCGACGGGCGTCTGGGTCTACGCGCGGGAGGTCGGCAAGTCCGCTGTCGTGGCGCTGCCGGACGGGGTCCTGCGCGAGGCGACCAAGCCGGTGAGCGACTTCCGCGACCGCACGATTCTGAGCGTCGACCGCAAGGCGGTATCCGGATTCGATATCACGGCGGAGGGGCAGGTGCTGAGCGTGGACCATGCGGGCGACGCGTGGCGGATCACGAAGCCCGTGGCGCTGCCGGCAGATACCGAGGCCGTCGGCGACATGTTCGAGAAGCTTGCCGCGGCCAAGGTGAAGGAATTCGCCGCCGAGGCGCCGGCGTCGCGTGCGACCTACGGACTGGATCGGCCGCTGCGCGTGACGATTCACACGGGCCGCGACAAGGATCGCGCCAGCCGCACACTGCTCCTCGGCCGCACCGACGCCAACAAGAAAGGCGTCTACGCGATGCGCGAGGGCGAGTCGAGTGTCCTGCTCGTGCCCGAGGACATCGACAAGGCGATTCCACGCACGGTGGCCGCGCTGCGCGACAAGCAGGTCGTGGCCGTCGACCGCGACAAGGTCACGCGCATCGATGTCGAGAGCCCCAAGGGCACCGTGACCGTCGCGCGGGACAAGGACCGCTGGGCGATCACCGCGCCGCAGCCGCTGCCCGCCGACCAGGTCGAGGCGGGCGCGCTGCTGACGCGGCTGCGTGATTTGCGCGCACAGGGCTTTCTCAGCGACGACGCGTCCGCCGTCCCGCGCGTGCTCAGCAAGCCGACGATCAAGGTGACGGTCACCGAGCCCAACAAGCCGCCGACAACCCTTCTGCTCGCGCCGTCGGCCGAGAAGCGTGGCGGCGCGCCGAGCGCCTACGCGGCCGTCGCCGGCCGAGGCCCGGTCGTGCTCGTCGACGGCAAGGCGCTCGAGGACTTCGGACGGTCGGCCGACGACTTGCGGGATCACGCACTCTTCGCCGACCTTCAGCCCAAGGACATCAAGCGCCTGCGCATTAAAGTGGGTGGTCAGACGGCGGTGCTCGAGCGCAGCGGCGACACCGACTGGAAGCTGGTCGAGCCGACGAAGGGCTCGGCCAAGAGCGCGCGCGTGGACGATCTCGTCTACGGAGTGCGCGCGCTGCGCTGGAAGCAGATCATCGCGCCGGCCGGCGAGGAGCCCGCCAAATACGGCCTCGACGCGCCGACGATGGAAGTCGTCCTGCTCAAGGGCGATGGCGGCGAGCTGGCGCGCCTGATCGTCGGCCGCCGGGAGGCCGACCGCGCCTACGTCCGCACGGGCGCCGGTCCCGCGATTTATGCCGTCGATCCGGGCACGCTCGGACCGGCGCCAAAGGTGCCCGATGACTTAAAGGGGTGATACAGTCTCCAGCCAATGCCCCGTGAGATCTTCATCGTGGCGCGGGACCGCCCCGATCTCTATCGCTACCTCAGCCAGACCTTTTCCGATGCCGAGAACGTGCAGGTGATCTGGGATCGCCGCGCCTGCGAGCGCAGAGCGGCCGCCGTCACCGCGCATGATCCCGAGCGCCGACGCGGCGAGCGGCGCCGCCGCCCCGCCGTGGACCAGGAGCTGCACAACATCGGCTACGCGTTCATCACCATCGAGTAGTCGGACCATCACCCGTCGACAACGCCGACCACCCCCTGGGGTCGGCGCCCGTCCCGTCAGTCGCGCAGGAACTTGAAATAAAACGTGGTCGCGCAGGGCGTGCCGTCGGGGAACAGGGCGTAGTCCGGAACCCGGCCGCACCGCTGCCAGCCTCCCCGCCCATACAGGCGCTCGGCATCGTCGCTGGCCGTGTCGAGCACCAGCAGCGTCTTGCCGGCGCTACGCGCGCTCCGCTCGGCGGCAGCCAGCAGCGCGGCGCCGATACCCCTTCGCCGCGCCCCACGATGCACGAGCATCTTCGCGAGGTCACCACGATGCGGCTGGTTCTCGGGCTGGGCGAGGATGACCTGCGCGGTGCCGACGATCGTTCCCGATGCGTCCTCGGCGGCCAGCACGATACGCTCGCCGCGCGTCACGCTGGCGGCGGTGCTGCGCCAGAACGCCTCCGCCTTGGCGCGGGTCATCGGAAGCATGAAGCTGACGGAGGCGCCGCCTTCCACGCAGTCGATCAGCACGTCGCTCAGTCCCTGGATCTCGCGCTCACCGATGGTGTGCAGACATCGAATCTCGACGGCGTCCGACACGGTCATCTCCTCGACGCACGAAATCGCTCGCCGGCGATGACCACGACATAGCGCGCCGGCTTGCGTGTGCGGTTGCGAAACGCGGTTGGCACGTTGAGCTCCATGGCGAGGCAGTCGTCTTCCTCGAGGCGATACGTCACGCTGCCGAGCGTCACCTCGATGCCTCCGTGCAGAACCCAGATCTGCTGATGGATGCTCACGTCACGTGCGCCGGTCTCGTACGCCACGCGCGCGCCGGCCGGCAACACGATCTCGACGATCTGAATCG